>Ga0272441_10014196_pt1 | contig 11342 bp, 5 predicted proteins | sample SSMProp6N_FD_193582 | JGI IMG/M metagenome (GOLD analysis project Ga0272441, IMG submission 193582) | Marine sediment archaeal communities from Little Sippewissett salt marsh, Falmouth, MA, United States - SSM-Prop-6N | ecosystem: Environmental > Aquatic > Marine > Wetlands > Sediment ... | reverse complement strand
TGATGTCGGCGCGGACCAGTCCATCGAACTCCATGAGGGTCTTGTAGGAGGCCGCAAACTCGCCCAGGGCGCCTTGGCCCTCGAGACTGATTCGGTAGGGCTCGTCCTCAACCACCCGCGGCGCCTGCCAGGTGGCGGCCTCCTCGCCCACGAGTCGGATCGGCGCGGCGAGCAGTGGCTCCCCGCTACTGACGATCTGCGCCGGAAGCGCGCCGGGCAGCGACACCTTGCCGTTCCAGTAACCCACTGTGTTGCCTTCCCGGCTCAAGGCCGACCACGGCGGCAGGACGCGGTCGGCCCTCCAGTCCTCCTGCTGTGGCAGCCAGGGCGTGGGCGGCTTGGTAAGGGTCCCCTGTGCCTCAAGCCTTTCGCCCTCGGCGGACAGGGAGGCCTGCGCAAGATAGTCACCGTCGCGCCACGCCGGCAGCTCAACACGTATGGGATCCTGGGGCAGCGCGCCGGAGCGGTCCAGCACTGTGGCCCCCTGTGGATCGGTCAGGGCGAGGTGAAAGTCGGCGCCCGCCTGCAAGAGCTGCCGCCAGGGCTCGTCCAGGTGCACGGCTCGCGCCGTCACCGTGATCGTGCGGGCGAAGTAGTCGGGCTCTAGCTCGACCGTCAGGGTGGGCTCAAGGCTCACGAGGCCCTCAGGCGCTTCGGCGGCGTACAGGTCCAGCACCTCATCATCGGTCAGGGGGCGCGAGAAGAGGCGCACCTCGTCACACAGGGTTCGCTCCTGTGGGTCGCTCCATTTCTCATGCTTCCAGTACTCGACGGGGCAGACCGTGAAGGTACCTTCGGTGAGCTTCGGCAGCTCTCCGGCGGTGAGGCCTTCGCCGACGCGCTTGCCATTGGCGTACACGCGCAGCTCGCCATCGCCCCAGGTGGTCACCAGGTGGGTCCATTCACCACGCTTGAGGATGTCCACCGGTGTCCCCGCGCGGAAGATCGCCTCCTGGGGCGTGCCGCTATTGAGCTGCAGGTAGTTCATCACGGCCTCGTCGCCGATGGGGTACAGGTAGGCCAGCATCCGGTAGGCGGGCCCGGCGACCACGGTGAGGAAGTGGCGGAACTTCTGGCTGTGCCCTTCCCAGTTCAGCGGCTTCACCCACACCGAATATGTGCCCTGCGAGGTGTCCAGATTGCCCTCGATGTCGTAAGTGCAGCGCTCCCCCGGCTGTTGTAGCAGGCCGGAGCCCTTGATGCCCTCGGTGGAACGCAGCTCCAGACTGGCGGTGAGCTTCGAGGCCCCATCTCCCTTCGAGAAATCGGCGTTGGCGTGGAGCTTGTCGAAGGACACATGGAAGGTGAGGCCCTCGGGGATCTGTGCCCCAGCGGCCAGGACCGATGTCGACGCCAAGAGTACGGCCGATAGGGTTATTCGCGATAGATGGCAGTGGACAGAGAGCATCGATATGCCTCCGCAAAGCCGCTGAGCTGCGAGGTGCTGACGATCCATCACGGGGCCTGTCCCGCCGCGTTGCTGACCAGATCGCCAAAGGCGCCCAGCAGGGCGTACTTACTGCGCCATGTGGTGTACATGATCCCCCGGGCGCCGGGCGTCTTGCTTAGCTCCTGCAGCCAATCCCGAGGGTTGTCGAGATCGTCACCGTCGTAGTATGCCCCGGCGAGGGTGGGGTATCCCAGGTCCGAGAAGAACTTGAGGCTCTCGACGCGCTTGGCGTGGTACCAGCACGCGATGACCAGGTCCTTGGGGATGTAGTTCCATGAGCCGGTGAAGTCGCCCTCGACCAGGTAGTAGTCTCCGTGGGCATTGTGATTCGGGTCGAGCATGTCCGACCAGATGTAGATGGTCGCCTGTGGGTTGACCTCACGGATGATCTCACACTGCCGGGTGATGCAGTCGCCGAGTATCTGTGCCATGGTCATGTTCCGGGCCTTGCAGGCGGCGCAGCTTCCGCCGGCCCGAATCTCATCCATGCTCAGGAAGTACTTCTGGGGGGCGAGGTTCTCATGTAGCAGGCGCACCTGCTCCCGCCAGTAGTCGTAAATGGCGGGCTCGGACATGCAGACGCTCACCTGGCCGGATCCCAGCACTCCCGCATGGTAGAAGCTGACTCGTAGTCGGTCGCCGTCGCGGATGCGGCCCTGCGGCAGCACCTCGATGGGCGGGTCCTCATGGTTGCCGCGGAAATCGCCCAGACGCGGGTCGGCGATGGGGGCGTAGTCGCGCCCCTCAACGTAGGTGGTCTTGCCGTCCTCGCCGGTGACTGTCACGGGGGTGCCCGGGCGCCGCAAGACGCCGCGCAGGCCGACCTCCTCGATCTGCATATCATCCAGCCAGAACTTTCCTGAATGGCCGCCCCACAGGCCCGCATAGAGCTTGAGCTCAGAGTTGTCGCCGCTGTTGAAGGTGAACGCCACCTGTGTCCAGTCCTGGGAGGGTGCAGTAGAGGGGCTCAGGCTGGTCATGGCGCGCTGAGTGGTGTACACCTGCAGACGGAAGGCCGAAGCGGGCTGGAGGTCGTCGGTCTTGACCCACAGTGAGTAGCGATAGTGGGCGTGTGGCCTGAGCCTGACGTTGAACATCGCACGGGCATGGCCGTGGCCGTTGCCCCCGAAGCTCTCGAAGCGGATCGCGCTGTCTCCCCCGTGGGTGACGGTGTGATCCACGAAGGACACCTCGCCGGGGCGCTCCTGCAGGCCCATGCCGGTGAACCTGTCTCCCTCGAATGCCTCGAAGTTGCCGTTGGGGATGCTGACGGCGGGGTCCGGCACCAGATGCGCCTGGTTTCCGCGGACCTCGAACAGGGCGTTGGTCACACTCAGGCCCGCGGCCAGGTTCCGATCATGCCCCAGCACGCTTCCGCCATACCCCACCGAGAAGCCCAGGGGGATGATCTCGATGCCCGCGTCCCGACAGATGCTTTTGACCTGCTCGAGGCGCTGCAGACGGGCCTGGTCCCATCGCCCCAGGCCGTCCAGGCCTCCGGACAGCAGCATCGCGTTGAGGCCGTGCTCCGCGGCTGTCTTGGCGATTTGGCGGATGTCCTCGACGTGGCTGTCGCGCGTTAGGTTCCGGGTGACAAAGACCCAGCGATCGGGCCAGGTTTGGGGCGCGCATGCTGCAGGCAGCGTGCCTACGGTAGCAAGTGCGACTGCTATCAGGATGATGCGCATGGTACGAATCCCCTTTTGTGGCGGCGTGTAAACCCGCGTGGTTGGTGCAGTTGCGGCCTTGAAGGCGGCCGCTACAGACACTTCCCCGTTGCCTCCCGAGCGGCCTTCCGCCTTCAGGGGTAAACCGTCGAGGGGCGTTCGGAGGTCCTAACGCCTGCCTTGGGGAATTGCCGCTTCGTGTGACATGACGCAATCGAGAGGACCATCTACCATGAAGGTTGCCATCATCCCAACCACCGGGGGCGCAGATCCCTATCGCGGCATCGAGGTCGCCGTTGAACTGGGCGTCGAGGGCGTTCACATTGGGGCCTACGGCGGCGCGTGGGACCTCGAGAACAAGACGTCTGCCCAGCGGGCCGAGATCCTCGGGCGCATCCATTCGTACGACCTCGAGGTGTCGGCACTCATCGGCTGGGGCGGCAACGTCGACCTGGGTGAGGAGGAAGGCCTGCAGGAGAACATCGCGTGGGGCAAGCGCCTCAACGAGACGGCCGTGGACATGGCCGGAGGGCTGTGGATGGCCCACGCCGGGATCGCGCCTGAAGATGAGGACAGCCCCAAGTTCAAACGCTTCCATGATGCATTGGGCGAGATCGCGGCCCACGGCGAGAGCATCGGCGCGGTACTGGCTCTCGAGACCGGGCCCGAGCCGCCCAGGGTCGTGAAGGCGCTCATGGATTCGATCGACAGCCAGTCCCTGCGCGTCAACTTCGACCCGGCCAACTTGCTGCTATGGCCGCCCATCATCGCCAAAGCTCACGGCGTCGACTTCGACTTCGAGGCCGCCATGGCGGACTTCGACCCCGTCGAGGGCCTTCGCACGCTGGTGCCCTATGTCGTCCACGCTCACGCCAAGGATTCCGTGCTGCGCGAGGATGGCACCGGCGAGGAAGTGCCGCTGGGCACCGGGATGACCAACTGGCCTGTGCTGGACTCCATCTTCAAGGAGTACGGCTACACGGGCTTCTACGCCATCGAGCGTGAGTGTGGCGAGGACGCCATGGGCGACGTGCGCAATGCCGTGCAGTTCCTGCGCAGCCTGGAGTAAGTGGGTGGGCGCAGCCCAACGAGGCAATGCCGCCGACGCCATGGCGTGAATGAGGGTGCACGTCCGGCCCCCAAGCTCGCCTTAGTTGCGTACAACTGAGGGGTGACACACATGAGGAAAGATACCCGAACGCTATGGGTAGTCGCACTGCTCATCGCCGGCATGGCCGCATCAGGAAGCTGCGAGGTGCTCATCAACACCCACGGCGTGCGGCGGGTAGCCACCGGCCAGATCGCGGAGGCGAGGGCCTCGTGGTGGGGCTTCGACCCCGTTGACGCGACGAATTGCCTGCAGGCGGCCATCGACTCGGGCGTACCCGAACTCATCGTGGACAACATCGGCGAGCCGTGGATCGTCAACCCGATCCGCCTGCGCAGCAACCAGGACATCTACTTCGAGGCCGGAGTGCAGGTCGCGGCCAAGAAGGGCTCCTTTCGCGGTGGCGGCGATTCGCTGTTCACCGCCTGGGCGTGCGAGAACCTCTCGCTGCGCGGCGATCCGGTTGCCCCGGCCGTCCTGCGGATGCACCGCACGGATTACGACAACCCGCCCTACAAGAAGGCCGAGTGGCGCATGGTGCTCAACCTGCGCGGTTGCCGGGATATGTTGATCAGTGACCTGGTCCTGCGCGAGAGCGGGGGAGACGGCATCTACCTGGGCGCAGGGAAGGACAGTCTCCCCAACAAGAACGTGACCATCAAGCGGGTGGTATGCGACCGCAACTACCGCCAGGGCATCAGCGTCATCTGCGCCGAAGACCTGCTGATTGAGGACTGCACCCTCATCAGCACCGGGGGCACACCGCCCATGGCGGGGATCGACTTCGAGCCCAACAGAATCACGGAGCGGCTCGTGCGTTGTGTCATGCGCAACTGCATCACACAGGGCAACAGCGGCTGCGGGTACGCCATCTACATCCCAACCCTTGACGCCAGCTCACGCCCCGTCTCGCTGCGCTTCGAGAATTGCCGCTCGCTACGGGACGGATCGTATGGCGTGTTTTTGGCGACGGGCAATACGCCCGACAAGGCGGTCAAGGGCACCATCGAGTTCGTAGACTGCTCCTTTGACCGGAGTGGGAACGCCGGCATCATGGTGGCCAACAACCCGCCCACGGGTTGCCGGATTCGGTTCGATGATTGCTCGATCCGGGGTGTTTCACGACGGCGAGGGGCCGCCTCTCCCATCGTCCTGATGGCGCGCCGGGGGGCCACGCGTGACGTTGGTGGCCTCGAGTTCAACAACTGCCTGGTGTGGGACTACCTTGACCGCAAGCCCATGAGCTTCGCCGATGTGTCGGGGTTCATCAGGCCGGTGGAGATCTCCGGCACACTGGCCGTCTATCTCAAGGGCGTGATGACGCAACACGCCCTCACGCCGGATGTGCTCAACAAGTGGATGCCGGTGAGCCCGATCAAGAGGGTGCCGCCGGTAGCGCTGGATGGCCTGAACCTGCGGCCGGTCAGCGCGACTGCCGAGGGCGCCGACTACGGCATGCCGGGCGTGCGCCTGCGGGGGAGCGCAAGCTACGTGCTGCACGCCGCCGCCGGGCAGCAGGTCAGCGTCCGCGTGGGTTTCGGGCGAGTCGGTCGGTATGAAGGGACTGAAATGGCGGTGAAGGTGACATCGCCCTCGGGCAAGGAATGCGCGAAGACATCCGTGCCCTTCTTGCAGGAAGTTGATGTTGCGTTCACCGCTTCTGAGACGGGGCTGTACCGGATCGGGCTGACGCCGGGGAGGAACTGGGGGCGTATCGTGAACAGCAGCCACCCGGTGAACTTGTCCACCGACGGGGGTGCGGCGGGCTTCTACGGCAGCCCCGGCGAGCTGTTCTTCTGGGTACCTGCAGGGACCAGGGAGTTCGCCCTTCACGTGTTCGGCGAGGGAGTGGGGGAAGGGGTCAAAGCCACGGTCATTGATCCTGATGGGAAGGTGCTGCAGGAGAAGGACAACATCGGCAAGCTGCACCAGTTCTTGATCCACCCGCCGAAGGGGGCCGCCGGGGCGTCATATAGCATCAGGCTCACGAAGCCGTCGCTCATGGCCCTGGAGGACAATCACCTGCAGGTAATGGGCATTCCGCCATTGGTGGCGGCCGGCAAGGACGCTCTTTTACGACCCGTTGGTCGCTGAAGCCGGTCGGGACGCGTCGTGACAGTCCTGGTATGGCGCCGCTGCGCCCTGAAACGCGGCGGCGCCTGCCTTTCAGTACGTGGGCCGGACATTCGTGTCGGTCAGGCCTTCGTAGGTCGTAGGCATTCGGTCTCGCGGGCCGATGGCCCGCCAGTAGCCCACCCACTCGAGGCACTCGCGAGCGTTCAGGTCGATCTCGGCCCACGCGACCCCTGTTTGCCCCTCATTCGAGGCCAGGATGCGGCCCAAGGGGTCGATGACCATGCTGCTGCCATCATAGACCGAAGGCACCATGTAGACCCCGTTGTCCCGCGCACGGACCCGGAACACCGTCTCGCCCTGGGCCCGGCCGTCCTCGTCGGGGAATGTCGTCCCCCATGTTGGTGCGAAGATGATTTGGGCGCCCTGCTGGGCGAAGATCGTCGCCACTTCAGGGAAAAACCAGTCGTAGCATACCTGGACGGCAAGGGTCCCCAACTCGGTATGAAAGACGGGGTAGTCGTGGCCCGGCATCACGCCTTTGCGCCACTCCTCCCGGGGCAGGTGTACCTTGCGGTACTTGCCCGCAATCTGTCCCTCTCGATCCAGCAGCACGGCGGTGTTGTACAGGCAGTCGCCCGCGATCTCCATTAAGCCGGCCACCACCCAGATGCGGTTCTTGCGGGCTTCGGTGGCGAGGCGCTCAGTGGCGGGCCCCGGAATGGGCTCGGCGATCTGAACGGCACTCTGTCCGGTGCCCACCATCAGGATGGCTTCCCCCAGGCACACGATGTCCAGGCCCATCTCTCCGGCGGCGGCGATCTGCCCGCACCACAGCTCGAGGTTCTCCGCAGGGGTGCTATCGGTGGGGCGCAAGTAGACGGTTCCGACCTTGATTTTGCGCGATGGCGGCGGCTGGGTGGGCTGGACGCTGACGCTGTGCCACACTGCGGCACCGCCCCGGGGCCAGCGTACCTGCAAGGTTATGCGCGCGCCATCGGCATTGTCGGGGGCGATGAGCACATCGCTGAAGGTGGCGTGGTGGTCGGCGACAGACGGCCCGCGCACCAGCATCCCGGCCGGGTGCACCGCCTGCGAGCCCTGGAGCCACTCTACGCGCACGGTCAGAGCCTGATAGGGGAACTCGATGCCCCGCAACTCACAGGACGCCTGCACCGCATAGGCTTTGCCCCCCTCGACACCCGCGATCGTTTGCTGGATGCTGCCCACGGCGAAGGGCCTTCCCGGGGCCTGCACCTGCAGGCCTTCCGGGGTCGCCTGCAGGCTGCAACGTGCCCCCTCCCAATCGGGAACACATTCCGACCACTGGTCAGGCACATTCGCGCCGGGCGGGCAGTTCAGAGTGGGGTTGCTCACCAGTTGCTTGCCGGCGGCCGGTTCGCTTGCCATGGCCAGAGCGACAATCGCGGCGAGCGAAAGCATAAGGGCGCAGGTAGAGGGCATGGGCGGTGGCTCCTTGCATTTTTGCAGGTCGGGCTGTCCGGATTACCAAAGGACCTTTCGCCCCGGCCGGGGCCAATCCTCCAGTGGCGGCCTCCCGGCTGCTGCAGTCCCGCACCTGCGGATTCGCGACGCCCGGAAGGGATGAGGCCTTGGCGCTACCGGAGGGCCAGAGTTCGTGCTGAGACCGCGCGTCCGCTGGGGTCTGCCTATCTAAGGGCTAACATGTACGCGGGGGCCTCGGGAGGAATCTTCAAGCCCTGTACCGAATCGACACAGTGTCGTGCTCGCAGGACGGAACCTGACGGCAGTCCAGAGGAAGGGATTTCGACGCCCCGGCCGATGGGTTCTCCCTGAGCACTGTCGCAGATCATCCGCAAGACAGATCTTCTCCTGCGGTCCATGTCGATTGCGGGCCCGGCACAGGTCGCCACAATGGAGGGGTTCAGGCCCGGTAGAAGAACATACCGCGTTGTACGCCAGACCCGACCAAGGGGTCCCATCATGCCAGATTGCCCAAAATGTGGTGCCCAATGTAGCGATAGCCAGAGGTTCTGTGCGGAGTGCGGCGCTTCGCTGGAGCCACGGACCGACGATGGTGGCGTTCGGGTGACTGATGCTGTGGTGAACCGTTCACCCGTGCAGAACACAACCACCAGCGTGCCCGTTAACATCAACGTGCCTGGTCAGGTGGAACGTGCAACCGACGCCTCAGCGGGGGTGAGTGTTAGGGAGCTTGTGTTCTGCAAGGTCTGCGGGAAGCGTCTGCCCCTCCCCGAGTGGCGCTGCCCGAAGTGCGAGCAGTTCGTCTGTGAGGAGCACTACTTGAGCGATCAGTTCATGTGCGTACAGTGTGCCAAACAGGCTGATGAAGCGTACGAACCCTCGGCTTCCAGGGTGCCGGCAGCGACCCCGGAAGCCCCGTCGGGCAACGAAGCACTCGCGGCCGATGCTTCCGGCCTCGCCTCGTCGGTCACTGTCCGGGGTGTCGAGTTCATGCTGGTGCCGCAGGGGAAGTTCCTGATGGGCGCCACTGATGAGGACCGCGGGGCACGCCCTGATGAGAAGCCTCAGCATGGGATACACCTGGGTGCCTACTACATCGCCAAGTACCCGGTGACTGTCGCTCAGTACCGAGATTACTGTGATGCCGTAGGGAGTAAGATGCCCTCCCTTGGAGATGATTTCAGCGCAGGTGACTACCCCATGGTGAATGTGAGTTGGCACGATGCGCTGGCCTACTGCCGCTGGCTCTCGCGAGTGAGCGGGCGTCGGATCATGCTTCCCACGGAGGCACAGTGGGAGAAGGCGGCCCGTGGCACGGACGGACGCAGATACCCGTGGGGCAATGAAGAGCCTGATGACTGGCTATGCAACTTCAGCAAGCATGTGGGTCATACCACGCCGGTTGATGAGTATCCCCACGGGGTCAGCCCCTATGGATGTCACGATATGGTCGGGAACGTGTGGGAATGGTGCAGTGACTGGTATGGGGAGGACTACTAAGGGTCGAGCCCCTCCCAGGACCCGTCGGGCGCCTCGAGTGGTAAGTACCGCGTTGTTCGTGGGGGCGGCTGGAACGACTATGCCGTGAATTGCCGTTCTGCTCTCCGCGTCTGGTGCTCGCCACCCGCTCGTCTCGACGAGGTGGGCTTCCGGCCAGTGGTCGGGCCGCCGAGGTAGTGCTCCGTGCCGTTTTGGTGTCGTTTCCCGTTCTTGGTCTTTGGCGTCGTAGGTCGTTGCAGGTCGTTAACCTTCGCCGGCCCGCGGAAGGGGCGGCGAATCGCGTGCGGGGGTCTGGGCGTATCAGGTCAAAATGCCCGGGGGCGGCCGTAGTTGTGGTCCGCCCCCGGTAGGTGGCGACAGCGTTTTGTCCCGGCGCCATGGCGAACGGTGCGGTTTGGGCGCCGCAGGTGCGGGCCCGGCCTGATTCGAGGGGCACGACGCCCCGGGCCGTCAAGCATAGAGCCCTATGGCACGCGTAATCCCGTCCAACACCCACTCAATGCACCCACAAGGTTCCCCGCTTCAGGAGACGAAGGTGACGGCCACGCGTAAGATGCCGACCCGAAGGAGACATGCGACCATGCTGATGACACTCGCCGGGGCGCTGGCGTCCCTGACTATGTGCGCAAGCGCGGAGGCCCCCGCCAAAGGGCGGCGGGCCATCGAGCCGCTGGACTACAAGGGTGTCACCCTCGAACAAGGGTCGCTTGCGCGCCAGTTCGGGGAGGTTTCCGAGTATTACCTGCGCATCCCGTGCGATGATCTGCTCAAGCCGTACCGACAGCGGGCGAGCAAGGACGCCCCCGGCGCCGACATGGGGGGCTGCTATGTCTCGCACAACCCCTTCGGGCAGTTCCTGAGCGGGCTGGCGCGGATGTACGCCGCGACGGGACAGGCCGTCTACAAAGATAAGGCCCTGGCCCTCATGGAGGGGTGGGCCGAGTGCATCGAGCCCGACGGCTTCTTCTTCGCCGAGAAGGGCCCGCAGATCATCCCTTACTACTACGACAAGATGGTGTGCGGCCTGGTGGACATCTACGCCTACTGCCACGAGCCGCGAGCACTTGAGTACCTGAGCAAGATCACCGACTGGGCCGAGAGCCATATGAGCCGGGCGCGCCTGTATGCCAATCCTGTCACCAACGACGGCGGGGAGTGGTACACCCTCAGCGAGAACCTGTACCGCGCATACCTGCTCACAGGCGAGCAGCGCTACGCGGACTTCGCGAAGGTGTGGGAGTACCGCGATTACTGGGACTTCTTCGCCGAGGGCAAGGGCACGGAGATCTTCACCAAGCCCGGGTGGTACCATGCCTACAGCCATGTGAACACCTTCTGCGGCCTGGGCGCGGCCTACCTTGCGCAGGGCGACCTATATTACATTAAGACCCTTATCAAGGCCTACGAGTACCTGCAGGAGTATCAGTGCTGGGCCACCGGCGGCTATGGCCCCAATGAGTCGCTGCTCCCAAAGGACCAGTTGGTTGACCTGCTAAGCTGCGCCCACAACCACTTCGAGACTCAGTGTGGCTCGTGGGCGGGCTTCAAGATGACCAAGTACCTCATCAGCCTCACGGGTGACGCCCGCTACGGCGACTGGACGGAGAAGCTGCTGCTCAACGGCATCGGCGCCAGCATCCCGATGAGCGGCGACGGCAGGCCCTTCTACTACTCGGAATACAGCACCCGCGGGTCCCACAAGCGTAACATCGAGGCCCAGTGGCCGTGCTGCTCGGGCACCCGGCCTCAGGCCGTCGCCGACTACCATGATCTGCTGTACTTCCGGGACGCCGACTGCATCTATGTGAGCCAGTTTGCCCCCTCTACCGTCGCGCTCGAAATCGCAGGCGCAGCCGTCAGCCTGACCCAGCACACGGGCTTCCCTGAGGCCGATACGGTGAGCATCACGGTCACCGTCACGGCCCCGACGGAGTTTGGCATCGCCATTCGCGTGCCGGGTTGGCTCGCGGGCCCGATGCAGGCATGGATAAACGGCGAGGAGCAGGCGGTGAGCGCCGACGACAAGCACTGGGCCGTCTTCCGCCGGAAGTGGTCGGACGGGGACACGCTGGATATC
>Ga0272441_10014195_pt1 | contig 11342 bp, 14 predicted proteins | sample SSMProp6N_FD_193582 | JGI IMG/M metagenome (GOLD analysis project Ga0272441, IMG submission 193582) | Marine sediment archaeal communities from Little Sippewissett salt marsh, Falmouth, MA, United States - SSM-Prop-6N | ecosystem: Environmental > Aquatic > Marine > Wetlands > Sediment ... | reverse complement strand
CACCTGACGCCACCAGTCACTACTTTTCTCGGCTTCTTGTTGGGCCAGTTCAATCATTTTTCGATCAAATAAATCATAAGATACTTTTTCATCAACAGGCAATACTGATAAGACTGATTCTCTGTCCCAGTGCAAAAAAATGTTTTTCCAAATTACTTGTTTATCTAATAAATATTTATGCCATAATTCGCGAGAGGTTTCATCATTTATTAAATAAACTATAATATGTTTAGGAATATCTGATAGAATGTCTTGATCAGTAATAATGCACTTGAATCCTAAGTTTTCCAATATCTTTTTAGATACACTTGTGCTTATAGTCTCGATATTTGAATGAAATTCTGTCAACTCAGAAATAAAATCTCTTGTTAACAGATAAATAAAATCGATCTTACTCTTTAACTTATTTAAGAGGTTTATATAACCTTGATGAATAACGGGTAAATATAAAATCAAAATTTTATTCTTCATTTCATACTCCTATTTTTATATTTTTGTACTGCTGAGCGTTTCTTCAATAACCTTAAGAATATTGTCTTTGTTAGCTTTAAGAACATTCTGAATAATATCTGATGATGATGTATCTAAGGCTTGGCGCGGAATAATTTCTAATTGGCAATGCTGGGAAATCTTTTTTTTCTGTTCTGCTGTATAACTACTACCTTCGACAGCAATAAAAACATCAAAAGGAATTTCCTTAATAAGTTTGTATTGCCAATTACCTTCACCATCAATATCATCAATGATAGTGACAAAGTCAACGCAAGATTGATAAGAAACCATTTCCATGCGCTCATTCTGAGGAATAATTGGTCTCAAAGGACCTTTGTATAATTTTATTCCCCTATCACTGTCTACACCAACAACCAGAATATCACCATATTCACTGGCTTTAGTTAAATATCTCACATGTCCCACATGAAGCATATCCCAGGACCCAATAGTACAGACGATCTTAGCTCCCAATGTTTGGTATGCCTCTATCTTCTTTTTCAATAATGAATAATCGGTAATGATTTTTTCATCCACCTTACAGTTAATCTTTTTCATGATTTCCTCCAATTTTTAAATTGTGAATTATCCATTAACTTTTGTTTTTATTGTTTTTATTATCTTACCAAAATTAAATAATGCCCGTCAAATGGGCATTATGTTTGGCGTAAATTTATTTCATAACTCATTTGTTCGATTTTTTTAAGATTATTTTTGGCTTGGTCATACTTGGTGCGTTGATAACCAGTAAAATCAAAGTCAATAAGTTCATTTAAAATATCGTTAATGATTTTTTTAATTCTTTCTACTTCAGCAAATCTTTCTTTAGCAGCCAAGTTGGTAGCTAAGCGCACAAGTTCGCCGGTTAAATCAGAAATGCCGCCTATATAACTTTCAGTCTCAATATTAAGACCTTCAATTGGAGCCACGCCGGCACCGGAAAAAATATTATAAAATAAACGAGCTTCAACAAATTCCTCGACTCCGGCTTTGTAAGCGCCTTCTTTGATCAAACGGTCATGGCCAAATTTTGAATCTAAATTCTGCAAAGATTTTTCTAAATTTATTAAGCTCTGCCGGGCTTTTTCAAAGTCACCACGGTGCAAACTAAAAATTACCCGTTTAGAATCATGTAAAATTTTATTTGAGCCACTAATAATCTGACGGCGCTCAGATTCAGAGTCGTCGTATTTTATTTTTAATGAATTAAAGAAGTCTTTATTTATCATATTATTGAAAGAGACAAGAGATAAGATTTAAGAGATAAGAATAGTTTATTTAAAAAATATTCATGATTCATGTCTCATATCTCGTATTTCCCCACTTACGAAAATATTTAATCCAAGAAGCAATATGAATCCAGGCTAATTTTTTAGTTAAATCTTTAGGCCACGAACTGCCGCCAGATTCACGAAAATAATAATGAATTATACGCGCCTGTGGCACATACCAAACTTCATAACCCGCTTGCCAGATGCGGCGACACAAATCTGTATCTTCTAAATACATGAAGAAGTTCTCATCAAAACCATGAATTTTTTCTAAAACGGAACGGCGGCACATTAAAGCACTACCCCGTGCCCAATCAATCTGATGCGGTTCATATTTAGGCACATCATTCATAAAATATGAGTTCAGATGTTTTTGGCCAAACTTGCGCAAGCTCGTACGAATGTATAAAGGTAAAAAGAAAGTTGGAAAACGATAACGCGACTGCTGATAAGTACGGTTAGGATACATCAACTGCGGGGCCACACAGCCAACCTTATCATTAAATGAAATAAAGCGCAAAAGTCTTTGAATTGAATCTTCCAGCACCACTACATCTGGATTAAGAATTAAAATATATTCACCTTGAGCGTGACGAATGCCAATATTATTACCAGCGCCCATGCCACGATTGGCTTCAGCTTGGACAAATTTAAAAATTGGGAAATGTTCACGCATCATTTCAGCTGTGCCATCCTGAGAATTATTATCAACTACAATAATTTCATACTGCAGAGGCAAAGACAAATTAACAATGTTTTTGAGACATTGTTTGAGCATGTTTTTTGTTTTGTAATTGAGCAGAACTATGCTTAATTCCATATTATTTAAACCATTGTCGCATGTATTCAGCAGTCACCTTGCGACGACCGAGTATTATTTTTCTTTTTAAACGCATGGTTTTGAATTTTTTAAAAACCTGGCCTAAAGCACCCAAAGTTTTCTGTTCAAAAAGTAAAACATAAATAAATTTTTTGAACTCAAACCACAAAATAGGAAAAAAGTGACGCCAGAAATTCTCATTAATTTCATTTTTAAACAGGACAAATAAATGATTTTTATATGAATGATAATTTATTTGACGAGATTTTTGACGCCGAGCCCGAATAATTTTAAATAGCTTACCTATTGATAAATCAGTCGCTTGGGCAGAACGGAAATGATAAGCCACAGCACGAGGCACAAATTTAGCTCGCCAACCGTAAAGTTGCAGGCGATAAGCTAAATCGTAATCATCCTGATAAGCAAAAAAATCTTCATCTAAATATTCTTCACGAAAAGCTATATCTTCTAAAGCATCGCGGCGGAGTAAAACACAGGTGCCAGCAAAACCAAATACTTCAGACACTTCATCATATTGGCCTTCATCATCTTCACCCTCGCCAATATTTTTCACCTGACGTGATTTTTTAACCTCTAAGCCATAACTATCTATTTTATTAGTTTTTACGACTCTTGTCAAACCGCCATTTTCAACTTGGGTTTCAATGCGTAAAATCTTACTCGCCAAAGCCCCAACATCTTCTTTGCTTTTTTGAGCCGCAGTTAATAATTTTTCTAAAAAATCGGGTTCTAAAATTACATCCGGGTTTATGATCAAAACCCATTCTGTATTATGCATACGAATAGCTTGATTATTGGCTCGACAAAATCCCAAGTTATTTATATTTTTAAGAATGTGTACAAAAGGATATTCTTTTTTTATAAATTCCAAAGTGCCATCTTGTGAACCATTGTCAACTACATTAATAGCAATCTTAATATCAAATTCTTCTTTAACCCAAACCGTCTGCTTCATGATTGATTCTAAGCAGTCGCCAATAAATTTCATTGAATTCCAAGTGACCAAGCAAATGGAAAGAGTGGTTTTATTCTTTTTAGTCATAAGTGAACAAGCTGGAGAGAATTATAAATCCGATACCGAGCGGATGATTTAAATATGGGGAGAATATATTAACTACTAGTAAGGCGATGAGAGCTAGACCAAAGCCTGTGCGTAAGGAGTAAGGAGTAAGGAGTAAGGAATAGGTATTTTTTTCTTGTTTATTGTTTATTGTTTTTTGTTTACTGAAAAGACGTTTTAAAATTTGATAAATAAATAACAAGTACACAATTAATCCTGCGAGACCAAACTTCAATGCCATGTCCAGATAGCCCCATTCAAAAGCATAAGTGGTAAACTCGCCTGTGCCACCAGCAGTGGTGGGCACGACGCGCGGGTCGTCTGATTTATATGTCACTGAAGTACCAAAACCTGAACCAATCAATGGGTGTTTAGCAATAGCTACCGCTAATGGTTTTAATTGATTGAGGCGCGAAGAACTAGCAGCTTCAGACGAGGTGATACGTGTACTTAAAAAGTTGAAAAAATCTCCAGGCACGCGGGGTGGTAAATAAAGAACTAGAAATAAGACAGCTAAACTGGTTATTCCAATTATTAATACTTTAGCAAATTTTCGCAAAATGTCCAGAGCACGCGTTTTTTGAATAATCAATAAAATAAGATAAATAAAAAGACCAGCTACCAAGCCAACCCAATAACTACGTGAGAAAGAAATAATTATGGTAGCCAAAAAGGGAATAAGAAGTAAGGAATAAGGATTAAGTAATTTTTTATTTTGAATTTTATTAGAAATTAGAAATTGCCTGCCTGCCGGCGAGGCAGGGAAATTAGAAATTGGGAGAAGTATAAAAAAGGATATAAGAGCATAAATTTGGGACTGTAGAAATACACGATAAATCCCTGGTGCTACGCTAGTTATCTCCCCTACTCGAGTATCGCGCGCCCAACGATAAGTGTTGCCCATAATTACAGCTAGCGAATGCGAGAAAAGATAAAATAAAATTATTGATTTGATAAATAACCAGGCCGTACAGACAATCAAAAGAGATAAAATGTTTTGGCGGAATTTTTGTGCGGACAGGTCGCGACCTGTCCCTACAGAAAATATGGGCAGGATTAATAAAAAGTAAAGCCAATTATTAAAATCTAGAAAGACAGCACCAAAACCATTGCCACGGATCATCCCCCAAACAAATGCCCAGGCTACAACTATACCCAACAACCAAAAATACTTATATTCCTTTAATGATTTTAACGGATTTAATGGTTTTAATGTCTTGACTAGCCACACGGCCATGACAATTAAAAACAATGCTATACGAATTGAAATACCGGAAAAAGAAAATAAATATCCATGCGAACCAATAAATAGTTCGGCTAATAAAACATATAATCCATATTCTAATTTGTGTAGACTTAAAATCAAAGCCAGAATTAGAATAATAAAAAATGCTCCGCTTCCAAAGCTTGGCAAAAGCCAGCTGAAAATAGACAAAAGTTCAGCTAGGATTATAAACAAGAAAGCTTTACGAATGATTTTATAGTTTATTGACATATTTAAAATAATTTGCTAAACTAAAATCAAACAAGTTTAGCTTATGGAGGAAAATTGTGGATTACCGAGAAAAAGATCGGCGTTGCCAAAATAAAAATTGTAAATTTTGGCGTTATTTAAGTTACTTTTCTTTTTTAGTTTCATTGGTTATCTTTCTATGTCTTTTTGCATCTAATAACTTAGAAAAAATAGAATTCCCAATAGCTATACTTTTTATCAATATAGCTATAATTCTTGCTCGTAGTCATGTGTGCAATAAACACTCCACCCCGATTTAGTAGATCGGGGTTTTGTTTTATAGATCTTTTTGCTTACCTGCTTTTTTGCGAATGCCGAATAACATATCTAGCAAAGTGAGTAGTAAATTAATAGGTTGAATTAACCAGAGAATAAACAACTGCCAGGCAGGTTTGTGTTTTTTAAAATAATAATATAAAGAATGATTGAAATTAATTTGCTTGCGCAAGTTAGCCATCTGGTTAAAACTTGATTCTTTGTGATGAATTATTTGAACTTCTGGATAAAAATATATTTTATAGCCAGCATTTTTAGCGCGCTTACAAAAATCAACTTCCTCAAAAGTAGCAAAGAATTTTTCATCCAATAATCCGATTTTATTTATTACTTTCCGAGTGGTTAAAAGTGCAGCGCCCATAACTTGATCAACTTCGTAAATCGAATCATGATTAAAATCTAACATAAAATATTCACGGGTGGCTTTTATTTTGTTTGGGAAAAAATTATAGAATTTTAATTGAATAAATAATTGATCTAATAATTTAGGAAATTGGCGACAGGAACGCTGTAAGGTTTTATTCGTATTTAAAAGTTTAGGACCCACAATGCCACAGTCTGAGTGCTGTTCAATAAACTCTGTCATGCTCCCAATACCACTCTTGTCATCCCGGCGAAAGCCGGAATCCAGTTTATCTTTTTTACCCCTGGATCCCGTGTCAAGCACGGGATGACAGGTTAATTCAGTGTCTGGATTTAAAAGTAAAATATATTCACCTTGTGCTTGTTTAATTGCCAGATTGTTAGCGGCGGCAAAGCCAAGGTTTTGTTTATTAGCAATTATTTTTAGATTGGAATAATTAAGTTTAGATGCATATTTAACTGTGTCGTCGCTAGAATTATTATCGACTAAAAACACTTGATATTCTATGTTTTTTAAATACTTAAAAATTGACTCTAAGCATTTCAAAGTCAATTCGCAAGTGTTCCAAGAAACAATAATGATAGATAATTTCATAGATTTCTAATGTCATCCCGAGCGGAGCGAGGGATCCCGTGTTCTGGTTAATATCACTTTAATCTTAGCGAATTTATGCGTTTTGGGCAAATGAAAAGCCGCCCTGAGCGTAGTCGAAGGGTGGCTTTCTAATAAATAATCCCTTATTTCTTATTTCTATTTACTTATTTCTAGCTTAACTCCTGGCCCCATAGTTGAACACAGCGTGGCGCTGCGGATAAAGTCACCTTTAATTCCACCGGGCTTAGCCTTTTTAACTGCTTCAATAAAAACTTCAAAATTCTCTCTCAGTTTATTTTCTTCCCAAGAAAGTTTGCCTAAAATTTGATGGATGTTTGAAGTGTCATCATTCTTAAAAGTAATTTTACCACCCTTTAATTCTTTGACTGTCTGGGCCACATCTTTGGTTACGGTCTCATTTTTGGGTGAAGGCATTAGACCTTTAGGCCCGAGTACTTTAGCAATCGGCGCTAGTTTAGGCATCATATCTGGAGTGGCTACAGCAATATCAAAATCAATAATACCTTTGGTTTTTATCTTTTTAATCAATTCTTCGTTGCCCACAATGTCAGCGCCGGCATCTTGCGCTTCTTTTTCATTCTCAGTAAAAACAGCTACTTTTTTAGATTTGCCTGTGCCATGCGGCAAAACTACAGTTGAACGAATTTGCTGTTCACCTTTTTTAGGATCAATGCCGGTGCGAATATGAATCTCTAGAGATTCATCAAATTTAGCACGGGCATTTTCTTTAACAATTTTAAAAGCCTCATTAAAGAAGTGGGCTTTGTCTTTGTCATAATTAGTTTGTTTGCTCATAAGATTATTTCGTGGTAATTGTCCGAGCTCAGACTCCCACGAGGTTAATTTAAAATTCAAATGTCAAAAGTCAAAATTAATGTGCCGCTACGTGACGAGTTTATTAAAATAATTTTTGACTGTCCTAGGACAGTCATCCCGACGTACGTCGGGATGAAAGCAAAGCTTTCATTTTTACTTGCAATTTTGAGTTTTGAGTTTTAAGTTTTGAGTTATTTTATAGTTAGGCCCATTTGTTTAGCCGTCCCTTCTATAATTTTCATGGCAGATTCAATATCATGTGCATTTAAATCTGGCATTTTAATTTCAGCAATTTCTTTAAGTTGCGCACGGGTAATAGTACCAACTTTTTCCAGATGGGGTTGGCCAGAACCCTTTTTAAGTTTAGCAGCTTTTTTTAATAATTCAGCAGCTGGCGGAGTTTTTAATTTAAAATCAAAAGTTCGGTCTTCATAGACAGAAATTTCTACTGGAATAACATCACCACCTTTGTCTTTGGTAGCATCATTAAACTTTGTACAGAAATCTTGAATATTTAAACCATGCTGACCCAAAGCCGGACCAACTGGGGGAGCTGGATTAGCTTGCCCAGCTCGAATTTGTAATTTTATGGTAGTTAATAATTTCTTAGGCATATATATATTTAAATTCAAAATGCAAAATTTAAAATTCAAAATTATGGTGTGGCTTCGCCACTAATTATTTTATTAAATTTTTAATTTTTACTTGCACTTTTAATTTTTAACTTTTAACTTTTAACTTTCTAGATTATATTTTCTTTATTTGTAAAAAGTCAAGGTCAACTGGAGTTTCACGGCCGAACATGGATACTAATACCTTAACACGTCCACGGGCTTCGTCAATCTCAGCCACCTTGCCATCCATTTCCTTGAACGGCCCGTCAGTCACCTTAACTGCACTACCTACTGAAATATCAATTTTGTATTTAGGTTCTTGTACACCCATGCGCCGCTCTAACTCTTTAATTTCTGCATCAGAAACTGGCGTTGGGGTAGTCCCAGTGCCAATAAAACCAGTCACGTTCGGCGTATTGCGCACCACGTACCAGGAAGAATCGTCCACAATCATTTCCACCATAACATAACCTGGATAAATTTTTTCTTCTACGGTTGTGCGTTTACCATTTTTAATTTTAATTTTCTTTTCTTTAGGCACTAAAACCTGGAAAATTTTGTTGGCCATATCCAAAGACTCAATTCGCTGTTCCAAATTGTGCTTAACATTTTCCTCATAACCAGAATAAGTATGAATTGCATACCAACGTTTACCACGTTGGAGTGTTTGTTTTGCCATATATGTTTATCCTCCGTCGCTCTTCACTTCGCTCTGAGCTATGGCGGATAAACTCCTTATACGAAAATTTGCTGTGCAAATTTTCGAACTTGGAGCTTGCCCGCCGTAGCCTTGGCGAAGGAGGGTAAGCGACTTATAAAATTAACTCCACTAACTTATTCAAGCCAAAGTCAGCTGCACCTAAAAAAATGGCTACAGCTAAAGAAAAACCAATTACCAATAAAGTATGGTTGAGAGCTTGCTTGCGAGTTGGCCAGACAACTTTTTTAAGCTCCCGTTTAGAAGCTTTAACATAATTAACTAATTTTTTGAAAATATTCATATGAGTTTATCCTCCGTCGCTCTTCGTTTCACTTCGAGCTATGGCGGATAAACTCTTTATACGAAAATCGCATAGCGATTTTCGTACTCGGAGCTTGCTCGCCGTAGCTTTAGCGGAGGAGAGTAAGCGACTATCTTAAAAAGACCTCGGCGGTCTCTAAAATTAGAGTACCATAGTCTTATTTTTTTGTCAAATCCAATTTCAAATCTATTAATAATGATTTAATCTACTAATTTAATCATTTCTTCTATAATTTTTTTTACATGCTTTAATTCTTTAACTAATTCGGGTTTTTCTTTTATAACATATTTAAGTATTTCAACTTGTCCCTTAGTTCCATTTTTAAGAAATTCTAAAGCAGATAATCCCATTGACAATGTATTTACAGCTGGTATGACAGCTTCTCTAAGGCTGCTTTCTGCAAGATTTAAGGATATTTTTCTTTCCGTAGAACTATTTATTTGATCAGGAGGAATCATCTCTTTTGCTTTATCAATTTCCTCCTGAGATGGTGAGTATTTTTCTTTCATAGGTTTTAAGATTAATTATTAATCATTAATTACTATATATCTAAATTTTTCACGGATTTGGCGTGGGTTTGGATGAATTTTTTACGTGGGGCAACCTCGGAGCCCATTAAGATGTCAAAAGTTTCATCAGCTTTTTCAGCATCTTCTACAGTCACCTTTAATAAAATGCGATTCTCTGGATCCATAGTAGTTTTCCAAAGTTGTTCCGGATTCATTTCACCCAAACCTTTGTAACGTTGAATGTTAACCCCGGCCACTTTTTCTCCCACACCTTCAGCATTAACATTTTCCTCATCGGACAGGTCGAGACCTGTCCCTACATTTTTATCTTTACCTGTTTCTTGCCCGCCCTGCTTCGCTTGGCGAGGCCAGGGTTTCTTGTTTCTTGTTTCTTGAGAAAGTTCCTTCAGAACTTTCTCCTTTTCTTCATCAGAATAAACATAGCGCATATCACTACCTTTCTTTAAAGAATAAAGGGGCGGTTGAGCAATATACAAATGACCTTGCTTAACAATCTCTGGAAAGTATCTATAAAATAATGTTAATAATAAAGTTCGAATGTGAGCGCCATCCACATCCGCATCAGTCATGATGATTATTCGGTCGTAGCGTAATTTTTCTATATCAAATTGGTCGCCAATATTAGTCCCTAAAGCAATAATCAAAGATTTAACTTCGTTGTTGGCTAACATTTTATCCAGCCGGGCGCGTTCCACATTTAAAATTTTACCACGTAAAGGAAGAATGGCTTGGGTTTCGCGATTCCGACCTTGTTTAGCAGAACCACCGGCTGAATCACCCTCGACAATGTAGAGTTCAGAATTCGCTGGATCTTTAGAAGAACAATCAGCTAGTTTACCAGGTAAAGCAAAACCATCCAAAGCTCCTTTGCGCAACACGGTTTCGCGAGCTTTCTTAGCCGCCTGACGGGCTTCTGCCGCGAGCAAACATTTACCAATGATGGCAGTGGCTTCACGCGGATGCTCTTCTAAGAAAGCATAAAAATATTCACCAAAAACTGAATCCACGGCCGTGCGTACTTCAGGGTTGCCGAGTTTGGCTTTGGTCTGGCCTTCAAATTGTGGCTCAGCCACTTTAACTGAAATAACGGCAGTTAAACCTTCGCGCACATCATCACCTGTTAAGTTAGTGTCTTTTTCTTTTAGTAAATTATTTTTGCGGGCATAATTATTTAAAGTGCGAGTTAAAGCAGTACGAAAACCAACTACATGCATACCACCTTCAGGATTTTCAATATTGTTAGCAAACGAGAAAACTGACTCACGATAATCATCAACGTATTGCAAAGCTACTTCGACTATCACAGGCTTATAAGTTTTGTAACTTCTTCCTCACCATTACCATTTTTGCCAGGCACAATTTCTTTACTCACATAAAAAACGTTTTCATGACGAGGGTTATTATTGGCATTTAAATGTTTGACATAGGATTTAATGCCCCCTTCAAAATAATATTCATAAGATGAATAAGCGCCTTTTTTACGATTATCAAAAATTTTAATCTTAATACCTTTGGTTAAATAAGCTTGCTGACGTAAATGATCTAAAATAGTGGACCATTTAAATTCAGTAGTTTCAAAAACGTTTGGGTCAGGCTTAAAAGTAATGGTCGTGCCTGTGCCGCGTATGGCTTTGATTGCCTTAACTTTTTTCAAGGGTTTACCTCTTTGATATTCTTGAACCCAAAGTTTACCGCCGCGCTTAACTTCAGCTTTAGCATATTCAGACAAAGCATTAACCACAGATACACCCACCCCATGCAAACCACCAGAAACTTTATAACCGCCCTGGCCAAATTTACCACCGGCGTGGAGTTTGGTCATGACTACTTCAAGAGCCTAGACTTTAGCTTGCTTATGAATATCAACTGGAATACCGCGTCCATTATCAGTGACTTCCACCATGCCATTGGATAATAAAGTGACAGTG
>Ga0272441_10014194_pt1 | contig 11342 bp, 8 predicted proteins | sample SSMProp6N_FD_193582 | JGI IMG/M metagenome (GOLD analysis project Ga0272441, IMG submission 193582) | Marine sediment archaeal communities from Little Sippewissett salt marsh, Falmouth, MA, United States - SSM-Prop-6N | ecosystem: Environmental > Aquatic > Marine > Wetlands > Sediment ... | reverse complement strand
CCTGCGCCAGTGCCTCATCGTAGAGTGACCGGAGATGATCCAGGGGTGCGTAGGTGTTGGTAAAGGTCTGGAAGTAGGCGATGAACTGCTTCGCGTCCCGCATCCTTCGGTAGAGTGCCTTTCCCCGCGTTATCTGGTCGGCCACGGGGGGAAGGGGGCCTTGTTCCCTGAGGGCCGACCCCCGGCCGTTACAGTAGATGCACCCGCCCGTGGCGACGGTCCCGTCGCGGTTGGGGCAGGTAAAGCCCGCGTCTATCTGGAGCTTATAGACCTTGCACCCGAAGGTATTGATGAAATAGCTCTTCAGGTCATAGTATCGCTTCGCATTGTTCCAGAATTCGGGTTTCGGCATGGCATCGTGAGTCCATCATTTTTTTGTTGTCTTTTGCAGATCAATGGTAGTAAACAATTGTCTATAATTCAAGTGATTATATGCCGGAGAGGATATGTCGAAGAAATATGATGTCATAGTGGTGGGTGCCGGGCACGCGGGATGTGAGGCGGCACTGGCCGCCGCGCGTATGGGGTGTACGACGCTCCTCTTCAATATCAATCTCGATTCCATGGCCCTCATGTCGTGCAACCCCGCCATCGGCGGCCTCGCCAAGAGCCAGCTCGTGAAGGAGGTCGATGCCCTGGGGGGTGAGATGGCTCGGATCGCCGACCGGACGGCCTGCCATTTCCGCCTGCTCAACAGCTCCAAGGGACCGGCGGTCCAGTCGTCACGGGTGCAGTGCGACAAGCAGCTCTATCGCCTCGCCATGAAGGGTGTCATTGAAGGGGTCACCAATCTCCATACCCGCCAGGGGCTTGTCGAAGGACTGGTCGTCGAAGATGGAAGGGTGACCGGTGTCATTGACAGCACGGGATTTTTCCATGGGGGCAGGCGGGTCGTCATCACGGCGGGCACCTTTCTCAACGGACTAATCCATGTGGGGGAATCACGGCAGCCCGCGGGGAGGGCGGGGGAGATTGCCTCCCTGTCACTGGCGGAAAATCTGAAGAAACTGGGCTTTGCCACGGGACGGCAGAAGACGGGGACCCCTCCCCGGCTCCGCGCGTCGACCATCGATTTCTCCGCCCTGGAACGGCAGGACAGCGATCCCGATCCCCACCCCCTGTCCTTCACGACAGAGAGACTCCGTGAGGAACGACTGCCCTCCTATTTCAGTACCACCACGGAGAAGACGCACCGCGTCATCAGGGAGAACATTACCCGGTCGCCCCTCTATTCGGGGGCCATCTCGGGTATCAGTGCCAAACACTGCCCCTCGCTGGAGGACAAGGTGATGCGTTTTCCCGACAAGGAACGACACCCCGTTGTGCTCGAATACGAGGGCCTCAACACGGAAGAGGTTTACGCCAAGGGGCTGGGGAACAGTCTCCCCCTGGAACTGCAGGAGGCGCTGATTCATTCCGTCCCCGGTCTGGAAGGGGCCGAGAGCATGCGGACAGCCTACGCCATCGAGTACGATTATGTCGATCCCACGCAGCTGGCGCCGACACTGGAGACAAAGCTCATTGCAGGGCTCTACCTGGCAGGGCAGATCAACGGTACCTCGGGCTATGAAGAGGCGGCGGCCCAGGGCATGTGGGCTGGGATCAATGCCGCCCTCTCCGTCCAGGAGCGGGAGCCCTTCATCCTCGACCGTTCCCAGGCCTACATGGGTGTCATGATAGATGACCTGATCACCAGGGGGGTGGAGGAGCCCTACCGCATGTTTACCTCCCGCGCCGAATACCGTCTCCTCCTGCGGGAAGACAATGCCACCATCCGCCTCATGGGGAAGGGGCATGAGCTGGGACTCATATCCCGTGATCAGATCCACGATCTTCGTGAAAAGGTAACGGCCATTCATGAGGGAATGGAGAGGATGAAGGAGACAAAGATCTATCCCATTCCCGCCATCAATCACTGTCTGGTGGAGATGAAGACGGCCGCCATCAAGAATCCCGTTTCACTCTTTCACCTGTTAAAGCGACCGGAACTGGGATATGATGACCTGCAGCCACTGGAGGGATGGGAGGATATCCCCGATACCTTTGTCAAACGGGAGATAGAGATCGAAGCGAAATACGAGGGTTACATCCGGCGCCAGAAGGAATCGGTAGAGAAGTTCAGGTCCCAGGAGGGGAAAAAGATCCCCCCCGATATGGACTATGACTCGGTGCCTGGTCTCTCAAATGTACTGAGGCAGAAGCTGTGCGCCATAGCCCCGTCATCCATAGGCCAGGCTGAGAGAATCCCGGGGATGACGCAGGCGGCACTGACGGCCCTGTTGATTACGATCAAGAAGGCGGAACTGGCAGGGGCGAAGGCTGCCACTGATACCTAGCCCCGGCGCCTTCGCTGCCACGTAAGCGTTACGCCCTTCCCCCGGCATGGAACCGTAATCCAACAGGGGGAGGGGGTGGTATGGACCGGAAGCAGGGGGTGTCTAGCGGGGACAGCCGGGACAGGACGGCAGGACAGCCCCTATTGGCGAAACACTCACGACGATCTACCACAATACATGACGGTGGAGATGAGACATGAAAAAGGCAGGCGAACCAGCTGAAAAGGTCATGGGGCTCATACACAAGGGGATCAGGATTCCCAATCCCTGTTCCGTGGACATCGGAGACGATGTCGATATCGATCGGATTTCCTCTGATGATGTAATCCTCTACAGTGGAACGAAGATCTATGGGAAGGAGACGCTCATCGGCCCCGGCGCACGTCTGGGATACGAGACACCGGTAACCGTCGCTGACTGCCAGCTCGGCTCGGACGTCGAGTTAAAGGGGGGCTTTTTCACAGAGGCCGTCATTCTCGACAGGGCGACCATGGCCAGCGGGGCGCATGTGCGGGAGGGATGCATCCTTGAAGAAGAATCAAGCGGCAGCCACACCGTGGGCCTGAAGCAGACGATCCTCTTTCCCTTCGTCACCCTTGGCAGCCTGGTCAATTTCTGTGACTGTCTCATGGCAGGGGGTACCAGCAGACACGATCACAGCGAGGTGGGGAGTTCCTATATCCATTTCAACTATACCCCCAACCAGGACAAGGCCACGGCATCCCTCATCGGTGATGTCCCCCGGGGTGTCATGCTCAACCAGTCACCGATTTTCCTGGGTGGCCAGGGCGGTCTCGTGGGACCGGCACGGATCGGGTACGGCACGGTGATAGAGGCGGGAACGGTCTATCGCGGTGACCGGCCCGAGGGGGGAAAACTGATTCACGGCAAAATGGAATCGATGTATACGGAGCGTGAATTTCTGGCAGGGTATTATGCAGACGTGGGGCGTAAGATAGAAAACAATATCCTCTATATTGCCAATCTTCTGGCCCTGAAGGAGTGGTACCGCCACGCGAGGAGACCCTTTTTTGCACTGCGCGACGGGGGGGAGGCACTCTACGACGGTGCCGTTGACAAGATCGAGAGGGCACTGAACGAACGGCGCAGCCGATTCAGGGTACTTGCCGAAAAGATGGAGCAGTCGATAGTGATAGCGGAACGGCTGGTGCAGGGTGACAAGAGGCGAAAACTGATTGCCCACAAGAAGCGGTTCATGGAGAACTGGAGCAACATCGAGGATACCCTGCGGGGGAAAGGGGTGGAAGACATCGCCGCTGACACGCGCGATACCTTTTGCAGGAGTATAGAGGAGAAAATCAATGCGGGCGGGGTGGACTACCTCGAGACCATTCAGTCCCTTGACGAAGAGGCTGTGGCCCTGGGGACGGCGTGGCTCCAGGCAATCGTGGATCAGATTAACAGGGACAGTGCCCCCTTCTGGGCATGATTACTATGGCAGCACGAGGAGCAGTAATGGAGATTCATCAGATCGATACGGACGTATTAATCATCGGCAGCGGTATCGCCGGACTCAGAGCGGCGCTGGAAGTGACGAAGGCGGGGAAGCGGGCCCTCATCGTGTCCAAATATCCCCTCGGCAAGGCCACCAATACGATGCTGGGGGGTGGTACCTTCTCGGTTTCCACTGATAAATTCAGTCCCGACGAGCATCAGCGAAAGACCCTCGACAGCGGGCGCATGCTCAATGATCGGGAACTGGTCCGGCGTTTCGTTTTTCAGGCCCGATCGGATGTGGAGGAGCTCGTGGCACGGGGACTCAAGGCACATTTCCACGATACCGGATTTCGCTGTCTTTCGCCCTATCTGATCGGCGGGCCCGTGATAACGAAGGTAGTCGTCGATGCCGTCCGTGATGCAGCGGTGCCGACCATGGACAATATCATGATAACCGATCTGATCGTCACCGGCAAGACCTGCCGGGGTGCACTGGGATTTCACAAACAGAGCGGTGCATGGTACGGGATCAACGCCGGGGCGGTTATCCTGGCCACGGGAGGCGCGGGGGCGATCTATGCCCGGCACGACAACGCGCCGGGGTCCACGGGCGACGGGTATGCCCTGGCCCTCGATGCCGGTCTGGAACTGATGGACATGGAATTCGTCCAGTTCTATCCACTGGTCTATGCGGGATCGGGTCGCGCCCGGATGATCCTCCCCGCCTTCTTCGGCGATGCCGGCGACATCGTCAACAGGCAGGGGGAAGACATCAAGGAAAAATACGGCCTGCCTGCGAGACTCATAGCGACGGTGACACGGGACCAGTTTGCACAGGCCCTCTTCAGGGAAATAGAGGCGGGAAAGGGCGTTGACGGTGCCCTGCTGCTGGATATGCGGCAGGCCGACAAATCGGATCTTCCCTACAGCGAGGACCTGATTGAGCGCTACCGACAGAAGATCGCCTTCGACAGGGAGCCGGTGAAGATTATGCCGGCCTGTCACCACACCATGGGGGGTATTGCCATCGATGCCGAGGGACATACGGGACTCGCGGGGCTCTATGCGGCGGGAGAGGTCACCGGCGGTATCCATGGTGCCAATCGCATGGGAGGAAACGCCTACTCGGAGGCCCTCGTCTTCGGCGGCTGCGCGGGCAGGGCGGCTTCAGAGGAGGCAGGTACGCCGGTACCCGCGGCGGACTTCGAAGGCCTCATGAACGACAGTGCCCGGAAATGGGACGCACTCCTCAGACCTGACTTACAGGGCACATCGGAGGTCTCCGCCCTCATGAAAGGGCTGCAGGCGGTGCTCTGGAAAAAGGTGGGTATCATTCGGGAAGACACCTCGCTGCAGGGGGGTATCGAGGAGATGGAGGATATCGCCCGCGCTGTTCACTCACAGACTGCCCGCAATAGCAGGGAACTCTGCAAGATCGTTGAGTGTCGCAACGCGGTACTGACGGGACTGTCCATCGCGCGGGCCGCCAGAGAGAGAAGGGAAAGCAGGGGATCGCACTACCGGGAAGACTATCTCTCAGAGGATCCGGCATGGCAACGGCATATATACGTCACCATGACCGATGGGAAGCCCGCCGTCAGCCGTATCGTTCCCATATAAAAGACAGGGATTTGCAACGGGGCAACGGTACTTCCCGCGGCGGTGCCTTTTGTCTACTTTCGGGCAGGTCATCCGCCGCATGTCATGTGTCCGAGTAACGTGTCGATGTACTATGGAACTGCATAATCTGGAAATTAGAACGGTTCATATGGGAGACTTACAGCGCTGTCATCAGATCGAGGCATCCTGTTATGAACCGTCAGAGGCAGCGACGAAAGAAAACATAAAAAAGAGGATACGTCGCTATGCCGAAGGATTTCTCGTTGCTCGGCTTGATGGAGCAGTGGTGGGTTTTATCAATAGTGGAGCCACGAATGCCATCGACTTGGCAGATGAACAATTCAAAGACCTCATCGGTCATGAGCCGGAGGGGGCAAATATCGTCATATTATCGCTGGCGGTGCATAAAGATCATCAGGGAACGGGTGTTTCGAGCGCCCTCCTTGATACGTTTATCGCCCACATGCGCGGGTTGTCAAAAGAGCGTATTCTGTTGATATGCAAAGATAATCTTGTAGCGTACTACAAAAATTTCAGCTTTGAATATGTGGGCAAGTCGCAATCCACCCATGGCGGCTTTCAATGGCACGAAATGGCTTTAGAACTGTAGTAGACGCATTCCCTGGTTCTCAAACCGGTTTCATGGTGAAGTCTCCCCCGTTCGCCGGGATGCATGAGCGGCATTTGGCGGAAATGCCAGTGCCGGCATTTCCGCCACATAGGAACTGGTGTTGGACCGTTTTCCTTCTACATAATGAACATCAATGCCGTGTACCGGATAGCGACGGCACTTTCAGCAGCCCTCTGTATGGTCTCCCTCTATATCTTCCCCGCTGGCAGGGAGAGGACGAGTGTGTCACCGGCTACTTGTTCCCTGCAAATTTCCCCTCCGGTGGTTTGTCGCGTTTTCCCGCCTGCAGAGTGATAGAATTGGTGGGACAGACATCGATGCAGTTGCCGCAGGCGAAGCAGTCGGGGATGACCCGGTCCCGTTTCAGTATGGCCTCCATGACCGGTGACGGACATGCCCTGGCGCAGTTCTCACAGGCGATGCAGGTATCGTAATTCACCGTGATCTTGTAGATGCTGATCTTTTCCACCAGCCATCCCACCAGGCCGAAGGGACAGAAGAGGTGACACCAGGGGCGGTAGACGAAGAGGCTGCCCACCAGTATGGCCGCCAGGAATATCCACCCCCCATAGGTAATCATGGCGGGCTTGTATATCTTGAAGGGATCGATCTGCTCGAAGATGTCGGTGGCCCACATAAAGGCGACGATCGTAAATACAATGAAAAAGGCAATGCGGATGGTATTGGACAGGACAAAGGGAATTTTGTACTGACGGAAAATACCTTTCGTGTCCTTTGTGTTGCGATTGATTCTAAAGAGCAGGTCCTGCAGTGTTCCCACCTGGCAACCCCAGGAACAGATGAATTTATTGGCCAGAAGGACGAGGAGAAGGAATACAATCAAGGCGATCATCCGGGGCGGGAAGATGACCCCGTGGGAGGCGAAGAGCGCAATGGCATCTTTCACCGTCCCCATGGGACTGGGATCGGAACCCATGATGACGCCGAATATGAGAATGGCCAGTATGTAGAGTATCTTTCTCGTCTTCGGAACAATTGTTCCTCGGCGCATCATCACGAAGACGGCAATCAAAAAGGCGATCCAGAGGACAAACTTGATAAGGATCTTGACCCAGTTTTTGGATTCGTGTTCGGCGTCGAGAACGGCAGCCTTGGTAACCTTTTCGGTGATCTGTTCCCGGTTGAGACCGAATTCGTCTACCTTCCTTTCGAGATCTTCTTTTGTCTGCAGACCGAAGGTTTCTTTCAAAGCCGGAGTGGACAGATCATTGTTCTGACCGAACTCGGCGACGGTCATGCCGTCGGTGAAAACGAGTTCTTCGCTGACATCGATCGTTTCCGGTTTGTCACTCCAGATACGGACTGATACCAGTGAGAGGGCAATGACCAGTGCAATGGTAACGACGAAAGCCACGACTATCCTTGCGGTACCCGATGTACTCATAGTATGTTCTCCTTTCATTTCACGAAATACCGGTGAACCGTCACCCATGGTGATATCTATCCCTGCACAACGGCCGGAGTGCGGGACGGACAGTATCATTTCCCCTCGGGTCCCGCTGATCAACAGGCTGAAACAACGCCGGTATCACGTGGTTATTTTCACGGTTCATATGGAATAACCGCACAACACACACTGAGTGTGCCCCATTACAGGTAGACACCGGTCGGTCTTTGTGACAGTGTAAAAGTGGTTAGAGAAATCGAAGAAGTAATGACAAATATACCAGACACCGTGTGTCTATTCAAGCATTCTGGAGATATGCCCGTAAAAACAATCTTGACATAGTTTCAAATAGGGATATCATCGCCGTAAAGGGGGTTTGTTTGGCTATGTTATAATCACCATCAGGAATCGTATCCCTTCGCTATCCATGGTAAGAGGGGACCATGAACCGATTATTGCACTGCCTCGTATTCGAAAAAAGATGCGAGGATCTGTATGCGGGGAAGTGATAAGAGTCGAATCTCTATGTGTGACCCATCGGTAGGATTCGACCCCATGGGGGGGTTCCCCCATGTACCCGGTGTGATGGAGAATAATCTGAAAACAGTAAACGGTGCCATTGTGTTATTGCTGCTGGTAATAATTGTGCATGGGGGCGTCTCTGCGGCAACAGAGCAAAGGCAACCGAAACGCTATGCCGTGCAGATACTGACAAGGCTCTCGCACGGCACCGGGAATTTTACACAGGGCCTGATATACCATAAGGGAAAACTCTATGAAAGCACGGGCATTGCAGGTGAATCGACTATACAGAGAATAGATGTCATCAGTGGTGAGGTGGAGAACATATTATATAATCCGCCTGAAGTTTTCGCAGAGGGCCTCGCCCTGCTTGGTCAGCAGATGTTCCAACTCACATGGCGGCACAAAATGGTCTATGTTTATGATTTTGAAAGTCTTTTCGAAACCGATTTTTCACAGGTGAACATGTTGCAGTACCCCGTCCCCATCACACGTGGATGGGGACTGACGGCCCACCAATCGGAACTTATCATGAGTGATGGTTCAAGTTATCTGTATTTCCTGGATCCCCGTTTATTCGACATTAACAGAAGGATACAGGTTAGGGAAGGGGGACAGCCTGTTCTGAACATTAATGAGCTGGAATACGCCCGGGATACAATTTTTGCCAATGTATTGTATCGAAACGACATTATTCAAATTGACCCGACGTCGGGACAGGTTCTGGCCGTGATTGATGCATCCGAACTGCTGAAACAAGGTCTCAACAATCCACAGGAAGAAATTCAAGATGAAAATGTTCTCAATGGTATTGCCTATAACCGGACAACCGATACCTTCTATGTGACTGGAAAGCGGTGGCCATATATCTTTGAGGTACAATTCATTGAATATTAGTCGGTGGTTCGAGCGATCGAAGGATTCATGGCCGATGTACCGAAAGCTCTGTGCACATGCACGCATCCCGCGATGAAATATGACCCTGTCTCACAGGAGAGACGGTGGAAAGGCTCGCCTTTCGGCGAAGAAACGGTTATAATATGGCAGTATGAAAGGTCTCCTGTCACTGGAATGGGGGAGTCGTGCATGGCGGACAATTCTTTTGAGGGGTTCCCTTTTCGCATGGTTGATTAACCACTCTGGACAAGGAAGGATATTGATATGAAGCTGACCGTACTCGTTGACAATAATACCCTGATCGACAGATACTTCCTGGGTGAACCGGGAGTGTGCTATTTCATTGAGACCGGTGACCGGAAGATCTTGTTTGATGTCGGCTATTCAGATGCCTTCTTGACGAACGCGCGGAAGCTTTCCATCGATATGCTGGATGTGGACACCGTCGTCCTGTCTCACGGTCATGCAGATCACACATGGGGACTGATGCCACTGGTCTATCTCTATACGGAAGCCATTCTGGAGGACCACCATGTGCGCAAACCAACACTGGTGATGCATCCCCTGACCCTGTCATCGAAGAAACTGGACGGTTCCCTGGAAATCGGATCGGCACTGACAAAACAGAGACTTTCCGGTTACTTTGATCTTGCCCTGAGCCGGGAGCCCGTGGAAATTACCGAAGGACTGGTCTTTCTGGGTGAGATCGAACGAACCAATGACTTTGAGGCCCAGCGCCCCCTGGGGACCACAGGGGACAGCGGCATCGAAGAGGACGATTTCCTCTTCGACGATTCCGCACTGGCCTATAAATCGGAGAAGGGACTGGTCATCATTACGGGGTGTTCCCACGCCGGTATCTGCAACATCGTGGAACATGCGAAAAAGGTCTGTAACGACGACCGGGTGATAGACATCATCGGTGGGTTTCATCTGCTGGACCCGCCGGTGGAGCAACTGCAGGGAACCGTGGCGTACATGGAGGGGTTGCACCTGCCCGTGTTGCATGCCTGTCATTGCACTGATCTGAAGTCTAAAATTGCGCTTTCGACGGTGGCCGATCTGGAAGAGGTCGGTGTCGGTCTGACGCTTGCATACCCGTAGGCACAGTACCAGCGACAGCGGTGCAGCAACTTCTGACGATGCCGGCAGGGCGTGCCGCTTACGGTGGCAGCCGGTTTCTCGAACCGGAATGGGAGAAAGGGCATGATAAAGAGACTGCTCTGCCTGATACCGATGTTCCTGTCGGCCTGTGCAGGCATTCCTGACGGTGCGTCACCCGTCACCGGTTTTGATATAAACCGGTATCTGGGCAGGTGGTACGAAATCGCCCGGCTGGACCACTCCTTTGAACGGGGACTGGAACAGGTGACGGCAGACTACAGCTACCGGGATGATGGCGGTATTCACGTCGTCAACAGGGGATACGATCCCCGGAAACATAAGTGGAAAGAGGCGATCGGCAGGGCATACTTCGTTGCCGATCCGGCTGTCGGCAGGTTGAAGGTGTCCTTCTGGGGGCCCTTTTATGGTGGCTACAATATCATAGACCTCGATCAAACCGATTATTCCTATGCACTGGTATGCGGACCTGATACATCCTATCTCTGGATCCTGGCACGAAACTCCCACATGAATGAATCCCTCAAGTCGGAACTGCTGGACAAGGCGAGGACCCTGGGATTTGCCACTGACAACATGATCCACGTTGCACAGTAACCGGCAGCGTTTCCCCTCCCCGCAGGGTAGGGGAAACATGTCGGCAGCGGTGCCGCAGGGGTCAACGAATCAGGGAGGGTATCATGCGTGACATAGATAAGAAAAAACCGGTACTGGTGACGGGGGCCACGGGATACGCGGCCTCCTGGATCGTCAAAATGCTCCTGGAAGAGGGGATGACCGTCCATGCCACGGTGCGGGACCCCTCGAACAGTGAGCGGGTCGGTCATCTGATGGCCCTTGATACGGCATCGACGGGTCAATTGAAGCTTTTTAGGGCAGACCTGATGGATGGGGGAAGTTTTGAAGAGGCAATGCAGGACTGTGAACTCGTTATACATACGGCATCTCCCTTTTTTCTGACGGGCAGTAAAAATCCCGAAGAGGACCTGATCAATCCGGCCAGAGAGGGTACACGAAACGTCCTTGAAACGGCAAACAGGACCGATAGCGTGAAACGCGTCGTCCTCACCAGCAGTGTGGCGGCCGTCTATGGTGACGCTGCGGATATTCAGTCGGCAGCGGGCGGCATATTCACTGAAAAAAACTGGAACACCACGAGCAGTGCCGACCATCAGCCCTATCCCTATTCAAAGACGATTGCCGAGAAGACGGCATGGGCCATATCCAAGCAACAGGAGCGATGGGACCTGGTGGTCATCAATCCCGGATGGATTCTCGGACCCTCTCTCTCGAAGCGGACTGATTCTCAGAGTATAAAGACCATGATCGAGTTTGGTGACGGGACCTT
>Ga0272441_10014193_pt1 | contig 11342 bp, 12 predicted proteins | sample SSMProp6N_FD_193582 | JGI IMG/M metagenome (GOLD analysis project Ga0272441, IMG submission 193582) | Marine sediment archaeal communities from Little Sippewissett salt marsh, Falmouth, MA, United States - SSM-Prop-6N | ecosystem: Environmental > Aquatic > Marine > Wetlands > Sediment ... | reverse complement strand
TTTTTTAGAACTCAAATACGAAAGGAGTATGACCGTTATGAAGAAATGTTTACTTAGAATTGCGATAGTCTCTGTCGTTCTATGTTTGCCAACGATCAGTTGCACCAAGCATGGGGCAAACAAGCCGATCCGCGTTCAGGATTATCAGGGGACGATTCGTGTGGCCTGTGTGGGCGATAGTATCACGTACGGCCACGGGATTAAGAACCGTCTCAAAGCGTCCTATCCGGCTCAATTGGGGCGGATGCTGGGCGATCAATGGGAGGTCCGCAACTTTGGCGTCAGTGCGGCGACGATGCTCAGGCAGGGCGACTTGCCCTATTGGAAGCAGTCGGCGTTTAAGGAGGTCCTGGCCTATAATCCACACGTCGTCATCATCAAGCTGGGCACGAACGATACCAAGCCGCAAAACTGGACATTCAAGGACGAGTTTGCCCGCGATTATCTGGACATGATCGATCGGTTCTCGGCATTACCCGCCCGGCCTCGTATCTGGATTTGCTACCCGGTCCCCGCCTTCGCCGAACAGTGGGGGATCAACGAGTTCGTCATCAAGAATGAAGTCATTCCTATTATCAGCCAGGTAGCTCGAAAAGCCCGCGTTCCGATCATCAATTTGTACCAGCCGCTTAGCGGCAAGCCGAAGTACTTCCCGGACGACATCCACCCGAACGCCGAAGGGGCGTTCCTTATCGCAAAGGAGATGTATGCGACTCTGACGGGCACTCAATTCATGGGTGTTTACAAGGAACCTCCCTTGCCCCAGGTCTTGATTATCGGGGACTCCATTTCCATCGGCTACTTCAAGCCGACTCAGACGTTACTCGAAGGCAAAGCCGCCGTCGTGCATAATCCGGGCAACGCCGCTCACACCGCCAACGGCCTGCAAAAGCTGACCCAATGGCTGGGAGACACGCGGTGGGAGGTCATTCATTTCAATCACGGCCTGCACGATTTGAAATACATCGATGAGAAAGGCAAAAACATTTCTGCCGAAAAGGGCAGGCAACAAATTCCGATGGAGGACTATGAGATCAACCTGGAGGCGCTGGTAACCCGGATGAAGGCCACCGGGGCCACATTGATTTTCGCGACGACGACGCCGGTACCGGACGGTACGGGATTTCGCGTGAAAGGGGATGCGGAAAAATACAACCGTGTAGCGTTAAAAGTGATGACGAATCACGGGATCGCAATCAACGATCTGTATTCGTTTGCCCTGGAGCGTCTTGGGGACATTCAAAGGCCGAAGAACGTCCATTTTACCCCCGAAGGCTCGGAGCAGTTGGCCGAACAGGTGGCCAATAGCATCTTGAAAGCGCTGGAAGAACGGTAACCGTTTTAGGTTATCAGGATATCGGGATATCAGGAATGCGTAACATGTGACGAGACTCCCCTGGTATCCTGTTCTCCTGATACCCACTACCTGATTTCCTAATACCCTGATACACTTTTTCTCAAACATGAACGATATCATCACGTCGATTGTAACGTGGCCGGACAGGCAATCCGAACTGACCTCCGTTCGGCGAACCGTGTTCATCGAGGAGCAAAACGTCCCCGAGAGCATTGAGCTGGATGATAAAGATTCCGAATGCTGGCACGTGTTGGCCTCTGATGGAGACGGCACGCCCGTCGGAACGGCGCGGATGGACAAGAATGGCAAGATTGGCCGAATGGCCGTCCTGCGCGCATATCGTGGTCGGGGTGTCGGGCGGCAGATCCTTCAGGTCATCATGGATTGGGGCCGGACGAAGGGGATCACGGATTTCCACCTGTCGGCCCAGATTACGGCTGTCGGATTCTACGAAAAAATGGGATTCGAACCTTACGGCGAGCCATTCGAGGAAGCCGGGATTATGCACGTTAATATGACGTTAAAAGTGCCATGACGGGATTCTCAATGTGCATTTCCCGTGATAATATGGGAAAAATCCGTGAATATTTGCACCGATCATGCGTCAATAGTATTGATGTTCATAACTGAGATTGTTCTGGGGCCTTTGAAAAGGATCAATATGGACTATCTTCTTGCACAACCTCCAATGCCGGACGTATTTCCCTTGATCGGGATATTTATCATTATTTTAGCTTTGTTGGTTATCGTCCCGATTAAGCTATTGATTAGCTGTATGATTTTTCACAAGGCCGGCTATTCGTGGGCCATGGGCTTGCTCATGCTCGTTCCCATCGCCAATATCATCATGATCTTTGTCCTGGCTTTCGGGGACTGGCCCGTCAGGAGGGAACTACGCCAGCTCAAACAAATGCGATAACGGTGTCTTGTCGGAAATGAGAATGTCTCAGCAGTGTATAAGTCTATCGATTGATCGGCCGTCTGGGATGGGGCGCCTATGTGAACCTGAAAAAGCGTTCCATTGGATCGTAATGATTCTGTGCGTGCTGGCCGTAACGGTGTCACTGCTGCTTCGGCAGGACGGAGACGGGCTTCGGGTATTTGGAATCCGTTGGCCGGTACGCTGCGCTTTATATGAAACCTTTGGCGTGAAATGCGCTCTGTGCGGCTTGACTCGCTCGTTTTGTGCGATGGCCGTGGGCGAGTTGTCATCCGCGGCGCGTTTTCACCTTTTCGGTCCGGCTATTTTTGTCTTTGTCTGTTTACAGATTCCGTATAGAATCCACACTCTATGGAAAACCCGCAAAGTCAATAGGCTGTTACGGCGGGTCGGACTTTATTTGGCGGTCGGGCTTTTAGGGGGACTCCTGATTAACTGGTTGGTTTATCTTGGAGGGCTTATCTAATGAACGGCGAGCAGCCTCATGTGAGTGTCGTCGAACCTCTGACACCCGCCATCGAACGGGTTAAGACAATCCTGTTTAGGCCCTTCGATCTGGGCAAGTGGTTCGTCATCGGATTCTGCGCGTGGCTGGCCGAGCTTGGAAAGCCCAAAGGAAGTGGGAACGCGGGGGGCGGAGACGGGGGAGACGGCGGCTCTCCATTCTCATATAGCGGACGCCCCGACCTTGAAGAAATGGTGGAAAGGGCGAGAGATTTCTTCGCAGAAGCGAGGATATTCATCGAGGATAATATGCACTGGATTGTTCCGGTTGCCATCGTTGGAGCCGTGATCGTGATTATTATCTGGTTGCTCGTAATGTGGCTGAGCAGCCGGGGCCGGTTTATGTTTCTGCATTGCGTGGTTGAGAATAAAGGGGAGGTGGGTGTGCCCTGGAACAAATTCAGCCGTCATGCGAACAGTCTTTTTGTGTTTAGAATCGTCGTGGGTCTGATCAATCTCGTGGCCGTCATCGCGGCTATGTTCGCTGGGATTATGCTTTTTGCCGGAGCGGCGATGGCCGGATCCGGTGCGGCGGCCGTTCTGATTGTCGTTTCCGTTTTCATCTTAATGATCGCGCTTGGGATTGTCTTGTTCCTCATCCAGAAATTTACGACCGATTTCGTCGTACCCATCATGTTTCTCCGCTCGACGAGTTGCTCGGCGGCCTGGCGGGAATTCCTCGGCGTCCTTACAGCGAATTCGGGACGTTTTATCCTCTATGTGCTGTTCCAGATCGCGATTTGGATTGTAGTTATGTTCTTAATCGTGGCGTTGATGTGTTTGACGTGCTGTTGCGCGGCGTGTATCCTTGCCATTCCCTTTATTGGAACCGTGTTGCTATTACCGATTTTCGTTTTTCAGCGGTCCTACTCGCTGTATTACCTGCGACAATATGGTCCTTCTTTTGATATCTTCGGAGCGGCCGAGACGGTTGTATCACCTGAATAAATATCTCTCGACGTTAGAGAAGCGTTGACAAATCCTTATTTTAACCTATCCTATGGGGGAGGTCCCTTGAGGGTGCCTAACCTTTAATTTTATGGAACTCGTTTTTTTCTCATAGAAAGGAGAAACCAGATGTGGCGTTCGGCGTGTGTTTTCGCATTGATGTGTGTAGTCGTATCGAGTTTTTGCGTTCCGGCCCAGGCGGCTGAAAAGCCCGCCCCGATTAAGGCGTTGCTCATTACCGGTGATGATGTGGGCGTGCATCCCTGGCGAGAGATGTCCGAGACGACGCGGGAGATTTTAGTCAAGTCGGGACGGTTCGACGTTAAGGTGTGTGAAGATCCGCATATCCTCGAATCGGAAACCGCCCTGAAAGCGTACGATGTGGTCGTTTTCCTGATTTTCAGCCGGCGCGTCAAAATGCTCCCCGGCCAGGCCCAGGAGAACCTGCTCGACTTCGTCAAAAGCGGCAAGGGCTTCTTCGTTCAGCATTTAGCCAGCGCCTCATTCCCCAAATGGGAGGAGTTCGGCAAGCTCTGCGGCCGGCATTGGGTGATGGGCACCTCGGGCCACGGCCCGCGTTCGGTCTTTAAGTGCGACATTGCCAACAAAGAACATCCCATCACCAAGGGGCTGAGCGAATTTAAAGTGGACGATGAGTTGTACGCCAAGCTCCAGGGCAGCGGCAAGATCGACGTACTCGTGACCGCCGATTCCGACTGGAGCCATAAAACCGAGCCGTTGGTCTTCACCAAGAGCTACGGCAAGGGCCGCGTCGTCCATAACGCCTTCGGCCACGACCGCAAAGCCCTGATGACCCCGAACGTCCAAAAGATCATCGCACGCGGCGTCGAATGGGCGGCTACCGGCAAAGTCAAACCATAAAATCGAATTCTCATTTTTGAATCGATAGATCGTTAAGAAGCATACTCACCGATACAGTATCATTTCATCGGTGGTGCCGCTAAATGTCTGTCGGTGGACCAAAGCAGATTCGCGGATGATTCGCGGATGATTCGCGGAAGGTGTGTCGTTGCGATCATAGTCGCCATGACAAACTCATACTGAGTCTTTCTGTTATCTTTTTTGATGCAGGGCGTTGTCACGCGAATTTAAACGTTGCCTTTATCATTTTAAGGAAATACAATATCCCCATGACGCACAGGAGAATCAGGCAGATATCAGGTAGCTATTTGGAAACCGGAGGTTTTATGTTTGAGAATGCAAAGATCAATCGTCGTGGATTCCTGAGAAAGTCACTAACCGTCGCCGCGGGCGTGGGGAGTTTTCCTTATATTGTATCCTCATCGGCCCTGGGCAAGGCCGGCCATGTGCCTCCGAGCGGCCGGATTGCGATGGGGTCCATCGGCGTCGGCGGCATGGGCACGAATAATATGAGGGCGTTCCTGACGCATTCGGATGTTCAGGTCGTCGCTGTCTGCGATGTGACGGAAGCCAGCGAGGAGTACGGGCACTGGTACAAGAAAGGGTGGCAAGGGGCGTGGTTCGGTCGGGAGCCGGCGCGCAAAATCGTTGACGATCATTATGCTCAGAAAGCTCCATCCGGCCAATACAAAGGGTGTGGAGCCTATATTGATTTTCGCGACCTGCTGGCGAGGGATGATATCGACGCCGTGTGTATCACGACGCCCGACCATTGGCACGCCATCCCGGCTATTCGGGCCGCAGAGACCGGCCGGCATATCTACTGTGAGAAGCCGCTGAGCCTCACGATTCCCGAGGGTCGGGCCATGGTTGAAGCCGCACGCCGGCATGGCGTTATCTTTCAGACGGGAACCCAGCGGCGTTCGAGCCGGCAGTACAGATTTATCTGCGAGCTGATTCGCAACGGTCGGATCGGCCGGCTCAAGAAGGCCGTCGCGAACATAGGGCCGAATAACAAAGAGGCTCCGTCAAAAGACTGGCAACCGATGCCCGTACCGGATTGGCTGGACTACGATATGTGGCTGGGGCCGGCCCCCTGGGTGCCCTATCACAAGGATCGATGTCTCTATACATTCCGCTTCGGGCTGGATTATTCCGGCGGCCAGACGACCAACTTGGGGGCGCATGCCATCGATATTATCCAGTGGGCCAACGGTACGGATGATACCGGACCGGTCGAAGTGGAAGACCTGGGCGGGGTATTTCCCGAGGATGGTTTGTTCACGACCGCCACGAAGGTGCATTTCCGCGCCCGGTACGCCAACGGCCTCGAATTGATCTGTAAGACCCAGGAGGGCGGTCGCGGGCCTCTGCGTCTTGAGGGGACCGAAGGCTGGATTGAGATCTTAGGCGAAAAGCCGACATACCATCCGGAATCGCTGGCAACCTCGGTGATCGGCCCGAACGAAATCCATCTTTACGAAAGTAACGATCACCATCGCAACTTCATCGATTGCGTCAAAACCCATCGCCAAACAGCGGCGCCGGCGGAAATCGGTCATCGCTCCACCGCGATCTGTCACCTCGGCAATATTGCAATGACGCTCAAACGCAAACTGCAATGGGATCCCGACGCCGAACGCTTCATTAATGACGCCCAGGCCAATCGGATGCTCGAACGCGCCATGCGCGGCCCCTGGCATTTATAGAGAAAGAAAATATTGCGGAGGGTGAAAGCCTTGTCAATTGATTGTGTGAATTTTCATCGGACACTATAATATTCACCGGCGTACCATTACCTGGCAGCCGTACTGCCTGAAAGCGATGGTTGGATATGAGGGAGAATGGATTATGAAAAAGAAGTGTCCTACACAGCATATTTTTGTGGTAATGGTTCTGACTTTGTTCTATGGCCTTGGCTCTATCCACGCTAAGGACAAATCCGGCGACCGATCCATTCGCTATGCCATACTGGAACGTCGTGACGTCAAGGCCGTGATTGTTAACAACGAGCCGGTCGATGATGGGGTGCTTCCAGGTCATCGCGGCGGATATAGCGGCGTGGCGTCTCTGACTCATAATCGCCAAAAAAAGAATTTATTCGTTCCATCGTATGCCGGGCTTAATTTTGAGCACATTCATGATGGGACGGTGAAGCCCAGAGATGTCCTGTTTGAACCGCGTCGTGCCCCCATGGAAATAAAGCGGATAAATCGATATACGGCGGAGCTTCATCAGCCGCCAACGCCGCACTGGCAGCTTGAAAGTTGGTTAAAGTATCAATTACTTGAAGATGGTGTTCTTGAGATGACGCTTGAATGCATACCCCAGGCTCGTACGTTTAAGAACGATTACATCGGATTGTTCTTCGCCAGCTATATCCATCAGCCGGAATCACTGGATATTCACTTCCTCGGGTGTCCATCTAACGATGTTGATGCAAAGCCGCAGTGGGTCCGAGGTGTAACACCTGCTCATGGAGAATTATCAACACATCCGGCGGTTGATGATAATCGCAGTTTTGCTCGCGATCCTGATTTTCCTTTGACGCTCGTCTTCAATAGATCAAATTATCGTTATAGTGAACCCTGGTACTATGGCGTCAGCCACGGGATGGCCTTTGTGCTCATGTTTCGGCCCAGTGACCAAGTCCGGCTGAGCCAGTCTCCTTCAGGAGGAGGCAGAGGAAATCCGGCCTGGGATTTCCAGTGGTTTATCCCCGAATACGAAGTCGGGAAGCGGTATCAATTTGTGATGCGGGCCATGTATGTACCGTTCGAGTCGCGGGAACAAATTGTTCAGGCTACGGCACCACATCGAGCGGCTTTGGGCCAGAATCCCACACTGGTCATGGAACCAGGAACTGATGAGAAAGCCGTGCCGGAAGGATTTGTGTCGTTGTTTAATGGAATCAATCTGGATGGCTGGACAGTTAAGCAATCCGAGAACCACGATTGGCGAGTGGTCGATGGAGTGATCGACTGCGATCCTCACGAAGGGCGGGGTGATAAGAACCTGTGGACCACCAGGAATTACCGCGATTTTGAGTTATTGGTGGATTGGCGGATTAAGAAGAGTCCGTATATCAACCGGGCCGCCAAGATAATATTACCCAATGGAACATATAAAAAGGACGAGTCCGGCAAGGACGTGTCAATTGAGGTTCCGAATACGGATTCCGGGATTTTTTTACGAGGTAGGCACAAGTCTCAGGTGAACATCTGGTGCTGGCCGGTCGGTTCGGGTGAGGTCTGGGGTTATCGTACGGATCCGACGTTCTCACCCGAGGTCCACGCGGGGGTGACACCCAGGGTTAAAGCGGATCGGCCGATTGGCGAATGGAACACGTTTTATATTGTCATGAAAGGGGACCGACTGACGGTGAGGCTTAACGGAAAGCGGGTCATCGATAATGCTCAGTTGCCGGGCATCCCGGTTGGGGGACCCATTGCCTTACAGCATCATGGCGATCGTAAAGACGGAGAATGGGGAGCGTCTTTCGTGCAGTTCCGTCGCATTTTCATCAGGGAGCTAAGTCAACCATCCAGTTAGTGAATAATACCTCGTCCACAACAGATGAGAAAAAAAACATCTTGATTGGAATCTAACGTTCTATCAGTGCCGTTCGTACCGGACATCTTTAATTTTTCGCGGCTTTTTTCTTTGGCAACTCGTACTTTTGGACGGTAAAATGGTGTTATGGTAGCATCGAGAGAACAAGCACTAAAAATAGCCGGCAAGGTCCGAAGCGAGCTCGAGAAATTATACGGCGAGCGTTTGCGGGGAGTTTACCTTTACGGCTCGGCCGCACGCGACCAACTAACCCCCGACAGCGATATCGACATCGCCATTATCCTCGATACGGTAAAAAGTTCTTACGAAGAAATCGAATACACCGGCCAACTCGGTTCCGGTGTGAGTTTGGAATACGATACACTCGTTACCTTCTTTTTTGTCAGCGAGGACGATTACAACAAAGGTCGATTCGCTATTCACAGGAATATTAAAGAAGAAGGAATTGCAGCGTGAATGAAGAAGTGCGTCTGCACCTTAAAAAAGCGGATGACTGTATTAAGGATGCTGAGTTGCTGTTATCTGCAGATCGCTATTTTTCTACGGTAGGGAGAGCTTATTATGCAATGTTCCATGCCGCGACGGCGGCGCTGCTGACGAAAGATATCGTAAGACGTTCTCATCAGGGCATCATTTCTTCTTTCGGTAGAGAGTTCATCAAAACAGGAAAGATCGAGCCAAAATTTCATAAATACTTTGCAGAAGCATTCGATCTCAGACAGGAGAGTGATTATCAACCATTAGTAGAAATAACTCACAGGCAAGCCGGTAATGTAGTTGAGAGGGCAAAGGAATTCATCGAAGTATGTAAAAAATTATGCTCTTAGGATGTTGCATATCCGCTGCCTTGCATGCAACAACAATATGTATGCTGTCCCCCGATATTACCGAATGGCACTGATACCTTTAATTCTTCTTTTGATATAATGCATCTGCAGCGATCACATTTCTTGAGATTCCTGTAAACTCGATTACCTGCAACTCATCCTGCTCAAGTCCTGAGCCGCGACCGATGGTGTACGTCTTTACGCTGGAATCATTGAGGACAGCTTCGGCAACTGCCAGCTTAAAACTTTCAGAGAATATAGGGAAAGCCATATCTATCGGCACGCCAAGCTGTTTGCGTCGATTCAGTATCTGCGTCCTGCAAGACGCAATCTCTTGCTCCGTATAGGCTCTTACATTGTATCTATTGCCTGAACTGAAGTCAACCGTTTTGAGGGTGCGCACCTCTTTGATATTTCCGGCGCTATCGAACTGTACTATTGCACCCCACTCTTTTAGATGACCAGAAAAGTCAGGCTCGTTTAGGATGCGTTCTGTCATCTCGTTTGCCTGAGAACGCCCGGTCAGAGACATTATCTGAGCCATGACACGCCTGGCATCCTGGATACGTGCATTTCCCGACCCTGATGTAGTTTGAGAAGGAGTCTTTTCGCATCCTAAAGTAAACAAAACCAACACAATAAGTAACTTTCGCATGATCAGTTCCTTTGCAATCTCTTGAGTCCTGCAACTAATATGTTTCCATTACTATCTTTTGAGTATCCACTCCAGAAACCTGACTCGATGAATGTAACGTACCTCCAGTCACTTTCGTTCAAAGCCTCGGGTGCCCACTTTTCCGGATAGAGCCTTACTCCCCATCCGTTCATACCCGGTTGCCACTCATTCATGAACCATTTTCCCATCAACTGATTACTCCTCGGTTCCCTGTATAATGGAGTAAAAATCCTACCGATAAAAATATCTCGAACAAAATCAGAATGTCTTATCGCTGAATCTCTCTGTTTGGATTTTGGCAATTTCAGGAGGGATTTTTTCACAGAATCTGTGATATTCACCTCTTGTTGTAATATTCTGGCTATATCAAACCATTCATCGATACTGGAAGATGGTACACCGAGTTTTATAAGGCGTTGTTTTCCTGCGATAGTATAGAGCTTTAAGTATGGTTCAAAATAGCCAGGGAGCCGCATCGCTTGACTGTAAGATGAAATCGCTGAATCGATGTCGCCCTGGGACTCCTGCATGAAACCACTTGCCATAAACAATCGTATTAGCGGCCAGATGTCGTCGTATGTATCGTCCATATAACAGAATTCCCAGACAGATTCCTGCTGCAGGTCATCAAACGATTTTTCTTGAGCTGGAAAATTGAATCTGCTGGCCAGTGCAGCGATGCCGGGTACAAAGGATACATCTTGATCCCACGTAAATGCCCTTCCTCTAAGTGGACCAATTGTTTGAACATTGAAGTCTGGCATTATTGCAACATGTTCTCTGGATAGAGTCTGCCAGCAACCCTCACTCATATAGACACCATATCCAAGCAGACCTACGGCTATCACTTTTGTGTGCTGACTACCGAATACAGCAAACGTTTTGGAACCAGCCATGAGAAAAACTTCACCAAGCTCTATATCACGCATGAACCGGACATAATCTTTCATAACAGAAGTCACCTGATTAATTTCCGGTGTATTCGGCAACCCGTCGATGAGAGCTTCCAGCTTTTCATAGATTATCTGCTTTCCGTAGAGCTTATGCAAACCTGAGAAGGTTCCGGGAGGAATATGCTGATTCGGTAAATGGAACGTCATCAGTTCATAGTTGCTTTCCTCAAGGGAATATATAGTTCTCTTCATCGTTGCAGTAGAATTTAAGCTTGCCAATTGGTAAGCCATAGCGGCCTTTTTGTATTCCCCTTCAGCCTCCAAGAGTTTTGCTAAGTCGCAGGCTTCTTTGATGTCCTTGAAAGTGGGTGCATCCTCAAAGCTTACCACTCTTAGAGAAGAGTTTGGACCAACGCAGGCCTTGGAATTGACGAACTCTGCGTTGGCAAACCGTGTCATTGCGATTACTAATAGAACTAGAGTTTTCTTCTTCATTGTTACTCCCTTTCAATTTTAGCTTTTTTCTTGGGGACCATACTTGCTTTTCAAAACAATAATCTATTGCGGCAACTACGCATTTTTCTTTACTTATTTCTTTCAAAGGGAGGCTTTTTTGGAGTCTGTAGCATAATTACCTGTAATATTTAATGTGTTTTTAAGCCATTGGTCGATTTCTCTTCCAAGAGTACAAGAAAAAGGATTTTTCTGGGAGAATTGATTATGGCTGGCCCTGGTGAATATG
>Ga0272441_10014190_pt1 | contig 11344 bp, 10 predicted proteins | sample SSMProp6N_FD_193582 | JGI IMG/M metagenome (GOLD analysis project Ga0272441, IMG submission 193582) | Marine sediment archaeal communities from Little Sippewissett salt marsh, Falmouth, MA, United States - SSM-Prop-6N | ecosystem: Environmental > Aquatic > Marine > Wetlands > Sediment ... | reverse complement strand
AATTTGTTTCCATTTATTAAATTAATATTTTTTATTATTTGTTGTGCAGTTTGACGTTATTATATTGAAAATTAAAGTCATAATGATTTTATCAAAGCATAAATAAAAAAGGTTTCGAAAGACACAGCCTGACTTATAACAATTTAATAAACCAAACCGTACAACCTGTTTTTTATACAAAATTTTTTACCAAATCTTCAAGAGTGTCTCTTTTTCTAATTAATCTTGGATTTCCTTTTAAATCTATTAATACTTCAGCAGGTTTAAGCCGATTATTGTAATTTGAACTCATCGAAAATGCATAAGCCCCAGAATCAAGAACTCCAATAATGTCTTTTTCAAATATTTCCGGTAAAACTCTGTCTTTTGCAATAATATCACCTGTTTCGCATATATTACCAACAATTCTTACAGATTCATCTTTAGATGATTGAATACTTTCTTTTCTATATATCTCAATATCATGGTGCGAATCGTACATAACAGGTCTTACCAATACATTAAAACCTAAATCAGTACCAATATATTTAAGATCGTAATTCATTTTTATGGTATTTACTTTTCCAAGTAAAATTGCACATTCGGCAACAATATACCTGCCTGGCTCTATTTTAAATATGATCTCTTTACCGTAATCCTTCACCCAATTTTCGATTATTGAAGTTAGCCTATTTCCCAAATCTTTCAGATCCAGCCTGTTTTCGTTATTTTGTTTTTTATAAGGAATCCCAAACCCTCCGCCCAAATCAATAAAATCAAGATCATTAAATTCTTTTGCCACAGAAAGAATTGTTTCAGCACTTTTTGCATAAGCATCTCCGGTCATAAAAAGTGAACCTATATGCTGATTGATGCCTATTAATTTTAAATTATAAGTCTTTAGTATTTCTTTCACTTTTGGGATATACTTTAATTCAATTCCAAATTTGGTTTTTTTGCCGGCAGTTACTACTTTTTTGTGATGACCGGCTCCTACACCAGGGTTAATTCTAATTGCCACTTTTCCACCGGGGTTTAACTTTCCAAACATCTCAAGCTGCGAAACGGAATCAACTGATATTTTTACTCCTGCATGGATGGCATAAATAAACTCATCTTCACTAACATTATTGCTGATATAAAAAATTTCCTGAGGTTTATAACCTGCTTTAAGATTTACATAAATTTCTCCAGGTGACATGGCATCAACCCATAAACCCTCTTCTCTTACTATTTTTAATAATTCCAGGTTGCTGTTTGCTTTTGGAGAATAGTTAACTTTAAAGTTTTTATATGATATCAAGTTTTTTAATTCGCGACATCTTTGCCTTAAAATATCTTCACTATAAACATATAAAGGGGTTCCGTATTCCTCAGCTAAATATATAGGATTTGTATTTCCATAAAAATTACTACCCTTGCTTACTTTTGCATGAATATAATTTATCATAAATAATTATTTGTTTTTAATTGCGCAAATGTAATGAGAAATAAACTAAGAAAGAAAATTTTAATATATCATCACTAAATCAATAATGTATATTGAAATTTAAACAAATTGATGGCTCATTGTGAAAAAAATTAAATAATCAGTAAATATTTTCAAAAAACAAATATTCTTTTTTGTTCTTATCATTTCGGTTATTTTTGCAGCAAAATTAATTTATATGGCACATATTAATGAACATTATTTAAAATTACAGGCAGGGTATTTATTTCCTGAGATTGGAAGAAGAGTTAGTAAATTTCAAAAAGAAAATCCAAATGCAAAAATAATAAAAATGGGAATTGGTGATGTTACAATTCCTTTAGTTCCAAGTGTTATTAGAGCTTTTCATGAGGGGGTTGAAGATTTGGCTAAAATTGAAACATTTAAAGGTTATGGCCCAGAACAGGGGTACGATTTTTTGCGTGAAGCTATTGCTAAAAATGAATATCAGGATAATAATATTGATATTTCAGCCGATGAAATTTTTATTTCTGATGGTTCGAAATGTGATACTGGAAATATATTAGAGATTTTTGATTTAAAGAATAAAATAGCAGTTCAGGATCCCGTTTACCCGGTTTATGTTGATTCGTCTGTTATGGCTGGTAGAACAGGAAATATTTTAAAAAACGGATATTTTGATGGTTTAGTTTATTTACCATGTACCGAAGAAAATAGTTTTACACCTGATTTACCAAAAGAACGGGTTGATATTATATTTTTATGTTATCCAAATAATCCAACAGGTACTACCGCCAGTAAAGAGGAATTGAAAAAATGGGTTGATTATGCTCTTGATAATAAATCAATAATTTTATACGATACAGCATATGAAGCATTTATAACAGAAAAGAATGTTCCGCATTCTATATATGAGATTGAAGGAGCGAAGAAAGTAGCTATGGAATTTAGGAGTTTTTCTAAAAAGGCCGGATTTACAGGAGTACGGTGTGGTTTAATTGTAATTCCAAAAGAATTAACAGGTTATACTTCAACAAGAGAATGCAAATCATTACACTCATTATGGGCAAGGAGGCATTCTACAAAATTTAATGGAGCATCTTATCCGGTACAAAAAGCCGCAGCTGCTATATATTCTAATGAAGGTAAAAAAGAAATAAAAGAAGTAATTAATTATTACATGGCTAATGCCAAAATTATGAGAGAGAGTTTAACAAACATGGGATTTAAAGTTTTTGGTGGGGTAAATGCTCCATATGTTTGGGTAAAGTCTCAAGAATCGATAAGTTCATGGGATTTATTTGATAAATTTTTAAGTACGGCAAATGTTGTTGGAACGCCTGGTTCAGGATTTGGGCCTTCGGGTGAAGGATATTTCAGGTTTTCTGCTTTTGCTTCAAAAGAAAATGTAATTGAAGCTATGGATAGAATCAGGAAAATGAAATAAAAATAGTATATATCATACAAGCCTTCCATAATAAAAATAACTAAATATAGATAAGCAGCGATATTGATTTTAACAATATTCTATTCAAGAGTTGAAGAAAATTTATTAAATATTTAATAAAAATGGGATATATGGTGTAATTCTAAGTTTCTATTTTTACATTTTTATTAATTAAAATGTTAGTTATTAACAGGTTGTTGAAATTTGTTTCATTGTAGATTAAAGAATTTTTCATATATTACTCAAATATTTAAAATGTTTTAGTATGAATTTTGATGAATTGTACGAATTAAACCCTAGTGAAGCGATGGATAGAATTCGTTTATTAAAAAATAAGCAGGAATACGAAGGGCTTAATAAAGACGAAGTTAATGAGCTAAACCAACTTAAAGATATGCTTAAGAATACAGTTGGTGATCTTCAGGATGATTATCTGTCGTATTAAAATTATTATTAACATATTATTATTAAAGCCTTTATTTTAATAAATAAAGGCTTTTTTTCTTTTCTGATGCAATCTTTATTGATTATTTATACTTTTGCAACTATTATTTAAAATGTTTTTATGAAAGGAAAAATATTAGTTACAGGCGGTACAGGGTATATAGGTTCTCATACAGTAGTTGAATTGATTAAACAGGGATATGAGTTAGTAATTGTTGATGATCTTTCAAATTCAAGTATTGATGTATTAGATGGAATTAAGGAAATTACCGGAATAAGTCCAGATTTTGAAAAATTCAACTTGATGGACTATAGTAAATTATATAATTTATTTCAAAAACATTCTAATATACACTCAATTATTCATTTTGCAGCATACAAATCAGTAGGGGAGTCGGTTGAAAAACCTCTATATTATTATCAGAATAACTTAATTTCATTAATGAATATACTAAAAGGAATGATTAAATTTTCAATTCCAAATCTGGTATTTTCATCCTCTTGTACTGTTTATGGTGAGCCTGATGAATTGCCGGTTAATGAGAGTGCGCCTATAAAAAAAGCGAATTCACCATATGGTAATACAAAACAAATAAGTGAAGAAATTATTCAAGATACTGTTATGGTTAATAAAATTTTAAAATGTATTTCCTTAAGGTATTTTAATCCTATTGGAGCGCATCCTACTGCATTAATTGGTGAATTACCATCAGGTATACCTGATAATTTGTTGCCTTTTATTACTCAAACAGCCATTGGAATTAGAGATCAGCTAAAGATTTTTGGAGGCGATTATAATACACCAGATGGTACTTGTATCAGGGATTATATTAATGTTGTTGATTTGGCTAAGGCCCATGTAGTATCAATAAAAAGACTTATTGAAGGGAATAATAAAAACAATTTTGAAGTTTTTAATCTTGGAACAGGTAAAGGTGTATCTGTAATGGAAATGGTAAAAATATTTGAAAAGGTAGCTAATCTAAAATTAAACTATAAAATTGTTGGCAGAAGACCTGGTGATATTGAAAAAGTATTTGCTGACACTCAATATGCTAATAAAGAATTAGGATGGAGAGCAGAAATATCGCAGGAAGACACTGTATTATCAGCTTGGAATTGGGAAAAATATTATAGAAACAAAACATAAAGATGAAAAAATCTATATTAATTACTGGTGGAGCAGGATTTATAGGCTCACATGTAGTAAGATTATTTGTTGAGAAATATCCAGAATATCGAGTAGTAAATCTTGATAAACTCACTTATGCGGGGAATCTTAAAAATTTGAGAGATATTGAGAATAAATCAAATTACATATTTGAAAAAGGGGATATATGTGATAATGGATTTGTGAATAAGGTTTTCAATAAATATAATATTGAATATGTAATACATTTAGCCGCCGAATCGCATGTTGACAGATCAATTACCGATCCGCATGCTTTTATAAATACCAATATTTTTGGCACAATGGTTTTATTAAATGTATGCAGAGATTTATGGAAAGATAATTATAATAATAAATTATTTTATCATATTTCAACCGATGAAGTGTATGGATCATTAGGGAAAACTGGTTATTTTACAGAAGAAACCCCATATGATCCTAAAAGTCCGTATTCTGCATCTAAAGCCAGTTCTGACCATTTAGTCAGAGCATACCATAATACATATAAATTACCTGTAATTATATCAAATTGCTCAAATAATTATGGACCAAATCAATTCCCCGAAAAATTAATCCCATTATCAATAAATAATATAAAACAAAATAAACCGGTTCCAATATATGGAAAGGGTGATAATATACGCGACTGGTTATATGTAAGAGACCATGCCAATGCAATTGATCATATTTTTAAAAACGGCAGGATTGGAGACACATATAATATTGGTGGAAATAATGAATGGGCTAATATTGATTTGATAAAATTGTTATGTAGAATTATGGATAAGAAATTAAATAGACAACCAGGAGAATCAGAAAAATTGATAACTTTTGTAAAAGACAGGGCCGGACATGATAAAAGATATGCAATTGATTCATCAAAATTAATGAAAACAATAGGTTGGAAACCTTCTCTTCAATTTGAAGAGGGTTTAGCGAAAACAGTTGATTGGTATTTAAATAATGAAGATTGGCTAAATAATATAATTTCTGGAGATTACCAAAAATATTATGAAAATCAATATGTAAATAATGCTTCGACAAGCTCAGCATGACTGCTCTAAAGTCATCCTAAGCTTGTCGAAGGGTAATTTAGAGAAGCATTACTCCACCTTCTCTTTCTCCAGGAAATAAGCAATAGGAAAAGTAAAAGCTACATTTACCGCTTTTCCTTCTTCATAGCCAGGTTTAATCCATTTTGGAGATTTTTCAATTAGTTTTAAAGTGTTCTCATCCAGCACAGGATAAACTCCTCTTACAATTCTCGCATTTTTTACTATGCCTTCATCAGAAACTACAAATTGGACAAACACTCTTCCTTCAATTTGTTTTTCTATTGCCTCCTCAGGATATTTCAGGTTTTCACCAATCCATTGCCTGAAATCCATATAGTTTTTACTTTCATCTTTAAAAACCGGCATTTCATCAACTATAAAATATACCTTTTCATTATTAAAAAGTGAATCTTCAAAGAACTGTACATCCCCTTCATCTTTTAATTTGCCAATATGGGCAAGAACGACTTCAGAGCAATATCTTATTCCACCATCTTTTACAATAAATAAATGATATGTATTCTCTTCATTACATTTAAAATCTATAGATGTATGTCTTTCTCCGGTGTTTTTATTCAAATTAGTACCTAATAAAACTCTAGGATCATTCTGGTATAATTCAAAATGTCCTTTTCCATCGTATTTATCCGATTCGTAAATATAAAATCGATACCATGTTCTTTTATTTAGAATCATGCTATATTTTGCCGGTTCAGCTTCTTTTTTCAAATCTACTGAAAAGCTTTTCAAAAACTTAGCTTTATCTTTTTGCATATCTAATTCAATTTGCTCTAATAATTGAAGGTCGCATTGCGCAAACAGGCTAACTGTTAATAAAGCTATAGCTATAATCGAAAATAGTGTTTTCATGATAAAATAGTTTTAAACATTAATAATTTTATTTGTCTGCTTTCCATTATGAAGATTCTTCAAAAAATTAAAAATCAATTTGTTTGCCCTTAAATCCCTGAAGGGAACAAATTGATTTTCTTCACACCCTTTAGGGCAAGGGCATTTGAAGAAAATCATATTTTTGATATTAAAAAACGGACAATTAATAAATAATTTTCAGCAATCATCTCCATTTATAATTACTTTGTTTTTCTGAATATTAATATTCGGGTTTAAAGCGCGCTCTATATCGTTTAATATTTTTTGTAAATCAGCATTTTCGTAATCAGAGGAAAAGTTGCAATATTTAACTTTACCACTTATTTCAACTGGTATTTCATAAAAATCTGATAAAGTTTTTGCTACTGTTTTTAATGGAATTTCGTTGAAATGCAACTTTCCTGTCTTCCATGCCAGGTAATTCAAATTTGAATTTTTGGAAACAAACAATGGTAAATCATCATTAAAATAAGCAATTTGCCCTTCTTCTAATATTTTTTCGTTTATATCTGTATTTGGATTATTTAATGTTAGCCAACCTTTTGTGACAGTAATTTCTGTACCATTATTTTCTGTGAAAGTCTTAATATTGAATGATGAATTAAAACCCTGTATAACAAGATCATTCACAACCACAAATATTGGCATTAAATTATTCTCAGAAAATTCAAAATAAGCCTCACCCATGAAATATATTTTTTTATCAATGCCTTCAAAATTTGCAGGATATTTTATGGATGAATTAGAGTTTATCCAAATCTTATTGCCATCGGGTAAATTGATATCTATTTTTTGTCCTTTTTTTACAAAAATCTCTACAAACTTATTTTCCTCTTTATTGCCTAATTTACTTATAAAAAAACCAATAATTAATCCAATAATTACAATGGCTGCGTATTTTAAAGATTTTTTGGTAAAAACCAATACATTATTTTTATTTCCTGTTTTCTCAGAAACAACTAACCATGCTTGCTTTTCATTAAAAACAGGCATTTCTATTTTTTTGGTTTTACTAATAATTTGGTTAATCTCTTTGTCTTTTTCAGTCATGCTTATGAGAATTAATTTGTATAAAATTCATCTTTATAGGAATAAAGTTTTTTCTTAAGCATTTTTAATGCTTTTTGAATATGATTGCTAATAGTATTTTCAGAAATTGATAAATATTCTGATATTTCAGCATAACTTAAACCTTCCATATATTTTAGGCAATAAACTATTCGGCATTGCTCGGGTAATTGAGCAATTGCCCATTTTAGTTTTTCAATAAACTTTGTATCATCTAATTGTATATCAACAGAATCATTCAATTTTAATGCATACTCTATTTCATGATCATTCCTGGTTTTAATACTTTTTAAATAATTATATGCGTTATTTTTTACCATTTTGTACAAATACGATTTCAAGTCTTTTGTGATTTGAGTGGAATTTCGGTTCTCCCAAAAAGAGATAAATGTTTTCTGTACAATATCATCGGCAGCCTCCCTGCATTGCACCATAATATATGCAAAACGACAAAGCATTTGATAATACTTTTTAAAAATCTGCTGAAATTCCTTTTTACTCAAATCCTTCATTTCTAATTTTCAAAATAAAGACAATTGCCAATATAATATTCACTATTTTTTTGGTAAAAAAATAAAGGAAAGATATAAAATAAGTGTATGAAAATCAATTCGAAACTATACCATACTATTTTACAATGGTATTTATAGCATAGTTTATTCTGTTCTGTGTTTCCTCTAAACCTATAATTTCAATAATGTCAAATAAATGCGGGCCTTTTAATTTACCAACCAAGCATAAGCGTAAAGCATTCATTACTGCACCCATACCCAATTCATTTTTTTCAATGTATTTTTTAACGGCTTCCTCAGCATTTATTGAGTTGAAAGGCTCAACTGTTTTTAAAATCTCAATAACCGATTTCATCAATTCAGGTGAACTTTCTTTCCATCTTTTCTTCACCGCTTTTGTATCAAATTCGGTTGGAGCCTCGAAAAAAAATGAAGATTGTTCCCATAAATCAGCTATAAATATTATTCTTTCTTTAACTAAGCCAACTATTTTTTCTATTTTCTCATTATTGCACTCAACATTCCTGTTTTTTAATTCTTTTTTAAATTCCAATGCCAACTCAGAATTGGTTTTTTGTTGAATATAATGGTGATTAAACCATTTTGCTTTTTCAGGATCGAATCTGGCCCCTGCTTTTTGAACTTTTTCAATAGAAAAAGCCTGAATTAATTCATCAATTGAAAAAATTTCTTGTTCTGTACCAGGATTCCAACCTAATAATGCCAGCATATTAATAAAAGCCTCTGGAAAATAACCATCCTCACGATAACCTGCTGATATTTCTCCATTTTCTGCTTTCCATTCTATTGGAAAAACCGGAAATCCTAATTTATCACCATCTCGTTTGCTGAGTTTTCCTTGTCCGCTTGGTTTTAATATTAAAGGTAAATGCGCAAATCGAGGCATTTCTTTATTCCATCCAAAGGCACTATATAACAACACATGTAAGGGTGTTGATGGCAGCCATTCTTCTCCCCTAATTACATGGGAAATTTTCATCAGATAGTCATCAACAATATTTGCTAAATGGTAAGTTGGCAAACCATCGGCTTTAAACAAGACCTTATCATCAAGAGTTGAAGTATTTACTTTTACATTTTCACGAATTATATCATTAAATTCAACTTCTTGATTTTCAATTATCTTAAATCTTATAACATAATTTTTGCCAGACTGTATTAACTTTTGTGTTTCTTCATCAGAAAGAGTTAATGAGTTTTTCATTAATTTTCTTGATTGATGGTTATAGCCTGTAAAACTTGTCTTTTCAACCTCTTGATTTTTACGCATTATCTCCAATTCTTCGGGAGTATCGAAAGCATAATAGGCATGGCCTGACTTAACTAATTGTTCTGCATACTTTTTATAAATATCTTTTCTTTCAGATTGCTTATAAGGGCCAAATAAACCTCCTGCTGTTACACCTTCATCGATTTTAATGCCACACCATTTTAGCGATTCAATAATATATTCCTCTGCACCAGGAACATACCTTGTTTGATCGGTATCTTCAATTCGCAAAATAAAATCACCGTTGTTTCTTCTGGCAAACAAATAATTATATAAGGCTGTTCTTACTCCGCCAATGTGTAATGGGCCAGTTGGACTTGGGGCAAATCGTACGCGTACTTTTTTATCATTCATTTTTAATATTTTTCCGACAAAGATAAAAATTGTTATGAGTAGATATGTAAACATTTTCAATAACCTGATATTTATCCTTCACATTTGTAAAGAAATACCCTAAATTTATAATTCCTAAAATAGTATATTATGGAAAAAATATTGGTTATTGGAGCAGCCGGACAAATAGGATCGGAGTTAGTGCCAGCATTAAGAAAAATATATGGAAACATAAATGTATTTGCTACTGATATTAAGCAACCTCCCGAAGGACTTTTAGGTGATGGGCCTTTTCAGGTATTAGATGTACTGGATGATAAAAGCTTAATTCATTTTGTAATAAGACACAAAATTACCCAAATATATCATTTAGCTGCAGTTTTATCAGGTAATGCTGAAAAAATTCCTATTCAGGCATGGAACATTAATATGGATAGTTTAATGAATATACTGGAAGTAGCCAGGATGGTTGAAGAAGTAAAAAAAGTATTTTGGCCCAGTTCAATAGCCATTTTTGGAAATACAACACCCAGGATTAATACCCCGCAACTAACCATAATGGAACCCAATACTGTATATGGTATTACTAAAATTGCCGGCGAAAGATGGTGCGAGTATTATTATCACAAATATAATTTAGATGTAAGGTGTATAAGATTTCCCGGATTAATTAGTTATAAAACTGAACCAGGAGGGGGAACAACTGATTATGCAGTAGAAATGTTTAATGAAGCCATTAAAAAAAATTACTATGACTGTTTTTTAAAAAATGATACCCGGTTACCAATGATGTTTATGGAAGATGCTATAAATGCAACAATAAAACTTATGCAAGCACCTACAAAAAAGCTCTCGGTGTTAACAGGTTATAATATTAGTGGTTTAACCCTTACACCCGAAGAATTAGCTGATGAAATTAAAAAACATAAACCAAATTTTAAAATCTTTTATAAACCAGATTTTAGGCAGGGTATTGCCGAATCGTGGCCAACAAGTGTGGATGATTCAATGGCCCGCAGAGACTGGGAATTTGATACAAAATATACACTTGAAAATATAACCCAAATAATGATAAAAGAAATTAGTAAAAAATCGAGTATAGAATAAGTACTAATAATAACAGATTTAACCTTATAGCCTCTTATTCTGCACAACGTACATTCGTGTATTTCAGCTTACCTGGTATGTAACAATTTAATTTTGAAACATATTGTAATTCTAATTTTTAATCAACTTAGCGAAGTTTGCAAAGCAAACAAGCGATCTCATGAGCGAAGCGAATAAACCACAACATAAAAAAATGGTTTACACTCAAAGTTTAAGTTCTATATCATTTGAATTTTCAATCAAACCACAACCATCACCGCTCGTGCTTCATCAAATAAATAGTTCTATATCATTTGAATTTTCAATCAAACCACAACATAATATTCTCAATATCCAACTGAGTTATAGTTCTATATCATTTGAATTTTCAATCAAACCACAACTTATATAACAGGTGGTGGCTCTGCTCCGAGTTCTATATCATTTGAATTTTCAATCAAACCACAACATTCCTGAAATAAGAATTGAATCGGCTCCTGTTCTATATCATTTGAATTTTCAATCAAACCACAACCCTACTGGTGCGACTTTAAACACCTAAACTGTTCTATATCATTTGAATTTTCAATCAAACCACAACGGCAATCCAGTTATGC
>Ga0272441_10014189_pt1 | contig 11344 bp, 6 predicted proteins | sample SSMProp6N_FD_193582 | JGI IMG/M metagenome (GOLD analysis project Ga0272441, IMG submission 193582) | Marine sediment archaeal communities from Little Sippewissett salt marsh, Falmouth, MA, United States - SSM-Prop-6N | ecosystem: Environmental > Aquatic > Marine > Wetlands > Sediment ... | reverse complement strand
CTCCTTGCGTTTCATTGCGGCGATTCGCTCTCTTTCGTATAGAGGCATTATACGCAATCTAAAGGGGCATTTCGAGCCTTTTTATAAATCTCAGCATCGTGTGTCACTAGAAATCACGCTTATGTACGGACTAATAGCTTGAGAGAGTTGCGAGCTCTTTGTTGCTTCACTCCGTCCACCTACGAAAAACTCATAGTCAAATACTAAAATCCGTATTGCCACAAAATAATTTTCTTTGAGGTATCCATCTCACGATCTATCAACCACGCTTCGCCGCTCATCTGAACCACCCTTCGACTTCACGATGTATTATCATGGACATCATTAATGCACAGCAAAAACGATTGCTTTAAGAAAATCCTGTTTTCACCATGTCATCTCAAGACTGTTGAGATCCAAATTGCTTTTTGGTATCATAGCTTAGTAAGTATGCAGGTGTGCCTCATTTAAATTGGTATGGGGAATGCCGGTTCTAACAGACATGCTGCTCAGCGCTATTTGAGGAGCTTAAGTCATGCTGAAAAGAAAAGCGTTCACACTCGTAGAATTGCTGGTTGTCATTGCGATTATCGCCCTCTTGATATCAATCATTATTCCGGCTTTGCAGATGGCAAGGAAAAAAGGTGCAGCAGCAGGCTGTCTGGCCAATGTGAAGAATCTTTCCTTAGGGTGGTTGATATATCAATTGGACAATAGCAGTCGTATCATGAGTGCAAAGATGGAAGCGAAAGAAAATGGAAACACAGTTGGATGGATTGGTACGCCCCGTGAATTGGATGGGATCTTATTGCCTGATAGCGCTATGCGGCGAGTCAGCTCCGTTACGGATGAACATGAAATAAGAGACATTGAACAAGGTATATCCGCTATATGGCCCAGGGCTGGGCATATCGTTTTGATGGAATGTAAGATAAGATCAACGCTGTGTACATTGCCCACATAATCCACCGAGTGTCGAATGGCGTAGAAAGGGATAAATAGATGAATTTCAGCAAATGTAGGGAACGTATCGTGTGCTGGTGAATGGCAAACTCATAGACATTCCAGAACACGCCGCCATCACGACAGCGCCGAGTGAATCGGAACCGGGAAAAGTCCGTATCGCTTTTGGCACATGTACGCACAGGTGGGGACTGGGCAATCAGAAACAGTGGACGCTCATTCGCCGACGAAAACCGACGGCTATGCTGCTGGGCGGCGATATCGCCGTGCAGGACAGGAGGAACCATTGCGGATTGCACCGTGCCGACTATCTCTTGCGCGACTTCTTCCCGGCCTGGAGGGATTTTAGCGCCGCGGTACCGGTCTGCGTAACCTGGGATGACCACGATTACTTCGACAACGACCTGTGGGGTATTCCGAAAGGCCACACCAAACAAGATAAGGAGAGAGTATGGGACGTATTCCGCCGGGCCTGGAATAATCCCTCTTACGGATTCGGCGACGCGCGGCGCGGCGTATTTCTTCGCACGCGCATCGGCCCTTGTGGTGCCATTATGGTTGACGAACGGTATTTCCGTACCGGTGAAAAAGGTTCGTTTCTCGGCGTCGAGCAGATGGCATGGCTCGAAGAGCAATTGCTCGACTGCAAGGGACCGTTTATTATCCTTTCGTGCGGTACCATGTGGAGTGATTACGTCTCGAACGGCAAAGATTCGTGGGGAGTATGGGATCCTGCCGGTCGTGAACGGATTTTCAAATTTATCGAGAAGCACCATATTAGAGGTGTCCTGTTGATTTCGGGTGACCGGCATGGCGCACGCGGCTTCCGCATTCCACGACCGTCGGGATTCAGCTTCTACGAATTTGAAGCAGGAAGCTTGGGCGGCAGGAAAGGCCCTGCGGTGACGAAGCCTGAGTGGGATACGCAGTTCTATGGTATCGCCGGCAAGTACGCCTTTGGCGAGTTTACCATTGATACTACGGTACCCGATCCTGAAGTCACGTTCCGGCTGATTCAAGACGATGGCACAGTCATCCATAAACTGACATTGATCCGCAGCCAACTAACACCGCCAGGCATTTGATATCCCTTGTCTGAGAAGGCGCAAATAGAATATCTGATCATGAATTCCGTGAAGAGGAACCGATGGGATGAAAAAGAAGTATATTCAGCAGGTTTTGAATATGGTTATTGCTTTTAGCTTCCAATTCATCCCGTGAATCTTATGGTCAATCCGGTCTGGAAATTCTGGAGCAAACCGGTGTCAAAGGACCTGTGTGAAAAACGGTTTACCACTTCGCGGGCGCTCCTCTCCGGGATCCATCAGAACGGATGAGCCAGCTCGACACTACTGAGCGGACCGACCCACACCGATGTCGTCAAAGAATACCATGCCCGAGCCGCCGGCCTTCAAGTTATTCTTGTCGCCAAAGCCGATAGCGATGCTGTCCACATCCGTCAGGTTCACACCCTGATCGGCAAACGCCTTCAGGGGAATGACCCACTTCGTCCAGACATCGATCGTCGCTGCGTCGGGATTTTCGTGGTACACCGACGCAGGCGCGCCCGTGCTATTGGCGATAGCGACATACATGGGCTCAGAATCATTGCCGGCTATGCCAATATCCTCAGATACCCACTGGCCCGTGATTGTACCGGTCGTACTGACATCTGAAAACACGGCGGTACACGTTTGCTCAGGATTGTTGCTGGACAACGCCAATCCTATGTACACCAGAGGATCCATCAGGACGGTTGCGCTCGTCCCGAAGCCCGGATCATCCACAGGCACGAAGTTTATCCCGTCTGCCGAGTGAGAAGCCGTAAATAAACCCGCGTCATTACGCTCCAGTTTCACCCAGTGGGGGACCGCCAGGGTGCTGTCAGCCGAATTGACCGTATCCCCGGCTGTTTCGGTTCGACGTCGGAACCTGATGCCGCCATCAGGCCTGGAAAATACCATCGCGAATTTGGAGTCCGGGGTCAGGGTCTGGCGAATCATCACGCCGGCTTTAGCGCTGCTCGACGCTTCGGTAACGCTCTCGACCTTGACGACTATTGAGCCGGCCCCGGAAAGCTGCTTATAAACATAATGGAAACTGTCGCTCGTGCCGGCGATATTGTCGCTGCGCGCCGTCATCGTATAGGTGCCGACGGGGCCTTCCGTAAAAGTGCTTGCGGAGGCGGCAACTCCTCTGAACCAAAGCGCCAGTTCCTCAGCGCCTTTAAGGGTCCAGTTTCGCAGGGAACTCAACGTCATACTCGCTTCGGAGTACCTCATGTCGTTGTCGTAGGCATACGGCATCGACTGAGAGCCTCCGTGAACAATCGTCTGCTCGGTATACGGGGGGAGCAAATAGCCGACCTGAGCGCCGTTCTCATCGACGCCAAAGCCGTCGATCCAGGTTTGCCAGATGGCTTCACCAGCCGCATCATCATCGGTATAACCCTCGAAATCATCCACAACAAGGTATTCCTGCGCTGTAAAATTCCAAATGTCCCCTTGCCACGTTGCGGGAACTTCTGCGTCGTTGACCTCATCAACCCGCCAAAAGTACGTCGTACCCAAATCGATGGCCAACGGGCCGTAACGGGTCTCTGTCAGTGTTGTCACGGGGGCCGTACCGTCTACGACAGCCTGCTCGTCCGTACTGAAATAGACCTCGTGTCTGGCGGCTTGTCTTCCTGCATTCCAGTTAAGGACCAAATCCAGTTCCACGTCGGTTGCCCCGGAGGCCGGGCTGGGATCGGTTGCGTGGACAGGAATGTAGAGGAAGCGAACCTCGCTGAGACCAAACTGGTTGAAAATGCCTCCCCAATTGTTGTTGGCGGTGAGTTTGACATACTTGGCCGCCACGCCGCCGAAGTCAACCGTGGTATTGTGGGCGTAGTCGGAAGTCCCCGGCCCCTGAGCAAATTCGTGGGTCGTTCCCAATGTTGTATAAACCGTGCCGTCGGCGGAGTACTCAATGGTAACGTCCTTGAACCCCAATCCGATCAGTGATTCCAGGCTGTCATTCGAATTCCATACCCACATCTCATGCAGTTTATAGGCTCTGTCAAACTCGTATTCGATCCAGGTTGGCTGATCTCCATCCCGGCTGCTCAACCACATCGTGCCGACACTTTCGTTCCCATGCAATAAACCACTTTCATCAAGTCCCGAGTCGTTTACAGTATTCTCGGGTGTTTTTCCTTCCTCGCTGCTGGAAGCCGTCGCGAGGATGTTCTCGATGGGATAGACGAACCGTTCGACCGTGAAACTCCAGACGTCACCCTTGTTAATAGAACCTGAAGAACCGACGGCATCCACCCGCCAGTAGTACGTCTCGCCGAGTTCGAGTCGCTCAGGGACTGCATAGACGTTTGTGTTAACGCGCCCCTGGTAAACGCCAAGCGGATCCAGCGTCGTTGTTGCCTGCTCCACCACGTTAAACGTGTTTCCTAAGTATACATCGTGCTGAGCGGCTCCTGTTCCCGGTTTCCAGTGTAGAATAACGTCGCGCGGCACATCCGTTTGTCCGTCGGCCGGATCGGGCTCAGAGGTTGACGGCCCACCAATGGCTGCTAACGTAGTTGTATTGGTGGTTCCGTCAAACTCTACCGACACAGTTCCTTCGCCACCGTAGCCTATGATGATGCCGTCGCTGATGAATGTTTCTACCGTTGAGACCTGGTTGCCGACAAGAGTCACGATGCCCCCTGAGATATCAACCAAGGCGAATCCCGGTACACCGTCGCCCTCGAAAACGGTTATGCCGGGTTCGGCGGCCAAGTCAATCGTTCCACCACTGAGGTACACCCTGCCGGAACCATCCTCTCTGTGAGATAGCCGCAGCTCTGCATCACAGTGCAGATAACCGCCGTTCATATAGAGCGTCGCGTCACCATGTCGCCCATGTTCTATGCGCTCGGTCACGTTGATTCTTGTCGTGTCCCCGCTTATATGGAGTATTCCTATTGCCTGTCCGGTGCCATTGTTCGACTTCCGTCCGATCCGCATCTCGCCGTTTACGTTGAGTGTCGCCCCACCGGTTACCGTCAGTTCGCCTTGGTTATTGGCGGTGTAGCCAATTCTGAGCTCCCCGGCGTTGGCGGTGCCTCCATCAATCACAGGCCAAGTGAGGGGTGTAGAAGAATCTATCGCGGTCGTCTCTCCGGCGGTGGGTACCGCGCCAGACCAGTTGGCGGCATCGTACCAATCACTGCTCACCGATCCCTTCCAGTTCGTATCGGCCGGAAGGTTGTTGGTCAGACCGATCGCCAAAACTACAGTAGCTAAATATGTCCACTTTCTAAGCATGGCACTCTCCTTCCTGATCACCTGTTTCGTCTGCTTCTCTAATACTGAGGCATGTTTTACATCTGTCAACAGGAGGTTGATGTGTGAACCTATTTGACAAAGCAGCCCCAGAATCATCGATCATACAATCCTCAGAACTTTCTGTTCCTGCTTATTATACGACTTTACCATACCAGCCCCCTCATGTCAAGTTCAAACAATCCAAATCCGGTAGTCGCAGAGGTGCCCAGATAGGAAGCCAAGTGCGTCAAAATGTCCGTCGCGTCAACAATTCGCTGGCGTTTCATTCCAGAAAACGGATAATCACCGTAGATAGTTGGAACGAAGGGATGGTCTCATGGGGAGGGCAAATGGGAAATCTCGGTTACTATGGGAGGCATAAGCATGAACCGACGCACTTTTCTCAAACGAGTGGTTTCGACGGCCGTCTTCTGCGCGGCGGGCGTGTCACCGGCGCGATCCAAGAATCAGGAAAAGTCGCCGAATATCATCTTTATCTTAACCGACGACCAAGGGTGGACGAGCGTCTCCTACCCCGCCGATCCCCAAAGACTCGACTCCCGGAGCGACTACATCGAAACGCCTCAAATGGCGCGGGCCGCGCGCCAGGGCATGCGTTTTACCAGTGGTTACGCACCCAACGCCCAATGCTCCCCCACCCGCCACAGCATCCTCTTCGGCCAGAATGCGGCCCGCCACATCTACGGCAGGGATCTCCATTGGACCGAAAAGGCCCCGAATTGGCTAACAATTCCGAAAGCGCTCAAGACGGCGAATCCCGCCTACCGCACGGCGCACTTCGGGAAATGGCACGTGGCGGTGACTCCCGCGGAGGCGGGCTTCGACTTTAGCGACGGCCCGACCTCCAATTACGAAGGGGATACGCAAAACGGCAAGCACCGTGACACGAAGGCCGTCGCTCGGAACCTGTCGAAGTACAACAAAAAACACGGCATCAGGCCGCCCAAACTCAACGGCAACTTTTCCAAGCTCCCCGTCTACTATCCTGACGAGGACCCCAAAGGAGCCGTTAGTATGACCCGACGAGCGGGCGACTTCATGCGCGAAAGCCTCTCGGCGGGCAAACCCTTCTTCGCCTATATCGCCCACTTCGCCACCCACCTGGATCTGGTCTTAAAAAGGAGAGCTACGAATACTTTAAAAATAAGAAACCGGGCGTCAAACACGACAACCCCGGTTTCGCCGCCATGGCCAAAGACATGGACCGGGCCATTGGCGAAACACTCAATCTGGTCAAGGAACTCGGCATACAGGACAATACCTATATTTTCATTTATGAGCGACAACGGCGGCGTGCAGCACTTCGCCCAGTCGGCCTTAGTCGATTCCGACGGCGAGATCGTCGAGACCCACGAGACCTCGGTCACGTGGCGAAACCTGCCCCTCCGTCACGGCAAGCACGAGTATTATGAAGGCGGCATTCGTGTACCGTTTCTCGTCCTCGGCCCGGACGTCAAGCCGAATTCCGTCAGCCGCGTCCCCGTAACGGGCCTCGATCTCCTGCCGACCTTCGTCGACCTGGCCGGCCATCAAGGCGATCTTCCCGAGAACATCGACGGCGGCAGTCTCGTCGGCCTCCTGCGCTCAGGCGGCGTCGGCGAGGTGCGCCGCCGTCGCGACGCGCTGATCTTTCACCAGGGGGCAAAACGCGTACCCATCAGCGCGATTCGAAAGGGCGACTACAAGCTCGTGAAACACTGGCTCGCCGAGGACGAGAAAACCAAGGGCGTCAAATACCGGGGAGACAAACTCATCGAACTCTATGACTTGAGCCGAGATCTCTCGGAAAGCGAGGATTTGTCGCTGGAAATGCCCGAACGAACCAAGGCGCTCCATTCAGAACTCATGAACTTCCTCGAAGATGTCGGGGCCGAGACGGAATACACGAAACGATGGGACGCTTACAACAGAATGAAAAAGAATCGCGGACTGCCCTCGCATGGCGAGATACGACTGGACTACCGCTCTCCCTTTGCCGGCAAATAGATTCCGTTATGTACTGACCCGCCAAAAGAAAAGGTATACTTTTTCCATTAGATTCGGCTACCATTTACACATCCTTTAGTGCGATGCCTTACCATTATTCCTCGTGCAACAGGAACGCTTTGGCTTCAGGCGATTCCTCATCCTTCCAGCCGTAAAAGAGGAGCATGCCGTCCACAACGCTCCCATCGGGCCTTGTGACCGGTTGAATGTTATTGTATTTCCAACCGAGATATTGGAACTCGTCCGGTGTCAGGTCACGCCGCTTTTCCCATGTGTTGCCCTTATCGCGGGATATCCATTCTTCGACGGCCCCTCCACCGTATCCATCCATATAGCCGCCTGTATCGAGGTAGCCATCGCCGACGATTAGATAGGCGTGCAATGTGCCATCTTCGTCACGAGCCAAATGACAGCTATTCCATTGGTGGCTGGAGTGGGTAATAGGCGTTCGTTTCCATTTTCCTCCGACCCGTCTGACGTAATAGTAATGGTGGTCCTCGAGCGTTTCTCCTGAGAGCACATGGAGAAACGCGGGATCTCCATTTTCATCGAGAGCGATGGTGGGCGGCACGCCGGACCCGCGCCATTTCGTATCCCAAATCCTGCATTTTGCATCGGCCTGGTCAATGTCAATGGGAGTGCTCATGTGCGCACCGTCGAAGTTGGTTACTTCATGCGTTTGCAGGTCGATTCTGATGTAATAAAGATTGTACTTCCATTCATTGTCAACCGCCCGGTCGTATCGCGGATTGTAAAACCTCTTCGGATCGTCGGACTTGTTATCGTCATAACTTATAAAAGCGACGTGAAGGAATTCACCATCCCGGCCGGGCAATACCGTGTGATATGATGACCATTCGAACCTGTCCTTTATATCCATATCAGTTACATCATTTACAGGTCCGATCCATGTTTTTCCATTGTCATGTGAAATACGGTATGTCCATGAACTGGTGTGGCCACCTGTACGATAATACATCAATTCCTTGTTATCGTATATGCGGAAGAAGGTCGGATAGGATATTCCAGGTGCGATCTGCGCCCCCATATCCCAGGAATTAAGACTGCTGCCAATCGATCCGGGTTGTTTGGAGATCAGGTGTGTGCCCGGCGTTCTGTGACAGCCGAAGAGCACATGCAAGTAGTCATTTTCATCAGCCCATATAACGGGACCAAAGTGGTGGTCTTTGCTCCCAGGACCAAGTGTGACGATTTCGGAGAATTCCCGAGTAGCCGGATCATAAGTGATAGACATCGGTCTCGTGCGGGCCTTGGGCGAAGCCCCGATTTGCCCCCCGGCATTGAAAACAATGTGGACCTTCTTATTGAGATAAACCGATGGAGGTCTCTGTCGGCGATCGTAGAGCATCTTGATCTGCCCGCCTTCACCAAAAGCCACGGGAGCCTGCCTGGTTTTTCGCCGTCCCTGTTGTTGGCCACATGCAATAATAGTGAGCAAGACCAGACAAACTAAAGATGACAAAGCCTTTATCTTCATAATATTCTTTCCTGTACTCAATTTTCTCCCATGATTATACTTGCTATCGAACTGTAGGAGCAACAGTTTCTATTGTCACTTGCAACGTTTGCTCACCGAGGCCCAGGCCGTCGATGAGGCGGAAGGCGGCCAAAACGGCAAAGGTCAACGCGGGGCTGAACTGCCGAAGGACTTGACGAAGAAAGAGCGTATGGCCCGCAAACTACGAACGAAGAAGGGCCGCGAGACTTATGCGAAACGCCAAGAGATTGTTGAGCCTGTCTTTGGGCAGATCAAGGAGGTTCGTGGTTTTCGCCGGTTCTCGTTGCGAGGGCAAACATCGTTACTTTAGTAGATTCTGGACTTCCTAAAAAAGTTACACTATTTTATCGAGAATCAACCGATGACTCAAATACTTTACATACTCTTACTGACCTCTACGACGCCTGGAACAAACCGGAAAAAGCCAATGAATGACGAGCAAAACTGGCACAAATTGAAGATTATGAAGAGTGACGGGACAATCGAAAAGTCACCTCTTTCAGAGGCAGAAAAAAAGCCGCGAAGACACGGTGACAGTCTGACACTAAAATGTCTCCACGAGACCAAATTTTTTTCAAATTGAATCCGAATACATGTGAATTTTCGAACCCAAGAAGCATTTTGAATTTTTAGCGTTTGCGTTAATAGATCCGAGAGGAGTATATTGGCTGAAAAAAGATTGAAAGTAGTGTTTTCTTGATAAGGTAAAGGCATGGTTGCCAAGTTGACCAATTCGATCACCTGCAAGAATTGTACTCATCGGTTGCCTCGCCGTCCTTTGGATTGGTTGAAGGTCTTTGGTCCCGGAGCCATTATTGCATCGCTAACAATCGGAACCGGCGAGTTGATCTTTTCGAGCCGAGGTGGGGCCATCTTCGGCTACCGGATACTGTTCCTATTCGTGGTCATTTCGGTGCTGAAATGGGGGCTTGTTGTGGCCTCATCGCGTCACATGGTTTTGACCGGTGTCCACCCCTACCAACGGATGCTCGATCTGCCGGGGCCGCGTGGCTGGTTACCATTGGGGCTGTTTCTCATCGCGACTGTTTGTCTACCGATCTGGATCAGTTTCCACAGCGGTGTTCTGGGCAATTTAACGGCTTGGATTACTGGAACAAGTGGAATGCTGGGAGGGGGTATCGACTACCTCTGGGGTACAGGGATCTTGGTGATTGTGGTGACGATCACTGCCTTGCGTGGCTATTCGACGTTGGAGCGCATTCAACTAATTATTGTGGCCGCGATGCTCTTCTGTGCGGGTGTTACCCTAATTCTCTACCGTCCAGACTGGCTGGAGCTTTTGAAGGGGGCTATTATTCCACAATCCTATATGTACCCCCAATGGCTCAGCGCCGAATATCCACATATCTCCAGCCAGCCTGTATGGGTCGAGACAACACGCTATGTGGGTGTGATCGGTGGGGCCGGATTCGACTATTTGGCGTACACATCCTTTATGCGTGACAAAGCATGGGGGCAAGCCGGCGAAGGTCCGGTCTCTCCCGGGAAGCTCGCCGAGATTGCTGATGATCCAACGCATCCGGTTCGTCGATGGCTCCGCGCTCCGTTGATTGATTGCTCGATCAGTTTTCTCGTGATCGTCGCCTTCAGTGCCGTCTTCGTTGCTTCTGGAGCACTGATCCTCGGCCCGCATCACAAGATCCCGGACGAAAAAAATCTGCTCAATCTCCAGGCGGCTTTCGTCACAGGTATTCATCCCTGGCTATTACCTTTGTATGTTGCGGGTGCTTTCCTGGCCATGGTAGGAACGCTTTATGGCACACTGGAAGTCGCTTGCAGTATCACAAGCGAAATGACACATGCGGTGAGTCGCAGATTTGCCATTCGACATGCCCGTCGCATCAGGTATATGACAATCGTCTGGTGCGCCATTGGCGCGTGCGCAATCTTGCTATGGCTGTTTGTCTATCAATCCACCGGTGCCACGGGTAAACCTCGCCTGCTATTGGCCATCCTGACTCCCGCCAATTTGTTTACGGGTGTATTAGGTTGTGGATTGTTTTGCGTGATGAATCTATGGATGGACCGAAAATTTCTTCCTAAGGCGCTGCGTCTGCCCGGATGGCTATGGGTGTTGAATCTGGTCTCCGGTTTTGTTTTTCTTGCTCTGGGGCTGAAAGGCTACTGGGATGACCAAAGCCGCTGGTACTCAATCGGCATTCTGTGCGTGATGCTTTTAGCAGCGGCGATCTGTGCGCACGTTGCCAATAGATGGATTGAACCGTCGGGAAAAAAAGACACCTTGTGAAAGGCAGAATGCCAATTAGGCAGACAGAAATATTCCGATCAGAACTCAAGGGTCAGCTTCAGGGAATCCTTTGCACATTCTGCATACATCTCAAAAGCCTCCGGGGCCTTGTCCCAGGGCATCCGCGGCCTGACAAGCTCGGTAAGAGCTGAGGCCGGACCGTCAAGGATCATGTCTATTGCTGTTTGGAAGAATTGGCCACACTGAGGGCCGACGGATGTGTTGATCTGAATCTCTTCGCGAAAAACGTGATACCAGGGAAATTCCTGCAATTCATAATGCGGTACACCGAAAACCAATAGC
>Ga0272441_10014188_pt1 | contig 11344 bp, 13 predicted proteins | sample SSMProp6N_FD_193582 | JGI IMG/M metagenome (GOLD analysis project Ga0272441, IMG submission 193582) | Marine sediment archaeal communities from Little Sippewissett salt marsh, Falmouth, MA, United States - SSM-Prop-6N | ecosystem: Environmental > Aquatic > Marine > Wetlands > Sediment ... | reverse complement strand
ACCATATTGCCTGTGATGCGCGCAGTAAAAGCGAGATCGTTATCCCTGTCAGGTATCAGAACCGTGTGGCGGCTGTCCTTGATATAGATTCGGACAAGGCCGCCCAGTTTGACGGCGATGATATCGCGCCCCTGCAGCGTATAACCGGCCTCCTCGGCCCATTTCTGAAAAAGGATGACGGCCATTTGTTCACAGGCATTTGAAATGGCTGAAAATTATATAATACTGAACCATAGAACAGGGAACACGCAATGGATCCGATAAAAGAATTCAAACAGGAGCGGGAATCGCTTAATGCGGTAATTATGAAGTATGGTAAAACCAATATTAAACGGTTTTTCAATCTTGATACCAATGTTTATAAAGATGGTGAGCTTCCGGCGCAGACCAAGGAACTTCTGGGGCTTGTGGCATCGCTGGTGCTGCGGTGCGATGACTGTATTCTGTACCATACGATAACCTGTTTTGAGCAGGGTGTCACTGACGAGGCGTTTGAGGAGACCATGAGTATCGGCCTGGTAGTTGGCGGGTCTATAACAATACCCCATATACGGAGAGCTTTTAAACACTGGGAAGAGCTGAAAACAGCCGGAGTATAGTCCTGTTCAGGTTTTTTGGCCAAAAAAGTCATTATAGCCGCCAAGAGGCAGGGTGTCAGTTGCACCTATGATGAAAAGCCCCGGGTTTGCGGGCCGGTATGCCGGTTTTGCCATATTTGTCTTGACATTTATAGACATTATTGATATTTTCAACTTCAAGCAAATGCAGTATGTCAAGACTGCTATTCCGAGGGTGTTTATTGCACAGAAAAAATAAGAAATCTTCGATCTTCATACCGCTCATATTCCTGCTTTCGGGAATGATAATTTTCCTGTCATGCGAAGTAAAATCACCAATAACGGGCAATGATACAGCACCTGTTGTCAGGCAGACAGATGCACCTGAGACTGTATATCTGGATTCCGGTGAACCGGCTGTTATGCGGGCTGTGGTCTGGGATCCCCAGGGCTATAAAGACATTGAACAGGTGGTTTTTAATGTGTATGCTGCCGGCGGTGCAGAGCCTGTTGCTTCAGGAAACCTTTCTGATGCCGGTGAAAAAATCCATGGCGATATTGTGCCGGGTGACGGTTTGTACGCGTGCGTGCTGGAGCCGTCAGTGTTTGGAGGAGAGGCCGGCACCTATTATATACAAGTATACGCCGCTGATTATGCGGGGAATGAAAGCGGGACAGTGTCTGATACTCTGACCGCAGAGCCGGGCATGGGGGCAACAGCCCCTGAAGTAATGTTTGTAAGTCTGCCCGATACCGTGGAATTCTCACAGGCCGATTCTGTTCTGTGTGCGGCAGGCGTTACTGATATGCAGGGTATTGCAGATGTCTGCTCGGTATTCTGCGCAGTGTATGCGCCCCGGCAGGCAGATCCGTCGTATACGTTCATGCTGAACAATAACGGTGAGAACGGAGACAGCCTTGCTGCTGATTCCCTGTTTTCCCTGTACCTCGATATGAGCAGCCATTTGGCAGGCCCGGGTATCTACAGTGTCCGGGTCCAGGCTCTGGATACAGACGGCCTGATGAGCTGGCCTGCAACCGGCTCGTTTTATCTGGAAATGGATAATACACCGCCGGTGCTTTCCGGCCTGTCGGCTCCTGATACAGTATCCCGCGCCACAGAAGTTCCCTTCATTCTTTCTGTAGCTGTTGATGATTCCCAGGGGCCCGGAGATATTGACAAAGTCTGGTTCAGTGTTGTAAGACCCGACGGCACATCAGCAGGAACCAACTTTGAAATGAATGACAGCGGTGAAGACGGGGATGAAACCGCTGAAGACGGGATTTATTCCCTTTCAGTGAGGATTACATCTGCCAATGACACGGGCGCGTATACTTTTACGTTCAGGGCCCGGGACAGGAGCATGGCGGAAAGTGATCCGCTGATCCATATCATAACGGTAACTGAATAGATGAAGAGATTGTTATACATTATCATTGCTGCAGCCGGTTTGTCAGCCTCACTGGCGGCTGAGGACGGAAAAACACTGTTTATACCGGCGCCGGATCAAATTACCGGCATTTCAGGGAATGCCATAAATGACATTGCTGTATCGGGCCCCAGGATCTGGATCGGTACAAATGCCTTGTGCATGACTGAAGACAATGGCATGTCCTGGCATATCTATTCCGAAGAAGACGGTATCGGCAGGGGTTCGGTTTCAGCCATTGCCCGAAAGGGAGATACCCTGTGGGTCGCAACGGCCTTTGATACTACTACCAGTCTGGGGACCTATGATGCCGGCGGCGGCCTTTCATATTCCCTTGACGGAGGCGATACCTGGACCTGGGTTCCCCAGCCAGTGGACTCCCAGGATGTAACCGGCTATTCACCGACAACCACGGTCATCAACAACCTGACCTATGATATCGCGCTGACCGATTCGACCGTATGGATTGCCAGTTTTGCAGGAGGGCTCCGCAAATCAGGCGATATGGGAAAGACCTGGCAGGTTGTAACTGTCGACGGTAATCCCTTTTCAGCGGTTTCATATTATGCACACAGGCTTTTTTCCGTCATGTATGACGGCTCAGCCATATGGGCCGGTTCAGCCGGCGGTGTACATAAATCCCTGGACGGCGGAAAAACATGGGTGACCTTCAGCCACCAGAACCAGGATCAGCCGGTGTCAGGTAATTTTGTTGTGGCCCTGGCTCACCAGAACACAAGCCGCGGGCCTGTTGTATGGGCTGCTACGGTTGAGGCCGTTGACATGGGTGAATACAGAGCTGTGTCATACACAAAAGACGGGGGATTGTCATGGGATGTCTGCCTCAACAGCACGTTTGCTCATAATTTTGCGTTCAGCGGTGATGATGTGTATGTGGCCACAAGCAGCGGCCTGTTTAAAAGCGTTGATCTGGGCGGCCGGTGGGCTGCATTTCCCTTTATACGGGACAGAGATACAGGCGAGGGTGTTTATTCAACAGAATTTTACTCGGTCGGCGCAGGCCCCGAAACCGGCCTGTGGGCCGGGTCTGGTGACGGCGCCGCGTATTCACGCGACAACGGCATTTCATGGAAAGTGTTCAGGGCGTTTAAAAGTACGGGCCTTGGGTCGCAGCCGGAAACGTATGCCTTTCCCAATCCGTTTTCACCATACAGGCATAATCAGCAGGACGGCGACGGGCATGTGAGGTTTCAGTATAATGTATCTGCACCTTCTGCAGTAACGGTAAAGGTGTATGACTACGGTATGAATCTGGTCAGGACGGTTGCCGATGAAATCTACAGGCCTGGTGCAGGCGATTATGCGGAAGTGTGGAACGGGAGAAACGAACTGGGTGATGTCGTAGCTAACGGAGTTTATTTTTATTCAGTATATATTGAGGGCACAGGCACTGTCTGGGGTAAAGTGCTGGTTGTTGACTGATGTTTTGGCCCTGCTCCAGGCAGGGCACCAGTAGATATGGCGGGCAGCAATAATTGAAATAATTAAAACCGGTAAAAGCGGGTCTATGAAAAGAGCAGGTATTATAGTAAGTGTGGCTGCGGCACTCAGCCTGGTGCTGTATGGAGCGTCCCTGGCCGGAGATACAGGCCGCGGCGGGTACGCCGGCAGCTTCCTGCGCATGGGGCTGGGAGCCCGGGCTCTTGGAATGGGCGGCGGGTCAGCTGTATTTCTGGGTGACGCGTCAGTCTCTTTTTATAATCCGGCAGGCCTGGTGTTTTTACAGAAACGGTATGCCTCGGCATCAATATCGTCCATGTCCCTTGACAGAAGCCTTAATTTTATCGGATACGGACAATCCGTAGCTCCCAAAGGCGGAAGCCGGGCCGGTGTCGGTGTGGGCTGGATAGGCGCCGGTGTTTCAGGTATTGACGGAAGGGATTTCAACGGCAATCATACTGAGACGTATTCATCATCAGAAAACTGTTTTTATCTCGCATTTGCCCATGCCATTACACCGCGGATTGCAGTAGGGCTGAGTACTAAAATTCTGTACTATGCCCTGCCTCGTATGGCTGACAGCGGCACAGTTTCCGCCAAAGGCGTGGGATTCGATATAGGAGTTATTGCCGCTCCGGTTACCAATATGCTGGTAGGCATAACAGTGAAGGACCTGCATTCGCGCTATACATGGAATACCCAGTCTCTCTGGGATAAGGGCACACAGAAAACAGATATGTTTCCGGTATCTTTCAATGCCGGCGGTGCAGTGACTCTGCTTGACCAGCTTGTAACGGTTCACGTGAACTACGAAAAAATTGATTATATCCCGGGGACGGTAAGTGCCGGCGCTGAACTGCTGCCGGCAGATGTTTTCGCACTGCGTGCAGGACTCTACCGGGGGGGGCTCTGTTTCGGCACCGGTGTTTTCTGGAAGAAGGGGTCGATCCAAATGGTGTTTGACTACGCGTATGTGGCTGAAGCTGTGGGCCCGGCAAATACTCATGTGCTCTCGGGCACTCTAATGTTCTGATTATGGAATGAGAAACGCAATGAAACAATATATGGTAATAGTTCTGGCTGCGGGGTTTGCATGTTCGGCAGCCGGCGAGACCGGGTTTACATCTATGGGGCTGGGAGGAAGCAGCCGTGTGTCGGCCATGGGGAATGCATCGGCGGCATCTGTATATGGCGCCGGCGCCGCGTATTATAACCCGGCTGCACTGTCGTTTAATTCCGGGAATTCATTTGTCCTTTCTACGTATAAATGGATCGACAATGTGTCGGGCGCATTCGCTGCCTGGAGTAAAACCGGTGATAACAGCGGATTCAGCCTGTTTGCGAATGTGGCGGCTGTTGATGATATCGAATACAGGACAGGGCCGACTCCGGAGCCGATATCGACATTTTCATTTTATGAAGGTGTTGCAGGTGCAGCGTATTCCCGGATAATCGGGCCGGGGCTGAGTATCGGCGCCAGTATAAAAGGCTATTATACCAAGGTGTTTGTTCATGAGGCTGTCGGTATCGGATGTGATGCGGGGTGTATGTGGAAACCGGGCAGTATGCCCTTCAGCCTGGGCTGTGCTGTGCAGAACCTGGGAAGTATGACAAAACTGAACCGCGAGGCAGTTGTCCTGCCCCTGACAGTACGGGCCGGAGCTTCAGTTCCTGTTCCTATGGGGCGTAATAAACTGCTTGTGGCCGCTGATGTCGTGTCCCGCCGCGAATACGGGACCCGGGTTCAGGCCGGAGCTGAATTCAGGCTGGATACATTCCTTTTCCTGCGGTGCGGGTACGAGACGGGGAAAGAGCTTTCGGGATTCACTGCAGGCGCGGGTATTACATGGCAAACCTATCAATTTAACTATGCATACATACCTTATTCAAACCAGTGGCATGATATGCATAAAATATCTGTTGAACTTTCATGGTAAACAAGTGAGGTGTTTATGGCCAAGTACAAAATAGCATTGCTGCCTGGCGACGGTGTAGGTAATGATGTTATGGAAGCTGCCAAACTGGTTCTTGACAGGCTGCAGCTTGACGCAGAATACCTTGAAGGAGACATCGGCTGGGAATTTTGGAAGACTGAAGGAGATCCCCTTCCAAAGAGGACAGTGGAACTTCTCAAAAACACAGACTGCTGCCTGTTCGGCGCTATTACGTCAAAGCCGAAAGAGGAAGCGGTAAAAGAGCTGGTGCCTGAGCTGAGAGACAAGGGACTCACCTATTTCAGCCCAATTGTGCGGCTTCGTCAGGAGTTCAAGCTCCGGACAAACCTGAGGCCGTGCAAGGCTTATACGGGAAACCCGCTCAATTACAAAGATGGTATTGATCTGGTGATATTCAGGGAGAATACAGAAGGCCTCTATTCAGGTGTTGAGTTCCATCCTGTTCCCCAGGAGCTGAAGGACACTCTTGAGAAACTGCATCCAAAAGCTTCCAAGTTCAGTGATGTGCCGCCGGAAGATATGGCTATTTCGTGCCGGATATTTACGAGAGACGGATGCCGGAACATTATCAGAAGCGCCTTTGACTATGCCAAGGCCCATGGGTACAAAACGGTGACAGTGGTTGAAAAGCCCAATGTGATACGGGAAACATCGGGCCTCATGGTACGTGAAGCGCGGAAGATCGCTCAGGAGTATCCAGGTATTGACCTGTGGGAAACCAATATAGACGCTATGTGCATGTGGCTGGTTAAGAATCCTGAAAATTACGGCGTAATGGTTTCAAGCAATATGTTCGGTGATATCATTTCCGACCTGAGCGCTCAGCTGGTTGGCGGACTGGGATTCGCGTGCAGCGGAAACATCGGTGATGACTACGCCGTATTTGAGCCGACCCATGGATCGGCCCCCAAATACGCGGGCCAGTACAAGGTCAATCCCACAGCTATGCTGCTGTCATGCAGGCTGATGCTTACCTATCTGGGTGAGAACGATATGGCTGAGAGACTGGAGAAAGCCATTGCCTCTGTCATCGGTGAGGGCAGTGTAAAAACATATGACATGGGCGGTTCCAATACGACACTGGAAGTGGCTCAGGCTGTGGCTGACAAGCTGTAGCAGGGCACTGTCATATAAAGTAGTAATAAAAAAAGTGTTGACTTTTTCTAGAAGATTGGTTATACTAATTAGACTGAAAAAGTGTCAATTAATGTTTGAACGTAGAACGTATCCATTCCATAATTTAGGAGGGTAAAAGGAAATGGTAGAGCTTTTTGTCAGAGGCGGGCTCTTTATGTGGCCCATTCTTTTCTGTTTGGTAGTTGGTGTTGGTATCAGTATCGAACGCCTTGTTTCACTGACTCGCGCTGGAATTAATACCCGAAAGTTTCTTGCAAATATTATGGCTGCTCTGGGTAAGGGCAGTACAGATAAAGCCCTTGAGATATGCCAGAATACCAAGGGTCCTGTTGCATCAATCTTTCATGCAGGTCTGTCCCGTGCAGGCAGAGGTATTGAGCATGTTGAGAAATCCATTGCAAATGCCGGAACCATTGAAATGGCATTCCTTGAGAAAAACATGATCTGGATCTCAACGTTTATCACTGTTGCGCCTATGCTTGGTTTTACCGGAACAGTTGCCGGTATGATCGGTGCGTTTGACGATATCAAGAACGCAAATGATATTTCTCCTTCAATCGTTGCTGATGGTATTTCTATCGCGCTGCTGACAACGCTGTTCGGCCTGGTAACAGCTATTATTCTTCAGCTCTTCCATAACTATTTCATCTCCAGAATCGATGCATTGGTTATTGATATGGAAGAATCTTCAGTTGAGTTGGTTGATCACCTTGCTGAGATGGAGAATAAATAAGCAGAAGAAGGAGGAGGTTGCAACATGCTGCTCAATAACAGACAAAGGCGCGAAGCCAGAATCCCTAACGATTCGATGGCTGACATAGCTTTTCTTCTTCTTTGCTTTTTCTTGGTAACGACAAGCCTGGATCTTGACAAGGGACTTCAGCTCGGCCTTCCACCCAAGGGCGAAGCCAAGCCGATTCCCAAGAAGAATATAGCCAGTATTCTTATCAATGCGGCCGGAGAAGTGGCTATTGATGAGAATGAAACGCCGATTTTATCTATAAAAGATATAATAAAGAGACGGCTGGCTGAGAATAGCAAACTGATTGTTTCAATAAAGACAGCCAGGCAGACACCATATCAGGTTTATGTGAAAGTGATTGACCAGGTGAAGATGGCGGAAGCGACAAAGATATCAATCGCCGAGCCTGAACAATAACGTGTGGGAGAACGAATACAATGAAATTTAATAAAAATTCAAAAGTCAGTACCGAGATCCCCACTTCTTCTATGCCTGATATTGTATTCATGCTCTTGCTCTTCTTTATGGTTACTACTGTTTTTCGTCAGTATTCAGGATTGCCCGTTGATTTGCCAAGAGCCAGAAGAATTGAAAAGCTTGAGGCAAAGAAGAATGTGACAAATATCTACGCCAATTTACAGGGAGATATTTCTATTGACGATAAGCTTGTAAAGACTAAAGATATTGCTACTATAATGTACCAGAAACGGCTGGACAACCCCAAGCTCATCGTTTCGTTGAAATTTGACAGAAGTGTAAAAATGGGCACAGTCACCGATATTCATGAGCAGTTACGAGAAGCTGATGCTTTGAGAGTGAACTATTGTGCGAAATTCGGTGAATGAGGGGGTGAAAAGAATGAGTGTATTTAAGAAAAATCCTGAGCATGATTTAAGGGCCCAGTATAAACGTGTGCTTGAAATGGGCCTGGTACTCTCTCTTGTGCTGCACATTCTGCTTTTGCAGGGCTACAAGAAGATAAAGGTGAAACAGGTCAAGAGAGAAGTGAATCTCGAGACAATTCAGGTTGAAGAAATTCCCCAGACTCAGCAGCAGAAATCGGCACCGGCGCCGTCACGGCCCACAGTACCTATCGCATCGGAAGATGAAGATCTGCCTGATGATGCGACAATAGAAGATACTGACTGGGACCTTGATGATGAGGCACCGCCTCCGCCGCCGCCGCCGGAAACATCTGATGATGTGCCGCTGTTTGTACCGTATGATGAGCCGCCTACACCAATCGGCGGATATCCGGCAATACAGAAGAGGCTGGTATATCCGGAAATCGCCAAGAAGGCCGGCATTGAAGGACAGGTTGTTATACGGGCAATTGTAAATGAAGAAGGCAATGTGACACGGACAGTTGTAGTTAAGTCTCTGGGCCCCAACGGGTGTGATGAGGCAGCTATCAATGCTATTAAGTCTGTTAAGTGGAAGCCGGCAATGCAGCGGGATATGCCTGTAAAAGTTTGGGTGTCAGTACCGGTTATATTTAAACTTAAATAGTGCTGACAGTACAATGAGCTTAAAAAGGCGGTGATTTATCACTGCCTTTTTTATATTAGAGTAAGGTAAGATGGATTTTATTGATGAAATAGTGCTGCGCACCAAAGGCGGAGCAGGCGGTGACGGATGCGTTAGTTTCCGGAGGGAAAAATACGTTGCCAAAGGAGGACCCGACGGAGGCGACGGAGGCCATGGCGGGGCAGTCGTGTTTTCTGTTGACACAAATATATCTACCTTGTTTGATCTGAAGCACAGGAAACTCTACAAGGCGGAAAGCGGAAAGCAGGGACGGGGAAAGAAAATGCACGGAAGGAACGGCCATGATATTGTTGTTGCTGTTCCTCCAGGCACACTGGTCTTTGATAATGACACAGGAGAACTGCTTGGAGACCTTAAACAGGCAGGTGACAGGGTTGTGGCAGCGCGGGGAGGTAACGGGGGATGGGGAAACACCAGATTCGCCAGACCGTCGAGGCAGGCTCCTGATTATGCATATCCAGGAAAACCCGGCGAAGAACGAACAGTCAGGCTGGAACTGAAACTCCTGGCCGATGTGGGACTTGTGGGCTTTCCCAATGCGGGGAAATCGACATTTCTGTCAAAAGTCTCAGCAGCCAGGCCAAAGATTGCCGCCTATCCATTTACAACGCTGGTTCCTAATCTGGGTATTGTAAAATATTATGACTATAAATCATTTGTCATTGCAGACATACCCGGGCTGATAGAAGGCGCTCATAAGGGAAAAGGCCTGGGGCATCAGTTTCTTAAACACATTGAACGGACAAGGATACTGGTTGTACTGATAAGCGCCGAAACAGAAGATATTGAAAAAGAGTATGAAGTCATACTGAATGAACTGAAAAAGTTCGGGAAAAAACTGATATCCAAAAAAAGGCTGCCGGTTATATCAAAGTCTGATATTATTCATGACGGTCATAATGTGCCTGAACTGCTGGACGGAATAAAACCAATCTGTATGTCATCAGTTACAGGCGAAGGAGTGAAACAGGTTCTTGATGCCGCAGGAAAAGCAGTCTTTTCGGGGGAATAATGAATGAAGTATGTGAACTGGTAACATTAACCGGAGTTGAGGGTCTCGGATGTGTATCTATTCTCAAGATTGCCAGGAAATTTTCATGTATGACCGAGTTCCTTGAGGCGCCGGATACGGATATTGAAGAGAGTATACGGGGAAAGCGTGTAGAAATACGGGACAATTATGAGAAATACCGTACATTTGCTGAGAAACAGTTTGAGCTTTCAGCAGAACATGGAGTTCAGATTGTAACCTATTTTGATGCCCGGTACCCATCATTATTAAAAGAGGTGTATGATGCGCCTGCTGTCCTGTACGTAAAGGGAAATACAGAACTGTTCAGGCAGAAGACCCTGGCGATAGTGGGAACCAGGCTGGCTTCGGATTACGGGAAAAAAACATCGGCTTATTTCGCAAAATCTCTGGCCGGCAGCCATGTCGCTGTTGTGAGCGGTATGGCCAGGGGCATAGATTCGGCAGCACATTGGGGGGCCCTTGATGCCGGGGGCGGGACAATAGCAGTCATTGGATGCGGTATAAATGTAGTCTATCCGCCGGAGAATGCCAAATTAAAACAGCGTATAGAACAGGACGGACTCATTGTATCTGAATATCCCATGGGCATGGAACCGCTGGCACATAACTTCCCCCGGAGAAACAGGATAATAAGCGGAATCTCATACGGTACCATTGTAATAGAAGCGGGCATGAAGAGCGGGGCGTTAATCACAGCACGAACCAGCACTGACCAGGGACGGGAAGTATTTGCAATTCCCGGATCCATATATAACAAGCGAACTGCAGGAAGCCATTATCTGATACGGCAGGGAGCTGTCCTGGTTGAGAACATCAAACAGGTGTTCGATGAAATACCTGGCTGGTCTGAATCGGCGGTTATGTATACTGAAGAGGAGAAACGGGAGGCCCTGGCACCGGCAGAACAGGTTATATGGGATGTGATGAGTTATGAACCGGTTCATATTGATACTCTTGCCGGAGCAGCGGAAACGAGTACATCGGATATTCTTTCACGGCTTCTTGCAATGGAGCTGAAAGGCTTTGTAAAACAACTTTCTGGAATGATGTATATAAAGGTATAATTATGTCAAATGTGGGTATTGTACAGTGCGCAACCTATGAGCACGATACGCTTGTGGAATCGGTCAGGGAGGCCCTCAGTCTGGCTGGCGGTATGGGTTCATTTGTAGCAAAGGGTAACAGGGTGCTGCTCAAGCCGAATATGCTTTCGGCAAAAGAACCGGAACGGGGAATTACAACCCATCCGGCTTTTGTAGAGGCAGTGACCCGTGAGGTTCAGGCTGCGGGGGGTAAGGTATTCATCGGAGACAGCCCTGCAGGCGCGATAAAAGGAGTGCACAGATACTGGAAGAATACCGGTTTTCTGCACGTGGCTGAGCGGACAGGAGCAGAACTGGTAAATATTGAAAAGGGGGGGACCGTTGAGAGGAGTTCCGGAAGATATACATTTCATGTGTCAAAAGCAGCGGCTGAAGCCG
>Ga0272441_10014187_pt1 | contig 11344 bp, 10 predicted proteins | sample SSMProp6N_FD_193582 | JGI IMG/M metagenome (GOLD analysis project Ga0272441, IMG submission 193582) | Marine sediment archaeal communities from Little Sippewissett salt marsh, Falmouth, MA, United States - SSM-Prop-6N | ecosystem: Environmental > Aquatic > Marine > Wetlands > Sediment ... | reverse complement strand
TAACAGGAGAATTGCTTCCCGAAAGTAACTTGGCTCCGATTGAACTATGTGATTTCATGATCTCAAATTCTTCTTCGGATAGTTTCCCGGGTTTTAGCAAAATATTATCCGGAATGCCGATTTTGCCTACATCATGCAAAGGAGATGCATTGAGAAGCAGTTCACATTCTTGGCTATTTAAGCTCATGGCTTTTCCTAGCTCTACACAATACTTGCTCATACGCAAAATATGGAGGCCAGTATTAGCATCTCTGGATTCGGCCGCCTGCGCCAGTCGATGAATAATGTCAAACTGCGTCTCGCGTAATTCTTTGGTTCTGTCCTGAACCTTGGTCTCTAAAATTTTATTTTGATCCTCCACTTTCATATGGAGAATGCTCATTTCCAGCATATTTCTAATACGAAAAAGAATCTCAACATTTTCATAAGGCTTGTTGAGAAAATCCGTTGCTCCTGATTGGAGAGCATTAAGACGGATATCAGATCCCTTATCTTCACATAAAGCCAGAATCGGAAGATAATGATCTTTTCGGTAATCATTGAGTTGCTCCATGATCTGGAACCCATCCAGTTGCGGCATAATCAGATCGAGGATGATCAATTCCGGATGAAACTCATGAACGACCGAAAGAGTTTTAAGAGGATCTACCACGCATTTCACATTACGGCACCCTTCCTGCTTAAGGATTTGTTCTAGGTACTTATAATGAAGTTTTTGGTCATCAATGACCAAAATGCGGGCGTTGGCAAATTGTTCCGGTGATATCATGATTCAATAAGTTTATTATGTATTGACTCTTCTATTTTAAAGGGTTTTTTTAAAACTTCCAGCTTTTTAGCATTTTAATAAAAGCATAATCTGTAGAATCACATTGAATCGGGGTTATCGTCACATAATCTTGATTAAGGGCATCGGTATCTTTGCATAAATTTCTTTTTGTGTTGGGTTTGTCTCCGGACATCCAATAATATTCATGGCCGTTGGGAGCCTTTTTCTTATGGAATGTTGTATGGATGGGGACCATACATTGTTCTGTTATTTTTATTCCCTTGATTTGTTTCTTCGGCTTATTGGGTACGTTGAGGTTTAAAAAGGTGCCTCGGGGTAATTGATTTTTGAGCATTGTCTTGACTAATTTTGTGCCCAATTTTGCAGCATACGCAAAATCGGGGTTGCTAAACGTGGATAGGGAAACAGCCAAAGAGGGAATGCCCAGAAGGGCTCCTTCCCGTGCACCTCCTACAGTTCCGGAATAATATACGCTGCATCCTTCATTAGGCCCTAAGTTGATGCCCGAGACCACGGCATCGGGTTTTTTCTTTAAAATCAGCTTTATTGCCATTTTTACACAATCGGCCGTTGTGCCATTTGTAGAGTAGCCCGAAAATTTTCCCCGGATGCGAACCTTTTCTAACTTGAGGATGGATGCCAATGTTATGGCTTGTCCGACAGAACTCCGTTGGGAATCCGGCGCAACAACAATCACCTGAGCGATTTTTTTCAATTCCTTGTAAATTGCAAATAGACCTTCTGCGTTAATTCCGTCGTCATTGGTCAAGAGTATTTTCATGATTTTGAGTCTTTCTTTTCACAAAGGCTACTTTATTTTAATGACACGCAAGGGTTCATGGGACAACGAAAGGGTTGCTTTCTTCCCGATGGGAAATGGGATTTTCTTATGGCAACCATCAGCATAAATGATTCCGTCTTTCATTAAAGAAGTGAATTTTATGGTTTCAGGAGGGGTGAGTGCTCCTCCCCTAAATCGATATTTTGTCTTTTTGTTGGTATAAAGTTCTCGCGCTTTGTAAGCATATTTTTTGCTGCCTAAAGGCAATGATTTTGCGTCAGCTGAGTGAATGGCTCCCGTCGATCCTGCTGCCGTTGAAATCCAAACGCCCGAGCTTTTCTGTTCTTCACTTTTTCCTTTGCAAGTAATGCGATAACGGCTCATGGCCGCGGGATTTTTATGACAGATCAAAATATCATTTAAAATATTAATGGAGTCCGGACACCCTTTGATTTTCAATTGAAGACGATTCAAAATTTGAATTCTAAATTGACCTCGTAAAATAGAGTCTAGATCTTTAGAGAAATCTTTGCTGCTTGTACTGCAAAGCCGTCCGATGCTCCATTTAGGGTCAGAATTGACGCCCAGAAGAAGTTGGTTTTTCATATGTCTTGCGGCCTCAAGAAGCGTACCGTCTCCTCCGATGGAAATGATAAAATTATAGTTTGCAAAGTCTATATATTGACCCCGCTTTGCCTTTTTATAATGAACCCCTTTTTTCTTGAGTGCCGTCTCAACAACCTGCAAAGACTCATAATGATTATTGTGTGTTTCCTTCAAACGCATCAAATGTTCGGAATCTGTCGAGATGCTTTTTACAGATTTTTTTTTAGAAAGGCAATGCCTGTAAACGCTTGTTTTGTAGAATATCAATATTTTTTTCAATCTTATTTTTGGCATAATGATTAGCCCGATTCTATTTTTACAGATTTGTCTTTTGAATCAATTTTTTAAAAGACGAAAAAACAAAATCAGCCTCTTTTAAATATTTCTTAGAAAGAGATGTCTCAAGAGCCAAACAGGTGAGCCTGGCTCCTTTTGCCGAACGAATACCAAAGGGCGCATTTTCAATGACAAGAGCATCTTTAGGCCTCATCTTCAGTTTTTTTAAGGCAACCAAATAAGGTTCGGGTTTCGGTTTCCCTTTTTTGACATCAGACCCAGTGACAATAACAGAAAACAGATTATATAGAAAATCCGGCAATATTTTGTGCAATTCATGACGAGCCGTACCTGTTACAAGGGCCAAGGCAATCCCTCGTTTATAAAGCTTCTTCAAGAAACTTCTTGCTCCCGTAATGTAGCGCGTTTTAACGATTTTTTTAAAGACGGACTCTTTCTTTTTTAGAATAGATCTTATCCTCTTTTCATTAAAAGGGATGTTTCTTTTTGCGAACATGTTTTCAAGAAAATTGTAGCCTGGCTGACCTTCGTGCCCGTAAACTTCCAGGTGCGTGATATGAAAATTTTCGTTCTCCATGGCGATATTCCAAGCGCGGTAATGATCCGGCATGGTATTGGTAATGACGCCATCCATATCAAAAATGACAGCTTTGATATTTTTTAAATTTATGGCACTCATAGAAGCGGGAGAAAACAATAGAATTTGGTAGAATGGATGCGATTTACCACATATGCTCCTTTATCCAGGCATCCATTTCAACGGCTTTATCCCATCCAGATCTGAAAAAAATTTTTGTGTTTGTCCACCCTGTTTTGCAAGAATTTTTGATTGCGGTGCATCCAGAACAAGATAGGAATAAGATGAAAATCAAAATCAATGTATATTTTTTCAAGTGCATCAATTGGTCTCCTTTAGTTGTAAGATCAACGAATCAGGATAATATGGGCTGGAGATATTTGAGGATTAAGCTCAACATAGTTTGATTCGCCTTTCCATGAAAATTTCTGATCGCCCAGCAATTCTTTTACGGAATAATGACGATTTTTGTCCATGCCCCATTCCTCAAGAGGCAACTGGAGCCAGCCGGATTGTGTATGATGGGGATCTAAATTCACGGCCACCAAAACAATATTCGAGCAGTCATCATTATATTTCCAATAGCAAAAAATGTTTTCATTTTCAATAGGAATCAGCTTCACATTTTTTGTTGTTTGCAAGGCCTTGTTGCTTTTACGAATTTGATTGATTTTGGCGATGATATCTTTTATGTTCCCTTCTTTGTCCCAGTCCCATGATTTGATTTCGTACTTTTCGGAATTAAAATATTCCTCTTTATCTTCAATGGGCTCGTTTTCGCAAAGTTCAAATGCCGGTCCATAGATTCCGCAGTTGGATGAAAGCGTTGCTGCAAGAATATACCTGAGAACAAACGCCTGCCTTGGTTGCCTTTGAAGATGAGTTGCCAGAATATCAGGTGTGTTGGGCCAAAAGTTGGGGCGAAAATATTCTTTTACTTGCGATTTTGTTAGCTCTTCGACATAAGTAGTAAAATCGTATTTATTATGCCTCCATGTAAAATAAGTATAGGATTGACAGAAACCACCCTTGGCCAGGCGATACATGATATGCGGTCGCGTGAAGGCTTCGGAGAGAAAAATGACATCCGGATAATCTCTTTTGATTTCTGAAATCAGCCAATCCCAGAAGGCAAAGGGCTTAGTATGCGGATTATCCACACGAAAGATTTGAATGCCTTGTTTGATCCAGAAGAGGAAGATTCCCTTTAATTCTTTCCAGAGATTTTCCCAATCCTGTGTATCAAAATTAAGCGGAAGGATATCCTCATATTTTTTGGGCGGATTTTCCGCAAATTGAATTGTGCCATCAGGCCGCCACTTAAACCAAGAGGGATGATCCTTGACATAAGGGTGGTCTGGCGAACACTGGAAGGCAATATCCATGGCGATTTCTATATCGTATTTTTTAGCTTCCTTTATAAAATTTTTAAAATCTTCTAAAGTGCCAAGATTTGGGTTGATGGCTTTATGGCCTCCCTCTTTGTTTCCAATCGCCCAAGGACTTCCCGGATCATTTGACTCACATTTGACATTATTGTTTTTTCCTTTCCGATGGGTTGTGCCAATAGGATGAATGGGAGGCAGGTAAATGATGTCGAAACCCATCCTGGAAATCTCAGGCAAGAGAGTTTCGCAATTTTTGAATGTGCCGTGCGTTCCCTTTTTTTTGGCCCAAGAGCGCGGAAAAAATTCATACCAGGTGCTGAAAAGAGCACGCCTTCTTTCAACATTGACTTGCAGTTTCTGGAGGTAGGTGGAACTTTTATTCTCGTTAAGATTGGCACACATCACAGCATTCAACTCGTCAGAGAGAGCTATCTTCACGCCTTCTTTGATTTTTTTTGCGTTATCTAATATTTTGATCCATTTTTTTAACTTATTGGTATCAGACTTAGGGCTTCTTTTAGAAGTATCTTCAAGATGTTGAGCTCCGATCTCAAGATCAACAGCAACATCCAATCCCGCATCCCATTTTTTTTGCAGGCCTTTTTTCCAGGTGCTGAATTCATCGATGTAACCTTTGACCGTATATTCATAAGGTACTTTTTCTTCAATAAGAAAAGATGCCTCCCAGATGTCATTGCCCAGAAGATTCATGAAGATTTCATTCCAGCCTTCATGCCCTTTTTTACGATACAAGAGCTTGGCCAAAACATCATCGTGCCCATCTGCAAAGACAACCGCTTGGACAAGAACTTCTTCCCCAACGATTCTGTTAATAGGAAAAAGTCCCCCATCAATTTCAGGAGAGACCTTTTCAATAATAATTCTCTGATAATCTTTTAGGGTATCTTCCATCATTTTTTGTTATTTTTTCTTAACTATTAGTATAATTATACTTATAATAATAGAAAAATTCAAATATTAAATAGAAATGTATTTCAAGTCTTTTCCAAAGACAAGTCATTTTTAGAATACATCTATTTTAAAAAATGGTATAATACCCAAATGAAAACATTACTGCTGACCAATGAATATCCCCCTTATATTTATGGAGGGGCTGGTGTCCATGTAGACTATATAAGCCAGGCCCTCTCTTCTCTGTGTGATGTTGAAATCCGCTGTTTTGGCGATCAAAACATCCATAGCAAACATCTTAAGGTTAAAGGATATCCTCCGATAACTTCAAACTATTCAGTCCCGAAGCCCCTCCATCGGGTATTTGATGCTATTGATCGATGTATCCGGTTTTGTGATGACAATATTGATGCAAACCTGGTCCACGTCCATACATGGTATACCCATTTTGCAGGGATACTCGCAAAAATCAATTATTCCATCCCTTTGGTCGTCACCGTCCATTCTCTTGAACCGTTAAGGCCTTGGAAAAAAGAACAGCTTGGGGAAGGATACAATTTCAGTACATGGGTAGAAAAAACTGCGCTGGAGACGGCTGACGCTGTTATCGCGGTTTCCCAACAGACTAAACAAAATATCTTAGAATTATTTAGGGTAAGAGAAGATAAAATTCATGTTATCCCCAATGGTATCGATCCTGAGGAATACAAACCGGTTAAGGAGTCTGAGAGTATTGAAAAGTTGGGAGTCAATCCGGACAAACCTTACATTCTCTTTGTAGGGAGAATCACACGGCAGAAAGGGATCATCCATCTGGTCAATGCAATTCAACATATGGATCGTAATTTTCAAATTGTGCTTTGTGCCACAGCTCCTGATACAAAAGAGATTAAAGAGGAGATGGAATCCCACATTAAAGAGGCCCAAAAAACTCATCCGCAGATTATTTGGATTAAACAGATGGTTGATAAACCTTCTTTGATTGCTCTTTATTCTCATGCATCTGTTTTCTGTTGTCCTTCTCTGTATGAACCTTTTGGCATTATCAATATCGAGGCTATGGCCTGTGAGACGCCGGTTGTCGCGACCTCCACAGGGGGCATTAAAGAAGCCGTTGAAGATGGCAGAACAGGATTTCTTGTTCCTGTCAAGATGAAAGGCCACTCTCCCGCGGATCCCGAGCAGTTTTCTTTGGATCTCGCTACAAAAATCAATACGCTCATGAAGGACGAAAAATTGAGGGAGGTTTTTGGAAAAGCCGGTCGCAAACGGGTAATAGAGAATTTTACATGGAGAAGTGTTGCAGAAAAGACTTTCTCAATTTATAAGGGAATAGCAACGTAAAAGTTATAAAAGTACTTTAAGTATCCTCTTCTCCTACTTCGGGAGACGTTGGTGATGCAGGAACTGCTGGGGCTGATTGTCCTTCTCCTTCTTCTGCTTCTGGTGCTCCTGCTTCTTCTCCCTCACTGTGATATATTGAGCCAGCGCTCCCGAATCCAGAATGACCGAGGACTCCTACTTCACTTCCTTTTTTTTGCATGCCATCAACACTTGCAATCAGAACATCCTTAAAATTTTCTGAAAAATGACCGTTGGGGCCCAAGACAACAAGAAGAAGACTGACAACCGCGGTGGTGATGATTGTCCATTCGATTGTTGATTGGCCTTTTATATTTTTGGTTCTTTTGAATAATTTCATTTCAAGTTTCCATTTGCATCATTCTGTTGAGGGAGTAAAGTACTTTAAGTACCCTCTTCTCCTACTTCGGGAGACGTTGGCGGGGTAGGAACTGCTGGGGCTGATTGTCCTTCTGCTTCTTCTGGCTTACAAACCCCACCAACACAACCAGAACCAACAGAGGTTCCCAGTCTGCTTCCCATTTCCTGCATTCCATCAGCGGTTGTCGTTAAGACATCGCTGAGTTTTCTAGAAAGTCCTCCTTCTGGACTCAAAAAAACAAGAAAGACACTCACAACAGCTGTGGTGAGGATCATCCACTCAGATGTTGAAGTGCCCTTTTTAGATATATTTCTTTTAAACATTTTCATCGCGTACCTAACCTTGCAAGAATTGCTAAAATGGCTAATATCTATATAAATTCTTGCAATAAGTCAGTTCCGCTCTGTTCTTGGCCTGGTATGCTCTCCCAATATAAGTGTAACATGTTTTCTTTCCATTTAACAAGTTTATTAGTTAATAATAGGATATTTTAGAATAGGGAAAATGGCCCTAATATTGAGGATTTTTTAGGATGAATTGCTTTTTAAATCCTTAGGGATTGTAAAATAAAAAGACGCGCCTGAGCCGGGATTAGATTTAACCCAAACCTCGCCACCACAATCAGTTATGACATTTTTAACAATGCACAGGCCTACACCGGTGCCTTGGGGGCCTTCCTTTTGCCCCACACGTTTAAACATTTCAAAGATTTCTTTATGGTATTGGGGATCAATCCCTATCCCATTATCCTTGACATGAAATTCATGAAAATTGTCTTTTTCTTGATAGCCGACTTCAACTTGAGGACCGTCCTCTTTATGGCTCGATGAAAATTTAATGGCATTGGAAATGAGATTATAAAAAACTTCTCCCATTTTAATGCGATCACAAACAACAACAGGAAGGGTTTCCTGGATTCTAAGATCCACGCCTGATTTTTTGATGTCAAAATCCAGGCGTTTTTTAATCATGGTAACAAGATCATTCATATCGACTTCTTCATAGGGATTTCTGATACGGGAAATTTTTGTAGTTTGAAGAAGGCCGTCGATCATTTCATTCAAGTGATCGATACTTTCAAAAATTCCATCGAGGAATTCTTCTTCATTCGTATCTAAATTATTTTCTATTTTTTTCTGCAGCAAATCCGCATAACCTAAAATGTTCATGAGAGGAGATCTTATGTCATGGCTGACGGTGTGGACGAACTGGTCGAGTTCTTTATTCAGTTTTTCCAGCTCCTTCTTTTTATTGGCTATCATTTCAAGATTTCTAACGAGATCCTTATTCTTTTGCTCTAAGTCCACATTGTCTTTTTCATAAACCTCGACTTTCTTAAATAAGGAGGTGAGCATGGTAAAGTTGTATGCAGAGATGAGCACATAACTGATGAACAAAGCAAGAAGTGTCGTTGAGAACATCATTTTGTAACCCAGACAAAAAACATAATACATAATGAAAAAGACGGCTAGAATCGAAACAATATAGAGAATTTCTCTTAATGGCCTTTCTTGGAAAAAAAACAGGGCTGGGATTAAAGATACCATAAAAATAAAAAGCAGATTGATCCAGACAGGAGCGATACGGATAAAGTAGCCGTTGTGGAGATTGCTTAATGTCGTAGCAAGGAAGCCGACCCCTGGATATTGCGATTGCAATGGCATAGGTTTGATGTCATAAAGGCCTATTGCGGTTAAGGCAACAATGCAGGTGCTGTTTTTAAATGGCAGGACATCCACGCGAGGTACTTTTCCCTGCGAAATATCCTCATAAGCTTGAATGACTTCCAAGAAAGTATAACGCCTATAGGTCTCTTCCCATTTCCCATGCCAATTGAGCAACAAGAAATTTCTGTCTACTAAAGGAATACGCATCTTTTGATCACTATTGGATAAAACCAATTCGTTAGGAAGGATTTCTTTAACCTTTAATCCCAATTGGTCCATGGTCAACTGAAGCGCAATATTATATTCCCTGATGCCTCGTTCTGTCGTAAAGAGTGGAATTCTTCGGTAAGATCCGTCAATATCGACAGCAATATTGATAAAACCGGTTCCTTTTGCGTATTTAATAAACTTTTCGATGGGTTTGATGATTGGTTTTTCTCCGCCTGTAGGCTTTTCCAAGTAATAAGGCAAATAAACATTGCCTGCCTCTTTGATGGCCTTTTGGAAGAGCAGGTCATCCTTCTCGTTGGATGAAAGCGGCATTAAAAAATCAAATAGAATATCTTTAGCACCAAAGGCAGACAATGCATCTGTCATTTTAGCTAACCAACTTCTCTCCCACGGCCAACGGCCCACGGTTCGAATATCATCAGCAGTAATTTCAATAATAATAATATCATTTGAAACGGGTTGCGTATTGAATCTTAAACGAAAAATAGCGTCTAAGCTTAAGAGTTCTAATCGTTTAAAAAAGGCTGTGTTGGACAAATGGATGGTCACGGAAGCGGCAATGATCGCCAGGCAGATGTTGAACAAATATTTTTTATTTTGGGTCATACAATATTTATATCATAGATTCAAAAAATTTGCGAGATAAGCATGATAAATATAGAAACGGCTCTTCATTATTGATAGGATCTGAAAGGAGGAAGAATTCGACAGGTTTTGTTCATGATAGAACTTTCCATGCATAAGTAAATAGGGATGGTTTTGCTTTGATTCCTAATCCATTTTTTCATTTGTTTGTACATTTCCTTTCTTATTTTAAAAGGATAACGTAATTTTTCATCATATCCAGGGATAAGTTCAGCATTCAAGAGACTATTGTTGGGGAAACGGCTTTCGATTGTCTTTTTTTGTTTTAAGGTCATGCGCAGCGTTCCTAAACTGATCCAGGCAATAGCTTGGGCAGGGATCAGGTCAAAGACACGATTTACAACCGAATTGTAATCTCTCTCCCATCCAGAATAAAAGATAATGGGGTCGAAATGAAAAGCGACTTTAAAGCCTTTTTGGACACATTTTTCTGCGGCATCAAGTCTTTGCCGCAGCGATGCCGTAGAGTATTCTGATTCTTTGATTATTCTCTCTGGATTGAGGGACCATCCGACAACAATATTGGAAGCGGGTTTTTGTTGAAGAAGCAACTCAACGCAATTACTTTTTGTTTTGAACTCAAAGGTACTGGAAGGATGGTTTCTAAAAAAATCAATGATCAAAGGGGAATATTCTGTTAGGGAATCGAAAACAAGCGAATCTGTAAATTGACCTGTTCCCAATCGGATATTTTGGGGATATTTTTCAAAAGCCTTAAAGAAATCTTCAATGTTAGCGGGAATAACAATACCGGGAGAATTGATATACGCCGGCAAAAAACAATAGATGCAGTCAAAAGGGCAACCCCACCCTAATTTCATATTATGATAGCCGCATCGCTTTGAGGATGGTGAACAGGGGCAGGGATGATAAAAATCATACTTTTCTTTAACGATGAAAATGCTATCTGTCCTGTCGTTATAATCTTTTAAGGTGTAGGGTTTTTGGGATACAAAATCTTTATAGGTGGCAATCTCTTGGTATTTTGCTTTTGGAAATTTTCCTTTGATGCGCTTTACCAAATCGGATTTAGAAACGGATTTTTCGATATAAAAATTTTTATAGGTTTGTGGGAGGGCTTTTTTGATTGTTACCCGACATCCGGGATCAAGGTCGAGATCAGGCAGAATGATGTTTTTTCTTCTTTCAGCAGCTGAAATGGACGGGAAGCGACGTTTCATCAGATAATTCTTGAGCTCCGAGTAACGTTTGTAATCAATAGGAACTTCTTGAAATAGCTTCCTGAAAGGGCGCCTCTCCCTTTTTGCGATTTCATAAAAAAGCCGGATCAATTCCCGCTTTTTATTAATGCCGTAGGAAGGGAATTTCTCTTCTATTCTCGATTTTATCGCTTGAATTTGACTCATCAGGGAAAATAATTTATAAAATTTTGAGGGCCGATTCAATCCGTTCTAAGTCAGCCTCCGACAAATCCCAATCAGCGGCCGATGCATTTTGTTTGACTTGCTCTTTGTTGCGGCAACCGACAATAACACTCGTGATGCCTTCTTGTTGACGGATCCAATTGATGGCAATTTGATTCAAAGGTTTTTTGATTTTGGATAAGTACTCCAGGAATTTTTTGGTTTTATTAAATGCGTTCCCTTCATAATATTTATAAAAGAAATTGCGGGCATCAAAGCCCTTAAATTTGGGCTGCGTCAAATACTTTCCCGAAAGGATGCCGCCGGCAAGTGGCCCGTAAGTGATGAGGCCGACTCCCTTTT
>Ga0272441_10014186_pt1 | contig 11345 bp, 6 predicted proteins | sample SSMProp6N_FD_193582 | JGI IMG/M metagenome (GOLD analysis project Ga0272441, IMG submission 193582) | Marine sediment archaeal communities from Little Sippewissett salt marsh, Falmouth, MA, United States - SSM-Prop-6N | ecosystem: Environmental > Aquatic > Marine > Wetlands > Sediment ... | reverse complement strand
ATGGAAGATGCTAATATTCCTTTAGGTGAAATTTCAAGGACACTCGGACATTCATGTAGAAAAACTACTGAGATATATTTACATAGTATAGGGAATGCAAACCGTATTGCGATGGATCGTTATGAACAAACTCGGCAAAATTCCCTCACAAATTCCCTCACAGGTTCAAAATCCGAAAATGTATTTCACTAAAACCCTTTATTATCAACAGCCAGCGGGGGGAGTCGAACCCTCGACCTACTGATTACGAATCTGAACTCTCGGTCTTGATAACACTCTTATATTTAAGCAAATCCCTTGATAACAATGAAACTTAAATTCCACATTTTATGCAATTTTATTTGATTTTAGTAGATTTTGGACAAAAAGTCTCACATAAAGTCTCACATGAATTCAAACCAATCCCGCGAGATTATAGTAGATTAATAAAAAAAATAAAGTGATTTCAAAAACATCTCAAATCAAAGTAAAATCGAACCCGCGTTTTCGGCGTGAGAGACTAATAACACCACCCCACGGTTGTTGGTTTTAAAGGCTTTTCGGATGCATAGGATGCATAAAACTACAATAAAAGCATAACGTTTTATGTCCAGTTTTGTGTCCAAGAAACATCATTGTAAATTCAATTTCACTAGATGATAGTAGAAAAATTAACATAATTAATTTGATTTCAATGGCATCTAAGGTTGATAAAATCAATCAAATGTTCATAATGTGAGATTTTTGTTTTGCAGGTGTTTAATTTTACATTGCTTAAGATAGATATTATATTTAAATTAATTTTAATTATGGATTGGATCTTTCCAATATTCATCAATATATTCTAGTAAATTTGGTAATATATTGGGAGGTCTTGGGATCTTATTTACACCTAACTCAAAATCATAAAATGCATTGTCTGGATTTTGAAGCTCTTTTAAAATTTCAATTGACCAGTCTCTTGTAAGGAAATCTTTTTTTTCTATTGCTATTTCTTTCAAGAATTTAAACTGCTCCTCTGCTAAACCAGTTTTCATTATGCGAAGTTTAATTAATGGGCCTCCCATGAGTTTGCTCAGATTTACCTGTTTGAAATAAAAAAAATGAGGAAAAGAAAATTGAACTTCTTTTTTTCTTAATGTTACTTCCGAAGGATTATAATCATATTCAAAAACGAGGAAAATTTCTCCATCTACTTTAATTTTTTCCCAAGTTAAATCTTGCTCTTTATTAATTTTTTTAGGTACCTGAACTTCACCATTTTCCTTGTACCAAATCAAATATCTTAAATCACATTCAGCCAATAGCTTTTGTGCATATACCGTGGGATCCTGATAATTCTTTTCGCTTGTTGTATATACTGGTCTGCCCCATTCCTGCAGTTCATCCAATAAAAGTAAAATCCATGAAAGAGATTCATCTTCAAAATAAATTTTACGTGTGCTATCATCATGCTTAGCTATTGCTTTTGCAGTACAATCAAGAATAAATTCGTCCTGAATTAAATTTTTCACATGAAATGCACCAATTACACCATGTGGAATACTGGCTGTCGTCGTTTCAAATAGTGCAGAATCTATGCTTGTTGCGTGGGTTCTCACCGTTTGGAAGAGATTTCTAAATGTAACTAGTAATTTATTTCGAATATTCTGTATCGTATGAGCTTTATCTTTTATGAATTCTGATTTTTCGAAAAGTTCTTTTAAATAAGTAAAACAATAACCAATATCATGTTTCGTTGTTGCTAAAATTAACATCTTAAAGATTAACTCTTTGCATTGGGGATGTTCAATTACATCATCCAAGTCAGAATAGCTAAATCTTGGACATTGATACATATCTGGACGTTTTACTGAAAATGTAAAAGCTTGATCAAAATGATACCGATGTTTTTTATTAGTCTCACAATAAATTTTATTAAGTCTAACTTTTTCTTCATCAGTAACTGATGGGAACAACCATTCTGGTATAAAGGCATCCATCGCATGCCAAAGTTTGCACTCTATAACAAAATCTTCAAGCTTTAAATTTTTTAATTTTTTGGTAGAACAACAATCTGTTTTACCTTTACCTTTTGAAAGAAACGGAATATTTTTATAAAAATCATTCCAATGGTGATTGGAAAAGGATGGCCTTATAAAAACATTTTGGTCCAATAACCACAAACCTAAAATAGCCATTCTGCATGAATGTAAGAGGTGATCTCTATATCTTTTTATACCCCAGTACATCATTGGTTCTGCGACCTCAAGCTGGTCAAAAGTTTCTTTCATTTTATAATTTTTGTCGATACCCAGTTGTTCACCAATTTTCATTGCGACATATTGGAAAGCGCCATTATGAGTTTTTAATTTTTCAATATCTTTCTCACCCTTTTCATCATCGTTATCAAAACCTGCTTTAAATAGTGAAATATGATTACACCAATTAGTTTTCATTGCATATGCCAATAATGTTTTATCGCAAATTATACCTGGTTCTTTGCAAAACAATTTTTTGTCTTCTTCGATAATTTTGTTTGTTATTTCAGATATCGCCTTTTTAGGACCTCTATTATATTTTGAAATGATACTTTCTAGATAAAACGGTGTAAAAATGCCAAGATGTCGCGGAGTTATCCAGTCTAAAGGCTTTTTTGAATCTTTCTCTTCAAACAATAAATTCATTATTGGATCCAAATTACGTAATTTAATCCATACATTTTCATTTAACTTTTTATTATTTGATTTTTCAGTATCTATTAATTTTGAAATCCCTGATAACAAATCCTCAAATTTCTTAATAGAATCTTTTAAATATAAATTAAAGCTTTTATAAGGCAATGGCTTATGATCTTTTCTTATTGAACTTTGTAAAGAATCTAAAGAAGACTTTATACCATTTGCTAAAAGATCCCATTGCCATAGTTCCAATCCCATTTCAAGGGAATTAAGGTTTATTCTTAAATCAGCATAATCATATGAATCTTTGTGGATTTTTGACTGTTCATGAATTTGTAAAGCAACAATTTCTGATGATGTTCTAATTGTTCGTCTTGTGTTTAACGGGGGTGAAAATAGCCTGGCAATTTCCTTCGCTCTATAATAATCATCTATGTTGAAAGCATCTTTTTTCGAAATCCACAGTAAACCAATTATTTGCATGTAATAGTTATTTTTCGAACCATGATTATCTTCATCAACAATATAATCATATAGAATAACCCGTATTTCATTATCTCCATCATTAAATGCAATTGCTCTATCTGGTGTCCATGATGATGGCCCTTCTTTAATATTATTTTCTAAGCTTAAAATTGCGTCTTTACTTATGTTTTTATACGCCCTTTTATTTTTATAACTATATATATCTACAAAGTTGTATTCTTCTCCCTTTTTTGGCCATAATTGAAGTACATGACAACAATCACCATAACCATTACTGATAATTTTTTTGCATAATAATTCCGATATTTTAATCGGGCTCAACCAGGGCGATTCAATAATTCCTTGTACAGTATTTCGTGCATCATTTCGTATTATAAGAGTTCTATCCATATCAGGAGATATAGTCATAATGTTTTACTCCTAAATATTATTTATTAAATAATTAAAAAATTTTTCTTCATCATCAAGTTTGGTATAAATACCTTTAAATTTATTTAAAAATTTATTATTCTCGTGTTCTAAATCTGCCCTTTTTAAATCTTCACCAATTATTGAATAACAAATTAATTGGAATTTTATTTCTGATTGATAATTTTTAAATTCTTCTGATTCTAAAAATTCTTTTATCTCGTGAGGATCATCTTGCCCATTTTTTTCCATTAAATAATCACATATGATGATTTTGTAATTCTTATTTTTCATATCATTCTTTAGTATAAATTTAGCTTCATCAGTATTTCTGACACGATCGATTTTTAATTTTTCCTGATATCCTTTTGCTTTAATGTTTTGCATTAAACGCCTATAGTCACCATCACTGTTCTCAATGTACAAGATTTTTTTCTCACTTTTCATGTATAGTTTCCTTTGTTTTTGAGAGAAATGAAATATAAAAAGTTGTCCCATGATCAACTTTACTTTTGACCCAAATTTCCCAATCGAGAAGTTCTGCAATATTTTTTATCATAAATAAACCCATACCTGTACCACTCACACTTGTTGTAAATCCCTCTTCGAATATTTCATCTGGTAAAAATTCCTGTGGAATTCCACAACCTTTATCAGCAATAGATATAGTAAATTTAAAATTCTTCGTTTCGTCATCAAACACAGAATTTAAGGTTACAACTATTTTTTTGTTACCTGAAAAGCGTTTTGCATTTTCTAAAATATGATATATAGTATGATAAAAATAGCGGGGCTCAGTATATATTTCTTCATATTTAATTTTATTAGTAATAACATCAATTTTTGCATCAGAGAATTCATCAACAATCGAATTTATTTTCTCTATAATATTTATAAATTTAAACGTTAAATATTTCTTGTGACTTGCTAGATTTTTATAGTGTTCAAATTTACGATCAATTTCAGATATCCTTTTCAATGCATCGTTTATCTTTTTAATTTGTAATTTTTGCTCTTCTTTTGTGAACTCTGAATCCAACATGTCAATAAGATCTAAAACGGACAATCGCAAATCATGTATTGGCCTTTTTATTCTGTGAATGCGTGAATAGTTATTAAGGTAAGACTGTAGATCATATTCAAATGATTTCACAACTAAGCTAGCCAAATTAGAATAAGCATTCAAACCTATCAAATTAGTTTCAATTTCACCTTTTGCGGATTTTTCATGCTCTGCAATCAAGATACCCCATAATTCATCTAATTTAAAAATAGGTTTGGCATAAAGCTGAGTCGCTTTAGTAACTTTTAATTTTATATCATTCAGTCCATTAAGGAAATCTTTTGATATTTCATCTATCCACTCTTTATGGTCAATTGAAATTGTAAATAGAGTATCATGAGGTTTTGATGAATTTAAAATCCAGTCTTTTCCTTGTCTTTCTAAATATTCGTCTAAACTCTCTTCATCTTTTCTGGGCGGTAAAATGTCTGACTTGATGTGTTCAAAATAACATTTTTTTTGTGGTTCATATTTGTAAAACATTGCTTTATCAAAACCTAATCCTTCATTACAAACAATCCCGTATAGAATTTTAATTAAACCTTCCTCTTTATTTTTCAAAGGGAATAATTGCTGTGCAATTAAAGATAAGGTTGAAGCAGCATCAAAACGGGCTAATCTCGTCAAGGCTTCACCAATTAGAGCCCCGAACAGTTTTATAATAGTCCGAGCTTCATCACCAAAATTAAATGTTTTTGTTTGATGTCTTACACACACTGTTAATATTGCAGCAGGTTGATTTCCACCAATAAATATTTTCTGAGCTTGAATTGCTCTAAAATTATTTGAAATTGCTGAACTAATAGCTTTTTCATATGGCAAATTGGATTGAGTTATATTAGTAATTTCATAGTAATCTTTCTGTTTTAGAATAAAAGCTCGTAAAGAATTCACATCATCAATAATATTCACTGATTGTCTTGGTTCTAAACCTCGTTTATAGCCTTTTGCATTACCTAAAACAATTTTTTGTTTTGTATAATCAACAAAACTGACTTCAGCGGCAGCGTATCCAAGATTAAAACCGGGTTTATCAGTACGTTCACCTACTAGTGTTTCAGTGACAATCTCCGCTAATTCTATTTTGTTATTTGCTTTTGAAATTCTATTTGCAGCATCTTGTAAAATCCTTAATAGCCAAATCCTTTTGTTCGCTAAGAATTGATAGCTCCAAAGGGATGAAATATATTCTAAATTTTTTTTATCATTTTCATTAAACGGTTCAAAAGAGCAATCATTTTTAGCTTCTTTAGTTTTTTCTCTATGTTTGTGTTTATCAAAAATTAATAAAACTCCATTAAGGTGCTTTTGACCAAATTCAGGAATTATTGCAATATTCGATACTTCCCCAATACATTCACACCAATATTTTATCGTTTTGTCATGCCATATTTGATTTTCTTGATTTAAGAAGGTTACAGCAGGTTTTTTTAAAAATTTTCCTATCTCTGAACCAAGATACTCATCATCTGTTACAATATCCGGATGGTTTGAACCTAAATTAACAGAGCAATGTTTACATGAAACATGATGCAAATAATTATAGCAACCTTTTGCAGCAGAAAATCTATAAAATACTATTAAACGTCCCGCAATACCAAGCAATTTAATAAATTTAATTACTTTATTTAATAATTCTAACTCTTTATCTTTAAATGCAATTTTTTCAAAATTCGATTTTTTTAAATTTTTTCCAAATTTTTTTAAAATACTAAGTCTGTTTACAGACTCAGCTGTTTTTACAACAAACGTCAATTGTTTTTGGATTATATTTTTAAATGCGCTAAATTTCCTTTCATCGAAATATTTTTGTGCATGATGCTCTAAATAAAGAATACCCACTTTTCTATTTGTATAATCGATTATTGAAACGAATACTTTTATTAAATCAGGTGATTCTATAAATACTTTCTCCTTTTCATGGCTTTCATAAAATTCTTGAATTTCAGTCTTTAGAATTTTCTTCTTTTTTAGATTTTTTGTTTTATAAATTACGGTTAACTCACTTTTATTCTGATTTGACAAACAGCCTAACGCTAATAGACCACTTTTGAAATACAATAATTTACATATCCAATCGACAACATGTTTATAAATTTCATTTGGATTCAAACCTTCCAATTCTTTTTCCACTAAAAACCAAATATCTTCTAGCTGCTTTTGCTGATGTCTGTAACTTAACGCACTCCTGACAACTGGACCTATATTTGTACTAGCCTGTTTTAAAAAATCTTTATCTTCTTCTGTAAAAAAGCCCATTTTATCGCTTACTAAAACCAATGCACCAACTAAAATTTTCTCATTTATATTTTCTTCTACAGAAAATAGCGGAGTACCAAGGAAAGACTTTAATTTTTTTTCTTGTGATATATATATATATGGTGTTGTATTATAACTTTTTGAGTTTTCACAATCATTAATTAAAAGAGGCTCATCTCTATCCTTTAATAAATATGTAAAACTTCCCTTTTCAAATAAAGAACCTATTTTTATTGAGCCATCTAAATCCAAGCATGCAGCTTCAGCAACAAATTTATATTCCATAGAATTCCATGTCATAATAAAAGTATTAGTTGATGGTATAATTCTTTCTATACAATTAAAAAGGTTTTTATGGACAGTACTAAGATTTTCAGGTTTCGCCAGAATCCATAGCATTTTTTGCAATGCTCTTTTTCTAAATACTTCTGCAAATAGTTTTCTGAAACGATTTAAAAAATACTCATCCATTTTGCTAAAGCGAAAACGGTATATACTTGATATACTGAGTATTCCTAGAATTTTATCTCTAATTTTAATTGAAGTTAAGATTTTTGAACCACCAGATTTGAACCAAATATTATTACAAACACCTTCAAAATCCCTTAATTTATTTAATTTTAATAATAATTTAGCATCTTCAATAGATTTGCTGATTTCAACTTCTTTATTCTCATTCACATTTATCTTTTTAAAATTTTGATTTTTATCACAAGAATAAAAACAAATATTAAATTCTGGTTCTGGATATGATTCAGAAATACCTTCATAAATAAGAGTATACTCATCATCCCAAACATTGTTTGATTTATTTAAAACACTTGAGCTTTGTTTCAACAAAACTCGCCAGTATCTTTCTATAATAATTGATCCTATAAAAAATAATGCAATACCAAATAGCAATACTAATGATATAATAATATGAAATTCATTAATATTTAAGTGCCCACCATTCAATCGAAATAGAAAGAAAGAAGTTGCAGTAAATGAAGAAATTATTATTGGAACTAAAACTAGACCACTGACTCTTCCAGCAGAATAAATTGGTAATAATAATAATAAAATTAATTCAGGATGTCTTTTACCCCATTTTAAAATAATCAATGAGAAAAATAAAATATCTACGACTGATCTAATTGCAATTAGCCAATAAAACATAGATTTGTTCTGAGATAAATTAAGGAAATCAATTTTAGGTTTTTCCCTCTTTGAAAAAAATAAAAAAATACAATAAATTATCCCAAAAATTAAGATCCCATATTCTTTTTTTAAATTTTTTTCAAATTCCCAGAAAATTGCAACCGATAATCCAATAATAACAAATCCCCTAAAACTCCCAATTTGATAATTTCTAAAGAATTGAATAATACCAGCACTAAGTTTTTTTAAGGATAAATGACTGATATTTATATAAGAATCATTATCCTTAATATTTTTTGATTCATCACTCTTACCGACATGAAACCAACTGATCAATAAAATTGTATAATAACGTACTATAAAATACGGATTTAAAAACAATTTTTTAAAAAAAATAATGATTCTCATAAATTAATTTAAATGATCATCCCTTTAGTTCCGCATAAGAAATTGTAAATGAATGAACGCATGCATTTAGTATTTTATCGAACATTTGTTTTTCCCAGAATCTTCTATTAAATCTGAAACAGAATTCCGAAAGATAACGATTGATATGATTTTTATCGACACCATGATACGTTCCTCTGATATTTCCTTTTATGTTTGAAATCAAAGTATGAACCCAGGGCAATAACTTACCTGCTTTTTCACCGCTTCCAACTTTTATAGGTTTGTGGTCTCTTTCAACCTTTTTCAAGACTGTATAAGGTTTCCAACCGTCAGTTTTAAGCACCGCATTTTATTCAATTTTCTCATCGAAGGCTTGAAATATCATTTGTTTGCTCATGTTTTCCACATCCACCATTTTGGCAAATCGGGGTTTGTTTTTCTCAGTCTCGACTGCAACAATGACTTTTAGCTTACCTGCAGCTCCACGACCTTGTTTACCCTTTTTTTTTGAACCGATATAGGTGTCATCCATCTCGATCAAACCGGCAAGCTTATAACGAGAATCACGTTTTGACATTGCATGGCGTATCTTGTGCCCCATTGTCCAGACTGTTTGATATTTCTTGATTGCCAACATCTTTTGTATTGACATCATGGAAACTCCACTCTTCTGATTTCCCATTAAAAATATCATCCAAAACCACTTTCGAAGAGGTGTTCGAGTTTTATGGAAGATGGTTCCTGCTGTTACAGATACTTGATATTTACATGATTTGCATTGATATAAACGACGGACACTATGATAATAATACTTATCATGATTGCATCGAGGACATCGGTAGCCTTCGGGCCAACGCAATTTGAAAAGATGTTTTCGACATGCTTTCTCTGAAATTATTCTAAATTTAATTGCTTCTGTTGCATTTATTTTCTCTCCAACGTTAGTTAGCTTCAAGCAATAGTATAACATATATCGGAGCTAAAGAGATGATCATTTTAATTATAAATCGATTACTCTTTAGTATTCTTCAGAAGAAGGATCATTTTCATTTGTGTGGTCTTTTCCAACATCCTTGACATATACAGTGTCTTCACCTTCGAAATAGAAACCGTCAACAAGATAGCCTTTGACTATAAGTTCAACATAACCGAAAGGTAAGATATCGTAAACATCTTGTCTATTGAATTTGACCATCAGGTCGGGATTGCCGTCCGAATCGTTGTCACCTATATTTCGTGGTGATTCTTCTGCAATAACATAATTTCCATCAAACTCAAATGTGATATCCTTTGTCTGATCAATATCATATACGTTATAATCTTCGAGTATTTCTATGTAACAGGATATGTAATTTCCCTTGCTTTTCAAATTGAAAACACCTGGATTGATTTCTATATCTGCTGGCACAATAGGAGGTGCAAATTTCTGTACCCGATGATTAAAAGTATCAGCTACAAATATATTGTCTGAGCTGTCAAATGTTACGCCACAGGGTGAATAAAACTGACCATCACCATCGCCATACTCACCCCATATTGACAAAAATTCGCCATCGGATGTGAATTTCTGGACACGATGATTGTTTAATTCTGTTACGTATACATTATCCTTACCATCAATACCGATTCCTCTCGGAGAATTGAATTTGCCATTTCCGGTACCAAATTCGCCCCATTTCGTCAAAAATACAAACGCTGAATCAAATTTCTGGATAGTGCATTTATATTCATCGACCACATATATGTTATCGTAGCTGTCAATTGCCACTCCATAGGGCCAAATGAATTGTCCATCACCATCACTACTTACACCAAATTCAGCTAAATATGTTCCGTCAGAACTAAATTTCTGGACACGTCGATTTTCCCAATCTACAACATATACATTATTAGAACTATCTGTAGCTATGCCTAAAGGTGAACTAAATTGTCCAGCTTCAGTTCCATATTCTCCCCAATTAAGCGAAAAAGTTCCATCTGATGTAAATTTCTGGATGCGATGGTTTCCTGTATCAGCTACATAGACATTATCTTCATTATCAACGGCAATTCCCTGTGGATACCAGAATTCTCCATCTTCTGTGCTGTGATAAGGTACGACCGGTATTCCTCCGTTTTTACCCCATTCACTGATAAATATGCCTACCGAGTCAAACTTTTCCACACGCTGGTTATCTGTATCAAACACGTAAACATTTTTATTGCCCGGGGAAATTATAATTCTCCATTACTTACACCCCATACCCCCCATTTAGTTTCGAATTTACCATATTGGTTGAACTTCAGGGAGGTGGTATTGGTAAAATTAATAATGAGAGAATTTGATGCTTAATTTCAATATTGAACTTAAACTTAAAATGTGATATTTTTAAATTTAAGTTTAATTCCGGTGATATATTTTTTTATAGATAACACTTTTTCAATAGGCTATATATAATAAAATAAAGTTGATTTCTTGTGGAGGTAAGAGTTATGTTTAAAGATAAGGTTTTTAACCTAAAATTTGTTATAGGATTATTCTTTTTAATTGTGTTTTCCACTTATGGTTGCAGCCAAGTTCATAAATCAGGATTTTTAGATCTTATAAAAGAAAATAATGAAAATAATACTAATTTTAGGTTTGAAAAGGTTCACGATCCTATATTAGATATTGAACCCAAAGGATTTGTTGCTTTCTATTATGACCTTGAAACTATTCCTGTTTCTGTGCAATCCAAAACTCCTATTGAAAAAAATCCAAAGAATCCTTTATATTGTTACAATAATTGTGGTTTCTGGTCCGGTATTAGAGTTTTTAAATTAGACGAACAAGGAAAAATTTGTAGATATAGAAAAGTTACAACAAAAAAAGGAGATGAAATTTCTATCGAAAGAGGTCGTTCATCTAATGGTTCCATTATTTCTGATGGTTCTATTACTTTTCCTACTTTTCCAGATTATTTGGGAGTAGGATTATTGGT
>Ga0272441_10014185_pt1 | contig 11345 bp, 8 predicted proteins | sample SSMProp6N_FD_193582 | JGI IMG/M metagenome (GOLD analysis project Ga0272441, IMG submission 193582) | Marine sediment archaeal communities from Little Sippewissett salt marsh, Falmouth, MA, United States - SSM-Prop-6N | ecosystem: Environmental > Aquatic > Marine > Wetlands > Sediment ... | reverse complement strand
GCGTTGGAGGCGAAGAGCCCGGGGGGATCGAACGGCGCGGCGGGATCGCTCGACTGGGCCTGGGGTGCGATTCCGACGATGCGACTGCGCAGCTCCGGGTCGAGGTCGGCAATGCGTTGCGGTGAGCTCGTGCTGCGCATGGCGTCGTTCACCACGACCGTGGCCAGGGCATCGGTGTTCAGCCCGCCGAGTGCTTCGATGAATCGTGTTCCGTCGTCGTCGTCGGCGAGCACGATGGCCACCGGTGAGCCGGACGCGAGCAACTGCTGCGCCTCGCCCGTCAGATCGTCGTCGCGCCCCGAGAACGCGATCGTCTCACCGACGGAGATCGCGCCGCCGGCCATCGCCTGCGTCACGCCGGCGGCCAGCGCTCGTCCGTACGCGTCGTCGATGTGCACGATCGTGGCCTGCAGCGCGCCGGTCTGGTCGGCGGCCTGGGCGATGGCCTGAGCCTGCAGCGAGTCGCTCGGTACGGTGCGGAAGAACAGGTCGTCGTCCGGGAAACCATCGAGCGCGAGCGCGCTCGCCGTGGGTGAGCACGCAACGGTTCCGGACGTCACGATGTCGTCGAGTGAGCTCAGCGTGATCACCGACGAGCCGGGACCCACGATCGCGTCGACGTCGCGGGCGAGGAGCGACTGGATCGAGGCGGTGGCCGTGGCCGTCGTATCGCCTTCGTCGGCGACGATGACACGTACGGGAACACCGAACACGCCACCGACGTCGTTGATCCGATCGGTCGCCAACTCCGCCGCCGCGACCATCGGCTCACCGAGGACTGCGTCGCCTGTCGGGAGGAGCACCCCGATCACGAGGCGGCCGTCACCGACCTCGATCGGCGGCATCGTGGTGGTCGTGACCGGGGCCGAGGTGGTTGGTGGCGCACCGTCCTCGCTCGAACACGCGGTGAGCGCGAGACCCGCCGCCAGTGCGGCAGCGATCAGAGCGCGGGGACGGGTCACGACGGTGCAGCGTAGAAGAGGGAGCGCTGATGCCGGGGGCAGCGGTGGAATCCGGCGACCATCGGGCAGGCGGAGGCGGTGACACGCCTCGACTCGCCGTGACCCGCCGCCGACGGAAACGCCACCATGAGTGCCCGATCGGGTGCGCAGCGTGCTCCCGGGCCGGAAACGGGCTCAAGATTGCGTCTGGATTCGACATTTCCCGAGCCGTGGTGTGGGTCGCGGTGGGATCGTTGCGACGGGCTTGCGGGCGGTGTGTCGCACGCGGGCCCGACTCGGAGCGAACAGCACTTCGAACCGTCGACGACATGGCCGAACCCTTCCAACTCCCGAGCGACCGTGAACTCGTCGCCGCGACGCGGGCGGGTTCCGATCAGGCGTGGGGCGAACTCGGATCCCGTCACCGTGATGCTGTCGCGGCAGTCGCCAGGGCCCGTGATCGTCGAGGCGCGGACCAGGCGGCCGACGAGGCGCTCGCAGCGCTTCGCGAGGAGATCAGGAACGACTCGGTCGATGCCGCATCGACGGACTTCGCCGTACGGGCGGTGCGGCCGCGTGCCCTGGTCTGCTTGACCGGCGGGACGTATGCGCCGACCGCTGCCGAGACGTCGACCGCGGTCGATCAACCGTCGTCGAGCACCGTACGCCCGGCACGGACCGGTGGGGAGGAGCCGGACGCGTCGATGCCGGCCGCCGACACGGGTGCCGATCTGGCAGTGCTCGCCGTTGCGTTCGGGAGGCTGTCGGAACCTTGGCAGACCGTGCTGTGGCACCGACTGGTCGAGTCCGAACCGGCAGCGTCGCTGACGGCGATGCTCGGGCGGAGCCCGACCGAGGTGATTGCGCTCGAGTCGTCGGCCGAGCGCGGCTTGTTCGATGCATACACCGCTGTCGAACTGGAGACCGACGGCGCGGTCTCGGGCGAGTGTCGCCCGATCGTGGCGCTCCTGCCGGGCTACCACCGCGGCACGCTGGCCGACGCCCAACGGCGCCAGGTGGCGGCTCACCTCGGCGCCGAGGGAGGCGCAACGAGACGTGGTGATGGCGGTCGCGGGGAGGCACGCGGCGACAGCGGCGCGGGCAACGGATGCGCCGACTGTCGGCGTCGGCTCGCTCTGCCCGAGGCGTTCGGCGTCGCGCTCCCGCTTGCGGTGGTGCCCGGCGTGACCGGGTTGTCCGTCGTGCGGTACCGCGAGGCGCTCGGTGTGGGTGTCGTCGCGATCGGAGTGTCGGCGCTGGCAGCCCAGCGATCCCAGCGGGCGAACCGGTGGGCGCGCCTCGGCGCCGCTGCGGTGATCATCATCGCTCTGCTCGGTGCGGCGCTCTTGATCCGCAGTCCCTTCGACGACCTCGACGGGCGCATCGCCGACCTGATCGAGCAGTCGACGACGACCGTGCCGCCCGGCGACGGGGGCGTGGTGACCATCCCGCCGGTCGACACGACCGACACCTCGGCACTGCCGAGCCGCATCGAGTTGCTGTTTCCCGGCGTACCCCAGGGTGTCGTCTACGTGCCCGGCGGGCCGGCGTTGAGCCTGGGGCTGAACTTGTCGGCCCCTGCGCCGGTCTACCGAGGCGGAACCGGCACGATCGATCTGGGCATCACGAACGAGCTGGACGTCGCGACCTCGGTGACGTTCGTGGTCCGCACGTCAGCCGGGGTGACGTTCGACGAGCTCGCCGAAGGCGACGCTGCGTGCGAGAGCGCGGGCACCGCGGGCGCGTCGTGCGCGCTCGACCTCGGCGCCGGCTCCCGCTCGGCGTTGTCACTGAGGTTCGCTCTCGACTCGACGGTGTCCGACCGGCTGGTCGTGGTGCCCAGCATCCGCTCGAACGTGCTCGACCTTCCGGTCGAGACCGTCCCCGGACTGCTGCTGGGTCTCGTCGGCCGTGGCGAGCTCCTCGTCGCCGGCAACGACATCGGTGCCTGTGACGGCGACGACTGCTCGGTCGGCGGCGAGCCGATCGTGTCCTCCGCGATTCTCGATCTCCCGCCGGGTGCCGAGGTCGACGAGGCGCTTCTCGTGTGGCAGGTCGACGGGACCGCATCCGACGAGCTGCGGGAGGTCGGACTCATCGCGCCCGGGGACTCGACGGGCCAGGTGGTTGCCGCCGAGCCGGGCGAACCGGTCGATTCCCGGTTCCGATCGGTGGCCGACGTCACGGCAATCGTCCAATCCGCCGGTGGGGGCGAGTACGCAGTGGTGGGGCCGACGAAGGCAACCGACGGTTGGTGGACGCTCCTCGTCGTCACTCGACAATCGGCGTCCACGCGAGAACTGTTCGTCGTCGTCGATCCGCTGCGAACGGTGCGTCCCGACTCCCCGGTGGAGATCGTCGTGCCGATCGCTCCGCCCGCTCCGGCGGGGGCGCCGCGGTCCCCGACGCGCGACGTGGTGGTCGTCGTCCAGGACGTGCTCGGCCCGACTGCGGGCGCCCAGGCACCAGCGATCGAGATGTCGGTCGACGGCCAGTCACCCCCGGGGGAGCCGATCGGCTCCGGTGGCACGGTCACGTCCTATGCTCTGAGCATCGACTCCACCGAAGATGCTCTCTCCGTCGCGGTGTCCACGTCGACGGTCCCGTTCCGGATCGCGGCGATCGGCCTGTCCGTCGACATCGTCCAGTGACCTCCGGGACCGCCGAGTCGGCGCGACGCGTCCAATTGCTCCTCGATGCATCCGAGCGGGTCGAACACTTCGGACGCGACTACTGCCGGGTGTTGGCGGAGCTGACCGACGAGTGGGTGATCGAGCTGTTCGAGCGGGCGGTCGACCAGCATCCGCCCGGGTCGGGGCATGTGGCACTGCTGGCGATCGGTGGCTACGGGCGCGGGGAACTGGCGCCGGGCAGCGATCTCGACCTGCTGCTCGTCCACGACGTCAGGACGAAGAAGGTGGCAAAGGACATCGAGCCCACGGCGAGTGCGCTCTGGTACCCGCTGTGGGATTCGGGCGTGAAGCTCGGCCACGCCGTCCGCCGCCTCGATGAACAGCTCACCCTCGCGAAGACCGATCTCGATTCGGCGACCGCATTGATCACCGCGCGCCCGCTGGCCGGCGACGACCGTCTCGCCGAAGAGGTGGTCCGACAGGGCCGCGAGCTGTGGAGCAAGAGCGGGTCGCGCTTCCTCGCAGAACTCCGTGATCGGGTGCGCGTTCGCGAGGAGTCGGCCGGTGACGTCGCCTATCTGCTCGAGCCCGACCTGAAAGACGGTCACGGTGGTCTTCGGGACGTGCAGTCGCTGTGGTGGGCGCAGGAGGCGGGTCTCGACCTCCGCGCCGAGGACCTGATCGATCTCGATCACTGTTACGACGTGCTGCTGCGCGCCAGGGTGGCGTTGCACCGGTCGACCGGTCGTCCCGGCGAGGTGTTGCGGCTCGAGGATCAGGACGGCGCCGCCGAGGTCGGTGGCTGGACCGACGCGGACCACATGATGACCGACGTCGCTGCTGCCGGCCGGACCGTCGCCTGGTTGTGTGAGGAGAACTGGGGCCGTGTCGCCACGAGCAGGAGGTTGCCCGAGGACAGCGCGGTCGCACCCGGTGTCGTATTGCGCGCCGGTGAGATCGAACTGGCCCCCGGCGCCGATCCTCGGGTCGACAGCACGTTGGTGCTGCAGACCGCGATCGCAGCGGCACGCCACGGCGCACGGATCGGCCGGTCGACGCTCGACCGGCTGCATGACGACGCAGAGGGGTGGCCGGGGGCGTGGCCGGTGGGAGCCACCGACGACCTGATCGCGTTGCTGCTCGAGGGACATCGTGCCGTTCCGGTGCTCGAGTCGCTCGACCAACGTGACCTGATTGCCCGGTTGCTGCCGGAGTGGGCCCCGGTGCGCTCGAAACCGCAACGCAACGCCTATCACCGCTTCACCGTCGACCGACACCTCTGGGAAGCCGCTGCGAACGCGTCCGAACTCGTCGATCGGGTCAGCCGGCCCGATCTGCTCGTCCTCGGGGCGCTCTTCCACGACCTCGGCAAGGGGTATCCGGGCGATCACACCGTCGTCGGCATGGAGCTGATCCGATCGATCGGTCCGAAACTGGGCCTCGCCCAGGCCGACGTCGACGTGCTGGTGGCGCTCGTCGAACACCACCTGCTGTTGCCGGACGTGGCGATGCGTCGAGACCTCACCGACGAAGCGACGATCAAGCAGGTGGCGTCCTCGGTCGGGACCGTCGAAGTGCTCGACCTGCTGCATGCGCTGACGGAAGCGGATTCGCTGGCGACCGGACCATCGGCGTGGGGCGACTGGAAGGAGGGTCTGGTCGCCGAACTCGTGGCACGGGTGCGCCACGTGCTCGGGGGAGGTGACGTCGCCGAGGTGACGTGGCGCCTGTTCCCCGACGCCGAGACGCTGGCGGCAATGGCCGCGGGTGAGCTCGACATCTCACGTCGCGAGGAGGTGATCACCGTGGTCAGCCCCGATGCGGCCGGCACGTTCAGCCGTATCGCCGGTGTGCTCTCACTCCACGGCCTCGATGTCGTGAGCGCGCAGGCTCACTCCGACGAGAGCGGCATCGCGGCGTCGCAGTTCCGCATCGTCATCCCGGACAAGGGGCTCAACTGGCGTGCGGTCAAAGCCGACCTCGGTCGCGCCCTGGCACACCAGCTCGCGATCGAGGCTCGGCTCGCCGAACGCGAACAGACCTACCGCCGTCGGCGGCGGACGCAGGCAGCAGCCCCGGGCCCTCCCTCGGTGGTGTACGACGACGAGGCGTCGTCGAACGCGACGGTGATCGTGGTCCGAGCGGTCACCAAGGTGGGGATCCTGCACCGCATCTCGAAGGCGCTCGGCGAGCTGGGCCTCGACATCCGCCATGCGACCGTGCAGACGATCGGCATGGAGGTGGTCGACACGTTCTACGTGCGCACGAACGGCGCGCTCGTCACCGATCCAGCTCACCGCAAGGAGATCCAGAAGGCGCTGCTGCACGCCGTGTCGTGATGTCGTAGCGTGAGCGCCGTGACGGTGAATGGACGCGATCTGGCGCGTTGGAGCGAGACGTTGGCGGCGATCGCCCGCACCGGCATGGGCTTCACCGAGAACCTGTACGAGCGGGAGCGCTTCGAGGAGGTGCTCCACGTTGCCGCCGACATCAAGGCCTGTGCCCGCGAACTGGACGAGCAGGAACGAGAAGAGGTCGCGGTGCGCCGCGAGACCGATCACTTCGTGCAGGAGTGGATGGAGTCGATCGGCGAAGGCGTGCCGGGCTACGTGACTCCCAAGGTGGCCGTCGGAGCGATCGTCGGGAACGACACCGGTGAGATCCTGCTGGTCCAACGCAAGGACTCGGGGATCTGGCTGTACCCCACCGGCTGGGCCGACGTGGGCTACTCGCCGGCGGAGGTGGCGGTGAAGGAGGTCAGCGAGGAGACCGGCATCGACTGCGAACCACAGCGCCTGCTCGGTGTGGTCGACGGTCAACGAATGGGGTTCAGCCGCTTCGGGATGTACATGCTGCTGTTTCACTGCACCGCCACTGGCGGCGAACTCACTCCGCACCCGCTCGAGACCGCCGACGTCGGTTGGTTCGCCGCCGACGCACTGCCCGAAGCGACCGCTGGCGCACAGTGGTGGGGTCCGATGGCCTTCGCGGCGATCGCCGGCGAGGAGTCACCCGCCACGTTCGACGCGGTACGTTCACCGATCTGGCGTACCGAGTAGACCTCGGCCGGGTCGGGTGGTGGTCCCCGGGGTCGGCCTCAGTCGGGGTCGCGGTCGCGCAGGAACTGCTCGACTTCCTCGACGAGGGCGTCCGGATCGACAGGTGCGTCGTTCGCGAGGTCGTCGCTGGTGTCGTTCTCGTCGTCGGTGAGCTGCTCGAGGCGAGACAGGTACTCGATCATGTCGTCGTCGTCGCCGATCATCGCAGTGACCTGGGCGTCGTAGCCCGCGGCCTCGACCGCCAGCCGGGCGAGCGGCGCCGGTGTCCCGATCATCGAGCAGGCTCGCTCGACGAGCGCGAGCGCCGCCTTCGGCGACGGGATCTGCGCGGCGTAGCCGGGCACCGCTGCCCACAGCGACGCCGTGGCCAGGCCCGAACGGTTCAGGTGATCGTGCAGGACACCGACGATGCCGGTCGGCCCCTCGTACTGCGATCGGCGGAGCTCGAAACGCTCGATGAGTTGATCGTCGGTGGCTGTACCGATCAGCGGGACCGGCCGCGAGTGCGGCACGTCGGCGAGAAGTGCGCCGAGCGAGATCGCCATCGTGACACCGAACGAGTCGACGATGCCGTCGATCTGTTCGCAGAAGAGTCGCCACCGCAGTGCGGGTTCGGGGCCGAGGACCAGGATCACGTCGGTGCCGGGGAGCGACGCCGACCACACGCCGACGGTCGGCCACACGATCGAACGGTGGTGGTCGTCGTCGAGGCGCACCTGCGGTCGTACCGTGGCGAAGTCGGTGAATGCCTCCGGATCGATCTCGGCGAGCGCGTCGGCGCCCCATGATTCGACCATGGTGCGCAGCGCGGTGGACGCAGCATCGCCAGCGTCGTTCCACCCGGTGAACGCAGCGACGAGCACGGGTCGATTGAGGTTCGGCTCCGCCAGCCAGCGGACGTGCTCGGTTCCCACGTCGACCACGCTACCGGCGCGAGGCAGTAGCGTCCGATGCTCGTGAGTGACACCTCGAACTCTCCAACCGACGATCCGACGGCGGGCACGGCCTCGGCCAGTTCCCCGATCGTGCAGATCGTGCACGCCGAGCGCGTCGACGACGAGCTCGTCGAAGCGTTCCAGCGGCTGATCCCGCAGCTCTCATCGTCGTCGCCCCCACCCGGTCCGGATCATCTCGCGGCCATCGTCGACAGCCCGGACACCGTGTTGTTCGTTGCTCGCGTCGACGGCCGGATCCTGGGCAGCCTCACACTCGCGTTCTACCGGATCCCGACGGGCCTGAAGGCCTGGATCGAGGACGTGGTGGTCGATGACGCAGCCCGTGGTCGCGGTGTCGGCGCCGAGCTGAACCTGGCCGCCCTTGCCGAGGCGAGGGCTCGTGGAGCGAAGGACGTCAATCTCACGAGTCGGCCGGTACGGGAGTCGGCGCATCGGCTGTATCGGCGAATCGGTTTCGACGTGCGAGACACGAGCGTCTACCGATACACGTTCTGACCGCCGCCCCTCTCACCGTCGCCGAGTCAGGCCTGGGAGCGGCGGAGATCCTCGGCAGCTTGACGGACCTGCCAGTCGCGGTCGGCGAGGGCGCGGTCGACGGCGGCCTCCACCTGGTCGCCGTCGAACGGTGCCAGGGCCAGTACGGCTCGGCGGCGCACGGCCGGTTTGTCGGCGCAGGCGGCGATGATCACCTCGATGGCGCGGTCGTCGCCGATGGCGCCGAGCGAGGCAACGGCTGCTTCGCGAACGAGGGCGTCGCCGGCCTCGGTGGCCAGTGCGATCAACGCCTCGACCACGTCGTCGCGGTTCGATTCCTGCTCGCCGCAGGCCCACGCCGCCACCTCGACGACGCGTGCATCGGTGTCGTGGAGCGTTCGGACGAGGTCGACGTCGGGGTGCGTCGCAGCGATCTCAGCGGCGCGGCGGCGGACCGTCGTGTCGAGGTCGTTCAGCGCGGCGCGTAGATCTGGGTCGGTCAGTTCGCCGAGGCGTTCGAGCGCACCGAGTGCGGCTGCGCGCACGGCGCCATCCGACGATTCGAGGCCGGTGCGGGCAGTGTGGATGTCGCCCGTGTGGCCGGCGATGGTTACGGCTCGCCGGTCGGGTTCGCTCACTGCTTCAGCAGGTCGGTGAGGGTGATCACGAGGAACGCCGACCCGAAGGCGATCACGATCGCGAACACCGCGCCGATCACGATCGCGATGCCCGAACTTGCCACGAGCGCCCAGAGCCGACGCAGCAGGCTCGGCCGCTTGTACAGCGAGGTCGTGGTCTCGGCGACGCCGATCGGTTCCCACGATCGGCGCAACATCGGGTCCCTGCGTGGTGTTCGGGGCGTGGGTCTGGCAGTCTTGCGCCACCCCGCGAGGACGAGCGCCAACATGGCGAGCCCGACCATCCACGCAGCCTGAGTGGTGAGATCCGTGACCGACACGACAACCGACATCGTACTGACCGCCCCTCGCAACCGGTGGTGGGCCTGGGGCCTGGCCGCCGTCGGGCTGCTGACGCTCGCCGCGATCGGCGTGGCATCGCTGCTTCCCTCCGGCATCGTGTCGAGCAAGGAGAACCAGCGCACGGGAGAAACGGCTCCGACGCCGTACGCCTTGACGCCGGCGTCGGCCGATCCCGTGAACGACCGGATCGTGTTCGGCGACCTCCCCGACGACGTCGAGCGGTTCGACACCGCCAACGACTTCGTGTTCGTGACCGTGACAGCGCCGAACCAGTCGGTGCTGTCGTGGTTCGCCGGTCGCGGCGAACCGGCGGTCGACTTCCTGACCGAGGAGGACAAGTTCGGGGCGCGGACACCGAGCCAGCGACGCGAATTCAACCTGCAGATGATGCGCACGGCAGAGCAGGAGGCGCAGTACGTGGCGCTCTCCACGTTGGGCTTCGACGTGGAGATCACCCCGGGCGACGTGATCGTGCAGGACGTCTTGTGCAAGGTCCCGTCCGACGACGGCGGCGAGTGCGACGAATGGTTTCCGTCCGACGAGCAGATCGACCCGGCCGATCGGATCCTCGAAGCCGACGGGGTGACGCTGGAGTCGGTCGACGATCTCAGCTCGGTGCTCGCCGAACGGGAGCCCGGCGACACGATCGATCTCGTGATCGAGCGACCGGGCGAGGGCCAGGAGACCGTGACGGTCGAACTGTCGGCCTCCCCCGACGATCCGGAGCGCACGATCGTCGGCTTCGTTCCGTTCGACACGCGTGCGATCCAGCTGCCGTTCCAGGTCGACATCGAGACGGGTGACATCGGCGGACCCTCCGCCGGGCTGGCGTTCACGTTGGCGATGATCGACGAACTCTCGCCAGGGTCGCTCACGGGCGATCAGGACGTGGCGGTGACGGGCACGATCGACCTCAACGGCGAGGTCGGCGCGATCGGTGGCCTCGCCCAGAAGGTGTCGGCGGTGCATCAGAACGGGGTGCGGGTGTTCCTCGTGCCGGCCTCGCAGTCGGAACTCGATGATCCCGTCGAACGTCAGCGGCTGGAGGATGCCGGCCGCGGTGAGGTGAAGATCATCCCCGTTGCCACCCTCGACGAGGCGCTTGCGGCGCTCGTGGATCTGGGCGGCGACACGCTGGTACCCATCAGCTGACCGTGCGCGCGTTGCGCGCGTCGATTGCCACCATCTGAGGTGCCGGACTGCGTAGCGTTGCCACATGGCCATGTCCTTCACCCGACCCGACCCGTCGTCTCCGGCGTCGGTTGCCGACGCCGGTTTCAGCACCAGCCGACGCGGGTTCGATCAGGCCGAAGTGCGCGATTTCCTGCGGATGATCGCGGCCGAGCTCGGCCGGCTCCAGGAGCGCGAACGTTTCCTGGAGCGGGAGCTGCGCACTGCGCAGTCGAATCCCGATCTGTCGACGGCGCAACTCGACGACGCGGCGCTGACCCGCCTGCTGGGCGAGGAGACCGCCCGGGTGCTCACCACGGCACGCGAGAGCGCGGCCGAGATCCGTCAGAAGGCGGAGCAGGCCGCCGCGCAGCTGCTGAGCGAGGCGAGCGATGAAGCGGGTCGGATGCGCGAGGAGGCCGAGATCGAGGCGTCGCGTCGGCGCACCGACGCGGCTGCCGATGCCGAGGCCGAACTCTCGATGGCCAAGCAGCAGGGTCGCGAGATGGTCAACGAGGCGCGCGCGTATCGAGAGCGTGTGCTCAGCGAACTCGCTCGGCGGCGCGAGTTGGCGCGCGAACAGATCGAACAGCTCTTGCACGGACGGGACCGTTTGATGCAGTCGTTCGAGCGGGCTCGTCTCGTGGCGGTCGACGTGGTGTCGGAGCTGCAGCCTCTCGGGGAACCCGACGAGTACGTGAACCTGGCGCCCACGACGGGACCGGTGCCGGTGATGGTGCCGAACGCTCCTCGTCCGGCCGAGACGACGCCGTCCGAGATGCCGGCCGGCGAGACGTCGGCGATCGAGATGACACCTGATGTCGGGACACTCGAGGTCGGGACACTCGAGGTCGACGCCCTCGAGGTCGACGTTGACGATCAGGTCGAGGCCGACGATCAGGTCGAGGCGGCCGACGATCAGGTCGACGCCGGTGCCGAGGAACAGAGCGACGTCGAGACGTCGGCCGAGGAGATGACGGCCGAGGAGACGACGGCCGAGGAGATGACGGCCGAGGAGATGACGGCCGAGGTCGACATCGAGCCCGGCGCGGAGGCTCAGGTCTCAGCCGATGTCGAGGACGTCGCAGACCCGGATGTCACCGACGACATCACCGGTTCGCGCGAGCATGAC
>Ga0272441_10014183_pt1 | contig 11346 bp, 12 predicted proteins | sample SSMProp6N_FD_193582 | JGI IMG/M metagenome (GOLD analysis project Ga0272441, IMG submission 193582) | Marine sediment archaeal communities from Little Sippewissett salt marsh, Falmouth, MA, United States - SSM-Prop-6N | ecosystem: Environmental > Aquatic > Marine > Wetlands > Sediment ... | reverse complement strand
TAACAGCCGCCTTCAAGTCCGCACTGGATAAAATGGCTGAAAAAGCCGATATAGACCCCCAAGACGCTGTTTTTGGCTTCGATTCGTCATAATTTGCCCTCTTGCCACCCATAACTGACCGGTTACGGTTTTTTTATTTTTTTTCTGGACTTTTCCGGATTTGATTGCTAAAGTGACGCATTCTTGACAGCAGTAACTGCGCAGATAGTGAAATAACAGGTTTTTTTGATACAGGAATACGGAACATGGCACATAAAAAAGGACAAGGTTCTACCAGAAACGGAAGAGACAGTAATCCGCAATATCGCGGCGTAAAACTTTACGGCGGACAATTTGCCAAGGCCGGTTCGATCATCGTACGTCAGCGCGGCACACAATTCCATCCCGGCTTCAACGTCGGTATGGGAAAGGATTATTCTATTTTTGCCAAAGTCGATGGCATCGTCCAATTCAGGGGTAAAAAAATCGACATTATGACCAATTAGATGTATAAGCGGTTTTAATGGTAACAAAAGCAGGGGAGTTTAACTCGGATATCCGCTCGGTCTGTTTTTTCTGTAACTGCAAAATACGGAGAGAATCATTGTAATTCTCTTGCTTAAATACACTTACGTTTTTCGCCTTACGTAATCTCTAACAAATATCACTATTTTGTTCATTTTTTTGTAATAATTTATCATTTTGAAACATTAATATAGTAGAGAGACGTATTTTGCGAAACTCGGAGAAAACGGAAAAGCATTGGGGACAACCATGATTAAATTTGATTGCAGTAAATGTGGACACAGCTATCGAGTGACCGATCAATACGCCGGTAAACGAGTGCGTTGCAAAGAATGCGGCACCGTCAATACAATTCCTGCAGCGGAGCTTGAGGCCGTCGGTTGCGGCGACAGCATTGCCGCATACAACAAGCTGCTTTTGGAATTATCAAAATTCGAAAAACAGGCCCCTGCCCTGGACATAGAACCTTAAGGCAAGGGAGGTCGTCTCCGGTTGAGATTTTTCGTCACGTCGTAAATATGCCTTCTTTTTTGATTTATCGGACTTGATTCTGTGTTAACAATCCGCTTTTTGATGACAAGCAAACCCTTTGTTATTTTCCTATCGTATTCTTTCCAGAACCACAGTCAACGTTTTCAGGAAACTGTTCATGCGTTTTTTTTGTGAATCAATCGAGACGGAATCGGTTCTTGATCCGGTCGAATCCCATCATCTCTGCCGAGTGCTGCGTGCACAGGAAGGAACCCCCGTTGAACTGTTCGACGGAAAAGGTACGCTGGCTGAAGGCATTGTGGAACGCATCGACAAAAAACACACGCTCATTCGGACCCAGACAATAACCCGGACCGCCCCGCCGGAATCCGGCCGCGTTATTTTGGCGGTCAGCTTTGCCAAGGGCCATCGCTTTGACTGGCTGGTGGAAAAATGTACCGAATTGGGGGTTGATCACATCGCGGCGGTTCAGTTCGACCGCACCGTTAAATTAGGTAAACATACGGCCATGGAGCGATACCGAAAAATTTCGATTAACGCGGCAAAGCAATCCAGACGCCTCTTTTTGCCAGAGATCACCGGACCGGAAAAATTCCAACCAACCCTGGATTTACTCACCCGCCAATACCCGCAAAGTCGTTTGTTGTACGGTGAACCGGGCGGTGTCTGTCTTTCTGAACAGTCCGACAACCCCCAAACCACGAATTACATCATACTCGTCGGCCCGGAAGGCGGCCTGACCGAGGACGAAAAGCATCTGCTCTCAAAATCCCATGCGACGGGCGTATCTATCAATAGTAACATCCTGCGAATCGAAACCGCCGCAATGGCATTTTGTTCGATCCTCTGTTCACTCCGGCGATAACATCTTATTATGTAATTTTCATTTTTGCCCACTTTTTTAGGACCCGAATTGTCCTGCAAACGTAGTAATTGTAGTGATAGGACATGTATCCAGGAGAAGCAACATGAATAAGCACGAAAAAGACAGTCTTGCCGAGGAACTTGCGAATTTCCTGCTGAAGCTTTCCGAAAGCAAAAACAAGAACTCACTGCGAAAAGAGGCCAATCGGCTGATACGCTCTGTGACCCCGATGGACTTTACATCCGCCGAAAAGAACCTCATCCGAAACGGGGTTACGCCGGAGAAAATCCAGCAGTTGTCAACGTCGTTTATTATGATGGGGCTGTTCGAAAAAGACAAATCCGATCTGCGTTCGCAGCTTCCGGATTACCATGTGCTTCGGAAAGTGATGGCCGAACATGATATGCTCCGCTGTTTTCTGGCGGACCTTGAAGACGTGGCTGAGCAGATCCATCTGCTCGGCTCTTTGAAACCGACCAGCGCCGAGTTTATGCGACTGACCCACATTGTCGAGCACCTGAATTCACTGGATGAGCATATCGGGCGTGAAGATGATGTGCTGTTTCCTGTTTTACAGGAGCATGGGTGGAAAAGTCTGTTTGCTCAAATCGAAGGAGAACACGCCTACATCCAAATGGCCGTGGGGGACCTGGTGAAACTGGTTCTGGCGTTTGAAAAGATGCCTTTCGGCACCTTTAAGAATCGGCTGATGTCAACGGTGCGGTACTTGTGCCCGGTGCTGCGGGAACATTTGTTCCATGAAGACAGGGTCCTGTTCCCGCTGGCGATTTCACTGGTGAACAACGATACGGTGTGGGAACGGCTGCGGCATATCTGCAACGAGATCGACTACTGCGGTATTCACCCCTAATTGACTTAAAATACCCTTTCACAAATCTATCCGGTTCAACAGGATTGAATCGGAGAGGTTTTTTATACCGAAAAGCCGTATTTGCTGGTTACGTAAACCGCCTGCGACGCAAAAAGATTCGGCAGAATGCGTACCGGCCGTGTGGTGTGCTTGCCGAGCGGGATTCGCTGCTCCACGTTGATACCCAGTTCGTCACAAAACTGATCGTAATCTTTTAATGAAATCACGTGTATATTGGGTGAATCGTACCATTGAAACGGAAGCTGCTTTGTTTTGGGAGCGCTGCCGGTGAACATTAGTTGGAACCGGCACAGCCAGTGCGCAAAGTTCGGAAAACTGACGATCACCCTTTTGGCAACACGATGCAGTTCCAGCAGCACTTTTTGCGGGTCATGCAATGTCTGGATCGTCTGGGACAATACGGCATAATCAAATGCACCATCGGGATACATTTCCAGGCCGCATTCAACGTCACGATGAATGACGGACATCCCCCGCTGAACACAATGGACCACCAGGTTTTCGTCCAGTTCGATGCCTTCGGCGCTGACATTTTTGTCCTGTATCAGCCGGCACATCAGTTCTCCGTCGCCGCACCCCAGATCGAGGACCCGGCTGTCGGGCATGATGAGCCGGTCAATCAATTCATAATCCACACGAACCCGTTTGGCCTGTTGGCTTTTTTCAATGGTTGCCGGAATAGCACATTTTTCCGCGATACACCACTCGGAGGTTCTTTTCCGGTGCCAGGTTGCATTCACAAACCCGCCAATGAGTTTGCCCAGCGTTCCGGCCTCTAATAAAAAGGCATCGTGACCATAGGGCGAACAGATATTGCAGCAGCTCACATCCTTGCCTTCGGCGCCAAGGGCCTCAACCACTTCTTCGGACTGCTGCGGCGTAAAGAGCCAGTCGCTGGAAAAACTCACGATCAGGAACCGGCATGTTGTATTGGAAAACGCCTGCCGCAAGGAACCGTATTCCTGTGCCAGATCAAAATAATCCATCGCCTTGGAGAGATACAGATAGCAGTTCGCATCGAACCGCTCGATGAATGTCTGGCCCTGGTAATCCAGATAGGTCTCCACAGAAAATTCGGAGTTAAAATCATAGTTATATCGTTCGGACGTCTGTAGCTGGCGACCGAATTTCTGCCGCATCGATTCCTCGGACAGATAGGTAATGTGCCCGATCATGCGGGCAATCGCCAAGCCGCGGCTGGGTAACGCATGGCCGTGGTACTGACCATTGTCGAAGTTGGAATCGGCCAAAATTGCGTTACGCCCCACGGCATCAAACGCAATCGACTGGGGATTGAGGCGGGTGGTCGAGGCGATACAAACGGCCGCATCAAGAAAGTCCGGATAGCTGACGGTCCACTGGAGCACCTGCATGCCGCCCATCGAGCCGCCGATGACGGCCAATAAATGCTCGATGCCAAGTGTGTCAAGCAGCCGTTTCTGCACGTGAACGATATCTTCAATCGTAATGATGGGAAAGTCCAGACCGTAGGGTTTCCCGGTGGCGGGGTTGACATCGGACGGGCCTGTCGTGCCGCTGCATCCGCCGAGAAAATTCGAGCAGATTACATGGTATTTATTCGTGTCAATGGCTTTTCCGGGGCCGACCATAATGTCCCACCAGCCGGGTTTGGTATCGTCGGGGCTGTTGTAACCGGCGACGTGGGCGTTGCCGCTGAGGGCATGGCAGATCAGGATGGCGTTATCCTGCTGTTCATTGAGCCGGCCATAGGTTTCGTAGGCCACGTCAATGGGGCCTAAGGTTTTGCCGCACTTGAGGCGCAGCGGGTCGTCGGCCTCGACAATGCGGAGGGTTTGCGTTTGGACAATACCAACGGAATTTTTTAAGTCCTGTTCCATAAGCGAGTTATTATAGCACGTTCAGCGAAGGGATGCAATTTGCTTTTCAAAATCATGCCGAAACTTCTTTACTGATTCTCCCATAAAAAAAGAGGACAATCATATTCAGTATTGCGGTCACCAATGAAAGTGATATAATTTGATGGAACATAAACTTTTTTAGGGAGAAAGTCATGGATAAACAAAAACGAGAGCAAGCCAAAAAGAATGTTATCGAAGTCCTCAACAAGGCCCGTTCCATGGAACTTCACGCCATCAGCCAGTACATGAATCAGCATTATAATATGGATGATATGGATTATGGCGACCTGGCAGCCAAGGTGAAGCTGATTGCCATCGACGAGATGCGGCACGCAGAAATGTTCGCCGAACGCATTAAGGAACTGGAGGGCGAACCGACCGCGGACCTGGCGGCCAAGGTACAAAAGGGCCAGAAGGTCGAAAAAATCTTTCCTTTCGATGCTAACCAGGAAGATAACACCATCGCCGAATACAACCAGTTTTTGAAGGTGTGTCAGGGTAACGGCGACAGCGTGAGCGCCAAAATGTTTGAGGCGATCATTGACGAAGAGCAGATTCACTACAACTACTTTGACAATGTGACCGGGCACATTGAGGAGTTAGGTCAGACCTATCTGGCTCAGATCGCGGGAACGCCTTCGGCGACCGGACTGAATACACAGGGATTTGTCGCACGGGAACAAGGAGCGTAAATACAAAGTAAGAGTTCACACTTTAGTGTGTAAAAAAACAAGCTGAAGCTTGAACTCTTACTATTTTTCTTACCCGCATTTGCCCTTCGGATCCTTGTTAAGCATCAGATCATCAGCGGGTTTATTTTTTCGGGGTCGATGGCCATTTTTTCCATTGCACTGGTCAGGACGGCTTTGTCTATCTTGCCTTCCAACACAAGCCCATGCAGCGCGGCGAAGGCGATAAAGCGGGCGTCGACCTCAAAGTAGTTTCGCAGGTCGGACCGTGTGTCGCTGCGCCCGAATCCATCGGTTCCCAAGGCGGCCAATCGTCCGGGGATCCATTTGGCAATCGAACAGGGCAACGCCTTAAGATAATCCGAAGCGGCGACAAAAACACCGTCCTTTTCATCCCTGAAACACTGCTCAATATAACTGTCCTTTGGCGTTTGGGTTGGATGCAGAAGATTCCACCGGTCGGTTTCAATGGCGTCGGTATAAAGCTCTTTGTAGCTGGTCACACTCCAGACATCGGCGGCGATGTTGTATTCGGTTTCCAGAAGCTGCTGGGCCTTGATGACTTCAGGCAGGATAGCGCCGCTGCCGAGAAGATTGACTTTCGGCCGCCCTTCCTGGATTTCGGAGGCCCTGTATTTGTACATTCCCTTGAGAATGCCTTCGGTACAGTTTTCGGGCATGGGGGGCATTTCGTAGTTGTCGTTCATCATGGTGATATAGTAGAAGATGTTCTCCTGCTTTTGATACATCCGGTCCAGTCCGTCACGAATGATAACCGCCAGTTCATACGCAAAGGCCGGGTCGTAGGCCTTCAGATGCGGCACAGACAAAAACGTGTGGTGGCTGTGGCCATCCTGATGCTGGAGACCTTCTCCGGCCAGTGCCGTCTTTCCGGCGATGCCGCCGAATAAAAAGCCCCTGGCCATCATGTCGCCGGCGGCCCACACCAGATCGCTCATTCGCTGGCAGCCGAACATCGAATAAAACAGATAAAACGGAATCGTATTGATCCCGTATGTCGAATACGCGGTTCCCGCAGCGATAAAGGAAGACATGGAACCGGCCTCGTTGATACCTTCTTCGAGAATCGCCCCGTTTTTTTTCTCGTTATAAAAGAGCAGAAACTCTTTATCGACCGGCTCGTAAAGCTGTCCCGCAGGCGAGTAAATACCGGCCTGCCTGAAAAGGGGCTCCATCCCGAACGTTCTGGCCTCATCCGGCACAATCGGGACAATCCGTTTGCCGATCTGCTCATCTTTCATCAGCTTGGCCAGCAATCGCACCGTGGCCATGGTTGTGCTGACCGCCCGACCGTCGGAACCGGCGTAAAATTCTTCAAATATCGTTTCAGCGGGCATTGGCAGCGGTTTGACATCGGCAACCCGGTTGGGAAGATATCCTCCCAGTTTCTGACGGCACGCATTCAGGTAGGTCAGTTCTTCGCTGTCGTGAAGCGGCTTATAAAACGGGGCCTCCTGCACCTCGTAATCGGGGATCGGGATTCCGAAACGGCTTCGGAAGGCCAGCAGTTCCTGCTCATTGAGCTTTTTCTGCTGGTGTGTAATATTTCGTCCTTCGCCCGCTTCGCCCATTCCGTAGCCCTTAATGGTCTGGGCTAAAATCACGGTGGGTGCGCCGGTGTGCTCGACGGCCGCTTTATACGCGGCGTACACCTTTAAAGGGTCATGGCCGCCGCGATTGAGCTTTTCGAGCTGTTCATCGGAGTAATTTTTGACCAGTTCCAGCAGTTCGGGATAGGCACCGAAAAAATCCTTGCGGATATAGTCGCCGTCTGATACGGCGTATTTTTGAAACTGGCCGTCAACGACTTCTTCCATGCGCTTGACCAGCAGTCCGCTTTTGTCTTTTTCCAGCAGCCGATCCCAGTCGGATCCCCAGATGACTTTGATGACGTTCCAGCCGGAGGCGGCAAAGACGGCTTCCAGTTCCTGAATGATTTTGCCGTTTCCGCGAACCGGCCCGTCCAACCGCTGGAGGTTGCAATTGATAACAAAAATGAGATTGTCCAGTTGTTCCCGACCGGCGACCCCGATCAGGCCGCGGCTTTCGGGTTCGTCCATTTCCCCATCGCCCAGAAAGGCCCAAATTTTCTGGTCAGACGGCTTTTTCATCCCCCTGTTTTCGAGGTAGCGGGCAAAACGCGCCTGGTAGATTGACATCATGGGAGCAAGGCCCATCGACACGGTCGGAAACTGCCAGAATTCGGGCATCAGGCGCGGATGCGGATAGGACGGCAATCCGCCATCAGGGCTCAGTTCGCGTCTGAAATTGCTCAAGTCGAAACCCGTGAACCGCCCTTCCAAAAAGGCACGCGCGTAAATACCGGGAGAGGCATGGCCCTGAAAATAGACGAAGTCTCCTTCCTGCTCAGCGTTCTTCGCCCGGAAAAAGTGGTTGAATCCGACTTCATAAAGCGTCGCTGCAGAGGCAAAAGACGAAATATGCCCGCCAATGCCGCTTTCTTCTTTGTTTGCCCTGACAACCATCGCCATAGCGTTCCATCGAATGAGCGATTTGATGCGCTGTTCGATTTGTCTACGGCCGGGGTACGGCGGTTGGTCCTCCAGGCCGATGGTGTTCAGATATGGCGTTGTAGTTTTGTTGTTGGTCATAATTTCACCGGATTACACAGATTCTTGCTGTCGGCGGCGGCGCGGCCGCAATTTCGGCAGAAAAATTGAGGATTTTTAATCAGTTCTTTATAATCTTCAGAATTGGTCTCCTGGAATCGGAGGTTAACAAGATAACATAAATGCTTATCGTGTCCCGGATGCGGCATGTTGCCATTGGTCATAGGTTACTCCTTTTTATATGGATGATGCTTACAAAACCAATATTGTTTTAAACAAAAATGAAAAATCCTTTTCCGCGAAATCTATCGAACGCGCCGCCAAATCGGTTATTTCTGATAAGCCGCAGAAAACTCTTTCAGCAGAACCTTGAGTTTTTCCACCTCTGCCAGGTCGACTGTCTGCTTACATTTCATACTGGTAACCAGCATCTCGTGCAACAGCGTCAGTTGCCGAATATAGCCTTTATATTCCGCAGAATCCGGTGCTGCCGGTTTGATCCGCTGGGCCATAAAATAATACGTCACAATCTCACTCAGTTCATCCGCATGATGTTCTTTGTTGTTGACCCATCGTACAATTTGATTCATATTGACCGGCTCGGATTGAGACAGTTCTGTCATCTGCTTCATCGACTTTTCAATCGTGGTGATATGCTCATCGATCATTTTCAGCCGGGCTGGATCATCGTAAATCCCGCAGGGGATTTGGCAATGCGAATAAACCCGAGTCACAACCCCTCCAATGAGAAGCGTCAGCAGAATTCCCAGGGTCACTTTAGTTTGTTTTCTTTTATTCATAATGCTCTCCCTTTCCATGATAAAAATGGAATGTTTTTTTTGAATCAATATTCATCAAGACGGTTAAACTCGGCGTCCTCCAGCCAGGTTTTAGGCGAGGCCACAAAATCCACCAGATTGCTCATCAGGTGGAAATGTTTTTTCTCCTCCTCGGCCAGTTTTTCAAATAAGGCCTTTTGTGCGGGATTGTCGACCTGATCGAAGCGGTCAAGGTAAAAACTGATGCTTTTTTGCTCCAATTCCATTGCCTGGCGGTATGCGACCTCTTCATCGCCGGTCAAATCGAATCCGCCGCCGAAATCTTGAATCTGCTGAAAGACATTTTTGGCTGCTTCCAGTACTGCTGTTTCCGCAAAAACACCTGTTTTTTCCTGAATATGCTCGATGGCTTCGCGGTGCTTGACCTCGTCGTCAGCAAGTTGATTGAGAACTCCCTGAATACCCGGATGAACGGCTTTCGATGCGAGTTGGCGATAATACCCCTCTCCATCTTTCTCCATTTGGATTGCAAATTTATAAATATCCATCAATTTTCTCCTAACTTTGGATCGAATTGTTTCAATTGATTGTAGCACGCTCCATTAAAAAGGCAATTTATAAAACATTCTCTTTTTAAGATTGACACAATATTTCTTATAGTATTATCTTGCTATTTTGTTCGGTTTTAAATATAATTGGGCCGATGACAACACGAAACACAAAACAGGAGATTCAATTAACGGACCTTGTTACAAATAAGTACTTTGACCAAATCTCCTCGGCTTTGCAGCGAAATTTCAAACTTTTGATTGAAACCACCGACCTTGAGGGCCACCCTGCCCGGTCATTCTGCTCGGAGGGGTGTTACCCGGAATTCTGCAAGCGTGTTCGTCACTCCAAGATCGGAGCCAGGCGATGCCACGAAGAACGTTTGCGAAGCTTGAATATCTCCATTGAAACCGGCCAACCCTACATCACGCTTTGTCACGCCGGGATTGTTTTGGGCTGTATTCCTGTCATGGATGGCAACCATCCCCTCGGCGGAATGTTTTTCGGCAAGTGCATCTGGGAACCGTTCGACGAAACACTGGCAGCGGATGTCCAAAAACGGCTTCGCGGACTTCATATCAAAGAACAGGAAATCGTTGATACCCTGCAAACAATACCGGTGGTTTCGGCCCGCCGGATTCACGAGGCGGCGGAGTTTTTGTATGTTTTACTTTATCAGATAACCGACCTGGACCCACAGGTCGTCCAGTGGCGCCGTCAGCGATCCGCGCAGCAGTCACAAATCAGCCAGGTGATCCATGAAATAAAATTACTGGATTCCGACGAAACGTATCCGTATGAGCTGGAATGCCAACTTATCGCAAAAGTTAAGATCGGCGACAGGACAGGTGCCAAGGAAATACTCAATTCCCTGCTGGGCAAAATCTTGTTCCACAATCCGGGCAATATTAACCTGCTGAAGGCACGGCTGGTGGAACTGCTGAGCGTACTGAGTCGGGCGGCAGCCATGGGCGGCGTCGATATCAACACGCTCTTGACCAAAAACCTGGAGTACATCAACAAAGTGCTTACGATTGACACCCAGGAGGATATCTGTGTCTGGATCAGCCACGCACTGGATAACTTTATCGAAAGCGTTTACACGTCGCAGGATACCCGGAAGATGTCACAGCTTAAACCCGCTGTTGAATTGATGCAGTACAGTTATGATCAACCGCTGACACTGGCGGATATGGCGAAGGCCGCACATTTGAGCGTGTCGCGGTTAGCACATCTGTTTCGGGAACAAATGGGATTGACCCCGGTGGATTTTTTGACCAATATCCGGATCGACAATGCCAAGCGGATGCTGCTGACAACGGACAATAACTGCACCCGGATCTGTTATGACGTGGGGTATAATAATCAGAGCTACTTTACCCGCGTCTTCAAACAAATCGTCGGCCTGACCCCGCGGGAATTTCGCAATCAGAACAAACGACAGTAGATAAGTACGGTTATACGGCACCCCAAAGAAAGAAACCACAGATTTCGCGGATTTTCACAGATTATTTTTTATAAGGGGAGATTGTAAATGTTTTCTGAGCGATTGTTATACCGTCGCCGAAAGAGACCGCGTTAAACTTGTCGGTTACCTGAAACGTTAATTGGTCTTCTTTAATATCCAGCAGTTTATATGTAATAAACATGTGTCGAAAGTCAGTCATCATGCAGGCCTGACCCACTTTCAAATTAACCGTATCAACTCGGTTATTGGATGCATCAAGCATTATCAAGTTTACAACATTTACGGTGGGCTTAGAGTCAACTAAAACAACAGAAGCATCATTATCCAATCTGACTTCCCGGACACCCCGGAGTTGACCGGATCGCTCAATCTCTTCAATTAATTCACTTGATTCCGTTTCTGTAACAGTGATTACAGCCCCATCTTTCGGACAACCCGAACAAATCATCAAAAGAAGCATTGCTATTATAATAACCAACCGCATAATGCAGTCTCCTTATGTTTCTATTTAGTTAAGCGTTCTGTAAAATAGACAACTGTATATAAAACAATGAGTTACACTCACTGTTTTCTTGCAATTTCCTCCGTTCTGGCTATACTGTAAGTTGTTCAAAAGAAAACAGTTACAACCCGAACA
>Ga0272441_10014182_pt1 | contig 11346 bp, 6 predicted proteins | sample SSMProp6N_FD_193582 | JGI IMG/M metagenome (GOLD analysis project Ga0272441, IMG submission 193582) | Marine sediment archaeal communities from Little Sippewissett salt marsh, Falmouth, MA, United States - SSM-Prop-6N | ecosystem: Environmental > Aquatic > Marine > Wetlands > Sediment ... | reverse complement strand
CCACCGAAGTCCACGACCTGGTCGGCCACGGCACGGCAGCGAGGGTCGTGCGTGGCCACCAACACCGCGGCACCGTTCACGCGGGCCAGGGTGGCGAGTGCCCGCCACACCCGCTGGGCGTTCTCCGCATCGAGATGCGCGGTCGGCTCGTCGGCGAACACGAAGCGGGCACGGCCGCACCGGACGGCCACGAGGGCCCTGGCGACCTGGACACGACGCAACTGCCCACCCGACAGCTCGTCCGTGCGGCGGTCGCCCACGGCGATCAGGTCGACATCGTCGAGTGCTGCTGTCACCAGGTCGTCGGGGGCCGATGTCGCTCCGCGGACCTCGTCGGCAACCGACGTCCCGAGCGGGGTCAGCCGTTGTCCGATCACCGCGAGCTGATCGGCCCACGAGTCGGGGTCGAGGTCGCTCACGTCGACACCGTCGACAGTGATCGTCCCGTGCCGCTCGACGAGCCGTCCGCGACACGCGTCGATCAGCGTCGACTTGCCGATGCCGGTCGGGCCGTACACCGCGCCGATCGATCCGGATGCCACGTCGAGGTCGATCCCGTCGAGCACGGCACGGCCGCTGCGAACGAGTGCCACGTCGCGCAGCAGCAACGTTCCCGACGTGGGTGCGTCGAGCCGACCCGAGGGGAGCACCGGTCGTGCGAGCAGATCGTGGAGGTCGTCACCGGCGTCGAGGCCCGACTGGGCGGCGTGGAAACTGGCACCGACACGTCGCAGCGGCAGATAGCACTCGGGAGCGAGGAGCAGGACGATCAGCGCCGTGGTGAGCACGAGCCCACCGGACGCCAGCCGCAGCCCGACCTCGACGGCGATCAGGGCGACCGACAGGGTGGCGATCAGCTCGAGCGCGAACGCGGAGAGGAAGGCGATGCGCAGTGCCGTCATCGTCGTCGCCCGATACTGCTCGGAGACGTCGTGGACCGAGTCGCGCTGGGCCTTGGCCCGTCCGAACAGCCGCAAGGTGGGGAGCCCCTCGATCACGTCGAGGAAGTGGCCGCCGAGCCGTTGCAGCACCGCCCACTGTCGCTGTGTCCGGCGCTCGGTCATGCGGCCGATCAGCACCATGAAGATCGGGATCAACGGCACCGTGACGGCGATCAGCAGCGCCGAGGTCGGATCCGCGAGCAGGATCCGGAATCCGGCCGCCAACGGCACCGCGACGGCGAGCATCAGCGCCGGCAGGAACTGGCGGACGTAGGGCTCCAACTCGTCGACGCCGGTCGTCGCGACCGTGGCCTCGCGGCTTGCCAGCCCGCTGCTGGTGCGGTCACCGTCGGCTCGGGCATGATCGAGCACGGCAGCTCGCACGTCGTGGCGGATCGACCGCATCGCGCGGCCCGATGACCATTCGCTGACCGCTGCGCCGAGCGCGCGCACCGCAGCGACGGCGGCGAGTGCGACGAGCGTGCGCGTGAGCCCACCCGACACGTCACCGTTCTGCACGAGGTCGGCCAAGCCGTTGGCGAGAACCTCGGCCTGCAGGACCACGATCACCGCGGTCACCACCGCGACCGCGCCGACGACCACGAGGTGTCGTCGGAGCCCGGGGATCAGTCGGACGAGGCGGATGTCGACCGGCCCGCGCCGGTCGACATCGCTCACGAGCGGTGGATGACCGGGAGGTGCTGGGTGCCGATCCGCTTGCGGAACACCCAGTACGTCCACCCTTGGTACAACAGCACGATCGGCGTCATCACCAGCGCGACGATGGTCATCACCCTCAAGGTGTAGTCGGTCGACGAGGCGTTCTCCACGGTGAGGCTGAATGCGGGGTCGGTGCTCGAGGGCATCACGTTCGGGTACAGCGAGCCGAACAGGGCGATCACGGCGAACGCGATGGCCAGGCCGGTTGCCCCGAACGCGACCCCTTCGCTGTTGCGCCGCTCGGCGAGGAGCCCGACGACCAGTGCCACAGCGGCCCCGAGCACGACGATCCAGGTCCAGCCCTTGCCGCGAGCCAGCTGGTTCCAGATCAGGAACGTGGCCCCGGCGACGATGGCGACCGGCCCGGCGATCTGGGCGGCGCGGTGCGCGCGCTCACGGACCACGCCGACCGTCTTGAGGCTCAGGAAGTTGGCGCCGTGCAGGATGAACAGCGATGCGGTGGTGATGCCGCCGAGGAGGCCGAACGGGTTGAGCAGCGTGAACAGCGTGCCGGTGTAGTCCTGCTGGGCGTTGATCGGTACGCCCTGGACGATGTTGGCGAACGCCACGCCCCACAGCACCGCTGGGATCCACGACCCGACGGCGATCGCGATGTCCCAGCGTTGGCGCCAGCGAACGCTGTCGATCTTGCCGCGGTACTCGAAGGCCACCCCCCGGAAGATGAGCGCCAGCAGGATCAGGAACAAGGCGAGGTAGAACCCGGAGAACAAGGTCGCATACCAGTTGGGGAACGCGGCGAACGTCGCCCCGCCGGCGACGAGCAACCACACCTCGTTGCCGTCCCACACCGGCCCGATCGTGTTGATCATCACGCGACGCTCGGCGTCGGTGCGTCCGATCGGGTGCAGGAGCATCCCGACGCCGAAGTCGAAGCCCTCGAGGAAGAAGTAGCCGATCCACAGGACGGCGATGGTGATGAACCAGAAATCGGTGAGTGCCATGTTGGTCTCTCGTTCTCGGGGATCAGTAGGCGAAGACGAGCCGGTCGGCGTCGTCGTCGGTCGGTGTCGTGTCGTCGGATCCGTCGGGCCAGTCGTCGCGGTCCTCGGGCCCGCGGGGTGTGTCGTCGTCGGGCTCGTCGCCGCCGCCGAGGATGCCGGTGATCGCGGCGTCCGGTCCGGCTTCGACGTAGCGCTTGAGCAGCATCAGTTCGATGATGCCGAGTGCGCCGTAGACGAGGGTGAACGTCACCATCGACAGCAGTACCGTGGTGCCGCCGACGGATGTCGACACCGCGTCCGCCGTGAGTTGGCGCACCTCGGGGATGCCGGTGGGGTTCGGCGCAACCACCCAGGGTTGTCGGCCCATCTCGGTGAAGATCCAGCCGGCGGTGTTGCCGAGGAACGGCGTGACGATCAGGGCGATCGCTGCACGGCCGCCCCACTTGCTCTGCGGGAGCACCTTCTTGAACCGGAGGTACACGAGCGCGGCTGCGGCGGCGATCACGCTGACCATGCCGATGCCGATCATCGCCCGGAAACTCCAGTAGGTGATGATCAGGTTCGGCCGGTAGTCGCCGGGGCCGAACTGCTCCACGTACGACGCCTGGACCTCGTTGACGCCGGGGATCTCGGCGTCCCAGGTGTCAGTGGCGAGGAACGACAGCAGTCCGGGGATCACGAGCGAGCGCACGTCGCACTGCTCGCTGACGTCGCCGACGGCGAAGACCGAGAGACCCGGGCCCGTCTCGGTGTCGCACAGCCCCTCGGCGGCCGCCATCTTCATCGGCTGCTGCTCGAACATCAGGCGGGTCTGGAAGTGCCCCGACACGCTGAGTGCGACCCCGGCAACGATCGTGACCCACAGGCCGGTCTTCATCGCCCGGGTGAACCCCTCACGGTCCACGTCGCTCGGGTGGCGTCGCATCAGCCACCAGGCCGAGATGCCGGCCACGAAGACCGCCGCGGTGAGCACCGAACCGCTGATCACATGGGGGTAGGCGGCCAGCAGGGTGCTGTTGGTGAGCACGGCCCAGATGTCGACGAGTTCGGCCCGACCGCGTTCGGGGTTGAAGATCACGCCGACGGGATGCTGCATCCAGGAGTTGGCGGCGACGATGAAGTACGCCGACAGCCAGGTGCCGATCGCGGCAGCCCAGATCGTGGCCAGGTGGAGCTTGGGGTTGAGACGGCCCCAACCGAAGATCCACAGGCCGAGGAAGGTCGACTCGAGGAAGAAGGCGACCAGACCCTCCATTGCCAGCGGTGCGCCGAACACGTCGCCGACGAAGCGGGAGTACTGGCTCCAGTTCATGCCGAACTGGAACTCCTGGACGATGCCGGTCACGACGCCCATCGCGAAGTTGATCAGGAAGAGCTTCCCGAAGAACTTGGTGAGACGCAGGTCGGACTCGCGGCCGTGGCGGTACCACCGGGTGTGGAACCAGGCGACGAGCATCGACAGCCCGATCGTCAGCGGCACCATGAAGAAGTGGTAGACGGTCGTGATTCCGAACTGCCAACGGGCCAGGGGGAGTGCCTCGAGCGCAAACATCGCCACTCACTCTGGCGGTGCCCCCGGGGGTGTCTCTAGGGACCAATGGCACGACTCACCGACCAGTGACCGACGTCATGCCGTTCCGCGCTCCCCGTTCCGCGCTCCCCGTTCGCGCCGCTACCGGTCGGTCGGTTCCTCGTCGCGACGACCAGGATCTCGATTGGGGACTTTGGGCGGTCGTCAGGGTGGCTTGCGGGCGCAAGGATGGAGCGCATGAACGCAACCACCGCCTGCATCGACGGCAACGAGGCAGCCGCCACCGTCGCCTACGCCCTCTCGGAGGTGGTGGCGATCTACCCGATCACCCCCGCGTCGGCGATGGGTGAGTTGGCCGACGCCTGGTCGGCGGGCGGTGTCGCCAACCTGTGGGGTGCCGTTCCCGAGGTCGTGGAGCTGCAGTCGGAGGCCGGCGCGGCGGGAACACTGCACGGTTCGCTGCAGACCGGCGCACTCGGCACCACGTTCACCGCATCGCAGGGCCTGCTCCTGATGCTGCCGAACATGTTCAAGATCGCCGGCGAGCTCACGCCTGCGGTCATCCACGTGGCTGCGCGGGCGATCGCCACCCACGCGCTGTCGATCTTCGGTGATCACAGCGACGTGATGGCAGCTCGCACGACCGGCTTCGCGATGCTCTGCGCCAGTTCGGTGCAGGAGGCGCACGACTTCGCCGCCGTGTCGCACGCGGCCACGCTGCGGACCCGCGTACCGTTCCTGCACTTCTTCGACGGATTCCGCACGTCGCACGAGATCAACCGCATCGACCTGCTCGCCGACCACGAACTCCGGGCGCTCGTACGCGAGGACGACATCGCCGCCCACAAGCTCCGCCGCTTGCGACCGACCGCGCCGGTGGTGCGCGGTACCGCGCAGAACCCCGATGTCTTCTTCCAGGCGCGCGAGGCCTCGAACCCGTACCACGACGCTGTGCCGGCCGCCGTCGAGGAGGTGTTCGCCGAGCTCGCGGAGCTGACCGGACGCCGCTACGGGCTCGTCGACTACGAGGGCGCGCCGGATGCCGAACGCGTCATCGTGATCATGGGCTCGGGCTCCGGGGCCGTCGGCGAGGCGGTCGCCAAGCTGGTGGCCGACGGCGAGAAGGTCGGGCTGGCGACGGTCCGCCTGTTCCGCCCCTTCCCGACCGACGCGCTGCTGGCGGCGCTGCCCGACACGGTTCGCTCGATCGCGGTCCTCGACCGGACCAAGGAGCCCGGCGCTGCCGGCGAGCCACTGTTCCAGGACGTGGTGACGACCCTGGCGGAGTCCGACCGGCCGAAGGTGCGGATCATCGGCGGGCGCTACGGCCTGGGGTCGAAGGAGTTCACCCCGGCGATGGCCAAGGCGGTCTTCGACGAGGCGGCACGCGACGAACCCAAGCGGCGTTTCACGGTGGGCATCCACGACGACGTGAGCCACCTCAGCCTCGACGTCGACGACTCGTTCCAGGTCGCCCGATCGGGACGCTCGGCGGTGTTCTATGCGCTCGGCAGCGACGGCACGGTGGGCGCCAACAAGGCATCGGTCAAGATCATCGGCCACGAGCCCGACCTGTATGCCCAGGGCTACTTCGTGTACGACTCGAAGAAGTCGGGCTCGATGACCGTGTCGCATCTCCGCTTCGGGCCCGACCCGATCCGTTCGACCTACCTCGTGCAGGAGGCCGATCTCGTCGCCTGCCACCAGTTCGGTCTGCTCGATCGCTTCGACGTCCTCGCCGATGTCCGCAGGGGCGGCACGTTCCTCGTGAACGCGCCCTATCCCGCCGACGAACTCTGGGACCATCTCCCGGCCGCGATCCAACGGCGCATCATCGAGCAGGAGCTGCGGGTGTTCACGATCGACGCCACCCGGATCGCTCGGGAGCTGAAGATGCCGGGTCGCATCAACACGATCATGCAGCCGTGCTTCTTCGCGCTGACCGATGTGATGGAACTCGACCGGGCGATCGGGGCGATCAAGGAGTCGATCGACAAGGCGTACGGTCGCCGGGGTCGCCTGATCGTCGAGAGGAACGAGGCCGCGGTCGACCTGGCGCTCGCCGAACTCGCCGAGGTGTCGGTGCCGTCGACTGCCGGTGTTGCGGCAGCGGACGAGACCCTCGACGTCCTCGATGCCGCCAGCGAGGTCGCGCTCGACGACTTCGTCGAACGCGTCACGCTGAAGATGATCGCCGGCGAAGGCGACCTGCTGCCGGTGTCCGCGATGCCCGTCGACGGCACGTACCCGACCGGGACGACGAGATACGAGAAGCGCAAGCTCGCCCTCCAGATCCCGGTGTGGGAGCCGGACCTCTGCATCGACTGCGGGAAGTGTGCCGTCGTCTGTCCGCACGCGACGATCCGGATGAAGGCGTTCGAACCGTCGGCGCTCGACGGCGCCCCCGAGGGGTACCTCTCGAAGAAGTTCCGGTCTCGTGAACTCGATGGTCACCTGCTCACGATCCAGGTCGCCCCCGACGACTGCACGGGCTGCGGCATCTGCGTGGAGGTGTGTCCCGCGAAGGACAAGACCCAGGTGAAGCGCAAGGCGATCAACATGGCGCCTGCAGACGAACATCGCGACGTCGAACGGGAGCGGTGGGACTTCTTCACGTCGATCCCCGAACTCGACCGGGCGTCGATCACCCACGACTCGGTGAAGAACTCCCAGCTGCTGCAGCCGCTGTTCGAGTTCTCCGGTGCATGCTCGGGCTGCGGCGAGACGCCGTACCTCAAGCTGCTCACCCAGCTGTTCGGCGACCGCCTCGTGGTGGCCAACGCCACCGGTTGCTCGTCGATCTACGGCGGCAACCTCCCGACCACCCCGTGGGCGAAGGACGCCAACGGGTTGGGTCCGGCGTGGTCGAACTCGCTGTTCGAGGACAACGCCGAGTTCGGCTACGGCATGCGCCTCGGCATCGAGCACCATCAGCGCGACGCTCGTCGTCTCCTGGAGGAGCTGCGCGGTTCGGTTGGCACCGATCTCGCCGATGCGCTGCTCGCCGATTCGGCGCCGACCGATGCCGGCGTCGTCGAGCAACGCACACGCGTGGCGATTCTTCGCGAGCGCCTCACCGAACTCGTCGACGGGCCGGACGGCGTCGTCGCCGAGGTGGCGCGCCGATTGACGTCGATCGCCGACGAGCTCGTGCGGACGAGCACCTGGATCGTCGGTGGCGACGGCTGGGCCTACGACATCGGTTTCGGCGGCCTCGACCACGTGCTGAGCAGCGGCCGCAACGTCAACCTGCTGGTGCTCGACACCGAGGTGTACTCGAACACCGGTGGGCAGGCGTCGAAGGCGACGCCGCTGGGTGCCGTGGCGAAGTTCGCGATGGCGGGCAAGCCGACCGGCAAGAAGGACCTCGGCGCGATCGCCCGTCGCTACGGCAACGTGTACGTCGCCCAGATCGCGATCGGTGGCAGCGACATCCAGACCGTCAAGGCGCTCGCCGAGGCCGATGCCTGGGACGGGCCGTCGTTGATCATCGCCTACTCGACGTGCATCGCCCACGGCATCGACATGGAGACGTCGATGTCGCACCAGAAGGACGCGGTGAAGTCCGGCTACTGGCCGCTCTACCGGTACAAGCCGACCGTCGAGGAGCACGAGCACCCGTTCCAACTCGACTCGGCTGCACCGAGCATCCCGCTCAAGGAGTTCGCGCTGAAGGAGGCCCGCTTCTCGATGCTGGCCCGGTCGGACCCCGATCGCTCGGCGCAGTTGCTCGGCCTTGCGCAGGCCGACATCGACGAACGCTGGCACTACTACGAGCAACTCGCCGGGGTCGAGCGAATGGTGCACGACCCGGCCGAGATCGTGGTCGAGATGGACGAAACATCCACAGAAGCCGCCAACGAAGAGGGTGACGACGATGCCTGATCTGCACACGACCTACCTGGGGCTGTCGCTGCGTTCGCCGCTGATGGCGTCGGCCGGCCCGTTCACGGGCGACCTCGATCGGCTCGCCCAGCTCGTGGAGGCGGGCGCCGCCGCGGTCGTGCTCCCGTCGCTGTTCGAGGAGCAGATCGAACACGAGACCGCCGAGATCGACCGGCTCTTCACCGTGCACGGCGAGAGCTTCAACGAAGCGACGTCGTTCTTCCCGGAACTCGACGACTACAACTCCGGCGTCGACTCCTACCTGGAGCTGATCGAAGGCGCGAAGCGACGCGTCGACGTCCCGGTGATCGCCAGCCTCAACGGCACGAACATCGGTGGCTGGGTGAAGTACGCCAAGCTCCTGGAGGGTGCCGGAGCGGATGCGCTCGAACTGAACCTCTACACCGTCGCCGCCGATCCTTCCGTCGACGGAGCAGCGCTCGAGGCCGAGCACCTCGAGTTGGTGTCACTCGTCGCCGAGGAGGTCTCCGTACCGGTCGCGGTGAAGCTCTCGCCGTACTACTCGTCGATGGCCGCATTCGTCGTCGCCGTCCAGGCGGCCGGCGCCTCGGGTGTGGTGATGTTCAACCGGTTCTACTCACCGGATCTCGATCTCGAAACGCTCGACGTGATGCCGCGGATCGCGCTCAGCACCCCCGAGGAGCTCCGTCTGCCGTTGCGCTGGATCGGCATCATGCGCGAACACCTGACGATCTCGATCGCCGGGTCGACCGGGGTCCACTCGGGCTTCGACGCCGCCAAGCTGATCCTCGCGGGTGCCGATGTCGCGATGGCGACGTCCGCCGTCCTCCACGACGGCCCCTCGCACTTCGCCACGATGGAGGCGCAACTCGTCGACTGGATGGTGGAGCACGAGTACGAGTCGGTCGCCCAGATGCGTGGCGCCGTGTCCAGCCACGCGGCGACCGACCCGGCCGCCTACGAGCGGGCCAACTACATCGGCAACATCGCCACGTACACCAGCCGTTTCATGTCGACGGGCGCCGGGGTGCCGCTCTCCGGCCAGCGCCCCGAGTAACCACTCTCGTTTGCGTTGCACTCCGGGTGACCCGGTCCACCGGAACCGTCGCGCAAACGGGGGGGGGTCGGCGTGGGGCGCGGTCAGCAGACGGCGCGCACGTAGGGGTAGGGGTTGACCGCGCGCCCGCCGCCGGGGTGCACCTCGAAGTGGAGGTGGTTGGCGGTGGTGTTGCCGGTGGCGCCCACGTAGCCGATCACCTCGCCCCGCGACACGCTTCGGCTCGACCCCTCCCAGGCGCTGAGGTGGGCATAGAAGTAGCGGGTACCGCTGCTGCCGTTGAGCCACACCGAGTTGCCACCGAGGCGGGTGGTCTTGAACTGCACCGAACCCGATTCGACGGCGACGAGCGGCGTGCCGCCCGGAGACATCATGTCGACACCCTCGTGGCGGCGGCCACCCGAGCGGGCCGCGCCCCACGTGTCGCCGAAGGCGCGTGGCCCGGCGACCGGGCACACGATGCCGCTGCCGGCGTTCGGCGGCGGGGGTGAGGGCGGGGCGGGCGCCGGCGCCGCCGGCTGCGGAGCGGCGGACGCGCCCGACGACTGGCCAGACGATGCCGCCGACGGCGCGGGTGCGGGGGCGGCGGAGCTGCCGGAGGTCTGGACGGCCGCGGCACGCGGGGCGTTGGATGCGGCCTGGGCGGCTGCCGCAGCGGCTGTCGCCGCCTCCTGCTCGGCGCGGATGCGGCGTTGACGTTCGAGCTCGCGCTGGACGGCGACGTCGGCCAGGCGCTGTCTCTCGATCTCGGCGAGCTCGACGACCTCGGCCTCGGCGGCGGCTTGCAGGCGTTCGTAGTTCTCGCGCGCCTGGACGGTGCGCTCCTGCTGGCGTTCGAGGTCGGCGCGCTGTGCGTTGACCTCCTTCATCACCACGTCGAAGTCGTCGAACTCCACCGAAGCGGCGCCACGGGCGACCGACGCCTGTCGTTCGGCGGTGATGCCGGCGTTGGCCTGGTCGAGATCGATCAGGAGCGGCATCGCGCTGCCGGAGTTGGCGAAGCTGCGCTGCGCGTCGGTCTGCAGGCTCGAGCGCATCGAAGCGGCCTGCGCCTCGACCGCGGCGAGTTGCTTCTCGGCCTCGGCGATCTCGACGTCGAGCGTGTCGAGCTTCGACTGGGCGTCGAACATCGCCTGGGCAGCAGCGTCGGCGCGGTCGCGCGCGGCCTGGATCTCCCGCGCCGCCTGGACCGCGGCGGGGTCCTGGGCCGAAGCGTCGCTGGCCACCACGACGGGAACGATCGTCGCTGCCAGGGCGATGGCGATGAGCGCGACGATCGAGCGGGCTCCGAACCGCGGCAGCGCTCTCGTCGTCGACATGGCTGAAGAGCCTACCCCTATGTGACGGTTACATGACGATCGGGTGACGGCGCGCTCCGGCTCCGTCATCGAACGGTCCGCGTGGGGTGTCAGTGCTGCGGGGCGGCGACTTCGTCGGGATACGGGAACCAGCGCAGGTGTTCGAAGTCGGCGTTCGTCTCCGGGTGAGCGGTCGCCTCGATGCGGCCAGCGCCCCCGGCGTGGAACAGCGCGTGAGCGGCGTCGAGATGGCGGGTGAGGTCGATCGCCTCGGTGCGGCGGCGGTTGACGAAGTGCATGCCACCGGCGTCGTAGGAGATCTCGTGCAGGCTCATCGACGGACCGCGGGTGCCGAGGCGGTGGTGCCACAGCCCGCTGTCCGGCTCGAACTCGTACTCACCGAGCAGCGCCGCACCGTGCGAGGCGATCAGGTGCACGGCCTCGACGATGTAGTCGAAGGTGGCGTCGTCGATGAAGTAGTTGAAGTTCACCCGAACCCAGCCCGGCTTGATGCCTTCGCAGCCGCGGTTGATCTCCCGCTGGAACTCGTGCGACCGGTCGAGATCGATGCCGAGCAGGCGGTGGCCGTACGGGCCTGCGCACGAGCAGCCACCGCGCGATTGGATGCCGAACACGTCGTTGAGGAGGGCGACGACGAAGTTGTGGTGCAGGAACCGTTCGTCGTGGTGGATCACGAACGAGACGATCGAGAGCCGGTCGGCCTCGTGGCTGCCGAGCACGTTGATGTTCGGGTTCTGCTCCCACGAGGCGATCGCCCGCCGGACGAACGCCGACTCTCGGCCTTCGATCACTGCGGCTCCGACGGCCTCCTTGAGCTGGAACACCAGGCCAGCGCGGATCGACTCGATGATCGCCGGCGTCCCGGCTTCCTCGCGGTGTTCGATCTCCGGGTGGTAGTCGTGCTCGGCGGTGCTCACGTAGCGCACGGTCCCTCCACCGGGGATGTCGG
>Ga0272441_10014179_pt1 | contig 11347 bp, 8 predicted proteins | sample SSMProp6N_FD_193582 | JGI IMG/M metagenome (GOLD analysis project Ga0272441, IMG submission 193582) | Marine sediment archaeal communities from Little Sippewissett salt marsh, Falmouth, MA, United States - SSM-Prop-6N | ecosystem: Environmental > Aquatic > Marine > Wetlands > Sediment ... | reverse complement strand
TCGCCGATCTTCCCGTCGGCGAGGCGGTCAGCGTACGGATTGCACGCGGCGACGAAGAGATGGACCTCGCCGTGACCACGGTCGCCAAGAGTGAACTGAGAGGGAGAGAGGTCGAGTTCGAGGCATGGGGGTTCACGGCCTCCGAAGTCACGCCCGCCATTGCGCGCCGCGTGCAGTTGCCCTCGACCAACGGCGTGTTCGTGATCGGTAGCCAAGAGGGCGGCATTGCGGCCAACGCGCGCCTGGAGAAAGGCGACATCATCCTGAAGGTGGATGACGAGGAGATCGAGGATCTCACGCAGTTCCAAGACCTTTATCGCGAACGGGTCGAATCCCGAAAACGTTTGGTGTTGCTCGACGTGCGGCGCGGGGCGCTTACGCGGTTCGTGCTGGTCAAACAGGAGGCGGCCGACGAACCCGAACCGGAACCCATCGAGCCCCAAGGGCAGGAAGGCCCCGCCCATGAGGAATAGCACCGTGCTGGCGATACTCGTGCTGGCGGTCGTCCCCCTCTGCGTGGGCGCATCCGCCGACATCCCACAGTCCGCGATCGAGACCGCGTACGACGAACTCACGCCCGCCATCTGCCTGGTGACCCATTCCTGGGAGATCACCAACCCCAAGACCGGTGCGACCAGCAAGCGGGCGAACAGCGTCCTCGGGTTGGTTGTCTCGGGCGACGGGCTTGTGATGGCGCCCGGCCACATGAAGCGCGAGAACGCCGAGCCCTTCAACATCCGCGTGTCCGTCGGCCAGGGGGAAGACGAACGCAAGTACGACGCAACGCTGCTCGAGAAGCCCGACGATATCAACGTGTGCTTCTTGCGGATCGAGTCCGAGGAGCCCCTGGACCTGCCGCACCTGCGCTTCAAGCGCGGCGCGCAGCTTAAGCTCGGCGAGCCCGTAATGCTTATCGGCATTCTTTCCGAGTCCTTGGACTTCAACCGGGGGACGTTCCTGTGCCGCATCGGGTCGATCCTCGATAAGCCGCGCACCACCTATTGTCTCGATACCTCGATCCGATACGGCTTTGTGGGCGGCCCCGTCATCAATGTAGCAGGGGAAGCCGTCGGCGTGGTGGGATTCGACCTGACCCCGGCCGAGGGCGGCGACCTCTACATTCGCAGTGGCCACCCCTTGGTCTATCAGAGCGACCTCTTCCAGAAATACATCGACCGTCCTCCGGGCGAGCGCGCGGCCACCGAAGACAAGGAGGATAGCTGGCTGGGCGTCTTCACGCAGCCGCTCACCGATGACCTGGCCGAGTATTGGGGGCTCGAACAGAACGGCGGCGTTGTTGTGAGCACCCTCGTGGCCGGTTCGCCCGCGGAGGCCGCGGGACTCCAACGCGGCGACGTGATCGCCTATTTCGACGATGTCCGCATCAAGGCCAAACAAGACCATGAGGTGCTCGGATTCACCAAGCTTGTGCGAGAGACGGGTGTGGGCAAGGACGTTGCCATCAGGCTGCTGCGAAACGGGGAACCCGCTGAAGTGCACGTCACGCTGGCCGCCCGCCCCAAGAGCGCACAGGACGCAGGCGAATTTGAAGACCGCGTCTTCGGCCTAACCGTGCGCGAGATCACGACGGACGTTCGCATCCTGCTCAACTTGGCCGAGAGCGTCCAGGGCGTCATTGTCCGCCGGGTCAAGTCCGGCAGCGCCGCCAACCTCGCCGGCATCCGATCCGGGGTAATCATCATGAACCTGGGCGGCTATCCCATCGGCAACCTTGACGATTTTCAACAAGCGGTCGAGAAGCTCGCTGCGGACAAGCCCGACGAGATCGCCGCGTTCTGCCGCGCGGGGGTAGCCACCGGCTTCTTCCGGCTGAGACCCCGGTGGTAGACGCGGACGCGGGAACTGGGCATACAGGATGAACGTAACCGTTCACCGGGTTGAGAGGCGATAGAAGCTGGAATTGGAAATCTGAAACTGATAACGGACAATGCAAAACGAGCCCGTCAATGTCTCACGTTGCGAGGTGCGAACTGTGCGCCTTGACGTTACTTGGGAGGTATCCTGATAGCACGAACCGCAAACTCCAAGAGCCTTTGTTTGTTGCCACCTCTGCTGCATTATCTGCACGAGATCATCTTGAATTGTCAGTTGTCAGTTTTAGATTTTGCATTGTTTTGGCGAGAAGTCCGTGAACGGTTACGGATGAACCAAGCTATCCGCCACGGCGTTGCCCGCCTCCTTGGCGTCGCGATCCTTGCCTTGGCGGCAGGCTGCCAGCGGCCGCCCGATGAAAGCGTGTTGCGCCGGGCCGAGGCCCTATGCCAGCGCGGGCAATGGGACGCGGCCGTGCCTTTTCTCAAGCAGTACCTGCTGGACTATCCCCGGGCCACCGCGGCCCACTACTACCTCGGGCGTTGCTACCTCAACGGGCAGAAACGGTTTCTTGGCGCGGCCGAAGGCGAGTTCTTGGTGGCACTCGACCTCCTTCAGCAGGACGACCGGCGGAGTCCTATCCCGGAGTTCTCAGATGAGTACTTCGAATTGCGCTGTCATCTCGAGCTCGGCAAGGTCTATTTGCGCGCCCTCATGCATGCCGTGTCAGGAGGCGTCCCGGCCATCGTCATCCACGAGTTGGCGGGCAAATGCCGGCGTACCGCCGAGAACGCCAGGCGCTTGGCGCCCGACTCCGAGGACGTGAAGGAACTCGAGCAGATCGTCGACGGCATTCTGCACACGTATGTGCACCCGCGATCCGCCCCCGCGCCCAAGCACCCCTTCCAAACGTGACCGCCGATGCGCACATAGCCCCTTGCCGGCAGAGCGGCTGCATGCAGCCGTGCCGCGAGTTGGGCAGGTCTTTTGTGAGAGAAAAGAAATGGCGCCCCCAACGGGATTTGAACCCATGCCGCCGCCTTGAAAGAGCGGTGTCCTGACCAGACTAGACGATGGGGGCGCTCAGAAGTCGCGGAATCGACTCCCGGACTCCTATACACGGATTATAGCATCCCCGCCAGAAAGTATCAAACAGAAGCATCCGGCTCGCGGGGATGCTCGCCCCACCGCCGCGCCGAATACCTCTGAGCATACGTGGTGGAGCGAGCGTCCTCGCGAGCCGCAACGCCACCCCACGTCATCGTCATTCGTCATCGTGCTCGTGATCCTCACGGCGCGTAGGCTCTTCCTTCGTGCAACGCGCCCTGCCGCTCCCGACTGGTGCAGAAGACCTTGACGTCAGCAGGCTGCAAGCGGGTGATGAGTTCGCCGTGGGTGATGGCCTGTTCCTCGGCGCCGTAGAGAAGGAACATCGATTGCCCGTCGATTTCATCGAGTCCCTCAACGACGACGCCCATATGCGATTCGTCGTCTTCATTAACCAGGATCACGAGCCAATCGCCCTCTGCCTGCCGCGCCACCATTTGAACGTTTGCGGAAGCGTCCGCATCTGGGATCTCGACCACGGACAGGCGGACGCCCGGCGCGTCCGGCGCCGCCAACAAGGGCTGAAGCGCATCGAGTTCGGTGGTCAACGCATACACCGACCCGCGACACTCGTCCGATTTCAGGTAGTGCGACCCCCAATACAGGATGCCCTTGGCGCCGTGCGCAATAACGTCGTAGGCCATGAGACGGGACTCGGCAAAGCTCGGATACGCCGGCTCTTTTGCGCCATAGTACTCGCCGAGTTCGTGCCACGAGAACGCCTGGAGCACCATCCACACCGGCTTGCCCCGGCCGACGGCCTTCCAGCGTTCCGTGGCCCCGCCCACCCGCGCGACCGGGCGTCCCTTCGCGTTGACCGGGTAGATGTCGCACCCGGTGACGTCCACCGCGTCGAGGTATTGACGGACGTAGTACACGTCGCTCTCGAGAGCCTCGTTGATCCAGATAGGCCGGTTCCTGGTGTCGATCTCACGGATCATCGCAGCCGCCTTGTGGATATTGGGGACGATGGTCGCGGCCTGTTTCTGGGCATAGGCCACGGCCTCGGGCGTCTGCCGCCACCACGCGCCGGACGTCTTGTGCACGCCCAGCTTGCGGTGCAGGCCGCTGTACGCGGTGAAATTCCACACCACCTCGTCCGGGCCTTCCCAAACGGCGAGTGCCGGGTGATCCGCGACGGATTCGACGCGCGCGCGCAGCTCGTCGGTTGGCCCTTTGTGCAACGCAAGGGGGAACACAGCCAACAGACCTGCTGCCTGGGCACGGTCGAGGTCCTTACGACTATGGCAGTGCACGAGATTCACACCGGCTTCTGCCATGGCCTCGAGCGCGGCGTCGTCCTTGGGCAGTTCATAGCAGCCAATCGGGAACAGGCGGTGGCCGTCGCGCGTCAAGAGACCATCCGTCTGCGCACATGCGGCAAACCCCGCGCCGAACACCGCGAGAAAGCACACCGGGAGCCAACTGTACCGAACGTCGAGAGCATTCATCAGACAGTACCTCATTCTCAAGTTTGATGGGGCGCGGTTCATAACTTCACGAACTCGTATTCGTGTTCGAGGGTCAGCGTGCCGCCCGGTTGCAGTTCCTGGGTAGCGGTCCAGAGCTCGGGGTTGACGCGGTGTTGCGGGCCGTTCCAGTTGAAGTAGCACACGCCCACCTGGCTCGGATTGAAACGCGAGATGACGCTCCGGCCGGCCGCGGGGTCCACAAAGGCCCATTCGCCCGCGGGCATGGCATCGCCCTGCATGGTGAGTTCCTGTTCCCGCATGGCGCCGCGGTCCAGCGGCAGCTCCTTGGCGGTGTCACCCGCGCCTAAGCGCAACGTTGCGCCGGCCGCGTCGCCGAGGTGAAAGCAGGGATGCACCCGCAGGCAGGTGGACTTGGCGGCGCTCTTGGTATTGGTCAAGGTGGAAGCGATTCTCAAGACGGGCCGGGCCGGGTCTACCTCATAGCGCCGGCGGATTTTGAAGCCGTTCTTGAGCGCGCATTCGACGACGACGCTGCGCGCGTCTTGCTCGATGACCTCGTAGGGCTCGATCCACCCCGGCGACCGGTAGCCGATCTCGCTGAACTCCTTGTAACCCCCTGTGCTGGGGTCGATCCCATCCTCGATCTCGGTGACCAGCATCATCTCTTGGCCGTCGTGTTTGAGGCTGAGGATGCGCCCGCCCAGCCCCGGCACGATCACGGCCTCGATCCCGCCCCCGCGGAGTCGAATGACCGGCAGCGGCTTGGCCTCCGTGCGCACGGTGTCGAGCCACGTATCGAGCGGCCCGCGCCCGCGGCTCTCGGCGATGCGGGTCAGCCCTTCCTTGCGGGCAATCTGTTCGAAGCGCTCGGCCAGCCCGGCCGCTGGGGTTCCGCCCTGCACGGCCGGCGCCAAGGCGTCCTCAGTCAGCCTGGAAACAGGGTTCGCCTGATGCATCAACTGCGTGTACATGACGGGCAGGCGCGCTACCTGGACCCGGTGGAGGCGCACCGGATCATCCTGCATCATCGCCTCGGCGTTGTCGAAGAGGCCGACGTACTTGGCGATCGCCTCATCGGTTTGGAAGGGACTCTGGGGCGGCGCGCCGATGGTCATGTGGAAGTCCGGGTCGGACACGGCGCGGCGGTGGATATCGTCGATGTACTCGCGGATGAGATGCCAGCATCTACCGTAGTATGCCTCGCAGAACTCGTCGATGGCCGTGTCGACATCGTAGTCCGGGTTCCACAGCAACTTGGCCATGATATACGTGCGCAGCTCGGCAAACTCCCCGCCCTTCGAGAAGTAGTTGGCCTCTTCGTAGATCCCGGTGACGCCGTTCTCGATGAAGAACTTGATGTTCGGCTGGAGCACGTACAGGTTCGGAAACGGTTGCACGCAGTGCGCATAGTTGATCACATAATCCCAGATGTGCAGGCGGTCGCACTTCTGGTTCCAGCCCTTGATATCCGCGACAAACGCGGCGTTGAACGGCGACGTTGCGAGCGGGCGGTTGAACTCGCATTCGATACTGCACAGGCGTACGGCTACGTTGGGCAGGGGCTTGACGTGTTTGGGCGGCTTGCGCGTGTACTGATACGCAAGGGTATCGATGATGATGTCGGGATGCTCCTGGGCGATGGCGGCGGCAATGCCGTTTACGAAATGCAGCAGCGGGCCGCTCTGCGACCCTTCCGCCTCGGCGAGGGCCGTGCACTTCGCGCAGGTACAGTAGTTGCGGCAGTCGTTCTGCGACACCGAGATGATCGAGGCGTCCGGTGATTCCTCAATCCAGCGTTTGACGGTTTCGGTGGCGATGCGCAAGACGTCCGGGTTGGTCAGGCAGAGTTGGGCGCGCTCTGCCACACGCGCGCCGCCGATCTCGGAGAAGTACTCCGGGTGCTGCGCGAAGTACTCCGAAGGCGGCACGAGTGACCGGAAGGTATGGACGAAGCCCCGGTAGTCGATCTTGCCGCCCCAAGTGTCCGTGGCGTGGGCGCACTTCCCGTTGAGGCGGTTGCGCACGCCGAAAACCGCGGGCCGGCAATTCGGGTAGTCGGTGTCGCGGTATTCCAACGCGGGGACATACGTGATGTCGAGAGCGCCGACAGTGATTGCACCCATGGTCGGCCAGGTCATGCAGTCCGGCGCAAACCACCGGCACCCGAGATGGTCTTCGAGGAACACATAGGTCGCGTAAAGGACGCCGCGCTTGTTTCCGCTAAGGACAACGTGCGGGCCCTTCGTGACGATCCGGATTCCCTCGATACCGAGGGCGTCATAGTCGATGCCTAGACCAAGCGATTCGGTGAAGGCGTTCCTCCCGATGCTGAGACACCGCTTGCCGCTGCATGCCGCGTCCGACAGGATCGGGATCGCCTGTCCGGTGATCCGCTCGAGGTGCATCTGGAGGTCGAGCGCGGCAGTGTTCTCCTGCGGCGTGGGTTCTTCGGCGATGACGATGGCGTGGGTGTCCTTGCCGAGGGCCGCGCCGCCCAGGGCTATCTGGCAGGTGCCCAATTGCTGTGCCTCCTCTTCGATGCGGCGTTCCCACTGCTTGGCGGTTTCGCCGAGTTTGAGGAGCGCGGCGTGGTCCTGCGCGCTGGCGCCGAGTTTCTCCGCCACCTTCGCAAGCGCTGCCCTGAAGCGCCCGAGCTCCGCGCGGCGCTCCGCCACAGGCGCGGGTATGCCGCCCTGCTCCCGGCCCGTGCAATACGCGGCAAACGCGGCGAATCCGTCGAGCACCGCCTCGTTCGCGCCGAACGCAGGCAGGGCCTCGGCCATCGCGCCGAACGGGTTGTCTGCGTCCAATTTCGAAGCGACCTCCCACAGACGCTCGAAACCTGCATGCAGCTTTGGCGCCCCGAACTCGAGCATGGCCATGAACATCCGCGTTCGCAAGCCCGGGTCTTCCGCTGCCTTGGCGATCACGCACGCGATGTCGGCCTTCACCTTCGGGTCCGCAGCGTCCCGCAACACTGTCTGCGCCTTGGCAAACGCCCCCTGTGCCGCATACCACCGGGCCAGGAGGCGCGCGTCGTTGCCCTGCACGCTCCCCTGCGCCTCCGCTCCCTGCGCCAAGGCGGCGATGGTCTCTTCAGCGCTCATGACTTGCTCGACGACCACGTCGTCAATCCAGGCCTCTGTATTCGCGGCCCCGAAGAATGCGAGCGGATGCAGGAATACCTGGTCCTGCGGCACGCGAAACGTGACCGAAAACCGCTGCCAGTCCTGGCCATCAGGGATACTCGCGTAGGTGTTGAAGGCCCAGACGTACGAGTCCCACTGGTACACATACAAGGCATGTTCCGAGCCCGCGCCCACGGTGGCCTTGGCCCAAGCCGTAGCGCGGTACGTCGCGTACGGCTCGACAGGCAGCGGCCCGCCGATAGATGCCCAATGCTGACGTGCGTCCACACGGAGATAGCCCGCGCGTTCGCCAGTGCGCGCGACGCCCGCGACCCCCGTTTCCTCAAACCCCGGGTCCGGGTACAAGTTGTCCGCGGCCAGAGCCACGAACGCGGTGACAATCATAGCGACTAGGCCCGAGACTCTGCTCATCGGATACTCCCTATTCTGTTCGTCACGGTTGGCACGAATGGCACTCAGGTCATGCTCCTCGGTAGACGTCGCGGCGGTGCCCTATTTTCACCACGAGCACGTGTAGGATCTCATCATGAATTTCATACAGAATACGATAGCGGCCGACGCGGATGCGGTAAGAGCAATCGCTTCCGGTGAGCTTCTCGACGCCCGGCGGTCGCGGATTGTCGGCCAGCGCGTGGACGTGCTCATCGATGCGGTGGCGCGTAGCGTGTGGCAGGCGTTTGAGGTCGCGGAGGGCGCCGCGTTCAATGATAACCCTGTAGGCCACGTCAGGGATCCAGTTCCTTGCGCGCCTCTTCGTAAGGGATCGTGCCCTCGCTCTCAGACTTGGCCTTGGCCATTTCGGCAAGGTCCAGGCGGTCCTCGAGTTCCCGCAGAACACGGTATTCTTTGGCTGAGATGATGACCGCGATATCCTCAACCAGCACGGGATCGCCATCTGCCGCGACCCGTGCCAGCGTTTCCGACAGATGTTCCGCAAGTTCGCTCTGAGTCAAGGCGGCCATGAGTCGTCATCCATGCCAATTGCAGTGACACCATTCTACAACCAAACCACGCCCGGCGCAAGAGATGGAGCACTTGCCCGACCATGTCGGCGCACCGCGCCAAGTCGGAAGGCATGAAGAGAGGGGCTCATGTTTGGCGCGGTTCAGGTCCGGGCGAGGGAGAGGGAGAACTTGAGCTTGATGGCGGCGTGGGGGCAGCTTTCGTGGCAGCAGTAGCAGTAGATGCACTTGGCATAATCCCAACTGGGATACTCGCCCATGGTGATGCATTGAACCGGGCAGATCTCGGCGCAGAGGCCGCACTGCTTGCAGTTGTCGATGTTGAGAACGGGGCGGCGGCGCTGCAGGCCGGACACGCGACTGGACAGGAATCGGGGGAAGCGCAACGGTTTGGGCAGCCAGAACCGGACCGGCTCGATGTCCTGGTTGGTCTCGCTGGCGACGCTGCCGAGGCCGCGCTCGATGGCGAAGCGCGTGGTCCAGACTTCCTGAGGGTCCAGCCGGGTGGCGCGGCTGCACGCGGCATCGAGCGCCACGGCATCGGCGCTGAGCCCCACCAGGTTAGCGGGTTTACGGCGCCCGCCCGGCCCCGGACCGAAACCATCGAGCCCCACAATGCCGTCGATGACGTTGAGCAGGATCTTGGGTTCGATGAACCCGTAGAGGTCCACCAGCAACTGAGAGAACTCCTGGTTCGACGGCGCCTTAACGTGGGCCTGCTGCTTGCCGCCGCCGGGGATGCACCCCAAGAGGTTCTTCACCGCGGCCGTGATCCGCGTGAGCATGTGCGCTTTCAGTTTGGGCATGTTGATGACGCCCGCCACGTCGTCCAGGATGCGCGACAGGCCCACCTCGGGCAGGTAGCGGTTGTCGGGATTGGTGAAGGGCCGGGTGGGCAGTTCCTCAAAAGGCACCACCGACACCCGGTCGAAACGTTTGCCGATGTCGGCTATGCCGGTTCGCTCGAGTGCGTGGGCCGTGCGGCCCGGCACGCAGCAACTGTCGGCAATGACGATTTCGTTGCCGCTGTCCAGAAGCACGCGCACCATGGCTTCGATGACCACTGGGTGGGTGGTGATGTGTCTTTCGGGCGGATGCGGGCTCAGGACATTCGGCTTCAGCAGCACCTTGCTTTGCCGGGGGAGTTCGACGCCCAGATACGCAATGCCGTCCGTAATGATCCGTTCGACGGCCCCCACGTCGTATTCCTGGCACCTATCGAGGAAGGCTTTGCTGTTTTCCATGTGATGTCCGGCTTGGCTCATGTCACATTCGCGCCGAGCAAGGATCGCGCGGTAGGTTCCGAAGGGCCGCGGTTCAGGGCTCTGGGATGGGCACGGCCCTGCCTTGCTCGATGTTTCTCAGGTGGCCGTTGGCGGCATCGAGCCGTTGGAGCACGGCGCGTAGGTTGCCGTTGATTGTATCGGCATTGGTGGCGAGGCCTGCCATGGCACCGCCGTTTTCCTTGAGCACGGCATGGATCTCGCGCAGCATCGCGTAGTTCCTGTCGCCGCCTTTCATGAAGCTGGGGGGGACGCTCTTGATCTCTTCCGGCCCAAAGGTCTGGGCGGCATCCGCGGTCTTCTGGATCAACGCCGGGCCGCAGAGCGCCCCGAGAAGAAAGGCGGCCGCCACTGAGGTCAGCCAAAGGATCCGCCATTTGGTAGTCATGATCTCGGCTCCTTGTTGTTGGCGCTACTCGTCGCTCTTGTCAGTCTCTTCCGTGCCCTCAGGCTCGGGGGGCTCAGGGGCGCCCGAGGACCTTGTGCGCTCTGCGGCCTCCTTGGCATCAGCGCGCAGCCGCTCGGTGGGCACCTGCTTGAGGAGTTCGGTTTCGGGGTTGATGAGTCCCTTCTCGGTGAATTCGCCCCACCGGGACTTGGCGGCCTCGAGCTTGTCGGCGAACTCGGGCGGCATTTCGTAGCCCACGATGTAGGGCGTGATAAACACCACGACCTCGCTCTTGTCGTCGCTCCACGTGTTTTTGCCAAACAACTTGCCCAGTACGGGAATGTCGCCCAGGACGGGGATCTGTTTCTTGACGCGTTGGCGGGTGGCGTTCAGCAGCCCGCCGATAATGATGGTTTCGCCGTGGCGCACGAGCATGTTGGTTTCGACCTCGGTGGTGCTTTCGGTGGGCAGTCCGCTGGTCACGAAGCCACTGGAGACCTTGGGTTGGATTTCCATCCGGACGAGGCCGTCGTCGGCAATGTGGGGCGTCACCTCGAGCACGGTGCCGACTTCGAGGAACTCGACGCTTTCCAGGCTCGCGGTCTCGGTGGTCGTCGTCACACGAAAGCCGAGGCGGTCGCCCACCTGGATGCGGGCCATCTGGCCGTCCAGCGCGAGGATTTGGGGCGCGGCCAGGATATCGACGTCCGACGTGTCGTCCAGCAACTCGATAAAGGCGCGGCTGTCACGCTGTAGTGTGCCCGCGTAGAGACCACTGCCCAGGCTGAGGTCATCGGTGGCGCCCGCGTCGGCCTTTGTTGTGGTCTCGCCGCCGTTCTGTGTGGTTTCGGTCGGCCGGGGCGGGAACGCGGTAGCAAAGCCCGACCCGACGGCTTCGACGCCGTATTGCGTGAGGGGGATGGTGTCGAATCCGACGCCGATGTTCAAGTTGTCCTCGCGCTTGACGTTGACGATGTGCGCGGCGATGAGAACCTGGGAAGGCGGGACGTCGAGTTCTTTGATGAGATCCTCGACGAGCGCAATGTTGTACGCCGAGTCCTTGACGACCAGGCGCTTTTCTGAAAAGAGCAAGGCCTCTCCGCTCGGGGACAGCAGGGCCTCGACGGTGGTCAGGACTTCGGAGGGGTTGGCGTGATCAATCTTGAAGGCACGCACGATGAGGTCCTGGGCG
>Ga0272441_10014178_pt1 | contig 11347 bp, 11 predicted proteins | sample SSMProp6N_FD_193582 | JGI IMG/M metagenome (GOLD analysis project Ga0272441, IMG submission 193582) | Marine sediment archaeal communities from Little Sippewissett salt marsh, Falmouth, MA, United States - SSM-Prop-6N | ecosystem: Environmental > Aquatic > Marine > Wetlands > Sediment ... | reverse complement strand
ACCGCCGGAGCCGGAGACCCATGGCGAGAAGGACAAGCGGCCCCGCGAGGAATGGGATTTCGATCGCGAATCCGCGCAAGTACCAGCAGTAGAAGATGAAGAGGTGGAAGGTTCCGAAGACGAGCGGGAAGAAGACAACCAATCGAATGATCGCCGACTTCCACGTCAGCAGCTTCGGCGTCTCACGTCCAGCCATCCGGTTCCTTCCATCAACCGGTAGTCGTGGGCGCGCTTGATGAAGGAGCAACGCACACTGCCAGCATCCTAGTCCAACGCATCCTACTGCAGCCTCCCTTAGGAGTCCCATACTCCTGCTTGGGGTAGATACCTCTACGGGTGTACTCAAGGTTGATCCTAGAGCAGTCTACCGTTGACGGCAACCGCATGAGCTGGAACGTTGCAGGGCGGTTCTCTGTTCATGGTTCTCGGGACTGCTATGCATCTGGTTCAGGCAACACCAGGTTCCGGGGTAGAGTGAGAGGGAGTTCCAGATGCGCCGGCCCCCTTTGGCGGAGGGATGCAGATCGGCTACGGTCCATCGAGATGAGCTCTCGACGAAGTGGACGGACGATCAGGGTCTACTGCGCAGGCGGCGGGTGTCTTCTCTGCAAGTAGCAGAAGGGCGGGAGCGGGAAGCTGGTCAAGTGCTTCGTGCACAACATCATCCAGGACAACACGAAGGGCGACCTGCACTGTCAGGAGTACCGATGCTGCTAGGCTCCCGAATCGGGACCAGTCCGAAGGCTGTCAAGTCGGTCGTAGGGGCTGCTGCGCTTCACCGGCCAAGCGGCTACGAGCCATCCCATCCGATGTGGATCTCCTCGATGCGGCAGTTCACCGTGTCCGCCAGAGACGCCTCTGACTCGACGTACATGGCCAACTCGAACTTGCCCGTCTCGGCGGGGTGGTAGATCCCGCACTCACCCACAAGTCTCTCATTGATGAGCAGACTGAGATTCGCCGTGCTGGCGTCGTACTGGAACCTGTACGGAACCGCTCCGCTTTCCGAGTCCTCACCTCTGCAAGACGCGCGCTTGGCCAGTTGGCTCTCGCTCAGGCAGTGCACATCGACCGCCTGGCTCCAATACTCAACGCGGATTCCTGACAATGCCCAGTCTGGCATTATCCGCAGGGAGGCTACTTCGATAACGAACCTTGCCTTTGAGGTCTCAAGGGATGCAAGAAGACACACCTCGAAGTCCTCAGTTGGACTAAGCTGGATGCCCGAATCGAGTCCAGTGATCATGGTTGACCGACCATTGAAGACGTGCCAGCACGGCAGCTCAGAGCTTGTTGTCCCCTCGAAGCACAAAGCGTCGTCCTTGACAGACACAGAGATCTGAGGGTCTCGTGTAGGGGCATAGGCGAAGCCCAACTGATATGGGCGGAGCATCACTTCCCCAACGTGGGGCTGCACGTGCGGGCCGTCGTCGCCGAAGGGACACGGATCGCACGCCGTCCCCCTGAAGTCGTGTGTGCAGAAGACCCACGTGTTCTCGTTGCCGAACAGCTCATGGGCTTCATGCTCAAAGGGCCGCGACAGCTGTAGGGAGCGGCCCTCGGCGTAGAACCCAAGAAGACCGCACATAGCGAGCGCCACCAGTGCTACTCCCGAGATCGTAGACTTCCTTCTCCCCTGGCGTGCAACGTATGCTGTCTCGTACCTGGCCATGGATGCCTCCTCGTGGATGCCACGCCGACTGGTTCAGTCTACCGCGAGTGCGCCTACTGGAACAGACCGAGGAAGCGAGACACAACCGCTTCTCCCTACCTGGAACGTGACCGTGAAGGTTCTCAGGCAAACCCCTGACCTTCATCCAGCGCGAGTCGGATTCAGCGGCTGTTGATGGGGATCAGCAGCCCGCGAAGCTCACGCGATGTGGTACGCAGTTCGTGCAGAAGGCGCACTCCCGTGGCGTACGAATCCTAGCTCTCCTTCTGGACCGATTTCAGTGGGCCAGGTCAGTCGTCCTTCAGATTGTTCACTGACCCAGTGCCTATTCTCAGAGCCGTTATCGTGACATCTGCAATGCTGAATCCGCAGTCAGCCAACGGGGCGATTCGTAGTGTGATCCGTCTCGTGTCGTCACCCCACGAGGTAAGCAGCACGGCGGGAACGTAGATTCTAGTCTCCTCGCCGGGCACGGCGACAGCTTCTGGCGCGGTCAGGTAGACACCTTGGACTTGGAAGGAGTAGAGCTCAGGCAGCGGCCTGCTCAAGAGGTCACCATCGCCGTCAGAGAATGCGACAGAGATGTAAGGCATTGGCTGGTCCCCTTGATCAAGGTTCCCGTCTAGTGCAAAGGCCCATCCGGGATGAAGAATGACCTCGTAGATGTTGTCGGGCTGCTCTTGAGGGATTTCGAACTCTGTCTGGCGTTCGATCTCGCGCTCGAGCACATCTATCTCGGAGCCTCCATGGTCGTCGACGTAGAGGATGAGGTGATCTCCCTCGTTCAGAGCAGCAACCGCGCTGTCGATCATGCGCTCTAGATCAGCTCGCAATCGGCCCCAATTCCCCGTGTCACTTGACGATCGTACTGCAGCCTTGCCAAATCTGTTGCTGAGAACCTGAGTCATTTTGCTCTCGTTGTTCTTGTGGTCCTTGTCTGTGTTGTTCCCCGAGAAAACGACGACTTGCGCCGAGGAACCCCATACGCTGGCGTACCCACCGTGCGCGCTTGTGTTTTGCGGTGTATCCGGGTCATCCCCGTCATTGATGTGCCTCTGCCCCACATCTCCCGTCTCAGCAGCCCGATCGTCTGCGTTCGCCTTGGCCAAAGTGTCAACTACTCGCTCGCCAACCGTTGCATCCCTAATTGCGTCCAGAAGCGAATCGGTCCAGTAGCTTCCCATGTCCGTTCCGCCCACCTTCGCGTCGTTCGGCCCCCAGCACGGCAGGTCTTTCGAGCTAGCAGATCCACCTACGAACGGGATCGCGGGTTCGAACTCCCCAAGCATCGCTGCAATGTCATCAAGCATTCCGCCGCCGAAGCAGCTATTGAAGAACACCAGGACACTCAATGGCCTTTTCCCGGCCTTGTCGATTGCCTTACCGATCATCTCTGCCAGATCGTCATCTCTGACTGTATCGTAAGTCCACAATGACCCTGTGGCAGATGGCGCCTGGACGGTGATCGTCGAGTGCTCGCCCGACGTCTGCTTCGTTGGCGGCACATCGCCGTCGCCCGCCGCTCCCACTGACACTAGGATTAGGAGTGACACCCATAGGATCAATCGCCGCATGCTCGTTGCCTCCTCTCGACTTGAGTCCATGCCAAACTGACTGGCGTGAACTACATAAGATCCTAGCAGGTTCGGACGTGCCTCTGCAATCGGACCAAGTGCTGAACTCTGATCCCATTTGACCGGTCCTGTAACGGCGCGCTCCCACATTGAACAGCGTCAACGGCGCTTAGCCAGGCTGTCACCTGGTCAGCTTCCCACGCTGCCGCGAATCGAAGCGACTTCATCTTCTGTCGGCCATCTTTGAGTTCCAAAGCTATTCAGTACACTAGGGAGAACTGCCGTTATCCCATGCGATTCACTACGCAGTCCGCGCAGAACGCGTACTCCCGGAAGCCCTGGATCTCCTTCTGGACCGATTCCAGCAGAGCGAGATCGCGAGGCAATCAGAGGCACACTAGCCTTGCTTCTGAAGTTGGCCTAGTATCGGAACATGAGACTTGTCGAAGAGGAGGAAGAGGCTTGGGCAGAAGGGCAAGCGTTGCTTTGCTAGTCACTTTCGCGGTGGGGTTGGGTGCAATCGCCGCTTCTGAAGGGATTGAGGACTTGGCAGAGCGATTCGTTTGCGTCTACAAGAACCTGGCAAGCGAGCCTGTCCCGAGCAGCATCAGATACTCGTGGCCTCGATCTCCCTCAAGCCGGCATGTGGATGCGACTCCTTCCTCAACCAACTGGCTTGTCGACGGGATTCCTTTCTACTACCAACTCATGCTAGTGGAGTGCTGCTGCAATCGCGCTCAGCCGGGGTTCCCACCGTGCCGAACATCCGACTTCGTGAATCTCGTATCCGGCGTGTTCTCTCGACTGCACGTTCTCACATTCTTAAGGAATGCCGCTGATCTTCCGGATGGGTACGTCGCCGCCCAGCTGGTTGTTTCGTATGAGGACGGCGACCTGTCGGTCCTTGATCTTGTGACGGGCGCGAACACGGCTGAGTCGAGGTATGACGCCCCCTTCTACAAGGACTGCCTCGCACACTCACGAGTCATGCCCGCTTTGCCCGTGATCGCCGGTGATGATGCGGGCAACCTCTTCTACAACCATCTCTACCACGCGGCCTTCGACTTGAAGCTCAAAGCGATCGTGTCCATTGAAGCGCGGATGCCGACCTCGTCCTGCGAACCGAGAGTAGGTTGTGGAGGAGCAGTGACCTCAGATCTCCGCGTTGTGGTCGATGCGATGACGCTAGAACGCTAGCCGACCCTCGGGAGTTCGAAGCTCGGACACGCAGGCCCAGAGGGCGCTCTTGGTTTGCTGCGAATCAGTATGCTCTCCGTACAGAAGGCGAGCTCCTCCGCTTGCGGAGTGCTCTAGTGACATACAGCCGGAGCTTCCTTGGCCGGGGGGGCCGATTGGGTAGTTGTCCACCGGAATGAGCTCTCGACGGAGTGCACGAACGGTCAAGATCTACTGCGCGAGCTGCGGGCATCCGCTCTACAAGTACCGGAGGGCGGGGGTTTGAGCAGAGGGACGGAACACCCTGGCCGACTGTGACAGGGTCGAGATCGCCCCACCGAAGTCCCGAACCGTCGGGCCACGGTACGGTGAGGCCGGCATAGGTCATCACAGATGCGAGAGCGAAGGTTGCGGTTCTGCACATGGCCCCTCTCCCCTCTCATGTATGCCATGATCGCCTCGGCAGCCGAGTTTCGGATCAATCACCTCTCGAACGTCATGCCGTCAATCATGACCTGAAGCTCCGATGTCTCCTCTCCATCACATCCCCTCCTTGACTCGCACGCCGTCGAAGGCATTCGCACACCGATGGATTCGATCGGCTTGGCCTTCAGGTCCAGATACGCGTAGAAGACAAGAGCGTAGATGGTGCCATCAGGTAACTTGGCGGATAAAGCCGGTTCGACTTGCGTGTGTCCAAGACAGAGCTGATTCTCCGGCCAGTTGTAGTTCGTATCAGCCGTATTGACACCTGCAACGAGGTCGAGAATTGACTCATCGCCGTCGCCATACGTGACAACCAGTTGAGCGGCTACGTAGCCATCTGGGATGTCGGCGGCCTTGGCCAGGCTAGTGAGGACGTGAAGCCGAGAGAAGATCCCGGTGATGTCATCCACGAATCCCGATATTCGACAAGCCTGTAGTCCCAACTGGCCACTGAAGCAGCTGCAGTAGCCAAGCCAAGGGTAGAGGTAGAAAGGCACTTCTCTGATCGTGACGGTGAGTGGGGAGCCCTCCCACGAGTATGTGACGCCATCAGGAACAGGCGCAGTCGCGGAATCGTTGTAGACACAGACATACCGGCCTGCGAGATCCTGATCTTGGGCGCAAGCAGGCTGAAGGGCCGTGAGAACGACAACCGCCAGCAGAAGGGCAATAGCTGGGCTCTTCACTTCTCCTCCTTCTCCAGGTTTTTCTGATTGCCTTGACCGTCACTTGGCTGATCGAGCGGTCCCTCTTCGCCCCGAGCTTCTTCAGCCAGCCGATCGGATCCTCTGCCAGCTGCTTCTGCAGGACGTGGATTGAGGGCAAAGGATGGTCCTCAGTGACAGCGGCCTCACCGGAGCGATCATAGGCATCCCACGATGGTGCGCCAATTTCATTCGTGGACGCGTGCCCAGAACGGAGTCCTGGGCACACAGCACGGGACTCCCTTGGCCTCGCCGCTCCGATCGGCTAGGGTCGATCGAGATGGGCTCTCAACGAAGCGCACGGACGATCAGGATCTACTGCGCGAGCTGCGGGTGCCTTCTCAAGTACCGGAAGGGCGGACCGGGCGGCTCGTGAAGTGCTTCGTGGACAAGATCGTCCAGGACAACACGAAGGGCGACCTGCGCTGAATCGGGGGACACAAACCTGATTGGCTGGTCGAGTGACACTCAAACGGGGTATGTGTACGCTGATTCCTCGATCGGAGGAGACGCTCGATCCAGCGCGTATGGGATTCCTTCGCTTGCCGAGAGTCGTGCTTGGTCACGCATGGCCCTGGAAACGTGATCAAGGGGCTCCATGGTTGTAGGATGGCGCGCAAGAGATGGCAATTGCAGTATGAGAGGAGAAGAGTGCAGACAGTGGCGAGCACGCCAGGGTGGATTGCTCGCGGAGCGCAGCGATGCTGGTGTGCGCGTTCGCCTGCGGATTGTTGCTCGCTCAAGAGATGAACATCAGACCCTACGAACCTGCTGATTGGGATGCCGTACGCGATATCTGGAACCGAGGGAAGCCAGACGAGTTCCGGGGCACATGCGATCTGCGGGCCATCATCCCCCTTGAGCGAGATGAGCGTATGCAGCAGTTGTTCCGTGACTCCACGATCTTCGTCGGTGAAACCGACGGCCGGATCATCGGCTTTGCCGGGTTCAAGGGAGAGGTCGTGACATGGTTGTTCGTGGATCCTGACTGCTACCGGAAGGGGTACGGTTGCGCGCTGCTGTCCTTCATCCTGTCTCGCATGGGGTCAACGGCACGACTCAACGTTGGCGCGGGGAACGCCGCGGCAATCAAGCTGTATGAGAAACACGGGTTCAGGATCACGAACCGGTTCAACGGGAAGTACAACGGTTATCCGACCAAGGCAATAGGGATGGAGCGAACATCGCACTGAGCGCTATCGTCGCTTCGCGCCGAAGCGTTGGTGTGGGCTCTAGAGATCCCATTGGCAAGACGCCAGTCGCATTGGGAGCCTCTGTTCAGAAATGAACAGGGGCTGTTCCATAAAACGGAGTGGGACGATGTTGCTGGGACCTCCGGGGACATGGCACGCGACTTCCTTGGCCAGGCGACGCCGATCGGCTAGTACCCACCGGGATGAACTCTCGACGAAGTGCACGGACGATCAGGATCTACTGCGCGGCCTGTGGGTGCCTGCTCTACAAGTACCGGAAGGGTGGGCCGGGGCGGCTCGTGAAGTGCTTCAGACTACCTGGCTGAGGAGATCGTCCAGGACAACACCGAAGGCGACCTGCGCTGTGCAGAGTGCGGTCACGGATTCACTCAGGGGCTCATCCGGTGGTGTAGTGTGGAACTGCGGAAATAAGTCCTGCAGCCTCTGGAATGAGTACTGCGTCCCCAGAACTTCGCCCTTGCCCGGGACAAGCCTCCAGTCGCTACCGAGGTTCCGCGAAGGCAGTGAGACCGTGGCGCGCATCGGGCAAGATTGGGCGGAGACTTCGGAAAGGGGAGCGTCTTGAGAATCGCGTTGTTCTACTACGATGGGTTTGCCGAGTTCGAGATGGTGCTGGCGGGGCTCTTGCTCCAGAAGAAGCATGAGATCGTGGCCGTCGCTTTGGAGGATCGGGAGTATCGAAGTGAGGAGAGACAGCGGTACCTCGTGGATCAAGCGATCCAGGATGTCGACGTTCAGTCGATCGATCTCCTGATCATCCCCGGAGGGGATCCTGGACAGCTATTCGAGAGTCAGGAGCTGAAGGCGTTCATCGAGGCGCTGTTGACAGCGGGCAAGAAGGTGGGCGCGATCTGCGGCGGCGCCTGCCTCCTCGCGGGACTCGGCATTCTCGACGGGAAGCGATGCACGGGGATGACGCGGGGCGAGGCGCCCGACGTGCCAGGGTTCCGCTACTTTGAAAACGCGGAATTCTCCAACGACTACGTCGTTGTGGATGGCAACCTGATCACCGGACAGGGACAGGCCTACGTGGAGTTCGCGATGGAGCTGGCCCGTCAGATGGGACTCGTCGAGAGCGAAGAGGAGTACCAGGAAGGCGTGAACTGGCTCAAGAACGTCCGCTGATCTACGCCGCCGGGGGGAGTTCGGGGGATATAGTCCGCAACTGCCTTGGCTAGGTGTGCCCCATTGAGTAGGGTCGGAGTTCCCGGGACATAGTATTCAACTCCCTTCGCCGCGCGGTGCCGGTTGACCAGAGCTCGATCGGCATGGAGGGGAGGCTGAGGACAGCAACCCGATATCGAGCCTGAGGTGCGGTTTGCGCCCCGGTTTCCGCACGGGGCAGCTGAGGTAGCTCGCTGGGAGTTCCGGGTGTGAAGTCGGGTCTTGTTCCGATGCTTCAGCGCCTTGTCCACCGGCTTCGCATGGACGCCGATCGTCGAGTCGTGTGCCGCCCGATTCCCGGAGGTCACTCCCCCGCGTTCAGCCACACATAGATCTTCGACTCGCTACTCATCCCCGGGTCGTGAGCGAAGACGATATCCGAGTCACTGTCGCCATCCAGATCGCCAACACTAACGGACGCACCTTGGTCGCCGACGAAGCGCGCGGGGCTCCGGGTAAAACGCCCTGCACCGTCATTGACCCAGACACCGTCGGGGTAGTTCCCACCGGCAACGACGAGATCCAGATCGGAGTCCCCATCGATGTCGACGGCCAGAGCTTCGTAGCTCCACCCGGGGCTGAGTTGCTGGCCGGAATCGTGGAACACCGCGTTGCCGTCATTCAACCATACGGAGTCTGCTCCGTCATGAGCTCCGACGAACAGGTCGACATCGCCGTCCGAGTCGAAGTCTCCGGAGGCCATCGCAATGCCCGAGTGCGTCTCACCCAGTGCGCCGGCACGGACCACAAAGGAGCCGAGGCCGTCGTTCATGCACAGCACGTTAGGGACGGAGAAGCGACCGAGCGCGGCGTCGAGATCGCCATCTCCATCCAGATCAGATAGGTGGATCCCATTGACGGTGTCGGCACTTCCGGGAACAGCGACGCTGGTGAGCTGCCCGCTCCCGTCGTTGATCCAAAGGAAGTTGGCGGCCCCGGCGGTGCCCACGAAAGCGTCAAGATCTCCATCGCCATCCAGATCTCCGCTAGCGAGCGAAGCGCCCGGGCTGTCCTGGGGCAACGTTCGGATGGCGAAGCTCCCGGTTCCGTCATTGAGCCAAATCTCGTAGTTCCCGTCGAAATCGCCAACGAGTGCGTCGGGGGCTCCGTTGCCGTCGAAGTCGCCCGCCGTGGCAAGGGGGAACGATCCGAATGCGTCGGCGTAGTCTGGCTGAGAGAAACCGCCATCCCCGTCGTTCCAGAGGAGGAACGATTCCCCGGAGCGGCAGGCACACAAGAGATCCAGGTCGCCATCGCCATCGAAGTCCAGCAGCTCCGTGTCGCAGACGGCCCAGCTCCCCTGAATCGTCTGCTGTAGAGCAAACGCGAGGGCGGCGGCTTGCGTGCTGGCTTCGTCCGTTGTGCTGACACTGACGGTATCCTGCGCCAACGCGTCCTCGAGAAGGCTCTCGATCGATGTCCGCTCCAGGCCGGCCCGGCAGAGCTCGGCAAGATCGAGTCGGATCGATCGGGCGAAGTCGCCGTTGAAGTAGAGGTAGCCCTCACTGCGGACGAGATCGCAGACTACCGAGTACCGCGTGCACGAGGAGTAGCCGTGCGAACACGGGAACTGCACAGCGTCCAGGATCTCCGCGACGCGTTCCACTGTTGGTGAGGCGTCCGCTGCCAACATGTCGTTCGCGAGGTCGTAGCGCCAGCAGGGCCACCCGCCGAGCGAAGGATCGCTTCGGCGGAAGTTGGTGATCACGAGACGGCCGTCCTCCATCCAGTGCACGTGCTCTCCATCGACGATCGCGGCCGCACCGGTGCGATCTGCGAGGAAGAACTGCATGTTGCTGCGAAAGATCGTCTCGTTGTAGTGTCGATAGCGCGCCAGGTTGTAGGAATTGAGAAGCTCGATGGCCTCTTCCACCGTGGCGCATCCCCCCATCATCAAGATCTCGATGTGCTCCGGACACGATGGTTTGCCTGCCCACTGCCGGTTGGTCACGGTCGGTGCGCCGAACGTGTCGAAGTAGAGGCCGTGATCGTTCACGCCCTGAAACTCGAACCAGTACGGGGCGCGGGGCCCGAACTCACCGCGAACCTGGTATCCGAAGTAGACGGCGCCGTAGGTGTCTCCTGTCGCGGCCTGCGCCCACACGTGGGAGTCGAACCGCGTCCAATCCTCATTCCCGCCCACGACGACACGTCCGCCCTCCGCGATCGCTACGCCGGTGCAGGCCAAAGCCCGGGGTCCAACGATCAGTAGGACAACGGCCGCTGCGACAGCTGCTTTCCACATGGATCCTCCCTCTTGTAGCTGCGCTGAGATGCCTTGGCGTCGATCACGTCTTGTTCCGATCGGGCGGATCCACCACGATCCGCTGGATGCGGAACGGTTGACCCGGTTGCCGACTCGAGCCTACGATGACAAGAGAGCCGTCGGAGTGCTGGAAAATCCGGGCGTGGAGGTTGTGCGCGGAACTTGGGAGGAGTTCCTCCCACTGAAGCACGCCGGATCGATCGAACGCCGCGATCAAGATGTCGTCTCCAGGCGTGTGCAGGTCCGGAGTCTGCCAGCCACAACATACGAAGCCGCCATCCGTCGTTTCGGTGACGGTATCGGCCGCCTCCACCTGATCGGCCTCACCATAGGTCACCAGCCATTCCTCGTTCCCATGCATGTCGACCTTGACCAGCAGGGCGTCTGACTTCATGGGAGCGGAGCCGCCTGAGAGCGATCGAAGGCCCGAGATGAGATAGCCGCCGCCGGTTGCGGAAGTGATCGAATAGCCCAACGCGTTTCCCATCATCCACGTCTTCGACCAGATTGCGTCTCCGTCGATGCTGAGCTTGGTCAGCAGGATATCGTTGTCATTGGCCGGGTAGTGAAGAACAGCGCTGAGAATGACGATGGCATCATCAGAGGCCGCGCTGCCGAACGCGATCGTGTTCGCCTCGCTCTCCATGCGGCGCGACCAGAGCTCGCGCCCCCGCCCGTCCGTGCGCACAACGTAGATGCTGCTACGCCCGGCGAATCCGGCATAGCCGGCTGCGCTGGGATCTGCGACGACATCGTTGGGGTCGACGCTGTTGCCGACGATCCAGAATCCGGTGCTCTCGCTCCCGATAATCCGACCACCGACCTCGTTGAGCGGCGTGCCGAATGTTCTCGACCAGAGCTCGTTGCCGTCCGAGTCAACGCGCAGCAGATACACGTCGAAGTCGTCTGAATCCACGGATTGGATCGCACCGGACACGATGAACCCATCGGCACCGCAAGCTGAGACGCCGTGTCCACGACTCGATCGGTCGCCGCCGTAGGTTCGGGTCCATAGGAGGTGCCCGTCGGCATCGAGTCTCAGAAGAAGCATGTGGCGAATGATCTCAGGTTCAAGAGCGACGACCGTCTCG
>Ga0272441_10014177_pt1 | contig 11347 bp, 12 predicted proteins | sample SSMProp6N_FD_193582 | JGI IMG/M metagenome (GOLD analysis project Ga0272441, IMG submission 193582) | Marine sediment archaeal communities from Little Sippewissett salt marsh, Falmouth, MA, United States - SSM-Prop-6N | ecosystem: Environmental > Aquatic > Marine > Wetlands > Sediment ... | reverse complement strand
ATTACCTTCAAAATTTCAAGGGCTTTGTCGACGTCCTGACCGCCTATGAACACTTTAGTGTGTTTTGCGCCTTCAGGTCCTCGAGGAAACATGGCATCTTGGATCAGACGTTTTGCGTCGCTGACTTCAACGTTGCTGTAATTGATTATTTGGGCGTCTGGATAAAGGTCAATGGCAACCAACATGTCGAAGGGGCTTGCGTATTTGTCTGTATCCAAAAATATTATAACATCTTTTCGGCTTGACAAGGCTACTAACCTCACAATTTTGTGAGAGGTAATGCCGTAGAGTGAAATTTATTTGTTTTGTAATAACAAGCACAGCCATTAAAAAAGGTGAAGCAAAACGAAAGATAACACACAAATAAGCCCAATTAGTAACGGAAATTAAAGGTGACCTTTTTGCTCAAACTCTATAACACGCTAACCAGAAAACTGGAAATTTTTGAACCTGCAGAAAAAGGAAAAGTGAAGCTGGTCACTTGTGGTCCCTCTATTTATCAGCTGCCTCACATAGGGAATTATCGTACTTTTGTTTTTGAGGATATTCTCCAACGTTATTTAGAATATCTTGGCTATGAAGTAAAAAGATTACTAAACATCACCGATGTAGAAGACAAAGCTTTGGCAGAAGCTGAAAATAGGAACATGACCCTGAAAGAATTGACGGATGATAACATCAAAATCTTCATCAGTGAACTGAAAAAACTTAAAGTCAAGATTCCTGACCACCTGCAGCGTTCTTCCCTTGTTGTTGACAAAGCCGCAGAGGTGATTGAGCAGCTACTTGAGAAAGGTTATGCATATTGGCATACTTATCGTGGACGAAGAAACGTCTACTTTGATCCCTTAAAGGTTCAGGGATTCGGCAAGCTATACGGTTTGGATATGACTAAATGGCCTAAAAAAACAAGACGTTTCCACAGGGACACGTACTCTACTGACCGATGGAATAGAGGTGACTTCATTCTATGGCATGGCTACAAGAAAGGCGACAAAATTCACTGGGACACAAAAATTGGCAAAGGTAGACCGTCATGGAACATTCAGGACCAAGCTATGCTGCTGAAGACCTTCGGATTAGAAGGGGATATCTGGTGCAGCGGAATCGACAGCACCCACAGACATCATGACTACATAATAGCTACAATTGAAGCCATCACAGGCAAGCCCGTCGCCAGATACTGGCTGCACGGCGCGCACCTATTTTTTGAAGGCGAAAAGATGGCTAAACGTAAAGGCAACATAAAGTATCCAAATGACCTGTTAGAAACCGAGTGTATATGGAATCACATTCGTTTCTTCTTCATCTACGGTCATTACAGACGAAAACTGAATTTTACCTTCAAAGCCTACACCAAAGAATGTGATTTACTCAAGAGTTTTCGGAAGATGGTAAATAAACTCGGTGCAAGTGACGGCATCAAACAAGAATCCAGTAGCCAAGCAAGGAAGCTGGTTAACCAGATAGCAGCAGGCTTTGAAGAGAACATGAACAACGACCTTAATGTTAAGGCTGCCTTCGATTCTGTTTACATGACTGTTTCAAGTCTGGTGAAACTTAAGGAAAAACAGCAATTAAGTATGGAGGACTCGAAAGAGGCTTTAACGAAACTTAAAGCCATCGATTACGTGTTGCAGGCAATCTTCTAGAAAGGGGGGTCATTGAATGTGGCAAAAAAGAGAGATAAAATAATCTTTCACGTTGATATGGACCACTTTTTCACCGCAGTAGAAGAAAGAGAACAACCCGAAATCAAGGGCAAACCCGTTGTTGTAGGGGCCGACCCAAAAGAGGGAACAGGAAGAGGTGTAGTCAGTACCAGCAACTATGAAGCACGAAAGTATGGCGTCAAATCAGGCATTCCAATAGCAAGAGCATGGCGCCTATGTCCCCACGCCGTCTATCTACCCGTCAACTACAGGCTTTACCAGAAAGTTTCTGCCCAAATCATGACCATAATGAGAAGTTATGCGGACAAGTTTGAGGGCTGGGGTTTTGATGAAGCCTTCCTAGATGTAACACAACGAACAAAAGGGGACTACAAAATAGCAGAGAAGCAAGCACACCAAATCAAGAAAGATATCTACAAAAAAGAGAGCTTGACATGCTCCATAGGTGTTGGACCTAACAAGCTTGTGGCAAAGATTAGTAGCGACTTCAAGAAACCTGACGGCTTAACAGTTGTCCGACTCGAAGAAGCAAAAACATTTCTAGCACCTCTGAACGTGCGTAGGCTCCTGTGGGTTGGCAAAAAAACTGAGGCTAGGCTCAACAACATGGGAATCAAAACTATCGGCGATTTGGCAAACTATGATGCGTCTGTTTTGGTAGAAAAGTTTGGTGTTGCGGGGACTCAGTTGTATCTTTCGGCACAGGGAATTGACAACAGTGAGATTCAGGAGCAGTGGGAAAGAAAGTCTATGAGTCGAGAAATCACATTTGATGAGGACACCTCCGACCCAGAGCTTATTTTTGATACTTTGGATGCCATCGCAGAAGATTTGAATCAAGAGCTTGTGGCTTCCAACTTCACTTTTAAAACAACAACAATAAAGATAAGGTACAAGAACTTTGAAACCCATACCCACGGCAAGACCTTGCGCTTCTTTACAGATAGGTTGAAGGACATACAAAAGAGCTCCAGAGAGCTTGTTCAGGATTATCTGTGTCCTGACCGAAAAATCCGGTTGATTGGTGTTAGGCTTTCGAACTTGCTTTCAACTGAAAAGCAGACAAGATTGACTAAGTGAGTGTTTATTCTCAAGTTTTATATCATAAGAACGTCTACTTGATGAATGAAAGGTGGGAGACAGGTTTTGAGTGAAGGGTGGATGCGAGTGTCTGAAAGAATTGTTGAGCAGCTGAAGCAACTTGAAAACACTAAAGATAAAGACCGGTTGGAGTTGGTGAGGTCTCTTCGTTTTGTATTGGGTGTGCTGCAGAGAAGCTTGGTGGGCTGGACCCAATGGGTGAGTAACCCAGACATAATGACCATATTTTCTGAGGATGACCTAGAAAATATGACAAAGAAGCTAGCTGAATTCACTCGTTCCTTTATTGAATATGACATTAAGATGACCAGTTTAGGAGCAGAGAAAGGATTAACTGCTCCCAAGAAGCCCACAAAGAAACCAAAGGAAGATAGAACTGAACGATTCTACGTCTAAAGCAGACAGCAAGAGAGAATACCAGTAACGTTAATAGGCGACTACAAGAAGTAACTTTTTCGAAGTGAGCAGAAAGGTCTCACTTTCATCTGGTCCCATCTAGTGACCATTATGGAGGAAAAATGGATGCTTAAACCAACACTTAGTGTTAATCTGAAAGCAATGAATCTTGTTAAGACTCTCATTGACCAAGCTGACACCTTCGGAGTCTTAATCAGAAAAACAACCTCAGGCGCCACTGTGATTGACGCAGGAATCGACGCCAGAGGAGGCTTCGCTGCAGGTCAGATAATAACAGAAATCTGTCTCGGAGGTCTAGGCAAAGCCGAAATCACCTACAAACAATATGACGACCTTGATTTACCCTCAATCGTTGTTCACACAGATTATCCAGCAATCTCGACATTGGGTTCCCAGTTTGCTGGTTGGCAAATCAAAGCCGACAAATACACAGCAATGGGTTCAGGTCCAGCCCGCGCCCTATCATTGAAACCAAAAGAAATCTACGAAAAAATATGCTACGAAGACAGGTCAGATGTGGCTGTGCTGGTTCTTGAAACCTCAAAAGAGCCCCCAAAAGAAGCAATAACAAAAATCTGTGAAAGCTGCGGAATTGAAGCCGAAAAACTGTTTATGGTGCTGGTACCCACATCTTGTATTGCGGGTTCTGTTCAGATTGCAGGAAGAATTGTGGAGACAGGTCTACATAAGCTAACTGAGTTGGGCTTAGACCCAAACCTGGTTACTAATGCTTGCGGTTACGCGCCGATAGCTCCGGTGCATCCTAAAATGGCTCAGGCAATGGGAAGAACCAACGATGCCATAATTTATGCGGGAACAGCATATTACACGGTAGGTCTTGACAGCGACGAAGAGCTGAAGAAGCTTCTAGAGAAGGCGCCAGCCTCAGAATCTAAAGGCTATGGCAAACCATTTATGGAGATTTTCAAGGAGGCAGGCTACGATTTTTACAAGATTGACCCAGGCTTGTTTGCTCCAGCAGTCTTCATAGTTAACAACGCTAAAACAGGCAAAACCTTCAAAGCAGGAAAAATTAACGCCGAAGTCTTCAAAAAATCAATAAAATATCAAACACAATAGAAGTCACTATAGTCTTATGCTGACTTCAACTTCCATTCGATCCTTTAGCTCCAACGTTTTTCGAAGATTCACGGGGGCTAATATTTCCAAGAGGTTAGTCGGGTAGTCTGGAACGTCAGGTAAAACAACAGCCCCCTTTATTTTTCCGTTCACTAACACTTTGAAGCATTTTCCCTCAAAGTAGCCTTTTTCAGGCACTATTATGATTCCGTCGGCTTCACGCAATCTATCAAGAGCTGTTTTGTTTGGTAGCTGCAGATTTAGGGTGCCAATGTATGGATTGAATCCCAGCTTTTCCTTGATTTGCTTCTTCACCCAAGGTAGGTCAACGAAGAGCTTTCCCCGTTTGTTGCCACTAAACACGTTCCCTTTCAGCACAATTTCTTGGGTCAAATATTGATTCCTCAATTTTGGCTTTAGAGTATTGTCTATTTGTTATTAGCCTAAAATGTTTAACTAGAATCTTATGGGGAGCTGTTCCAAATTTGTGCTTTTGTTCCTGTGGCTACTGCTTTGGCTATGAAGGAGCTGAGGGGAATGGTGTAGAGGACGATTGTTGCGTTGAAAAATGCGACAAGAGCAACCAATTCTGGCAACGCCGCGGGTGCTATGCTGTAGCCAAAAGGAGTGGACATTGGAAGTACAATCCAGTTCACAATAGACATAACTACGACACGGGTAACGACTCCAGCTCCCATTGAAAGGGTCATCAAGATTAATTCCCTTCCTCTGCTGAAATGGTTTCCCGCAACTTTCTGAACTATGTAGATGCCTGCTAACATGCTTAGAACTGCGATGAAGTTGTAGATTGGTCCTGATGGCAGGTCTCCTGGAAAGAAAACGAACAAAACAAGGGTGTTTATTGTTGAAATGGAAACGCCCACTTTAGTTCCATACAGTAGGAATGCTGTGACTATGGCTATTTCCCAGAACTGATATTTGAGGAATGGCAAAAGAGGAAATGCGAATTTTAGTGGTGACAAAGTTAGAATTATTGAGAGGGCAGAGAAAACTGCGATTATTGCTAGGGTTTTGGAGTTCATTGGTGTTTTAGTCCTAGTTTTTAGCCTATCGGCTAATTATTTAAGAGTAGCTACCCATAAACGGGTATTGTGTTTTTGACGAAATATTTTAAAGAATTCTCTCCAATCTTTACAGTAAAGCGTGGAACAAGGGTTATGTCTGACACTATTGAGATACCCCTCAACAATGTTAACGAATGGCTAAACAAAGAAACAATTCCCATAGTTGAACCACTGAGGGAAGAAGCAAAAAAGCTCCTTGAAGATATCCGAAGCAAGCTTGGGGACCTTCTAGAAGCCTGTGACAAACTATTAGAGGATGCAGAAAAGGAGATGGCGAAAGGCAGTCGCAAAACGTATCGCAGAGCAAAAGCCCTCCAGAAACTCGCTGGAAAGTTCTCTGATTTAATTGAGGAAGTCACAATCCCCGAAGAGATTAACGGAATAACCCTTAGCCAAACTTCTGAACAAATCGAAAAAGCCTTAAAAACAATAGGCATTGAAAGGGCAAAATGGTTCCGCGCCATCGCCCCTTACTTCATAATGTCTCGTCGACGATTCGATTTCTCCTTAAAGAGGGTAGATGATTCCTTCAAAAACTTCACCGACTTCTTATCAGATGATTACAGTAAGGCAGAAACCGCTGAAGGCATCTCATCTAGAGTTGAAGATCTAAACAACTTTGTGACAGAACTAAGGAAATTCGAAAAATCTAAAGAAGCGAGAAAACATCAAAAGGAACTTCTTGAAAAGAAGATGGAAAAAAGCCATCAAGCACTACAGAAAATACAGAGCAAAGACGAGGTAGTTGAACTCGCCCAATTAAACAAAAGAATAGAAGAGTTAACGCAATCAGTTAAACATGAGCTGAGGCATCTCCAAAAGCCCCTACTGAAATTTCAAACATTAGTTAACAATCCAGGATACAGTCTTTTGCCTGAGGCAACCACAAAGCTTGACGAATACTTGACAGCCCCCTTCAATGCATTGGCAACAGAGAAGGCGGGCTATCCGCTTCTCAAAACTATCCTGCAAAAAATTGATTCTGCTTTAGATAATAAAAAAATGAAACTGAAACCAAGCCGCATGAGAAAGGCGAAAGACCAGATTGCCTACATCGTCAGCAAAACTGCTTTGTTATCTCTTCAGAATGATTGTAGCGAAGCTTTGAGCAAGAAACGTGAACTGTCAACATCAGGAGCAATAAGTGAATCCAGAGACGAAAGAGCAGATGTACAGGAAAGATTGAAAGCACTGGAAACAAGAAAGAAGCTTCTTGAAGCCAGAGATGCTAGGTTCAAGAAAGAGCACAACGAAACGCGTATAAGAGTTGAAAAACAGAAAAAAGCCCTAGAAAAGACTGTTTTTGACCTGTCTGGTAAGGACGTTCGTCTTGTTTTTGGGTAGCAGAGTGTTACTCTGACTCTTTTATAAAACTTTATTTATTTGGAATCTGTTGAAGGGTTAGAGAGGCGAAAAACATGAAAATTGGACTTATCGGTGGAACAGGCAATCAGGGTCAAGGTTTGGCTCTTAGATTAGCCATGGCAGGACATGAAATAAAAATTGGTTCACGAAGCTTAGAGAAGGCTCAAAGAATCGTGGACGAACTGAACAAAAAAATTGACGACGTTTCAACTGCCCTAGAACTTCTGTTTCCTAAAGGAAAGATGGACTGGGTAGAGAAAAAAGAGTTCTCGACACCTGGCGAAATGGAACAAGCGAAACAGAACCTTGTTGGAATGCAGAACGAAGAGGCAGTGAAAGATGTTGATGCTGTGCTTCTAACTGTTCCGTTCCAGTATGCCAAGGGTACCTTAGAACAGTTGCTACCCAACATGAACGCAGGAACAATCCTTGTTGACGTAACTGTTCCCCTAAAAAAGATAGGAAGAACATTTGTTTGCGAAACATTGCCTGAAGGCTCTGGCAGTAAACATCTTGCAGCCATAGTGCCCGAAAACATCCCAGTGGTTGCCGGATTCAAAACAATCAGTGCTCACCGTTTGATGCACATAGAACGACCTCTAGAAGGCGTTGACGTTTTCATAGCATCTGACGATAACGAGGCGCTAGCGAAAGTTGTTGAAATGGCTAACTCAATCAGGTACCTCCGAGGAATCGAGGTCGGCGCTTTATTGTGTTCTGCAAGTTTTGAATTGATGACTGCCGTGTTGATTACCATCAACATTCGCCACAAAACAAAGCAAACATCCTTTAGAGTTACCATCTAAAGCTGCTTGTGGAAAACAGTTTGAATCCTGTTTCGGCAGGATTTCTCTCTATTTTTTTAGGTTATGCCCGCGCAATAAAGGTGGATGATATTTCAGTTTTTATTGACTCAAGGCAGGTCCAAGCTCTTAACACAGACTATCAACTGTATGATGATGGAAACCGTAGATGGATATACTTCGCATACCCTGAAGGCACCCATGAAACCCAGATAACAGCAGAGCAGCCCTAACACACTAATGCTCTTTCGTGTTTCCGTCTTTGCCAGACATATTAATGATTTAATAGTGACAACGTAAGTTAATGGGCTAAACATTTGGTGACCTCAGTGAGTGACCAGAACGCTGAAACAGAAAAAAAGGAACCAGGCAGAATCGAATTCAACTTCCCATTGCTGACCATCAGAACAAAAATCTTCAGCGGAGTTTTTGACAGGCTCGGCTCCCTCCGCACATCACGCCTCATCGGCTCCATTGCACTCATCATCGTGCCAATCGTCGCAGCCATTGGACTTTATCTGCTCTGTAGCAGCCTAATTGCTTTGCTGTGGACTCCTGGCGTAGGGGAAGCAGTTAGCGAAATAAATCCTGCATCGTATCTTTTGCTGCCCGGAATCAATCCACTTCTTCCCATAGTGTATGGGTGGCTGGCAATAATTTGTGCAATCGCGGTTCATGAAGGCGCCCACGGAATCATAGCTAGAAACCGTGGATTAAACGTGAAATCAAGCGGACTACTCTTCTTCCTAATCATACCTATCGGCGCCTTTGTAGATGTTGACGAAGACGAAATAGCAAAAGCTAAAGCTAAGGATTCTTTGCGGATTATGGCAGCGGGAGTTGCAGGAAATGTTGTTGTAGCCGTAGTGTGCCTTCTCGCTTTGTTGGTTATCCTCAATGGCTTGACTCCAGTCGTTACTGGCGTATACGTTTCAACGGTAGTTGAGGGAATGCCTGCTGAGGTTGCGGGGCTGTTGCCTGAGGACGTTTTTGTTTCAATAAATGATGTGCCCATAGCCAATTTTGATGAGTTGCAGGCGTTCTTGAACTCTACGAGTGTAGGAGATACGATTCAGGTGACTGTGGCAAGGGGAACAGATTGGCAAGAACAGTATTCCACATCTCTGACTTTAACTGAATCAACCGAAACGGCGGGAAAAGCTGTGATGGGAATACTTGTGGGCAATTTGGCGACGGAAGAACGTTTAACGTTTTACCGAAATCCGACTCTAGAATCGCTTTCGATTTATTTGGTTCCTCCAGCTTTGAGACCTAGTCTGGTGCCCTTTTCTGATCCCTTGATTCCTTTCTACACCCATGAACTGGGTCCCCAGTGGCACGTCTATGCAAACATTTTCTTTTGGCTGTGGTTCGTTAACATTAATGTTGCAGTATTCAATGCTTTGCCAATTTATCCCCTGGATGGAGGGCGAATATTCAACATTACACTAAAGAGTGCTCTAGGCAAAAAAGTAAGCGAAAAAACAATTACCCGAATAACGGCTATTGTGACAGCTGCCATAATTTGGCTGTTTGCAATGATTATATTGATTCCATATATGATTCCATATATCCTGTAAACTGTCTTGGAAAAACAGCTTTAGGTTCGACTGCCCTCTGTTTTTGTAGCAGAACAGTGGGTGCAGAATGTGGCTTCTCATGTCAGAAGTGCTTCGATTTTAGCTGAGATGGCAACTGAAGCACATGCTGAAGAGTTTATTGAACTAGTCAACAAAGTCAACGGTCAGTTGGCTAACGAAAAGGGAAAGATAGGCAATCAAAAGATAACGGGCAGGCTTGTTGAAGTTGAGCCAGTGGGAGAAGCTGTCATTGTAGGCGATTTGCATGGAGACCTGAAAAGTCTGGTTCACATTTTGGATGACAGCAAATTTCTGAAGGAAGCAAGTAGTGGCAGAGAAATTCTTCTTGTTTTTCTTGGAGATTACGGAGATCGAGGCAGTCACTCTGCTGAAGTCTACTATGTTGTTCTGAAGCTCAAGGAAATGTTTCCTGAAAAAGTCATCTTGATGAGGGGAAACCATGAAGGACCACCAGACCTAGTTGCATCTCCTCATGACCTGCCAACCCAAATGAGAAACAGATTCAAAGAAAAAGGCTCAACAGCTTACCTGAAACTACAAGAACTCTTTAATCATCTCTACAACTGTGTAATCATAAGAGAACAGTTTGTTTTGCTTCATGGAGGAGCCCCAAGCCAAGCCACAACAATAAACGACATCGCCTTCGCCCATGAAACACATCCGCGACAACGTCATCTTGAAGAAATCCTGTGGAATGACCCATGGAAGGAAATAAAGGGAACAATAGCTTCGCCTAGAGGCGCGGGCATACTTTTTGGCGTAGACGTCACAAACAAGCTTCTGAAGATGCTTAAGGTCAAAGCAATTATTCGGGGACACCAATCATGCCCAAACGGATACAAAAGCATTCACGGTGAACAAGTATTAACGCTGTTTTCGAGGAAAGGAGCACCATACAACAACAGGTTCGGAGCTTACCTACGCCTCGACATCTCACAAAAAATCGATACACCAAAGCAGATCATTCAGGGAATCCACAAATTCTAAGCCTACGCCCTTTATATTTGAAGTCTAATAGAACTTCATTATTGAAAGCACTCGTTTTTCAGAAAAAAGCTGAAGCATAACTTTTCTGTTGTTAACGTTTTCTTCTGTTGATTATTTCTCTGCATTTGTCGGCGAATTCGCACCAGTCCAGGCATGATGCCGATTTTTCTTTTCTGCTTACTTCTTGGCCGCAGATTTCGCATTCAGCAGTGTCTTCGTCGGTCCAAATTTCGACGCTTCCTGCACAGTTGGGGCACTGGATGTATTCTGGTTTGGGTCGAAGGAAATTTTTGATTCCTGGACACGATTCTGGGTTTCGGTTCTCCAATTTTTTCATCTCCTTTTTTACAGTTTTTCTCCTTTGATGCTAATGGTTTCTTGCTTCAGGGGAATTTGCCTTCCTGAAAGTTCCATTGCCTCTTCGACGATTCGCTTTAATCCGAAGCAGCATGGAACCTCCATGTTTACTATGGTGACGCTTTTAATGTCTGCTGTACGAAATATTGCAGCTAATTTGTTCCTGTAGAGGCTCACGTCATCAATTTTGGGGCATCCCATAGCAAGCACCCTATTCTTTAACATGTCCTCATGAAAATCTGCATACGAAAAGGGCACACAATCAGCGGCAATCAGCAAATCCGCATTTTTGAGGAAAGGCGCCTGTGGAGGCAACAGTTTCAACTGAATTGGCCATGTGGAAAGCCTGGACTTCGTTTTTAAGGAAGTTTCGGGGATTGGTTTCTCTTCTTTTTTCAACTGCATTATTTGTGTCGATGGGGAACTCGTAGCAGGGGCACTGGCTTGAATGTTCTTTATGTGTTCTTTTGCTGCTTTTTCATCGAATTCTTCAGCTTCTCTTTGTATGATGGTTATGGCGCCTTGGGGGCATTCTCCAAGACATGCTCCTAAACCATCACAGTATATGTCTTTGACTAGTCGGGCTTTTCCATCTACTATTTGTAGGGCTCCTTCAGCGCAGGAAGGTATGCATATTCCACAACCATTGCATTTCTTTTCATCGATTTGGATAATGTTTCTTAATACCATTTTGTTTTACTTCCTTTTTTAGATGTAAACAGGATACAAAGACTTTGTCTTTTGTAGGCGATAAAGTTGAAGTCTTGTGTTGTGCCGTTTTTCGTGAAGAACATCGGAGGGAAAGCATCTTGTTTTTGATTTTTCGTAATGGTTATTAACGTTTTCTTTTTTTGCTCCTTGTTTGCTTCATCCAACGA
>Ga0272441_10014176_pt1 | contig 11349 bp, 8 predicted proteins | sample SSMProp6N_FD_193582 | JGI IMG/M metagenome (GOLD analysis project Ga0272441, IMG submission 193582) | Marine sediment archaeal communities from Little Sippewissett salt marsh, Falmouth, MA, United States - SSM-Prop-6N | ecosystem: Environmental > Aquatic > Marine > Wetlands > Sediment ... | reverse complement strand
AATCAGAACCTACCCGCTTCCCTATTCGCCGGAGCAGCCGGTCTCTGCCTCAGTCCTGCATATACGGCTGCGTCATCCCGGTGCTTCCTGGCTGGATGGGCCTGTGCAGATCGTGGCCTCTGCCGAAGGATTGACGGAGATGTTGAAGCGGAACATCCCGGGGGTCGGGATCAACACCGTGATCGTGCTCTACCTGCTTGTTGTGTCCTTTTTCGCAGCCTTTACCGCTTTTGTGGAGAAACGGCTTTCCACCCTGTTCCTGAGCCTGGGCAGTTTATTTCTGTCGGGATCTCTTGTCGTTTCTGTGCTGCTGGGAGAGGCACTTGCCCTGATGACGGTGCTGCGCCTGTTCCCGGTGTTTCTCGCCGCCGGGCTGTTTCTGCTGCTCCTGGGCTGTGCCGAGTTGCTGCAAACCCTGAGGTGGAGCCTGGTAGTGTCAGTGGCTGCGCCGTTGACTTTTATCGTCATTCTCTGGTCGACAATCGGCTCCTTGGACAATCTTCTGTTCTGGAGAACCCTGCAGGTCGGAGCTATAACCGTGACTCTGCTCTTCGGCGCAGTGCTCTGCGCATCCGCGCTCAAGAAACGTCCCGGGATCGGTATCCCCCTGCTGTTCCTGTTCCTGGCTGCCGGCGTTTTTGCGCTCTATCCCCTGCTTGCCGGGCCGCAGTATCGTTGGCTTTACCATCCGGCCTCCTACCTGCAGGGCGTGATGGCTCTGCTGATTACCTGGATTATGGGCTGGAATCGTCTGCACTGGGCACGGGGAGCTGCCGAAACCGATCAGGAGCTGGTCGAGCGTGTTCAGACGGATCGGGATATGGTGGTGCGGCTCAAGGACGGGAAGACCCGCCTGGAGCGGGGGAACCTGGAGAGCATGGTCCTGGCCAACCGGTTGGTGGAAAGCGCTCAGAAGCAGGCCTTTTCTATCGGACAGATCATGGGTTCCATAGAAGAAGGAGCCCGGGCTGAAAATCAGGTGGTTGAGAAGGAGGAGCAGATTCTATCGTTGACCACCGAGGTAGACGCCCGGATCGCCGATTTTAACGATCAGATTCGCGGCGCCCTCACCGAGCTGGAGGAGTTACGGGAAAAATCCATCACCATTACCAAGGCGGTATCCCAGATCATCGGTATCGCCGACAAGACGAATATGCTGTCCCTCAACGCCTCTATAGAAGCCTCCAAAGCCGGTGAAGCCGGCAGGGGATTTGCCGTTGTGGCCCAGCAGATTCGCATGCTTGCCGACGTGACTCGTACCGTCTCCGATCAGGTGAATACGTTGATGCGTGAATCGAATCAGGCAGTGGCTACCAATGTTCAGATGGCTCAGGGTATGGTCCAGGGCTATCGGGAGATCATGGAGCAGAGCGAGCGTATCAGGCAGATGATCGAAGCCAATGCTGCGGCTATGGAGGAGGTCACCCACTCGCATAAGGAGATCCAGGACGGGGTGGCGGGAGTCGACCGTACTATTCGCACGATTCTGGAGGTCTCCCGGGATCTGCGCGAGATGACCGGCAGCCTGGCAAGAACGTTCTCCTGGTTCCAGGAGGTGCTGCAGACAGGGGAACAGGAGGCTGCGGAGGAGGCGGCTGTTTTGCCCGAGCTTGAAACGGCGGAACAGAGAGCCGCTGTTGAACCGGCTGCATCTGTTGAACCGCCTGCACCGGTTACACCGGTACCGGTACAACCGGCCGAGCTCTCCGAAATCCCGGAGCTGGAGCAGAGTCTTGAACAGGAGGATATCGAGGAAGCCGCCGAGCTTGTGGAGGCACTGGATGAAGAAGAGCAGCCTGCAAGCGGGGATGACCTTTTTCTGTCCGAGGATCTAGACGAGCTGGGCGTGGCGGTGGATGCCCTGGAACCACAGGAGTCGGCAGTCGGGCAAGCCGACGCAGGGCAAATGCAGGAGGGGGAAGCGCAGAGCTCCGAAGAGCAGTCTTTCAATCTGGAGGATATAGAGGAATTAGAGGCGGTTGACGAAGAAATCGAAGAGCTGGAAGCCGCTGATGGCGCTCCCCGCCAGCCTGCGGCGGAAAGCCGGGAGGCCGTACCCCGGGAGGCCGTACCCCGGGAGGCCGTACCCCCCGATCTCGATCAGTAGGGGATGGCGGATCCGGCGGAGCCTAGGGCATACCAAACAGACAGAACCACTCCGCCTCCGCAACCACCTGGTCGCCCACGAAGGCCTGGCCACTTTGCTTCAGTGTTTTCGGACTGACCCGTAGGTTCTTGATTACCATCTTCACCTCGTCTCCGGGCCGTACCTGTTGGCGCAGCTTGACCTTGTCCACCGAGGCGAGAAAGAAAAGGGCGTTCGGATCCACCCTACCTGTCAGCCGGATTCCCGCACCCCCGCACTGGGCCATTGTTTCCACCAGGATGACTCCGGGTACCACAGGGTAGTCGGGGAAGTGGCCTTTGAAGAAGAAGTCCTTGTCGGTGAACCTGCGATAACCAATGACTTCCTCATCATCGAACTTCTCGATCCGGTCCACAAACAGAAACGGTTCCCGGTGGGGAAGCAGTTGTTTGATATCTTGCATGCTAAGCTTCTCCTCTCCTCTAGATGATTCCAACCTGTTTTCCCGCCTTCTTACAGATCTCCAGTACCTGGTCCAACTCTTCATCCGTATGGATGGCCATGTAGGATGTGCGAATGATGGAACGATCCGGCGGAACCGCTGGACTGATCACCGGATTGGCGTAAACGCCGTTGTCGAACAGCACTTTCCAGAAGGTGAATGTTTTTTCATTATCTCCGATGATCAGAGGAATGATCGGTGTCTCGGCAACACCCACATCGAATCCCAGCGCCTTGAACTCCCGCACCATGGTATGGGCTATTTTCTGCAGACGCTGCGTGTGCTGGGGTTCCTTTTGCATGATCTCCAGGGTCGTCATGACCGAGGCAATCATCGGCGGGGGCATACTGGCGGTAAAGATCAGGGGGCGGGCAAAGTGCTTGATATAATCAATGATCACCTCATCCCCGGCCACAAAACCTCCGATTCCCCCGAAGGATTTGGAGAAGGTCCCCATGACTAGATCCGCGCAGTTTTCCAGACCGTAATGTTCCTCAGTGCCCCGGCCGGTTTTCCCTATTACCCCCAGGGCATGAGCTTCATCGAGATACAGCCGGGCGTTGTGCCTGCTGGCAACCTCCTTCAATGCGGGGAGTTTAGCGATATCTCCCTCCATGCTGAACACCCCGTCGGTTACAACCATTTTGGCCTCTTCGTGGGGCAGGGCGGCCAGGGCCTTCTCCAGTGCTTTGGGATTGTTGTGCTGGTAGCGATGAAACTTGATTGTGCCCCCCGAAAGGCCGGAAGAGAGCATGATCCCGTCGACGATCGAGGCGTGGTTGTACCGATCGCTGAGCACGTGCTCTTTCCTGCCCAATATCGCGGAAATCGAGCCGAGGTTGGCCAGATATCCGGTTGTGAAGCACAGTGCCGCTTTCCGGCCGATGAAACGGGCCAGATGATGCTCCAACTCCTCGTGGAGGGCAAAGGTGCCGTTGATCAAACGGGATCCGGAGCAGGTTGTTCCGTACTTATCGATGGCTTTCTTGGCCGCTTCCTGAACACGCGGATCCTGGGCCAGGCCCAGGTAGTTGTTGGATCCGCACATGATCACTTCCCGGCCCTTCATCTGAACCTTGCTGCCCCAATTTTCTTCGATCGGAATGAAATAGGGATAGTAGCCGCTATCTCGGGCGGCTTCAGCTTCTTTGAATCCGTAACACTTTTCGAAAATATCCATACGACTCCAGGTTGATTGGGTTTCAGTTATGAACGCTCATTATTACACTGTATCTCGCCTGTGTAAAGATAAAAAGCTCAAATGCCCTGGTAAGTGAACCAGAACGTGAAAAATCCTGTTGGATCGAGCACACCACTTGCCGTTACGATGGCCAGGGCCAGGAACAGCAGCAGACACACGGCTCGACCGGGCAGAAGGCGAAAGCGGTTCTCCGATCGAGCCCGTTTCAGGTAGGAGACACCGAGGGCAAACGCCGGGATCAGAAACAGGAGCGTGAAGCTGATTCGTACCTGCCACGGGCGGGCGGCATTCCAATTCTCCAGCCAGCCGGCCAGGCGAAACAGAAAGATGTTGAAACGCTGCAACCGTCCCAGAGCGATGAGCAGCCCGATAAATACCAGGAAGGCCCCGCTCACGATCCTCAGGGTGTTGAAATGCCGCTTCATGCGTTCCCGGGCGCCGAGAAACTGGGAGAAGAACAGGCCCGCCAGGATAAAGGGCAGACCCAGGCCCAGGGAGTAAACGGCCAGCAGCAGTGTGCCCTGCAGGATCCGAGCATTGCTTCCCGCCAGGAACAGAATCGAGGCCAGAATCGGACCCACGCAGGGTGTCCAGCCCGCTCCGAAGGCCATACCCAGCAGCAGCGCTCCCAGCCAGCCGGTTGGGGAGGAGCGCACGTGCATTCTCTTTTCGAAGTTGAGGAACTTCCAAAAGTTGAAGATGAAGTTCAACCCCAGGATAATGACCAGGGTTCCGGCCACGATGTTGACGATCTGCGTGGCGCCTGAGAAAAATCCTCCGGTCCCGCTGAACAGGACGCCCAAGGCGATGAACACGACAGAGAATCCCAGGACGAACAGCAGGGTGCGCAGGAATACTTTGGATCGCTGCCGCTCACCCAGCTCCTGGACCGATACACCGCCGATCAGCGAAAGGTAGGATGGAATCAACGGCAGGATGCAGGGGGAGAGGAAGCTCAGGATGCCGGCGGCAAAGGCGATTGCCACGTTGATATTGGTCGACATCAGCGCAGAAGATCCTTCACCAGAGAGATGATTTGCGGAGTGTACCACTCCCGGGTTCCCACCATCCGTCCCCTGATTGATCCTTGGGGATCGATAATATAGGTGGTGGGAATGGCCCGTACCGTGTAGGTGGCGCCGGCCTTACCGGCGGAATCCAGCAGCACGGGAAAACTCATCCCCACCTCCTGTACAAAAGCCGAGACCTGCTCCGCAGACTCCTGGCTGTTGACCGCTACGATCGTGAATCCCCGGTCTTTCAACTCCGTGTACAGCTGTTCCATTGAGGGGATTTCGGCTGTGCAGGGTCCGCACCAGGTCGCCCAGAAATTGAGGAATACGACCTTGCCCCGGAAAGCGCTCAAGCTTGTCTCCCGGCCGGCCAGATCTTGCAGAGTGAAATCGATGGCCTGAAGTTCCTCCTTCGGGATTTGAAATCCCAGGTTGCCGAGCCTGGTTTCCAGTTCGGTCAGCTCCACAGCCGGGGGGGGGTCTTGGCTCTGAGCGCTGCTTTCGAGATTTGCCGGTTCAGGGCCGGCATCACCGGAGGGCTCCGAACTATCGGAACCGCAGCTTGCCAACAGCAGTGCTATCAGAGGCAGCAGCATCAGCAGGTATATATTTCGCTTCATATATAGCAATTTACCATTAACAAGCTTTCAGGGGCAAGCTCGTTTGCAATGTTACGAACTCCTCGGTACCCGCGAACAGGGTAACCACCAGAACCGTGGCGTTGTACAATCCGTGGGCTATGGCCAGGGGATGGATATTCTTGAAGCGAACAAAGAGGATCGAGAAGTACAAACCCTGGATAAGTGCTACGGCTAGTCCGGCAACACCCTGGTACACGTGCCCGGCGGCGAACAGAAGGGTGCTCATCCCGATTCCGAGGAACACCGGCAGCTGAAGCTGGCGAAAACGAGTCAACAGATAGGAGCGGAAGAACAACTCCTCCCGATACCCCGTTACCAGACAGAACAGCAGGACCAGGGGAATCAGACGGGGACTCTCGAGTTTCCAGCGGAAGCCGGTGGTGAACAGCGACCGTCCGGCCGAGGGCAGCATCATAAGAATGACCGCCAGCAGGGCGAGGAGCGCGAATACTCCCGCAAAAACCAGCAGGGCGTACAGCAGATCCTTCGCTCTTGGTCGAAGGATGCCGAACTCGCGATAGGAAGTCCGCGCGCGCAGGCTCAGTATGTACAGCAGCAGCAGGATTTGAGGGAGGGCTACAATGAGAAACTGCAGCATGTAGGAGCCCAGGTGCTGGCTGTTTTCCAGCAACTCCTGCTGAGGCCAGAGGTAGCCGGGCAGATAGAACAGCAGGAACAGAAGAACCATCTCGATGAGGTTTTTTTTACCGGAAGTTAAAAGAATTGGACTTTCTCCCCTCTTTCCATTACAATTCGCAACACGGATTGGATCACCGGGCACGACAGATTTAATGGATTAAGTATATCAAGTTGCTATCGATAATGTAATTATGTGGTGGATAATTCTTCTCGTACCGGCCGCCATTGTTATCGCGATATTCATTTACCTGAGAATCGTCGGGCACGGGAGCTTTCCTTGGATCCAGTTCTACACCAAGGGCAAAGAATCGGGCTTCAGTTTTCGTGAAGTCGGGCTGCTCCGCAGGATCGCCATCGAAACCCAAATCGAGAATCCCACCGCCCTGTTTTGGAGCATCAAGCAGCTGAACCGTGCGATAAAGGAGATGATCATCAAGCTCCGCTCTCAGGATCTGATCGATGACGAGGAATCGAATCACCTCCTGCTGAAACTCTACGATCTGCGCAGGCGCGTGGAGTTCGATCTTCCCCGCTACCGATTGGGACTCAAATCTTCCAGGGATATCGTGCCCAGGCAGCGCATGCGGGCCATGTTGCCCGGTGCCGGGCCGTTCGCCACGATGGTTATCGAAAATCGCACCAAGTACCTCGCCCTGTCCAGACCGCAGGGTCCGGGGCTGCCGGAAGGTTTCATGTGGAAGGGACAGCAGATCGGATTGCACTTCTGGCGTGCCGAGGATGCCGGGTATTTCATAAGAACCAAGGTGCTCAACGATTTCATCGATCAGAAGTATCCAATCATCCACGTAGCCCATACCGATGATGTTACCCGTACCCAGCAGCGGCGATCGATCCGGGTCAAAACCAACCGGCAGGCCACCGTGTATCCGCTGAAAAGCATTCAGGATGCGAACGAACTGGAGGAGAGCGCCAAAGGGCTGCGCTGCCGGCTTCTGGACATTTCCGAGGACGGGGCCTGCCTGATGGTGGGAGGACGGACCAAAGCGGGGCTGCCCCTAAAGATGCAATTCGAGCTTTCCGACCGGATGATCGTGATGTGCGGTTTGGCCAAGGGAGTCAGTTTCGATCAGAAGAAGAATGTCTCTCTTCTACACGTACAGGCGGTACCGCCCAGCACCAGGACGCGAAACGCGATTTCCACCTTCGTGTACAATATCTTCGGGGATCAGAATCCGGACAAGGTTCAGGCCAAACCCACGGTGTGAAGCTTCATCACGTTCGTTCCTCCGCTTTCGGCAGCCGGTATTCCCGCAGAAATTACCACCAGATCACCTTTTTTCACGTAACCCTGCTCCATTAGTACCTTGTCGCCCGCTGCGGTTGTCTTGAGAAAGTCCTTCTCGAACTTCGGGATCAGCAGGGCTTCGACTCCCCAGACCATCGACAGTTGATGGAAGGTAGATTCCTTGGGCGTGATGGCTATTACCGGTGTGGATGGACGATACATGGAAATCAAACGGGCCGTGGTACCGGAGATCGTCTGGGCCACGATGCAGCGTGCTCCCAGCCGTTCCGCGGTCTGGCAAACAGACTGCGCCACGGCGAGCTGGGTTGAATAACTGGCCTCCTGCTCTTCGGAACGGACCCAGCCGCGATCCAGTCCAAGGTTCTCTTCGACGTGATCGGCCACCGCCCGCATCATGCTTACCGATTGGACCGGGTAGGCCCCCACGGCCGTCTCTCCGGAAAGCATAATGGCGTCGGAGCCGTCGTAGATGGCGTTGGCCACGTCGGTAACTTCGGCCCGGGTGGGAAGGGGGTTGCGGATCATGCTGTCAAGCATCTGCGTGGCCGTGATCACGGGAATGCCAACCAGATTTGCCTTGCGAATCGCGGTTTTCTGATACACAGGGATCATGGAGATCTCCGCCTCTATACCCAGGTCTCCCCGGGCTACCATGATGCCGTCGCTGGCGGCGATGATAGAGTCGAGATTCTGCAGGGCCGACCCTCTCTCGAGTTTGGCGATCACGCAGGGGGCAGTTTCAGAGTCCCCGACCACCTCCCGAATCGCCTCCAGGTCAGCGGGGGTCTGCACGAAGGACAGGGCCACGAAATCCACTCCCCGTTTGAGCCCGAAACGAAGATCTTCCAGGTCTTTTTGGGTGGGAGCGCCCAGAGATAGGATCAGATCGGGAAAATTCGCCCCCTTGTGCGAGTACAGCCGCCCTCCGTGCAGGATCCGGCAGCGCAGATGATCCCCGGCGTTCTGCTCTACCTTCAGCTCCAGCAATCCGTCGTCCAGCAGTATCCGGGCTCCTTCCGGAACATCCTGCTGCAGGGCCGGATAATCGACGGGAATCGGTTTTCCCTCCTCATAGACAAGGGATTCCGATCCGGCCCGCAGGCGAACCGTATTTCCTTCCGCAAGGGGAATGCCCTCCGGGGGCAGCTGCCCGACGCGGATCTTGGGACCCCCCAGGTCCTGAAGAATCCCGATATTCCTTCCTGTTTGCTCCCTCAGCTCTACAATCCCTTGAATGAGCAGCCCATTGGAGTTCGGATCACCGTGGGAAAAGTTGATCCTGGCCACGTCCATCCCCGCCTCCACCAGCGCCCGCAGAACTGAAGGAGAGGAGGAAGCGGGACCGATTGTGCAGACTATCTTTGTTTTTCTGCTCATGCGAGGATTCTGCCATTATAGCGAAAAACCGAGATGGGGCAAAGTCCGTGGTTTTTTTTACTGCCGGGTATACAATGAGTACCGATCGCAATCTTTTTTTCATAATTGCAAGGAAAGATTGCGATGGTGTATAGTCTTGGGTAGAAGTATCTGTGAGGAGTGGGATAATGAAAAAAGTACGCTGGCTGGTTGTTTTTCTACTGTTTTTCCTGGTGATATCCGGCCTTTGGGCTCAGAACCCGGAGGATCTGCTCCGATCATTCACCAGGAATTTCGCCATCGCCAGTCTCGATGTGAAAATGCAGATCATTCAGGATGCGGGAAACAGCGGCTATGCCGAAATGGGCCCTCTATATCGGCAGGCCATCGATTACGTGTTGGACAACTTCACCCTGATCGATACCGACCAGCGCTTTCGACAATTAGCCATTTTGGCTGTAGACCAGATGGAAGCCTCCGGATACACCGAGGGCCGATATTCGGTTTGGAAGCTCTTCGAGACCGACCGGGAGACGGGAGTACGGATCAGCTGCCTCAATGCTCTGGGAACCTTGGCCCGGGGCGATGAGGAGATCATCGAATACCTGAATGTCTGGCTCGGCCAGGAGAACACGATCTTCCGGACCGGAAAGGTTCCGGATGTCTATGTGATCTCAGCGGCGGTGCGCGCTCTGGGAGAGTTGGGGGATCGGAGCTCGTTTCCCGGGCTCTTCACCACCATGACGGTCGGCTACACGGATGACATCTCCCGTTCGGCCCGGGAAGGCCTGTTCCGCCTGGGGGGTGAGCTCAAAGACAACATGATCGGTATCCTCAAAGAGAGCGATCTGGAGGAGAAGAAGCTTGCCCTGCAGATGTCCATGGAAACCGATCGCCTGGATGACAACGCCAAGGCGGAGATCGCTCAATTCGCCATGGACGTGGGTCTTCACACCGCTGCCGTGGATAATCCTTCCAGGCAGATCGCCCGGGATATCCGTTACGTAGCCGCGGTGGCTCTGAAGGAACGCAAGTGGTCCTCAGCCACGGATCTGGCCATCGAGCATTTCGACACGGTTCTACTGGAATACGACAGGGGGCTGACGGACAAACGGCGCGTAGTAGAGGCCATCGACTGTCTCGGTGCCATGGAGACGCACGAGGCGGCGATCCGCCTGACCCAGTACCTGGTGCTTCTCAACGCCTATACCGAGAGGCAACAGGAGTTCGACAACATCATCGTGTTGGCGGTTGTCAAGAATCTGGGTCTTCTCGGGGACAAGACGGCTTTTGACGATCTGTTGTACGCCCAGTATCTGAGCTATTCGAGCGAGATCAAGAACGCCGCCCGGGAGGCTCTGGAAAATCTGAGGTGGTAGACCCGAAGCGCGACGTAGCTGCCCGATGATTCGGGGCACCCTTGCGGGCTTTTCACTCTTTGCACTCGCCGTGTGGACTTCGATTTTTTTTGGCGGGGCCTTGCCATTCATCCTCTTTCCCCTGGTCGGACTTGCCTTTCTGGCCGCCTGCGCTTCGATTGTCTCTTTTAACAATCCCCGCCTGAAACAAGCCGGGCTGATGTTGGGTTTTCTGGGATTGGGTATGTTGATCGGCGGCATGAGAATCCCGCAGACACCACGCTGGGATCGTTACCCCCGCCTGTTCCCCGTATCCCCGGCTCATACAGCGATACCTCTGCGGCGGGTCGGAGAGTTCAGGGGGATCTTGGCTGGGGACAGTACGGCCATACCGGATCCCGAGGGAACCCTGAGCCGTTACCCCGTTAAGCTCCGGCAGGTGGTGAGCATCGACGGGCAGCGCAGCGGCTCGGCCCGAGGCGCGGTAGAGGTTTGGGTCCGCGGCGGACAGGCCCTGTTTCGGGGGCAGGAGGTGACCGTTTATGCGGGCCTGAAGCGTTCTCATCAACCGGGCCGTTTTGCCTACTACTGCCGGGCGGAAAGCGATCAGTTGTGGGGGGGAGCATTCCCCAGGCGGATCGATTCGCTGCGGGCTCATGCCTTCCTCCGGATCCGCTCCAGGCTGCAGCGACTGGATCCTCCGGTGGCAGCCCTGATGGGAGCGCTGCTGCTCGGGCGACGGGAGGAGCTGGAGATCTCCGTGTACGAACAATTTCGCACCAGCGGCAGCCTCCATCTTCTGGCACTTTCCGGCCTGCACCTGGGCATCCTCTTCCTGCTGCTGAGCCAGCTGCTGCGTTTCCTTCGGGACAGGCGGCTGCGGGGCCTGATTGCCGGTATTCTGCTGCTGGGGTACGTTTTTCTGGTCGGATGGCGTCCCTCTCTGGAGCGGGCTGCGGTGATGCTCCTGATCGCGGCTGTCGGCTACACGCTGGATCGGGAGATCCAGCCCCTGAACCTGCTGGGCATGGCCGCCGTGCTGCTCTTGCTGGTACACCCGCACTACGCCTTCGATCTTTCCTTTCAGCTCTCCTTTCTCTCTCTGGCGGCCATTCTGCTGATAGGTCCATACCTGCACCGTGCCTGGCGAGGCCATCTACCCGCATTTGTAGGTTGGCCTTTGGGCGTTTCCCTCAGCGCGCAGATCGGCACCGCGCCCCTGGTGTTGTACCATTTCGGCGCGCTGTATCCCGTGGGAGTAGCCGCGGCGCTCGTGCTCATCCCCC
>Ga0272441_10014175_pt1 | contig 11350 bp, 13 predicted proteins | sample SSMProp6N_FD_193582 | JGI IMG/M metagenome (GOLD analysis project Ga0272441, IMG submission 193582) | Marine sediment archaeal communities from Little Sippewissett salt marsh, Falmouth, MA, United States - SSM-Prop-6N | ecosystem: Environmental > Aquatic > Marine > Wetlands > Sediment ... | reverse complement strand
CGTTCCATGTGTCTTGTGCAATGACATCGTCCTGCCCCCTTCATCCGATTCCCCATTGTACACCGAGATCCCGGCTTGCAGCAGAAGAGCCCGAAGTGGATCGAGCGCACCCCAGTCCTTCCGAACCCGGCGCGCGAGGCGGGTAGTATGATCGTTGCATCCGGTGAACCTCCCGCACGAAAGGAGTACGAATGGCAAAAAAGCGAACGCCCCTCGCGATGATCTGATCGGCGAGCACGCCCTCACCGACATCGGGCAGCTTGTTCTTGCCGTTCTGTTCTTCTCCGCATGGACCGTCGATGCCGTCGTGCTCGAACTCACCATGTTCCTTGAACCGTATATGCCAACTGCCGTCTGCATGCCGATCGCCGCCTTTCTGTTCGCCCTCTCCGGGTCCATGGCGTGGGCCAGCCACCGAACGATCTTCGGGACAAGGCGAGAGACCCCACACGTAGTACGGACCGGTTTCTTCCGACTGACGCGGCATCCGATGTACCTATCCGAGATTCTGCTGTACCTGGGATTTCTGCTACTCGGTCCATCGCTGATTGCAGCCGGTGTGTGGCTCGTAACGATCGGGTTTCTCCACTGCGTCGCTCGTACGGAAGAACGCCTGCTACTTGAGCGTTTTGCAGACGACTACGCGCAGTACATGAAGGACGTTCCGATGTGGATTCCGCGCCCACGCCGTCGCAAGCAGCTGAACCCATAACGAGGGTTGCTCTGTACTTCTCCGGAACGGGAAACTCGCTGGCCGTTGCTCGAACGATCGCGCGGCGTCTGGAGGCAGAGCTCGTACCCATCGCGTCGGTCATCGAGCAAGAGACGATTCGGTCGGAACCGAATGTGATCGGCATTACATTCCCCGTGTACTACGCAGACGCACCGAACATCGTCCGCCGGTTTGCGGAGAGACGCGCGATCCAGGATGGCACATACGTCTCTGCAGTCGCCACGTACGGCGGCTCGGCAGGGCCTTCGCTACGGAGCCTGGACCGAATCCTGCGGTCGCGTGGCCGACGGCTTGCTGCCGGATTCGGCGTGCACATGCCACAATGCGCGCTTCACGAGTGGTGGGAAAACAGCCGTCTGATCTACCGGCTGGCCTCCAGGCGAGTCCGCCGCATCACGCAGCGCGTGCTGGCCAGGCAAGAGGGGATGTTGTATTCGAACCCACCGCTGGCGTGGTTTCTGTCGCCGCTGAGCGGCTGGCTACGACGGATGACGGTCCTTCATCTCACGGAGCTATCCGGGATGCGCAGTTCGTCGGGACTCGGTGTCGAAGACCTGATCCCGCTCTGCGACCGGTCATTCCTTGTGAGCGATGCGTGTACCGGTTGCGGAACGTGCGCGCGTCTGCCCAGTGAACAACATCGAACTGGTCGACGGACGCCCTGTGTGGCAGAACCGATGCGAGAACTGCCTCGCATGCTTCGATTGGTGCCCGGCTGCCGCCGTTCGTGGAGCCCTCGTCAAGACCGGGTATCGGTACCATCACCCCGGCATCACAGTCGCCGACATCGCGGCTCAGCGTCTCCCGTAAGTTCGTCCCACGTGCTGCCTGCGTCGTCCTCACGCCGGTGCCTTTTCTCTCCGTCGCCCCGCTTCGGTCGTGAATTGCGGCGCGCCAGCCGGTCCCGTATGCTCATCCCCGTTGGCGTCACGTCCCGAGTCGGCTTGCCCCGCATCCCATGCACACAAAGGAGATCCTTGTGTCAAGCGACCTTTCAATCCGATGGAATGAGCCCGCAGATCCCGCTCGGGCCGACGCCGTCATCCGGGAAGTCGATCGTCTGTTCTCCGCGGGGCTTCTGAACGAAGCCCTCGACCTTCTGAGCGCCACGTGGCCCGGGCTGCCGAAGACCACGCTCCACGACAGCCATGTGGACGGCTTGCTGATACGCGCGATCGCCCAGGTTCGCACGGGGCAAACGACCGCCTGCCTGGCAACGCTACAAGCCCTGTCGCAGTGCAACGTGTCGGTGCATCTTGCATCCCCGACATTCGATCCGCTGTGGACGCTTGAAGGATACCCGGAGTTTGCTGAACGAAACGATGCGCTCTTGCAACGAGAGCGTGGCGAAGCACACGTCCGATGGGAGGCGATCGAGCCCCCGGGCTTGTCGTCGAGTCGCCCGGCAGCGCTGATGCTCGTCTTCCACGGCGATCCAGGAAACCTGACTAGAATGAAAACGATGTGGCCGGCTGCCCCGGGCATCGAACACGGGGCAGTCGTAGCGTATGTCCAGTCGTCTCAACTTCGGTCAACCGGCCGCTATGTGTGGTCGTTGGACGGGCAGAAAGCGTGGTCGGACATCCGGACAGCGTACGAACAGCTTCGTGATCGGTACGCAGCCGGAGGCTCCCCCGTCATCCTTGCCGGCTTCTCGGCCGGCGCCACGACCGCGCTTGACCTCGTCTTCGGACAGGGGCTGCCTGCCGCCGGATTCATCGGTCTCTGTCCCGGCGAAACACCCGTACACTTCGCTCGCGAACAGATCGTTGCTGCACGGGACCGGGGCGTACGCGGTGTGTTCCTCGACTCCGCCGACGACTGGCCGGACGAGGACCAGCGCGCGCTGATGGATGCACTGCAGGCCGTAGCATTTCCGGTCAACATCGTACTCCACACCGGGGATTCCCATGCCGCGCCGCCCGACTTCGCCGATCGCCTCCGACGTGCGGTTCGGCATGTCCTCGCATAGAACCCGGGAGAGAACAGGGGACGCCGCTTGCAGATCACGGCACAACACGACACACTTCACCACGCGCAAAGGAGGCCCGATGGACTTCGTGAACCCCCCGCGGACTTTCGTCCTGGTCGACGGGATCCTCGCTCCGCGGCTGTTGGCCCCGATCTACCGGCAGTTCGCCGACTCGATCGAGCTGCAAGGTAGCGAGGATGTTCTGGAGTTCGGCTGCGGCAGCGGCGGCGTCGCTGAACGACTCGCGCCGCGACTGCAGCGTGGCTCTCTCACCTGCGTTGACATCAGTCCCCCGTTGCTGCGGATCGCTTCGCGACGCCTCGCGAAGCACAAGCATGCACGATGTCTCGTCGGGCGCATCGAGGACCTTGCGTTTCCCAAGGGATCATTCGACGTCGTCGTGATCCACAACGCGCTTCATGACGTTGCGAAGTCCGACCGGATCAGCACGATCGACGCGTTGGTTCAAGCCCTACGACCCGGCGGAAGGCTGCAATTCCGAGAGCCGACGAAGCCGACACACGGCCTGCCGCCGAGCACGTACCGCACGCTCTGTACCGAGGCCGGCCTACAGGAGGTTCAGGCAAGCCAGAGGAACGTGTTTGCGCTCGGACCGGCGTTCGACGCCGTGTTCATCAAACCCCTCCGCGCCGCGACGTAGCCGCTGCGACACGCACTCGACGGCGTGGTGGCTCTTACAGGAAGGGGGAGGGACCGCCGCCCACATCAACCGTGCAGCTGTACACACACCAAGCCGTTGCGTCCGCCCGGCGTTCGATCGACGGTGAGCGGTCCGGTGCCCCGTGCTATGATGGTAAGGATCCAGTTTGGCAGGAGGTCAATGGATACAAAACGACACCGACTCACCGCGTTCGTCGGCTTGGCACTAGCGATTTCCGCATGCGCCTTCGGACGCTCGTGTGCTGACGATCTTCCGCCGTTGTATGTCACGCTCGTCATCCACACCGAAGAAGACCTCGGGGGCGGAACGGTGCCCAAACCCAGCATACCGGACTACGACGGAGACGAAGCCCTGATGAACCACTTCGCTTCAGTGATGCGTGCGTTTGCCGAGATGGCTTCCGAGCACGGAGCGGCGATTAACTTCGGCTCGGATTGGACGTTCTCCCGCGGCGTAGAGCGGTACGAACCGACATTCTACAGCGACCTCGAAGCGCTGGGCCACGAGATCGACGCGCACGCACACGAGTCGTCCGTGTTGTACCACGACGTGCGTGAAGCGATCACCACCGCGGGCGGGAATCCGTCGCATGTGGCGTCCGGACTGGATGAGGCGGAGATCCACGACCGGTTGACGTACTTCGACGTGTACTGGCCCGAGTTCTCTATCCTATGGGGCGTTTCGTTGCCAGGTCACACAGCAGGTGAGTGTATTGCATCGTGGGTGTGGCGGCCGTCGCGCGACGATTGGACACAACACGATCCCGAAGGCGACTACATCTACATCGGTCATGGAGACCTGGTGAACAGCATCCACGCCGTCCGTGAAGCGGTGGAGAGCCGTCAGGCGGATCGCGTGAACACCATCGCGCTGTTCACCACGCCGCGCGAGTTCAAGGCAGCACCGGGAACGGAGGGCGTCGCCGAAGCGTGGACCGCCGCCGTCGAGTCGCCTGACTACTGGGAGAACCGGATCGCATGGTGGAACGAGATGTTCACACAGCTTGAGCCACTCGTCGAGTCCGGGGCCGTGCACTTCGCAACACTCACACAGATAGCAGAAGCTTTCGAGGCAATCGAGGATGGTCTCTCGTTTGACAGGTCAGAGGTCCCGCGCTCGACCCTCGGCATGCGTCAACGGAACGCGCGAGCCGGGTATCCATTCGAATAGTGACCTGCCCCGTTCACGGGTGCAACCCGCCGATCTCATAGAAGACCTGTGCGTCGACATCCAGCAACTCGGAGATCCGGAAGCACGTGAAACGACTGAACTCGTGCCACGCGTACAGATACAGCAGCCCGTTCGTCAGATCGAAGACATACGAGTACGACGTCTCGGAACTCCCATGCCGCTGCGCCACACGAGAGAGGATCGAGGGAAGCTGCTCGGCGGAGCAGGGCGTGGCGCCATCGACAATGCGCTGCAGTTCATCATTCGCCGTCTGATGTCGGCGATCGTATGGCATGGCGTGAGCGGATGTCGCTTCGTTGGTGTTGGCCACAACCTCGTATGAACGCCCGGACCGTTGGAACACCACTTCACCGTCCGAACCGGGTGACACAACGAGCATTCCTCCACGGCGGTCGGTAAAGGGGAACTGTGCGCCCGACAGGTCGCTGAGGTTGCACTGCTGCATGGCCTGTTCGACCTCGTCAACGGTGGAGCACTCACGCAGGACGAGCTGACAGATGTTGAGCGGGTCTGGCGTCGGGAGTCCCGGATGGTCATTGAGCCGCGTCGAACGAACTGCAGCGGCGTCGAAAGCTACCCCCGTCTCGTTGCCCCCCCTCGGCGAAGAGGTCGGAGAACCCGAGGAAGACACACCCATACCCGGCACCATCCGCCGGCATGACCCACAATCGGCCGTCGGGATCCGACCAGTCTTCGTTGTTTCCGAACAACACGATTCCGTCTTGCGCAAGCGAGAAAAACGTGCACGAGAGGCCCGGCACTCCGACAAGCAACAGCAGTGCGATGCTCACAAGTACGATCCGCCGCATGCTCCCTCCTTCCTGGAGGGCACCCGTGTGCTGCAAAGCATTCTAGCCGCGCACGGCACACGCACACAGGGTATTGAGACGCGCAGGCGGGAGGCGTTGGCACCCTTCCAGACGGCAGCACAGCTGTTGTGTCACTCCCGCCCGCGGTGTTCATCGTGTAGAGTATGGTGGACCGCTTCGGATGGGAGGCAAGGAATGGCGAAGTCGAGAGACCGACGAAACGCAAACGAGAAAAAGACGGCGCAGAAGTCGATCAAGGAGAAGCGTGCGGCCAAGAAAGCCAAGCGTGCAGACAAGCAAGACCAAGCGTAAGCGTCCGGGACAGGACACCGCTTGAAAGCCCTGGTCCTGTACCACCGTGTCCGCTCCTGCTGATTGCAGAAGGTTAGCGTTGCGTTACGGCCCGCCAGACGGTTCCGGCAACCGTGACGACGGCCGCAACCACGAACAGCCACCACAGAAGCCAGATGATCCCGCCGAATACGAGGCCAACGATTACGAGTCCAAGGATGAGCGTCAACAGTCGAGTCATACCTCAATTGTAACACTGTTACAACAGGAGTCAAGAACTCCCCGGGTGACCGTGCGATGATGCAGGCAGTCGCCGGTGACCATCAGAGCCCCAATGGAAGCAGATCGCGTGAGAACAGGCTATAGCAGGACAGGCACACCCGCGCGACTTCGCGCGGTGATTTCGGGGCGCGTTCAGGGCGTGTTCTTCCGCGCCACCACGAAGCGAGAGGCCGAACAGCTTCGTCTCTCCGGCACAGTTCGCAACCGCTCCGACGGGACGGTCGAAGTCGTCGCGGAAGGATGCCTCGACCGGATCGAGCAACTCCTGCTGTGGCTCCACAGGGGGCCACCGCAAGCACGTGTCGATCGGGTAGACGTCGTGTGGGAGGAGGGAACCGGCAGCATGAGGGGATTCCGGATCGTAGGATAGGCGTCCGCAGGACAGGGACCCTGCTCGGCACGCCAGACTACGGGGAATCGGCGTGCGCAGGATCGAGAGTCACTCGCGCCCATCCTCCGATGTCGAAGGCCGTACGGCCCGGGAGCGGGCCGGTGATCAACGCCGTGTCGGAACCAGGCACCGAACCTGCGGGCCAGACGGAAAGACGCAGTAGATCGGTCGTCTCAAGAAGAAGGGCAGCCAGCTGCAGCTCATCAGAGTCGACGCGGATTCGGTACTCCGTATTGCCGGGTTGTCCGAGACACGCGATCGTCGCCAACCAGCTCTCACGCTCGAGAAAGTCGGTCCGTTCGCTCCTCGCGGCATCGGAGAATCCGTTCCGACGGCACGCCCACTCGAAGTTTCGATCGAGCGCCCACGAGCTTCCGGACTGAGCTTACTAACCGGTACCGAGCGCTGCCGAGGCATGAAGGACCTGCACTGACCCGTGCCGCAGAAGCAGCACACTCGGGATACTGGACGCGGTTGCGGCTACCTCGAGGGACAGATCGGAGCCTGTGTGTTTCAGGAACAGAGCGCACGACTCACCGATCGTCACACACAGCGCGTCGGACCACTCCAGTGGAGCCAACGTTCCGTCCAAGACCGGTGCTTCTCCAAACGGTACGCAAACGACGGTTTCCGCCTCTTCCACTGCGTGCCCCGTGAGCGTGGCCAGGAGCACTGCGTCCACAAGGAGCCCGGATGAGCGCCTCCTCCTGCCCGGCTCCATGCACACGTCTGGTCCCTCCTCGTCTCGCCGTCAGTCTATCGCCCAATCCCAGGTCCTCCAACGACAGGCCGAGAAGTCCTGTGCGCAGGATCGAACCGATCACGGTCAGCATAGCGGTTTCGGTACAATGGGGTCGCTTCACACCTATCGATCGAGGAGTGACCCGATGCCGGACGAAGCAAAGAAGGCTGACGAGCAGAAGACCGCGGAGCAGGACAAGAAAACGCGCAAGTTGCTTGGGATCGCACCGACCGAAACGCATCACGAGATCCCACTCGACGGGGAGACCCTTCGCTATGTCGCCCGAGCCGGCGTTCTCCCGCTGGAGGATCCGTTCGGCGAGAAGCAAGCGGAGATCTTCTTCACTTCCTATGAGCTTGAGGATATCAAGGACAAGTCATCCCGTCCGGTGACGTTCGCCTTCAACGGGGGTCCCGGCTCCGCGTCGATCTGGCTGCACATGGGAGCGCTCGGTCCCAAGCGCGTCGTCATGCGGGAGAAGGGCTGGATGCCCGCTCCACCCTATCGGTACGAAACCAACATGAATACCTGGCTCGCGTTCTCCGACCTGGTATTCATCGATCCTGTGGGAACCGGCTTCAGCCGAGCAACGCGCGAAGACCTCGACAAGTCGTACTGGGGGTTTAATGGGGACATCGAATCGGTTGGCGAGTTCATCCGGCTGTATCTATCGCGCTATGCTCGCTGGCAATCGCCGCTGTTCCTGGCAGGGGAGAGCTACGGCACAACGCGAGCCGCCGGCCTCGCCGGCCACCTTGTCGACAAGGGGATCTCGTTCAATGGCATTGTTCTAATCTCTACCGTGCTCGACTTCCCCGCGATCCGCTTCTCGCTGGCCAACGACATGCCGTATCAAACGTTCGTTCCCACGTACTGTGCAACGGCGTGGTATCACAAGAAGCTCACGCCGGAGTTGCAGAACCGGCCGTTGGCCGATCTGATGGCCGAGGTGAAGGCATGGGCGGAGACGGAACTCGCTCTGGCGCTGATGAAGGGCGATCGGATCCAAGGAGCCGAGCGCGAAGCCGTGGCTAAGAAGCTCGCTTCCTACACAGGTTTGGACGTTGAGTACGTTCTCGGAACGAATCTCCGCATCGAGATCTTCCATTTCTGCAAGGAACTGCTGCGAAACGAGAAACGGAGCGTAGGTAGACTGGACTCCCGTTTCAAGGGAGTGGAAGCCCTGGCTACCAACGAGCACTTCGAATTCGATCCGTCGATGGTCGCAATCACGCCGCCGTACACAGCGTCCTTCAATCACTACGTGCGAGCCGATCTCGGCATTGATACCGATCTTCTGTACGAGACCATGAGCAAACAGGCGATCGAAACGTGGGAGTGGGAGAAAGGGAAACTGCCAACGACTGGCGAGTCATTGCGCGGCGCGATTGCGAAGAACCCCTACATGAAGGTGTTCGTCGCCCAGGGGTACTACGATCTGGCGACTCCGCACTTCGCCACTGAGTACATGCTCACCCACATGAACGTCGATCCTGAACTCCGTGGCAACGTTGTGATGACGAACTACGAGGCCGGGCACATGTTCTACCTTGACACCGAGGCGCTTGCCGCATTTCGAGACGACATCGAGGGATTCTTCGAGCGATCGGTCTGAGCCAAGCGAAGGTGGGGGAGGCACCGCAGTGCTCCGTGCCGAAAGCGGGCGCCCGAGACCCTTCCGGTGAGGATCCGGAAGAGAGGGGATGGTCAACGTGAGAACAGTCTGTGCATGGGGAGTCGTTGCGCTCGCGGCTATCGGTTGGGCAGCCGTCGCTGCATCCACAGGGGACATGAACGGTGTGGGGTACGCCGCTCGCCTCGGTGGATCAATCATGGGATATCCGTTCCAGACCGGAACCGCGTCCATTGAAGGCGCCATGGCCTGGGACGGATTGACACTGGTCGCAGCAGCGGACATGCCGTACCTCCCGCACACAGCGTGGAACGGGACAAGCCGTGTGGTGGTAACGACTAACTGGCTTGCCGTCAGCTTCGATGCAGCATACGACCCTGCCCTTCCCTCTCCCGACTTGTCCCTCCAGGTTCAGGCCGTGCCGCCGGCCGGCCTCTTGCTCGATGCGCCAATCGTTTGCCTTGCCGGTGCGGACCTTGCTGCCTGCGTCCCCCTGGCAACCGCCGTGGGAACGGCGGAGCATTCACTGACTGTTTCGCCGTACCTGACAGGAATAGCCTACGTGGATGCATTCGCCGTCACCGCAACAACTGCGCTCGATGCCATGCTTGGTTCGGCCACGCAGCCCCGAATCACGGCGGCTCGGCTGCGGGCCACGGTCGACCTCGGAGACGTCGACCTGACGAACACGGTGACGTTTCGCGGCGCCTTCGAGTCGTTCGCCGCGCTCACAATCGCTCTCGGAATCGAGCAGCTTGGTGTCACCGTGTCGGCGTCACTCCTGCCCGCGGCCGATGGGACCGACACCTTCCGGGTGCAAGTCGGAGGGCACGTGACATTCGGAGACCCCGCCGTGCTTCCCGCCGCTCCGGGAGCCGGGAGCCAGTGCACCGGCGATACGTGCTACTAGCGCGCATCGCTGGACCTAGGCGAATCTACTGCTCGTCGTTCGATGAGCCCTCCACGGGCGCACTCGGCGGGGCCGGCTTCGCTGCCTTTGTCCGCCACGGACGACCGAGGAGGATTCCGGTGATGCCGCCTAGTCCGAAGATAATCGCAAACAGGGCAATCCGTGACATCGTAACCGTCCAGAACAGCAACGTCACCGATGCGTTCTCCGTGTTCTGTGCAAGGACCACCACAAAGAGAACGGCCGAAACAAGGATCAACACGAATCGTGTACGCATTCTTCATTCCCCCTCTGCCAACGACTCGCGCCGCACGGTCAGGCGCTCGAAGCACGGCCTCGAAGCATAGACCAAGGCCGCCCATCGCGGCAAACCCGTTCTTGCTCGAAGCGGTGCGGCCACTTGCACACACAGGTATCCTTTGTTATCGTATAGGGGATGATGCGAGCATACGTCTTCAGTCGATCACGTATTTTACCCGCTGTCCTCGGGTTGGCACTCGCTGTGCTCCCGCTTCCTGCGCACGGTGCCTGGTCGGGCGCCTTCGAGTCCGAGCTTCTTCTCGACGTGGAGGCGCGTCGTCTCGAGGCGGAAACCACTGTGTCCGTCGACTGGACGTTCGCCAACGGAGCTGTATCGTCGACAACCGACCTCTCCGGCGACGGATGGACAAAACAGACGATCCGCGTCGAATACCAGGCAAACCGTTTCGAAGCACGCTCTACGACGACGTTCGAGCCGCACAAGAATCGCTTCAAGGAGTGGAAGACAACGCTTGTCTGGGAGGCCGGCGAAACGCATATCGAGGTGGAAGCGCGGATCACGCGCACGACCCGCTGGGCCACGCTTGACCTCGAACGAGAAGGGAAGCTATCGGATGGTGCCCTCTGCGTGCGGCTTCGCGCCCCGTCCGGCAGCGGCGCGTTCGCCTTCTACGACACCAAGGTCATGGTGGAAAGCGCGGCGTGGGGCGTGGAGTTCGAAGCGGAGGCAACCTTCACCAGTCAGGGACTTGACGATTTGTGCATCACACTGTCTGAACTGCGAATCGAACGCCTTCCGGCATGGGATCTCCAGTTTGAGTTCATCCAGACCACCACCGCCCGGCTGCTCGCGTTGTCCGTCAACGTCGACACAGACGCAGCCTCGTGTCTCGCACTCGACATTGAGCTGGACTCCCCGGCCACCGGAAGGTTCTCCGAGCTTTCGGTGTCCAGCCTCTCCGTTTCCTGTCAAGGGCTGGACGCCCACTGTGAGGCGTCCGCGTACTTCGGTCCTGCACACTGGAAGCAAGACGATGTCTGGCTGATCGTAGAGATCGAGAAACAGATCGCGTTCGCGTCCTGCGGCAGACTCCGTCTGGAGGCTTCCGCAGCGTTCGCCGCCGGCCACGGGTCTCGCCCGATCTCAATCACCCAGGAACTCGCAGTTGAGCCCTGCGACGCATTAGACCTGTCCCTCGTCATCGAGCAGAACGAGAGTGGTCGGCTGGATTCCCTCTCGTTCCAGGCGAACCTTGTCTGGTAAGCCGGGGTTGCCATGAGGTATTCGGGACCCGTCATGCCCACGCCGCCCGTGTCTCCACGCCCCGTCTTTGCTGCAACGCGCATCCCCACGCATCTCTCGCGGTAGAATCCTTGACGGTGAATCGCCAGTTGATACTATTTCGCCACGTATGTCTGTATGAAGAGAGGCAAGAATGGATATTGCGTCGGT
>Ga0272441_10014174_pt1 | contig 11354 bp, 8 predicted proteins | sample SSMProp6N_FD_193582 | JGI IMG/M metagenome (GOLD analysis project Ga0272441, IMG submission 193582) | Marine sediment archaeal communities from Little Sippewissett salt marsh, Falmouth, MA, United States - SSM-Prop-6N | ecosystem: Environmental > Aquatic > Marine > Wetlands > Sediment ... | reverse complement strand
CAGCCCTCTCCCACCAGGGGAGAGGGGGATGGGTTCCTGTCGGGATGAAAATGGGCGTCCCGACAGGGGTAGAAGCTGCTCAAGATCCTTCTCGCGCACGAGATCAGCCTTCAGCAATGCATGGGCTGGGCCTGTACGGCTGGCTCGGCGCTTGGTGTCTTCTTCGCTTCTGGTTAGCACATGCGGCCTCCCAAACCCAGATCATGGACCAACGAAGCGTGAACACTGGCTCGGCTCGATGCTCTGTCTTGAGCTGCTTCTCCAGACCCTGAATCAGTTCATCCCACTGCGCATCATCGATCTGATCCTGTCCCCCGTATAGCGCTCGTTGCCTTGTCCGCACTACTGTCCTGGCGATGGACACGTGCTTATCTCCACTCCACAGGGCGAGCCAATTCGAACCCATCTTCCTTGCGAACGGCATCGGGGAACTGACTGATCGAAAGGTTGCGCCTTCCAATCGTGAAGTACGCGTGGGCTGACTTCTTCAACTGGGCGGAATGCCTATCCGGGGGGAACGCGACAACAACGCGCTTTGTCGGGAACGAGTGCCGGATGTTCATGATGGGTGCAGTCAGGTCGCTATCTCCAGAGATCAGAAGAGCGGCATCCCATCGATCCTGAAACGCATCGACCATCATCTCCACTGCGATGTTCACGTCGGTCATCTTCTCCTCAGGCAGTTGCCACTTGGCTCCACACCTGAAGCAGTTGACCGTCTTCTCCAAGTAGTGGCCGTAGAAGATGTCCACGCTCGCCAGCGTTCCAAGTGCCTCGAGGTACCGGTTCTGACGGTTGCTCTTCTTCGGATCACGCGGTGTAGAGGAGACTCTGCTCGTGAAGTACTTCGTGCCGATCAAAGATTGTCCGGGCTTGAGCAGGTGTTGAGCCAGCAGTTGGACGTTCAGCCAGAAGTAGCGCTGCCAGCGCTTGCTTCGCATCCCGTAGTACAGGTTGAAACCATCAATGTAAACGATGACACGCTCAACGGACATGGGGTGTCCTTGCTGAGTTCCTCATCCCGTTGTGTGGTTGCATTGCCCGCCACGGCAGCTGTATACTGACGCAAAGCTCCGCCAGCGATAGCATCGCTGGCTCGACGTCCCGCTCCGGCGGGACGTTTCTATTGCGATTCGGACTTCCAGACGGGTCTGTGACAAAGCACGAATGGATGTTGTCAGCGGCGACTGCTTCTGCTGTTCGATGACAGGTGGAACGCGCAATTTCTATTCGTGCCGATTTCACAATTCCTCCCTATGTGATAGACCACCGAAGCGTGAACACTGGCTCGACTCGACGCTCTGTCTTGAGCTGCTTCTCCAGACCCTGAATCAGTTCATCCCACTGCGCATCATCGATCTGATCTTGTGCGTCATACAGCTCCGGTCGTTTCCGTGAGGCCGCTGCTGTGGGTCTTTGACCTTCTGGATGAGCCGCAGGTTGTGCCGCCAGGGAATCTCTGCCACAGCTTGTGGCAGAAATCTACCCGGAAGATCTGCCGCAATCTGTGGCAGACTTTCTTCAGACACCGGATACGCCAGATAGAACGCACGCATTCGCCACAGGTTGCGCGGTGAGAGTCCTCGGCTGGTAGGCAGAGAAGACCTCAGATCGGCGGCAAGGCGGTCGATCATGGAAGTCCCCCATCCTTCGCGATTCTGGGTTTCGACAATCTGATAGCCGACTGTCCAGTAGAGAAGCACAAGCTCTCGGTTGACTGACAGAGCCGCCTTGGTTCGTGCCTGCTGAATGCGGGACTTGAGGGAATCGAGAAGCTCGATGTACGATTGTGAGGTCCGATCGAATTGTGAAACAGGCTGTTGCACAATCCCGCCCTCTCGCTCTTCCGGAAGAGGTGACTTGTTTGCACTACACATCGAATTCCAGTCCTTTCAGAACATCGTTTCCTGGGGCCTGAAGTGCGAGACCGAACGCCATGCTACCCTTGCACTGCCAGCCACAGCGTTTCTTCAGAGCCGTGGATTCCGCCGCTGCTCTTCGCGGCCAGGGGCTGCCGTAGGAGACGCCGCACTCCATTCGGGAAGCAAGAGGTGTCGGTAATCGTGCTATAGCGTTTCTTCTCCTCTCTGATCTATGAATTTATGATCTCAGATGGATTCTACGACGACGGGTGCGGTGGGGCAAACGGGGGGCTAACGTTCTACGTTCTACGTGCTACGTGCTGCGTTCTGCTTAGGGACTACGTTCGAGGTTCTACGTTCTGCGTTCGGGAAAGGCAGGGGGCAGAAGCTGGATCGGTCCATGCTTCTGCCGGTCTGTGGCAAAGGCAAACCAACCGGTGCAATGCGTGAAGCGGTGAACCGGGTCATGCGGTTGCGATGGGTTGCGGGCGGCGGCATGCTTTGGGGTATGAGCCATACGGTGGTTCCGCGGATTCCGACGTTGGAGGAGTATCGACGGCTTTGCCGCGCAGTGGGGTGGGAGGATGTGATGAACTTCTCCGCGGCGGAGCAGGCGTTGCCGCGATCGCTCTACGCTGTGGTCGCCGAGGTGAACGGGGTTGCGGTAGGGATGGGGCAGATCGTCGGCGACGGGGCGATCTTCTTCTATGTCCAGGATGTCGCGGTGGATCCGGACCACCAAGGGCAGGGGATCGGCGCTGCCATCTTGTCGGCGTTGGTCGGCTGGGCGCGCGAAACGGCGCCGGACAAGGCGTTTCTCGGCGTGTTTGCGGTCAAGGGGACGGAACCGTTCTACGAACGCGAGGGGTTCGCGGCCTATGCGCACGATATCGGGATGTTTCAGGTGCTGCTCTCTGCGGGGGGATGAAGCCGTTCTACGTTCTACGTTCAACATGATGCGTTCTACGTGTTGCGTTCTACGTTCTATGTTCTAGGTTCGGGAAAGTCAGTGGCGAGAGCATAGCGGGGCGCAAGTCGAATGGCACCCCCACCCGACCTCCCCCGTCATGAAGGGGGAGGGGATTGCGCCGGGCGGATATGTCCGCTCCCGGCGCAGGCGAGTTTCGCCGCCTGCGAAACTCGCGTTGGTTGGGCTCTTGGCAGTTGGTGACAGGAGCACACTGATGGGCGCAATGCGTGAAGCGGCGCTAGGGAGCCGACACAAGTTTCGGGGTCTTCGTGAGATCCGAAACTTGTCCGTGCCGAGGGCCTGTCGGGCTGACGAAAACTGTCCCGACAGGGGGCAGAAGCCGGATTATCGAGCGCTTCTGCCGGGTGGTGACGAAGGCCTGCAAACGACTTGGCACGCTCGTCACTTGCTCTTCTTATGCCAGCGAGCTCCGGGTCCCTTTCCCCTGAATTCGATCAATCCCTCGTTGCGCATCTCTCGAAGCACCCGCCGGACCCATTCGTGACTAACTCCCGGACATTCGGCAGCAATATCGGATGCGCGGAAGGGCAAGAGCTTGCGCTCGACGGCTTGACGCACCTGGTGTCCCTTTGCACCGCGCCCGCTTCGCAGCGTGCCGACACGAGCCTCGTACTCTTTGTAGGAGGCAAGCAGTACCCCCCAGAAGTAGTTGATCCATGGGAAGGCATCATGCTTTGCCTGGTGCCATCCCTGAGAACAGCGCTCTAGCGTGTCATAGTAGCTTTGCTTCGTCTGCTCGAAGATACGCTCCAGACTGATATAGCGCCCCACGGTGTATCCCTGTTGATAGAGGAGCAGGAGTGTCAGCAGTCTTGACGTGCGTCCATTGCCATCATCAAAGGGATGAATGCAGAGCAAATCGAGAATGGCTAGCGGGACGAGAACAAGCGGCTCGCGACCGTCTTGATAGATGGCATCGTGATAGCGGTCTATGAGGGACTGCATTGAGGCGGCTGTTTCGGCCGCGGGAGTTGGACGAAAGCGCACACGGCGTGACCCGTCTGTGTGCCGCTCAATGATGACGTTGTCGCGCGTCTTCCAGTGGCCCCCTGTCTCGCCTGTGTATCCCATCATGATGGCGTGAAGCTCACGGACAAGCTCGGCGGAGAATTCAAGTTCAGCATGGTTTCCGTGAATCCGGTTGAGCGCGTTTCTGTAGCCGAGAATCTCCTGTTCGGAGCGATTCAACGGCGCCGTGTCTTCCTGAACCAGAGCCTGGATTCGCTCTCGTGGTGCGGTGATGCCCTCCAGCCTGTTGGACGATTCGCCAGATTCAATCATCGCGACTTGTCGTAGGCTCTCGAGAACTTGGGGGCTTTGGCGGGCGAACAACACTTGCTTGCCTCGGTACTCTGCGAGTGCTTGGATCGGTTTCAGGTCGGAGGTTGAGAAGCGAAGTGCATCCAAGAATGCCGGACTCAGAGAGTGCATGTTCGCCTCCGAATAGGGGGACCTTCATGTCGAGAAGGGGTAGAATCACTTCTTAAGTACCCCTATTCGGCTGGAGAGTACCCCTTTTCGGGCAAGCAGGCAAGGCTAGCGCTACTGATCTACGCATCTTGTACAAGATCTCGAGTCAGCGCCAGGATCTCATCGATCTTGGTATCAACATGCAATCCGAAACTTGTCCGTGCCGAGAGCCTGTCGGGCTGACGAAAACTGTCCCGACAGGGGGCAGAAGCTGGACTATCGAGTGCTTCTGCCGGGTGGTGACGAAGGCAAACCAAAAGACGCAATACGCGAAACGCCGCTAGGGAGCCAACACAAGTTTCGGGGAGTTCGTGAGACCCGAAACTTGTCCGTGCCGAGAGCCTGTCGGGCTGACGAAAACTGTCCCGACAGGGGGCAGAAGCCGGATTATCGAGCGCTTCTGCCGGGTGGCACCGAGGGCCTGTCGGGCTGACGAAAACTGTCCCGACAGGGGGCAGAAGCTGGACTATCGAGTGCTTCTGCCGGGTGGTGACGAAGGCAAGCCAATAGACGCAATACGCGAAACGGCGCTGGGAAGACGACACAGGCTTCGGGGGCTTCGTGAGATTGGAAACTTGTCCGGGCCGAGGGCCTGTCGGGATGTGGTCTGAACTCCCGACAGGGGGCAGAAGCGGGACTATCGAGTGCTTCTGCCGAGTGGCACCGAGGGCCTGTGAACGACTCGGCACGATCCCTACCCCCTGCCCTCTACTTCTTGTACACTTCTGGCCCTTTCGCAGGAGGAGCTCAAAGGGACGTGAGGAAGGAGTATGTATGAACACCATCAAGTGGTCGATTCTGGCGACGGCGCTGGGATTCATCTTGGGGTTCGGTCTGCTGGGTCCGTGGGCATCTTCGTTGGATGGCAACTCGGAAACGGTTCGCTGGAAGATCGACGACACGACGGTGCACGCCACGATCACACATCCACAGGATGAGGGCGCTACGTATCCCGGGGTGCTGTTCATCGCGGGCAGCGGGCCGACCGATCGGGATTGGAACTCGCCGCTGCTGAAGGGCGACAACGGAAGCGCGGCACTGTTGGCGCAGGTATTGGCCGATCATGGGGTTGTCTCGCTGCGCTACGACAAGCGGTTGGCCGGCAAGGGTGCCTTGCTCAACCTTGTGAGAATGGCTAGCGAGATCAGCATGCGTAGCCATGTCGACGAGGTCCGTACGGCGATGACGCAACTGGCCGCGCTGGAGGACGTCGATCCGTCCAAGCTATACATCCTGACCAACAGCGAGGGTGCGATTCATGCGCTCAACTACCTGCGGGACGAGCCGGAGATTCCGGTGGCCGGGCTGATTCTGACAGCGCCTCCCGGGCGCACCGTTGAGGATCTCGGCAACACCCAAGTGGCGTTCATGCTCGAAGGCAGAGAGGATGCCGAGGCGCTGCTGGAAGCGTACAAGGGCGCGGTCGATGCCTTCCTCTCCGGGCAAGAGATGATGATCGATCCCGACCTTCCGAAGAATGCGAAGATCCTTCTTCAGGGGCTCGCTGCACCGGTCAATCAACCGTTCGCGCGAGAGCTCTGGACCTTGGATATTGCCCCATGGTTGGCCGATCTCGATATCCCTACGCTGGTGCTGATCGGCAAGAAGGATATCCAGGTAGACTGGCAGTTGGACGGGCAACCGTTGGAAGCGCAGGCGGCCGGAAACCCGCGGGTGACCTTCGCCTATCCGGAGAATGCCAACCACGTGCTGAAGTACGAACCCACCCCTCGGGAAGCGCTGACCTCTGCCGATGGCGCGGCGTACAACCTCGCCGACTGCGGACTCGACTTGGAGTCGGTCGACCTCATCATGACCTGGCTTGCCGAGCGGCCGTAGGTGCGGGGGGAGCAGGGAATAGAGGGTAGGGGCCAGGAAAACGCAAGGATTGGCGGAATCTGGGGGAAGGAGCCGAGTCCCCGTAGCTAATTGTGCTGAATAATATGTGACAGCACTCTTCGTTAGTTTTATCAAGAGTTGACAAGAAACCAGCCGAATCATAGAGTGGATGTTTAACATGAGGTCGGACGGCACGAACGGATGTACACGGCGGGACAGGAGGGCAGGCAGCCCGGCAAGGCGCGCCCGCGGTCGGTGCATGGTTCGCCGTGTGCGAAGGATCCTCGCAACGCTGCTATCTCTAGCTGTGCTCATTGTCGGAGTCGTATGGATTGCCGAAGCCGACACGATTTATGTCGACGTCGATGCGACCTCGGGAGCGGACAACGGCACCTCGTGGGACGATGCCTACACCGACCTTCAAGATGCGCTGAAGGTCGCCAACGGTGGCGACGAGATCTGGGTCGCCGAAGGCACGTACAAACCAACCGACGGTGCTGACGCAACCGTGGCGTTTCGGTTGATCGAGAGCGTCTCCCTGTACGGGGGATTCGCCGGAGGAGAGACGTCCCGCGATCAACGGGATTGGGCACTCCACGAGACGATCCTCAGTGGAGATCTCAACGGAGACGACGGGCCGGATTGGGCCAATCGCGACGACAACTCCCACCACGTGGTCGCCAGTGAAGACATCTACGACGGCTCCGGTACCGTGCTCGATGGGTTTACCGTCACCGGCGGCAACGCAGCGGGGGATTACTCCACCTATCACGATTCCGGCGGCGGGATGTGGAATAAGTACAGCAGCCCGACGGTGACCCATTGCACCTTCTCCGGCAACAAGGCAGCAGACGACGGGGCCGGGATGTTCAACTACAGTTCCTACCCAACGGTGACCGACTGCACCTTCTCCGGCAACCGAGCACCGTACGGGGGCGGGATGTACAACAACTACAGTCGCCCGACGGTGACCGACTGCACCTTCTCCAACAACAAGGCGAGGGGCGGCGGGATGTACAACTTCTGGAGTAACCCGACCGTGAGCCAGTGCACCTTCTCCGACAACAGAGCGACGTACGCCGGCGCCGGAATGGCCAACCGCAATAGCAGCCCGACGGTGACCGACTGCGCCTTCTCCGGCAACGAAACGGGGGACGCGCTGAGCAGCTGGATCGATAGCACCGGCGCCGGAATGTACAACCGAGAAAGTAGCCCGACGGTGACCGACTGCATCTTCTCCGACAACACCGCATACGGGGAGACGAGCGCCGGCGGCGGGATGTACGACACCGAAAGCAACCCGCAGGTGATCGATTCCGCCTTCGAGGGGAACACCGCGTCCTATGGCGGCGGGATGTACAACGAGAGCAACAGCAGCCCGACGCTGGCCCGCTGCACATTCTCCGACAACGTCGCAGGATACTCCCTACATGGCCTGACCCATGGGCAAGGCGGCGGGATCTACACCGACGGTGGCAGCGCAACGCTGACCGAGTGCACGTTCGAGGAGAACACCGCATACATGGATGGCGGCGGGATGTACGACACCGGCGGCAGCCCGACATTGATCGATTGCGACTTCTCGAAGAACGACGGTGAATTCGGCAACGGCGGGGGGATCCACAGCGATACGTCCGACCTGACCGCTACGGGCTGCATGTTCTCTGAGAATTGGGCCGATCAAGCTGGTGGAGGGATGTACAACTACCATGGAGCCGGGCTGACAGTAGATGCGTGCGAGTTCATCGAGAACTGTGTCGGAGGAACCGGCGGCGGCGGGATGTGCAACATCGGCTGCGCCGGCAGCATCGCGGTGTGCACTTTCTCCCGCAATGAGGCGACAAGTGGCGGAGGAGTGTGCAACCAGTACAGCAATCCGGCCGTAACCAACTGCACCTTTGACGGCAACACTGCCGGATACACGGGTGGCGGAATGTACAACCAGGATAGTGCTCCGACTGTAGCGGATTGCGATTTCCTCAGCAATCACGCGTTCCAGGGTGGCGGGATGTACAACTACCATGGCTGCGGGCCGATGGTGACCAACTGCACATTCGACAGCAACTCCGCCGACGAGTACGGCGGGGGGATGCTCAATGACGATGTTCAGCTGATCGTCTCTGGATGCACATTCTCAGGAAACGATGCCGCGCGGGGCGGCGGCATGGCCAACGCCGTGGAACCCCACGGCGTTGGCAACACGGGCGGCACCCCGGAGACGAGCAACTGCACCTTCACGGGCAACACGGCCGCATCTGGCGGTGCAGTCTTCAACAAGGATGCCGTCTACCCGATGATCCACTGTACGATCTCCCAGAACAGCGCAGACGAGGGCGGCGGAATCTGTAATACGAGCGGGGCTGGATCAAGCCAGCCACGGCTGAGAAACACAATCGTCGCTAGCAATGGCGGCGGCGATTGTCATAACGACCCTGCAAGTCACATCGTGTCCGAAGGGTACAACCTGGATGGCGACGGGAGCTGCGGGTTCACGCATGTGACGGATCTGGCGAGCGCTGATCCTTGGCTTGGCCCACTGGCCAACCACGGCGGCAGGACACTGACTCACGCACTATTACCTGGCAGCCCGGCGCTCGACGCGATCCCGGCGCCGTACAACGGTGCGCCGATCACCGATCAACGGGGCTTTCCCCGACCATATCCTACGGGAGGGTTTGCCGACATCGGGGCGGTCGAGATGCAGTTGGCTTACTCCCTGGGTGACGTCAACGGCGACGGGGCGATCGACCTGCTCGACGTGATGTTTTGCACCCAGATCGCGCGGGGATGGGTCGCGGGGACGCCGCAACAGCGCGAGGCCGCCGATGTCGATGGCGACGGGGATGTTGACATGGATGACGTAACGATCCTGTCGGAGTACGTGCTCGGCGTCCGCACCACCCTGCCATGAAAGGAAGACGCTCGATGAGATCGAAGGCGAAGCGTTTCGGTTCGATTCTCCTGCTCGTTGCCTTGTCGCTGATCTTGACCGCTTGCTTCGGACATTGGTTCACCCCGCCGCAGACAGGCAAACTGATCGTGGGTCCGCCGGTTCGCATCGCCACGCACTACGAGGTGCTGATTTCAGTTGCCGACATGCCCGACGGCGGCGTCGCCGGGGTCCAGCTTGGCACGGTGGCTCTACCCGCGATCGAATTCGCCAACGTCAATGCCGCCACGATCGTCGCCGAAGGATCAAGCGGGTTCGAGATCACTGCTCAAGGCTACTCCGCCGCCCCCCCTGTCGAGGGGTATCTGGTCGCCGTGTACAGCGGGGCGCCGATCGTCGCTGGCCCGATCCTCAAGCTGTCGTTCGAGGCGACGGGGGTCCCCACCGTGACGTTGAACGACAGCCGCATCTGGCTGACCAACGATGTCCCGGCATGGATCGCCGGCTGGAGTCTGGAAACCGGCGCCGCGTACTACACGAAGGGAGTGAGCTCCCGATGATCCGGCGAACAGCATGGATGATGCTCCTTCTCCTTGCGGCTACGGTGTTCGGTCTCACCGCAGCAACGCTGTCGGGGTCGACGTCCTTGTGGTTCGGCCTCGATCCGCTTGGCGGCGAGTTCGATACGCTCAATCTCGGCTTCGATGTCGAGTACACCCTCGGCGAGGTGGCGCTGTCGACCGACGGGCTGCTCTTCCTTCCGGGGACGTGGGTATGGGAAGGTTTCTCCGCCGTGGGGCGATTCGGCGCCTACGCGCTGACGACAAGCATCTTGTGCGGCCCTTCGACGACGGATTATCTGTACGCTGAAGCGATTGTCGAGATGTCGATCGCAGGCATTGATATGTCATGGTATGCTGCACAGTTAAGTGACGCGGTTCTCGGCGGCCCGGCCGACGGCTGGGCGCTGCGGATCGCAGGTTTCATCGGATCGATCGACCTCATCGCGATCAGCGAGTTCGGCGCGCGAATCGAGGACGATGAGTTCGACGGGATTACCATCGTCCACGCGGCAACGGGTGAGGAGCGGCACTACACCACCGATCCGCTCGTTCCCGGGAAGGGGTTCACCGGCCAGAAGGTGACACTTCTCGGCGTTCCATTCTGCTGTGCCGACATCGATGCCAACCTGTATTTCACCTGTGACGGATTCCAGAAGATGTCGTTCGACGTGACCGGGATCGAGGTCGAACGGCTTCCATGGCTGTCGTTCGACGTCGATCTGACGTTCGAACTCGAGGAGAAGGATCTGATGTTGGTGCCAAGACTGTCGCTTGGAGAGGTCGCCTGCGTCGACGTGTACGCCGAGCTCGACTGGGACGTCGCGGCCCGCGCTCTCGATGGGATCTGCGTCTACGGGTTCGAGGTGTCCTGTGTTCTCGGGCCGGTCACTGTTCGCGACGTCGTTGTGCTCGACCTCAACCACTATGCGATCACTACCCAAGCATACGGATCTACGGTTGAGCGGGTGGTCGACGCAATCGCCGACGGCCACGACATCTACCCCGACTACTGGGAGGTGTTCTCGATGGCCTACCACGGCGATGGCTGCTGTAGCGGCGACCTGACATTCCTCTTTGACGTCTACTTCGACGAGGCATCGACGAGCCTGTTTGACTGGGCGATGACCCACGTCGAGGCGACCATTCCGCTTGCCGAGGCGTTCGCGTTCACGCTGGCAATGGAAGCGATTCCTGCCGGCATTGACGCCTTGACGTTCGGTTTCCACGTGGCGTGGTAGGAATGGAGAACGGTAACGAGTGGAAAACCAGTCATGCGTAATCACTGATGGGTGACGGGTTCCTGTCGAGCTGTAGTTTGGTCTCCCGACAGGGGGCAGAAGCCGAATCGTCCTATGCCTCTGGCGATCTGTGACGAAGGCAAGCCAATAGACGCAATACGTGAAACGGCGCTAGGGAGCCAACACAAGTTTTGGGGAGTTCGTGAGACCTGGAACTTGTCCGTGCCGAGGGCCTGTCGGGATGACGAACATTGTCCCGACAGGGGGCAGAAGCTGGGGTATCGAGCGCTTCTGCCGGGTGGCGCTGAGGGCCTGTCGGGATGACGAACATTGTCCCGACAGGGGGCAGAAGCCTGATTATCGAGTGCCGAGATTCTGAGGGCGATACGCCCCCTCACCCTCCCCTTCTCCAACGTACTCACGGAGAAGGGGCTTCCCTCATCCCGCCAGGGGAGAGGGAGGATGAAGCTGTGCTGCTCGTGCTTCTGCCGGGTGGCGCTG
>Ga0272441_10014173_pt1 | contig 11354 bp, 15 predicted proteins | sample SSMProp6N_FD_193582 | JGI IMG/M metagenome (GOLD analysis project Ga0272441, IMG submission 193582) | Marine sediment archaeal communities from Little Sippewissett salt marsh, Falmouth, MA, United States - SSM-Prop-6N | ecosystem: Environmental > Aquatic > Marine > Wetlands > Sediment ... | reverse complement strand
ATTATATAGATTGCTTTGAACCCTACCCAAAGCAATCTATATAAAATAATAAAAGAATCTTATTAATTTCAGGTAGGGACTAAAATTAATAAGATTCTTTATTTTATATAGAGGTGATTTTATGAAAAATGAAGGTTTAGTTTTATTGAAAGGAAAGAAAATATTGACAACAAGTGAAATAATTGCAAGAAATACAGACAATGAACATGAATCAATAATTAGACTTATTTTAAAATATGAAGATAGAATTAAAAAATTTGGCATTTTAACATTTGAATATAAGAAAACAAATAGACAAGGAAGGCCTGCAAAATTTTATTATTTAAATGATGAACAAGTTAAATTTTTAATTATGATAATGAATAACGATGAAAATATACTTAATTTAAAAGAATCAATTATTTTAAATACTTTTGATATCCATAAATTTAAAGCTAAAATAATAAAAAAGCATATTTATATAATAAAAAATGAAAATAATTTCTATAAAATTGGCGTTGCTAAAAATATAAATAAAAGAATAAATGCAATAAAAACACAATCAACTCATAAAATACAAGTTATTTTTATATCAAAACAAATTTATAATGCTTTAAAAATAGAAAGTGCTATTCATAAAAAATATAAATTAAAAAGAATTATAGGCGAATGGTTTGAGCTAAATGAAGATGATGTAAATGATATAATTAAAATTTATATACCAGAAAACTAAAGGTAAAATTAAATTATTGGCAAGCTTGATAGAAATAACTAAGATACCTTATTATACGCAAATTTCAATGATATAATTAATATAAAGGAGAAAATAAAAATGGAACGATTTGGAAAGTATAAAGATTTTGATGATTTGCAAGTTTCTGAGTATGTTGATGATTGCATTAAAATATATAAACATGAAATGAATGAATTAGATTCTTGTAACCATAGTAAAATTTTCGAATTAATATTTGATTTTATAAATAATTTAGAAAATTTCAGAAAATATATTAAAAGTGAAAAAAATGATGGGAAAGCGCTCGATGAAATATTCCAGCCGCAAATAATGCATGACGCAAAAATACATGATATCGATGATAAAACACTTGATGAAATATTTAATTATTGTGCGAGAAATATTAGAATATTGGAAATTATAAAAAATAGGACTAGTGAATACAGTAATGGAGTATATGCAACTTGTAAATATATTAAAGAAATTATTGATATAGCTGAATTTGAAAAAGAGGGAAAATAGATGGAAGATTTTAAAGATAAGAAAGTATTAATTACTGGCGGAACTGGAAGTTTTGGCAATGCTTTTGTAAATATGTTGTTAGAAACACAGGTTAAAAAGATATACATTTTTTCCAGGGATGAATTAAAACAAAGTGAAATGAAAAAGAAATATAATGATTCAAGGCTACAATTTTTTGTAGGTGATATAAAGGATAAAGATAGATTATATCGGGCGTTTGATGGAATTAATTATATTGTCCATGCAGCAGCTCAAAAACATGTACCTTCCTGTGAATACAATCCATTTGAAGCAGTTAAAACAAATATACTAGGAGCACAAAATATAATTGAAGCAGCTATAGATAAAAGAGTCGAAAAGGTAATTGCATTGTCTACAGATAAAGCTGTAAATCCACATAATCTATATGGTATGACAAAGGGATGTATGGAAAAATTATTTGTTTGTGGTAATGCATACTCAGGTGATAGATATACAAAGTTTAGTGTTGTAAGATATGGCAATGTTATAAATAGCAGAGGTTCAGTTATCCCATTATGGAAAAGATATATAAAAAATGGAGAAAAATTGCCATTGACTGATTTAAGAATGACAAGATTCTGGATAACGCTAGAGCAAGCTGTTGATTTTGTTAGAAATATGTTTGTAACAATGGATGGAGCAGAAATATTTATACCCGATTTACCAAGTATGAAAATAACAGACTTAGCAGAAGCAATGAGCCCAGGGGCTAAGTTTAATATAATAGGAATAAGGCAGGGCGAAAAGCTGCATGAAACATTGATAAGCGACGAAGAAAAAAATAATACTTTATCATTTGGAGGGTATTATATTATTTATCCAGATTTTGACTGGTTGCAAACTAAAAAATGTAACTCTGGATATGAATTGCCTAAAAATTTTGTATATTCATCAGATAAAAATGATAAATGGATTAAGGTTAGTGAAATGAGGGAACTATTGAAATGATTAATTATGGAAAACAATATATTGATGATGATGATATATTTGAAGTTGTTGAAGCTTTGAAAAGTGATTATTTAACAACTGGGCCAAAAGTTGAACAATTTGAAAATAAATTATGTGAGTTTACAGGTTATAAATATGCATGTACTGTAAATTCTGGTACAGCAGCTTTACATTGTGCCTTATTTGCAGCTGGAATCACAAAAGACGATGAAGTTATTGTACCAGCCATGACATTTATAGCAACTGTAAACGCAATATTATACCAGGGTGGCATACCCATATTTGCTGATATAAACGAAAATACATTATTGATTGATGTAGATAATGTTGAGACACTTATTACTGAAAAAACTAAAGCTATAATAGCTGTAGACTATGCAGGACAACAATGCGACTATAGAAGATTAAAAGAATTATGTGATAAATATAAATTAATATTAATTTCAGATGCTTGTCATAGTTTAGGATGTGTTAGAAAAAATTTAAAAAATCAAATTGCTGATTTTACATGTTATAGCTTCCATCCAGTTAAACATATTACAACTGGAGAAGGTGGGTCAATATTATGCAATAAGAAGTTTAAAGCATCTGTAATGAAAGCATTTAGAAATCATGGAAGATATAATGGTAGTGATGCTTTTACACTTGGGTATAATTATAGAATGCCAGATATAAATGCAGCTTTAGGTATAAGTCAGCTAAAAAAGTTTGATGATTTCATTGGAAGAATATATGATATTGCAGATTTTTACGATTATGAATTAAATTATTGTAATTTAAAGCATATTAATTTACATAAATATCACTTATATGTAATTAAGGTAAATAATAGACAATTATTTATAAGACAAATGAAAGATAATGGTGTTAATTGCACTGTTCATTATATGCCAGTTTATGACCATCCATTTTATAAAGGATATATGGACGAAGCTAAAATAAATTGTAAAAATACTGAAAAAATAAAGGATAATATTGTAAGCTTACCTATATATTATGGGTTAAGTGATGAGGATGTTAATAAAGTTATAGACCTTGTTAAAAAGTTTAATCCGAAATGGTCAGGTGAATAAATTGGAAATAAAAAATGGGATTTATAAAGATTATAATTTAGAAACCGAAGAAGGTAAATTGTTAATAAAAGCTATTGTAATTTTATCAACTAGTAAATTTAATTATTTAGGTAATGTTATTAATGGATGTGAAAAAACACAAGAAGATATAATTGAATTGCTAGAAAAATTTCCGAATATTTAAATGGGCATAATTGGTTCAATTATAATTATTATAGTTATGATATTTGTTATAATTAAAACAATAAAAGAAAAATAAAAAAAGGAGAATATTATGAATAAAAAAATAAAAATCAAAAATAAAAATATAGGTGAAAATTGTCCATGTTATATTATCGCTGAAATATCAGCAAATCATGGAGGGAAATTTGATAATGCTATTAAATTAATCCACTCAGCAAAAGAAGCTGGAGTAGATTGCGTAAAATTACAAACATACACAGCCGATACAATAACTATGAATTCTGATAAATCACCATTTCAATTAACAGAAGGAACATGGAAAGGATATAATTTATATAAATTATATCAGGAAGCTTTCACTCCTTGGGAATGGCAAAGTAAATTAAAAGAAGAAATAGAAAAATTGGGTATGGATTTTCTATCAACTGCATATGATAATACAGCGGTTGATTTTTTAGAAGAACTTGGGATTGAATTTTATAAGATAGCATCATTTGAATTAATTGATTTGCCATTAATAAAATATATAGCAGAAAAAGGTAAACCTATAATTATGTCAACTGGTATGGGAAGATTAGAAGAAATTAAAGAAGCAGTTAACACAGTTAAAGAAGCTGGAAATGAAAATTTATGTTTACTTAAATGTTCAAGCGCATATCCAGCATCATTGGACAATATGAATCTTAAAACAATGAATGATATTGGAAAAAGGTTTGGTGCAATTGTTGGGTTGTCAGACCATTCACTTGGAACCGAAGTTGCTACAACTGCTGTTTGCTTAGGTGCTAAAGTTATAGAAAAACATATATGTTTGGATAGAGAATTTAAAACACCAGATTCATCATTTTCAATGGAACCGGAAGAATTTAAAAAATTAGTTGAAAATATTAGAGAAGCTGAAAAAATTATAGGGAAAGTAAATTATGAATTATCTGAAGCTGAAAAAATAAATAGAGGGTATAGAAAATCTATTTTCGCAATAAAAGACATTAAAAAAGGCGAAAAATTCTCGAATGATAATATTAAAATTATAAGACCAGGCAATGGTTTAAAACCAAAATATTATGATTATATAATAGGTAAAGTATCTAATATTAATATTCAAGCAGGAACACCACTAAATAATGATTTAATTAAAAATTAGAAGGGAAATGAAAATGATAATATGTTTGATTCAAACGAGAATGAAAAGCACGAGATTGCCTGGAAAATGCATGATGAAAATGAACGATATACCAATGACATCATATACAATTGCAGCAGCTAAACAATCTAAATTAATTGATGTAGATGGAATTATATATCCTATTGATGATGAAAAAGTTTTCAGAAAAAAATATGGATATGATTGCTTTTGTTATGGCGGATCTGAAAATGATGTTTTAGATAGATATTATAAAGCAATGCTGTATATTGAAAATATTGAAAATAAAAAATGTAGTCATATAATTAGATTAACAAGTGATTGCCCATTATTGGCTTATAATTCTTTTTTAATTGATTCGCTTATATCACAACACTTAAAAGATGACAATGACCTTACACATAATAGAGGAGAAAATAATTATCCATCAGGATTAGATATTGAAATAATGCCAAGAAATATACTAGTATACGCAAATGAATATGCAACAGGAGAAGAACGCGAACATGTTACTCTATATATAAAGGATAATGCAGATAAATTTAAAATAGGTGGATTTAAAAAACATTTAATATTAAGTAATTATAAATGGAGTGTTGACACAATAGAAGATTTTAAAAGAGTTGAGGATATAATAAAAATATATTCACTAAGTAGTAATATTATGGATGATTGGAGATAATTATGAAAAAAAATAATGAAATATATTTAGATGTTATAAGTGCTGAAGATTGCGAAAAAGTTAGACAATGGAGAAATAAATTACCTGCTACACTTAGGACACCTTATAATTTAACTTATGAACAGCAACAAGATTTTTATAAAAATATTATATGCAATAGAGATTCTAAACATAGATACTTTGGAATTTATATAAAAAAAGAAAATAAATTAATTGGGAAAACATACGAAGATGCAAAATATGAACCAGTACAAACAGATGAACCTATATTTATTGGATTAGGTGGAATAACTAATATTCAATGGGAAAATGGATTAGGTGAAATAAGTTTAATTTTAGGAGCTGATTGGATTGGGCGAGGTTATGGCAAACAAGCTGTAAGATTATTATTAGAAAAAGCGTTTAAGGACATGAGATTAAATGAAATTTTCGGGGAATGTTATGAATGTAATCCAAATTTAAAATTCTGGGAAAAAATAATTAAAGAATATAATGGTTATGAAACAGAATTGCCATCAAGAAAATTTTATAATGGTCAATACTATAATACTTTATATTTTTCTATAAATTGTTTTAGTATTTTAGATAATTTTGATAAAAAGGAATAAATTATGAAAAAATATTTAATTTTAAGTCCTTATGCTATCCATGGAACTAGAAACTCTGGTGATGATTTAATAATTGGAAGCTTAATAGAATTATTAAATCATTTTGCAAAAGAAAATATTGAATGTAGAGTTGTATCAATTGCTAAGTCTACAATAAATAAAGATGGTACATTTAATAGTATTGATATAAAAAAATATAATGCTTTATTGGTTCCAGGTTTTAGAGTAACAATTGATGGAGATGAAATTCTTGATATAAGATTAAGATATATGGAAAAGGCAATTATAAATAATATACCTGTATTTTGCATTGGTTCTTCTTGGTGCTGCTACCCTGGAATAGAAGAGCAAACTAAATATAAAATAAATCCTAGAGAAAAGGCATTATTAAAATATATTAAATCTGATGATAAAAGCTTAATTACTGCAAGAGATATATTAACTCAGAAATTTTTACATAATAATTTAATAGATTGTGAAATGACTGGAGACTTAGCATTATACGATATAAATAAATTAAATACAGAACATTATAATAATAAATTTATATATAAAGAAATAAAAAATATAGCTATATCACTACCACATAATTGTTATCATTTTAATTATTGTGCTCAGTTAAAATATGAGATAAAAGAGTTGTTTGGAATTAATGTTAAATTAGTTACTCATCAATATTTAAAGCATAAAGAAATATTTAATGATTTAATAGATTTATCTGGAAGTTATAAAAATTTAGATGAATATAATAATTTTGACATGCATCTTGGTTTCAGGTTACATGGACATTTATGGTTTTTGAGAAATAGAAAACCAAGTATACTTATTGCAGAAGATGGAAGAGGCTTAGGACATTTAAAAAGTTTTAATGATGTTGGAATACACTCGCCACCAAAATATATTATAAAAAAAGCTATTAAGTTAGACCAATATGAATTACTTTCTAAAAAAATAAATAGAAACACAAGAGTTGATATTGATTCAATTTTAAGATTGTTAGAAAATAATACTCCAATCCCGCCAGAAGGAAAATATATTTCAATATTCAAAAAAATTGATGATTTATGGAACGAAAAAGTTAAAAATATTATATTAAAAATATTAGAGGTTTAATTATGCAAAATTATATTGAAAACGAAAAAGCGTATAGAGAATATTTAAAGAATAAAAATATTATAATTGTTGGCCCTGCTCAAAGTTTAGAAGGAAAAGGACTTGGGAAAGAAATAGATAGTTATGATATTATTGTAAGATTAAATAATAGTTATTCTATTTTTTACAACAAAGATAAAAATATTAAAAAAGATGTTGGCAGCAGAACAGATGTTTTATATCATACAGGTGCAATAGGAAAAGCTTTATCTTTAGCAGCTAAAAAACATAAGATAGGAAAACTTAAACTATTAAGAAAAGATAAAATTAAATGGTTCGTGAGTAAAAGAGATCCACTTAGGGGTACTGATACAGAAAAAAAATACACTAAATCATTTGAAAAAATAGCTAAGGGCAAAATTAAATTTGTGACAGTACATAATAAATTTTTAAAATCATTAAGGCAATTATTAAAAAAAACAGATCCAAACATGAGCACATTAGCAATTATTCATTTGTTAAAATTTAATTTCAAAAAACTAAAAATTGTTGGATGTGATTTTTATGGTTCTGGATACAATAAAGCCTACTTTGTACCACCAGCTTTAAAATATAATTTAAAAGAAAAAAAATTCATAAGAAAAGATGGCAAAGCCAGGAGGAAACCAAAAATACCACATGATTATAAAATACAAATAAGATTTTTATTTAGGGCTATAAAAAATGATAAAAGAGTAGAAATTGATAGTGAAATTATAAATATCTGGAAAGGCCATTTGCTTAATGATTAAAGCACATATTTCTAAAATACGAAATATAATATATTTTGATTATGTAAATTATCATCCTTTTGTAAAAACATTAATACAATATAAAAATAACAAAAATTTAAAATATGAAAATTCTGAGATATATAAATATTATAATAATTTTAACCCTCAAAATTTAAGTCAGGTAATGTTTGAGACAAATGAATTAAAATCATTGATAAATATTGGTAAATATAATATATGTCATCCATGGGAAAATAATATTATTAAGATACAGGGTGAAAAAGGATTAAATATAAATGATGGCTGTCAATATTTTGGAAAAGTTTCCAGAAAAAAGGGTCAACTTGAATTTAAAAGATTAATAACTCTTTATAATAAAGTAAAAGCAAAAGGATATAATAAAAAGAAAAAAGTATCAGGATATTTATTAAAAAGATATAATGATTATAGAATAGTACTAATAAGTGGCAATCATAGAATGGCTGTAATGGCAGCATTAAAACATGTAAATATTAAAGTTAAAGTTAGAAAAATAATTGATATAAATGATATACATAATTGGATTATGGTCCAAACTGGGTTATTAAAAGAAAATGAAGTTAGGAAGATATTTGAAAGATATTTTTATGATAATGGCAAAAATAAATTAGAAAGGATAAATGTTATGAATAATAAAAAGATGTATCAACCTGAGGCATCAATAAAGAAATGGGAATTAATATCAAAGCATTTAGATGATAATGACAAAACGTTGCTAGACATTGGTTGTAATGCTGGATATCTTGTAAAAAAAGCTTTACAAAAAGGTATGAAAGCAAATGGAATTGAGGGCAATAAAGATTATATTACTAAAGACATGGAGAATCATATTAAAAATAATATTGTTACACCTGAAAATATAAGGTATATAAGAAGATATGATGTAATATTATTATTATCCGTAAATCATCAATTTAACATGAAACATGGGAAAGATATAGAAAGAAAGATGATAAAAATAATCGGTAATAAAGCAAATAAAAAATTTTTCTTTCAACCTGCATCAATAAGAAGCAAATATAAAGATACTCCAAATATCAAGGATAATGATGGTGATTCAATAAAAGTTTATAATATTAAATTGTTAAAAGAGTTATTCCCAAATGATATTGTAAAATATGTGGGGCAAACTAAATTAACTACTAAAAAAGAACCTTATAGATATTTATTTTTAGTTGAAAAGAAAAGGTGAATATATGGATTATGATATTAAAAAAAATACATTAGAAGAATGCTTAGAACATTGGAAGAATCCACAAGACCATAATCAACCAAGCAATTATAATAAATCATATACTTCACAAAGAAGTAAATATTTATATGGTTTATTGAAAAAATATAAGATACCAGTTGGAAGCAAAATATTAGAAATTGGATGTAATTGCTGCAGGAATTTAAATTATATATATTCTAAAGGATATAATAAATTAACAGGTATTGAGATAAATAAAAATGCAATTGATTTGCAAAAAGAATTATTCCAAAATTTAAAAGCTAATATAATAAATAGCTCAATTGAGGATTATATTTTAAAAATTCAGGATAATAAATTTGATGTAATTTTTACAATGGCAGTAATACAGCATATACATTTAGATTCAAATTGGATATTTGAACATATTGCAAGAATAAATAAAAAATGGTTAATTATAATTGAATTAGATTTATATAGAAATTATGAAAAGATATTTACTAATTTAGGATATGAACAGATAGAAGTTAGGTCATGCAGATTGATAAAAGGGTTAGAAAAATATAAAGCAAGAATATTTAAGAAGGTGAAATAATATGATAGATGTAATTTATTTGGCTGGTGGAAAAGGTATAAGGGCTGGGCTTGGATACCCTAAACATTTCGCGAGGATTGGGGGAAAACCGATAATAATATATGGGCTGGAAACATTAAGTAAGATTGAAGAGATAGGGAATATAATTATACCTTCATCTGAACCAGATAAAACTTATGGGTGTTTATCTGATTATGGAATTAAAAATGTTAAGATAATAGATAATGGTGAAACTAGACAAGAATCAGTGTATAAAGGATTAATGCATATTGAAACTGAATATGTATTGATTTGCGAAGCTGTTAGACCTTTTATGTCTATCGAATTAGTTAATACTGTAATAAATTCAAATAATGATGTAGTCTGTCCAATTAGTTCATCAGTCGCAACTGTAGCTATGTACGATAAATACAGAAATGTATATACAATTGATAGAAATAATTGTGGACAGGTTCAAATGCCTCAAAAATTTAAAACTGATGTTTTACTTGAATGTCATAAAGCGGCTATAAAATCTAAAAATATACACACTGATGATTTGGCGCTTGTTTTAACCAATTCAATTATGACTAAATATAAATCAATTGAAAATATAAATATAATAAAAGGAGAAGAGCAAAACATTAAAATAACTACTCCTTTAGATTTGCATATTGCCGAGGCTATATTGAAATATAAGGCCGGTGATAAAATTGAATAGAGAATCAATTATAATAACTGGAGCATCAAGAGGAATAGGATTAGAAATAGCAGAAAGATGGAACAAGTATAATAGTAATAAAGATGGAAATTTAAAATTACATTGGGAGATATCAAAAACAAGAGGAACAGATGTAACTAATTATAAAAATATAAAAGATGAAATTTATAATTTTTTTAAAATTGATAAACCAATTGCACTTATTAATAATGCTGGGATTATAGAGCTTGGAAACATATTGGAATTATCTATGGAATCCTGGAGAAAACAATTTGATGTAAATATAAATGGTATGTTCAATTGTTCTAAAACATATGCTAAAGCATGTATAAAAAATAAAGTAAAAGGGAAAATTATAAATATTTGTTCGACAGCTGGTTTAGGTGCCAGGACTGGTTATTCTGCTTATGCTGCGAGTAAAGCTGCTGCAATAAATTTTAGCTTAAGCTTATCGAAAGAATTAAAACAATATGGAATAAAAGTATATTGTATTTGTCCTGGTGCAGTAGATACAGACATGAGACATTATATAAATCCGGATGATGATTTTGAAAATATGATGAAACCTTGTGATGTAGCTAATTTTGTAATTGATTTGATTGAAGATGGTGAGTATTTAGATGGGCAAATATTGGAGGTTAAAAGATGAAAATAGGTATAAAAATATATATTGCTATAGTGCTATTATTAATTTTATTGCACGTGATAATTAAAACTATATATGGAATTAATTATATTTCATATATGCTAGGTATATGCACTTGCAATTTATTAGATATCTTATATTTTAAAATTATAAATAAGAAAAATAAGGAGTAAGTTTATGATAGTAAATGTATTTAATAAAACACATTATGTTATTAAAATAGGTAAATTTAAATTTGAACCTTTTGAAGAAGTTAATATAAATGTTTATGATACTGATAAAGTATTTACAGAAATTAGAAGTAATAAAGGTTTGAGGGTAGGAAAACATAATAATGAAGCTTATAAAAAGAAACATGGACTTATCGGTGGGCATAAGATTAATTTTTGTTACGATGCAATGAATCAGCATGCTGGTAATGCAT
>Ga0272441_10014171_pt1 | contig 11356 bp, 10 predicted proteins | sample SSMProp6N_FD_193582 | JGI IMG/M metagenome (GOLD analysis project Ga0272441, IMG submission 193582) | Marine sediment archaeal communities from Little Sippewissett salt marsh, Falmouth, MA, United States - SSM-Prop-6N | ecosystem: Environmental > Aquatic > Marine > Wetlands > Sediment ... | reverse complement strand
ATGGGAACAGATGTTGCGGTCCGCGGATTCGGGGTGCGGCGACTGATGGTCCCGTCGCGGGAGTTGGGCGAACCCACGGACCTGGAGATCGTCGGTCGATCCACCGCCGCCATCGAGTTTCAACGGACCCTGGAGCGATTCGCGGCCACGGATATTGCCGTACTGTTGGAGGGAGAGACCGGCTCCGGAAAGGAAGTCGCGGCGAGGGTGCTGCATCGTCGCTCCGCGAAACCGGGGAGATTCGTACCCGTGAACATGGCGGCCATCCCAGCCGACCTCGCCGAAGCGGAGCTCTTTGGAGCCAGGCGAGGAGCATTTACGGGGGCGGATCGAGCCCGGACGGGGCTGATCGACGCGGCGGATGAGGGGACGCTCTTCCTCGACGAGATCGGTGACATGGCGGCCGGGCTGCAGGCGCAATTGCTTCGCTTTCTCGAGTCGGGAGAGGTGCGGGCAGTGGGATCGACGACCACCCGGCAGGTCGCGGCGAGGGTGGTGTCGGCAACCCACCGAAATCTCCGCGAGGGCGTCCGTGCCGGTTGGTTTCGCCTTGACCTCTACTACCGCCTTGCACCGGTTGTCGTTCGCGTTCCGCCGCTCAGGGAACGGGTCGATGACATTCCGCTGTTGCGGCGGCTCTTCGAAGACGAAGTGCAGCAACGGCTCGGGGTGCCCCGCTGTCGCTGGTCGGCCGATGCGGAACGTGCTCTGGTCGATCACCGGTGGCCCGGCAACATCCGCGAGCTGCGGCACGTCGTGGAGGTCGCGGTGATCACGGCGGACGGCAATACGGTGACGGCAGAGCACCTCGGTCTGGCTGGTCGGGTGGGTCCAACCATCCGGCGGTGGCGCCAGGCGACGTCCGAATGCCGGAGAGATCTGCTCGTGACCGCCCTGCAGAGGCATGGCGGGAACCGGACCGCCGCGGCCCGCGAGCTCGGAATCTCGCGCCAGACCCTGCACTACCACTTGCGCAGACTCGAGGTCGGCGGCGCCTGAGTCGCCGTCCGGATACGGAGCGCGAACCCTGTACGGGAGGCGTGAACCGCGCAAAAAAGAGCGGACCGTGAGGTCCGCGGGAGGAAGGAGGAGGTATGATGCTTTACCAGTTCTTTCAACGACTGGCTGCCCGACGGTAAAGCAAGGGGCGTGCCAGGTTTTACGAGACAGAGGATCGTCGCGTGCGTCATCTGCCCAATTCCCTCGAAAATCGCCTTCGCGAAGTCCGCAAGGGAGGTTTGATCGAAGTCTATGAGAGGGTGGATCTGAAAGCATGGACCGGTCTCGGCGTGGGGGGGCACGGTGACCTGCTGATTCGTTGCAGCACGGCATCGGCGGTCCAGCAGGCCCTCGATCTCCTGGCCAGCCACGGCACCATGTGGTTCACCATCGGCGCCGGCAGCAGGATTGTGGCACCGGATCGGGGTTTGCGCGTTCCATTGCTCAATTTGACCGGGGAACTCGGTCGGTGGAAGGTGGAGAAGAACGGGATTACGGCGGGTGGCGGTGCCAAGTTGGCACAGGTGTGTACCGCTGCGGCACGAGCCGGTCTTTCGGGCCTCGAGGGACTCGCCGGTTCACCCGGCTCGGTGGGGGGTGTTCTGGCGTCGGTGGCCAGACGGCGTCCGGACCGTCTGAGCCAAATGGTGGAGTGGATCGAACACGTTCGAGCTGGGGGTGAGATCATCCGCATCGAGACCATGCGGGACCTCGATGGTGTCCGGAGGGAGCTGGACAGTGACCGATTGGTGATTTCCGGCGCCCGCTTCAGGACCAGCGGGAAGAAGAGTGGCTGGGCCACCGGCGGGATCGATCCACTGCGGCGGGCCGTTGTGCGACACCGAAGTCGGACTGCGGACCGAGTCTTTCACGATCCGGCCGAGGGAACCGCCCTCGAGCATCTCGAGTCGGCCGGCTGCGGCGGGCTCAGGGTCGGCGGAGCGAGTGTGGCCGAATGGTCGAGCAACGCCATCGTGACCACCAGGGTCTGTACAGCTTCGGATGTGGTGCGCTTGGTGTGGAAAGCGCGCGATCGGGTCCGTGACCACAGCGGCGTCGAACTCGAACCCAGACTCTGGCTGGTCGACGAGCAGGGCAAGAGGATGGACGAATGACCTTCAGACCCAATTTGCCCATGTTGGTCCTGTCGCTCGGGGCCGTTGTCGTCACGTGCGTCGACACCGTGGGTGCGCGGTGGTGGCGCCAGACCGCCCGGATGATCGAGTTCGATCCGAACGGTGCCGTCAACCGAATGGCCGACGATCCGCTGTTCCGGATCCCGGCGGCGGTGCAGCGGTCGGTCTTTCTGGCTCCCCGGCCGTTGGCGAACGCAGATATCGATCGGGTCGTGATCGCCCTCGACCGGATGTCGAACCTGCAGTGGCGTTGGTTTGGGACGGATCCGTCGGGGTTCAAGAACTGCGCCAGAGCTGCGCTGCTGGACAACCGTTTGGCGGATGCCACAACGTGCCTCGAGGCCGCCGTGTCGCGCGATCCGACCTCACCGTCGTTGCGTCGGTTGGCGGCGCTCCTTCTGGTCTACCAAGGCCGATTGCCCGAAGCCATGGACCATCTTGCGGAGGCATACGCGCTGGCCCCCGGACTTCGTCATCCCGAGGTTGTCCTGGCGCCGGAAAACGAACGGTGGGTGCAGTACGAGGGTCTTGGACGGGCGCTTGATCTGTACCCGAGGCAGCGGGTCCAGACCGTGCTGCACCTTGCCGAAATACTCAGGGAGGATGGGGATGAAGCGCGCGGGCGTGAGGCGCTCGAGAGTGAGCTGCCCCATCCCGAGGTGGGACTGAAACTGGCGCAATGGGACCGGGAGGCCGGGCTGCTCGACGACGCTCGAATGCGGTTGGAGGCGATTGTGGGCCGGCGTGGTTATCCGGCCCGCATCCGCGCCCGTGCCTGGGCCCAGTTGGCTCAGGTGAGGGATCTGGCCGGGGATGGGGAGGGAGCGGTAGCTGCGGCGCGTCAGGCGTTGGCCCTGGACGCGAGATCAACCGCTCCCCATCTCGCGCTGGCCGAATTGGCCGAGCGGCGGTTCGATTATTCAGCGGCGCTCGAGCACCTGAGAAGCGCGTGGGGGCTGACGCCCGCCGATGCGAGGCTGTTGGTCAAGATCTCGATGATGGCCGAGAAGGCGGGTGAGATCTCGGATGCCCGGTTTGCGTTGGAACGGGCGGTGGTGGTGGAACCGGATTCACCCGAAATGGCCGCGCGGCTGGTGGACTTTCACCTTCGTCACGGACAGTACATGGACGCGACCCTGCGGCTCAACGAGTTCACGTCGCGTTTCCCTTCGGATCCGCGGCTGCTGCGCCAGGCCGAGAGGTTGAGCAGAGAGGTCGCCTCCGATCTCTGAGTGGTCGGGTCCTTTGGACCGAACATGTCGGTTCGCAGAGTGGGGGCAACACGGCGGTCAACGTGGAACGTTCTGCGTTGGGTTCATTCCGGAAAGCGGGCGTAGCCCGAAGCGAAGCCGGGTGCCCGGGCGCGAGAGGCAGTGGCAGCGTTCAGCGACAGCGGCTGGGAACAGCGAGCAGGGACAGTCATCAGGGGCAGCGATCAGTTGCTCTCGCGGCATGGAATGGGTCACCTCCGGGTCGTTCCATGGGATGAATAGCCGTTGGCCAGCCGATGTCAAGGGCACGCCGGGCCGGAGTCCTGGTGCTCCGCACCCTTGACATCGACTGCCTCACCGGCTTGAGGGTCACCGCATGAACGACCCGGAGGTGTCCATGTCCAACGCCGTCACACACACCAACCTCATCGCGATCGAGAAAGCCCTTGAAGCAGCAGGCATGGCAATACGGCTCGTCATGAGGGTTCCCGCTCCTCTGAAATCCATTGCCGATCAGACGATTCGGTCGGCATGCTCGGTTCCGGCCAACATCGCCGAAGGCCACGGCCGAGTCGGACGGGACCGATCGAACCACTGGAGAATCGCCTACGCTTCGGCCAAGGAGGTCGAGTCGCACCTGACGCTCCTGGTTCACGCCGGGGCGATCAGTCGAACCGGGGCCCGTGATGCGATGAAGGGCTTTGACGAGGTCCGGGCCATGACATGGCGCCTACTCAACTTAACGTCCTGATTGGGGAACCTGGCACCGGCTATTTTGGATGCCGTCGCTGAAGACGCCCGCCGCCGCTGGTTGCTGACGCTGCCCTCTGTCCCGGATCGCTGCCGCTGCCGCTGGAAGGATCCCGCAACAGCCCAGGAGGTCGGTGCGATGGAATTTCGAATTTCGAATTCCGCATTTCGAATTTAACCGCTGTCCATCTCACGGAAATCCGGATGAACCGAATTTTGAATTGCCCCACCCACCCCGGGCGCGCCAATTCTCCCACCGCGCTCCGGGTGGGTGGGAGGGAACTTTCAACGTTCAACTTTCAACCTTTAACTTTTGACCTTCAGCTTCCACCTCACGAAACCTGACTGCCACTGCAAACTGTTCACCGCCTGCGACCCGCCGCCCACATCATTTGCCGGCATATCCCTCTCAGAATCGCGACCTCGTTTTCGGTGATTCCGGCCCGTCCGAAGAGCCGGCGCAGCTTGCGCAGCATGCGTTGCGGATTTTCTTCCTGAAGGAAGCCGATCGATGCGAGGGCGCTCTCGAGATGTGTCATGAGGCCCGCGACGAGTTCCTGACTTGCGGGTTCGGGCCCGGTGGGAGGTGATGGCTCGAGTTCCATGCTGAGATACGCCACCAGAATGGCGATGGTCTGCGTCAGATTGAGCACCGGAAACTCCGGGTCGGTGGGGACTCGTACCACGAGGTCGCATCGGTCGAGGTCGTCCCGGCTGAGACCCCGCGTCTCGTTTCCGAAAACCAGCGCGGTCCCCTCCGCGCCCCGTTGCGAGACGTACTCCACGACCTCCGGCGGCGTGACCAGTGGCTGGTTGTCGCGTCCACGGCCCGACGCCGAAGCGATCAGCGTTGTGAACGGTTTCGCCGCGTCCTCCAACGATGCGTGGCGCCCGACGGTGAGCCGTTCACCGCCCCCGCATGCCCAGGCCGCAACCTCGGAATCAGCGGGATCCACCCCTGATTCGACGAGCTCGATGCGTCGCACTCCGAAATTGGCCGCGACCCGGATCGCAGCGCCGAGATTGCCGGCAAGGGAGGGCCTGACGAGGATCAACGCAGCCACAGTCATGAGCGGACTATATTAACCGAAGGCTTCGGGGGAACCATTCATTGAAAGCGGGTATGCAGTGATTCTCCCGTACGGCCACGAAAACACCACCGTGAGGCGGCTCCCGTGGGTCACCTTCACCCTGATGGGTTTGTGCGTTGCCGTCTTTTTTCTGGTGTCGGTGTTCCCCGACGACAGGGGAGAGCGCGCCACCGAGGATCTCGGCCAGTTCTTCCAGTATCTGACACTCCATCCTTACCTCGAGATCGACCCTGAGATCGAGCGGTTCATCCTGCGCCATGTTCCGGAGGAAGAATTCCGCGCATTCCTCGAGTTCTCGCGGGAGACCGGACCTCGAAAACCCTCCAGTCCTCGTCGACTCGCGGCGGAGCAGGCCGAGTTGGACGAGATCGTGTCCAGGATTATGGCGTCGTTGGACGAAATCAAGAACACGCCAATGTTCCGATACGGGCTGGTGCCGGCAGATTTCAAACCCCACGCACTGATCACCTATCAATTTCTCCATGGAGGATTGCTCCATCTTCTTGGCAACCTCTTCTTTCTATTTCTCGCCGGGCCCTTCATCGAGGACGTATGGGGCCGACCGCTGTTTGCCGGTTTCTACCTCGCGGCTGGGGCGCTGTCGGCGGTGATGTTCGCCGTCCGTTATCCGGAACTCGACGTGCCGTTGATCGGAGCTTCGGGCGCGGTGGCCGGCGTCATGGGTGCATTTCTGGTCCGGTTCTGGAGGACCAAGATTCGTTTTTGGTACTGGTTCGGTCTCATTTTCACCGGAACCTTCATGGCACCGGCATGGCTGATGCTGCCACTGTGGTTTCTGCGCGAGCTGGTCTTCGCGCAGGCGATGGATGTGGCCGCCCCGGAATCCGGCGGGGGAGGGGTTGCCCATTGGGCCCACGTCTGGGGATTCGGCTTCGGCTGCCTTGCGGCCGTCATCATGGCCCATTGGAGGATCGAAGAACGGTTCATTCATCATTCGATCGAGTCGAAGATCACCTTGGTGGACAATACCGCCATCGAACGAGCCATGGATACGGCGGCCGAAGGGAAGCCAGATCAGGCGATTCGGATGCTCACCAGCGAGCTCGCTCGTCAACCCGACAGCGTCGATACGGCGGTGGCCCTATGGAACCTCTCTGTGGAACATGGGTCGCCGCGAGAGGCGATTCCCCATATGCTGCGAGTTCTCGGCGACGCCGCCAGAGCAGGGGAACCGGACCTGATCCAGGCCCACTGGCAGGACATGATGAACATGGTGCCCGATCTCGAAATCGATCCGGCCTTGGGGGTGCGGGTTGCCGAGATCATGCACGGTGTTGAGCAGTTCGATGTCGCGAGACAGACCCTCGAAACAGCTGCCCGTTCCATCGGGGCCGCCACCCCCGAGGGCGTCGCCTTCCGCTGGGTGCGACTCGCGTCCTCGCTCGGACTTCCCACAGCCGGCGTTGTGGACCGTCTTCTGCTCCACGCGGATCTCCCTTCCGACGCCAGGGAGGAACTGCACACGCTGCGCCGTCAGCCGGCGGAGTCGATCCAAGCCGATCAGCCCGCGGCGGAGGAGGCGGCTGCACCGGTCGCAGTGCCGTTGGCGGACGATCACGACCTGCAGATCATGGAGGCGACGCCGGAGTCATTCGACGGACACACCCTGAACATCCGCGTCAAGGGTGAGGTCCGTCGATTGGTCCTCGAGCGGGTCGAAGCGGTGGGGGTGGGCGGGGTTCGAATGGACGGCGGTCGCCAGGTTCTCGTGGTCGACCTGATGTTGGACGCACCATGGAGCGACCGTCACTCTCTGAGGATCGTGCGACTCATGAGTACGGGCTTCGACCCCAGGAAGCTCGCTGGCGGCGACAGCCCAATGGAGGCGTTCCGGTCGCTCCTGGGCCAGATGATCGACATGTCCGGGGCGGCGGCGCTTCCCGACCCCGAGTCGGCCCGCGGACGCCCGTTTCGGTCCTTTGGTTCGCTGGACGAGTACCAGCGCGAGGTCCTGGGCGTGGCATGATCCTCAACCGGTCGGTTCATCCTCCTCGGAGAAACTCTCCACGCTGAAGCGGTGGATGGCCGTGTCATCCGCTTGCCAGCAGCCCGGTTCCATGCCCGCCTTGCGGCAGGTCTGGTCGAGAAACGTCACGGCATCCCAACCGTACCTTTCGGCAACTTGGGGGAGCAGAAGTCCCCTGAACGGACCCCGCTCCAGCAAGATCCCGTGGCTGCCCACCGTGATGTCGTCCGGGCCGTGCGCGATTTCGAGGGGTGAGAGAGCTGATATCTCGATGGTGACGCGAGGCAGTTCGTCGGGTTGAAGCGCCGCGAATCGGGGGTCGCGGAAGGCGGCGCCCCGCGCGTTGTCGACCACGCTCCGCCACAGCGGTTCCACCCCGGTGACGTGGCCGATGCAGCCACGGAGTCGACCGTCCAAGGTGAGGGTGACAAAGGCCCCTCGGGGTTCGCTCACAGGGCCCTCTCCAAACTCGAATGGGGGCGGCTGGGTGTGGCCTAAGTCCGCCTCCAAGGTTGCTCTTGCGAGTTTCAGCAACAGACGTTGTTCGTCGTGGGTGAGGGCACGATGCATGACCGCCTCCCCGGATTTCAAGCTGGCCCCAAGATGGTATGGTTCACCCATGATCGTCAAGCTCCCGTTCGGGACGGAAACCTGCCCTGTGGATCTCAGGGGCGTCAGAGTCCGCCCGCTGACAGCGACCGCGCCGGCCGGGTCCAGACATCCGGAGCGCCGGGTGCTGCAGGCGATGGACGAGCCGATCTCCGGGCCGGGGCTCGACGCGCTTTGCGCCGGTCGTGGCGACGCCACGGTCATCGTGCCGGATGCAACCAGGGCAGTCGGGCTGCCCCGGATTCTCCCCGGGTTGATCCAACGCCTCGAATCCAGCGGCGTGGACGTCGGCCGCGTCACGGTGCTGGTGGCGTGCGGCACCCATCCAGCCGTGGACGCGGGCCGGCTGGGAGAATGTGTGGGTCCACTTCCCGATGGCGTCAAGGTGGTCCAACACGACGCCCGAGAAGACGACTCCCTGGTGACGGTGGGATCGGTGGCGGACAGGCTGATTCGGATCAACCGAATCGCCGCCGAAGCCGGCTTGCTGATCACCCTCGGGGCGGTCAGACATCACTATTTTGCGGGTTTTGGAGGCGGCCCCAAGATGGTGTTTCCGGGAGTCGCCGGATTTCGGGAGATTCAGCACAACCACGCACTGGTCGTCGAAGGCGGTGTGAGGGATCCGCGCTGCGAGCCCGGCATTCTCGTCGGGAATCCGGTGGCGGAGGATATTGCCGAGGCGGCGGATTTGCGTCCGGTGGATTGCGCGGTCTGCATCGTTCCGGGACGGGACGGTGGCGTCGCCGACTGCATCGCCGGACCGTGGCGTGCGTCATTTGATGCGGCGGTTGAGCGCGTGCGGGACTGGTACGAGGTGAGTGTCCCGGGTCCGTTCAGGCTGGCGGTGGTGTCGGGCGGCGGCGCGCCCTCGGACAGCACCCTCATTCAGGCGCACAAGGGGCTCGATGCGGCGTGCCGGTTCGTGGCCGAAGGTGGCGAGGTCCTATTCGTTGCGGATCTCTCCCACGGTCCGGGTTCGCCGGACATGGAACCCTTTCTCGAAACTCCGACCGAGACGTTCATCCTCGATCGTCTCCGAGGAGGTTGGATACAGTACGGTCACACCACTCTCCGACTGGTGCAAAAGACGGCGCGTTTCAAGATCCACCTGGTGTCCCGTCTGGACGAGGCGTTGGCGCGGCGGTTGGGATTCGAGCCCGCCCGCGACCCGGCGGACGTGATCGAGTCGTGGCGGCGACGTTTTCCGGGTGAGACAGCCGCGGTGTTTCCCGGCGCGCCGGTCTACCCGGTGAATCCCCTGACACCCCCTTGATCTTCGTCAAGGACGGCGGACGTCGGGAGGCGCACACTCAAAGGTGAGGAGAAGATGATGAGTGAAACCAAAAACGACGTGCTTGGTTCCTCCGTGGTGACGGGATTGAGGGATCTGGTGGCGGTGGCGCCGTCCGCCATCGTCAGCCGCGTCCTGGCCCGGACCACCGGGGGGAGTGTCACCCTGTTCGCTTTCGCGGCCGGCCAGGAGCTCTCCGAACACACGGCGCCTTTTGACGCGCTGGTCCAGGTGGTGGACGGCCGAATGGAGATCTCGATCGATGGCCACCCGATGACGGTCGTCGCGTCGGAGGTGGTTGTGATGCCGGCAGATGTCCCCCACGCGCTCCGCGCGATCGAGGACAGCCGGATGATGCTCACCATGCTCCGTGAGTCGGGGGGGGCGACCTGATGGCCGTACGCGAGGTGGTGGAGATCGATGAGGAGCTGTGTGACGGGTGCGGCGACTGTATCCCCGCCTGTGCCGAGGGCGCGATCCAGATCATCGACGGCAAGGCGAAGCTGATCGGCGATATGTACTGCGACGGCCTGGGTGCCTGCCTCGGCATCTGTCCGCAAGGCGCCATTACCGTGATCCGCCGCGAAGCGGATTCGTACGATGAGGGGGCGGTGGAGGAACATCTGAGAAGCCTCGGCGAGCAGGCGGGGTCCGGCGGTGGCGTCGCCGTCCTGCCCATGGCTCCGGGTCAGGCACACACGCCATCGTGCCCGGGGTCGAAAGCGGCGGCCTGGGACGGACCTCGGATCATGGAATCATCGGGTGAGCCGATGGCGTCGGGTCTCCGTCAGTGGCCGGTCCAACTCCACCTGCTGCCACCCACCGCGCCGTTCCTGGACAACCAGGAGCTGCTGTTGGCGGCCGACTGCGTGGCCTACGCGGTGGGTGGATTCCATCGCGACCATCTCGTGGGCCGCGCGCTGGCCATTGCATGTCCAAAACTGGACAGTCACCAGGAAATCTACGTCGACAAGCTCGCCGCGATGATGGATGACGGCGGGATTATGGGGTTGACGGTCATGGTGATGGAGGTGCCCTGTTGCAACGGGCTCGTGCAGCTCGTGCAGGAAGCCCGGCGTCGGGCGACCCGAACCGTGCCGTTGAAGGCGCTGGTGGTTGGAGTTCGCGGGAACATCCTTGGTACACGATCGATTTGAGCGAGAGTGGATCAGCGCATGCGGCGGAGGTGAGGAATATGGATGTCCGGTGCCCCGGCGCAACATGACTCGATCGACTCTCCGGCAGCAGTCCAATGTTCGCCATTCGCGATTCGCTTTTCGTTCCGGACTTCCGTTGGTGCGGATGGGTGTAGAATGCGTCCTGACATGCCGCGTCGCCGTGCTGTCTTCGGCCCGGACGCCCGGGAGACCCAGCCGCCAGACGCTTTCAGGAGGAATCCATGTTTCGTCGTCAGATTGCAGCCTCCCTGATCATGGGGGCTGCCGTGATGTGTACGGTGACCCCGGCGGGAGCCGATGGGGAGGCCGTCGCACCGGCTTTCCGGGTCGAACAGAAGGCCATCGACCTGGGAGACGTGACCGCGGGTCAAGAGAAACGGGCGGTATTCACTTTTCACAACGACGGTGATGGGGACGTCAGGATTCTGCGAGCAAAGCCCTCTTGAGGATGCACCGTCGCCGAGTACGACTCGGTGATCCCGGCTGGTCAGTCGGGGAAGCTCGAAGCCACCATCAAGACGAAAATGGGCCGCGCCGGGCGCCAGACGAAGTCCATCTCCGTCGCGACCGATGCGCCCGAGGCCCAACGCATCAGGTTGTCGGTGTCCTACAACGTGGTCACGCCCATTGTTGCGTCTCCCGGATACCGCCTGATGTTGAGTGCGGTGGAAGGTACGGCCACGGCCAATCGAATTTTCCTGCACAGGACGGACGGTCAACCCCTCGCGGTGGAGTTGGAACAATCGGGTGTCCCCGAAGGTGTCGATGTGTCACTCGAGAAGGTCACGGCCGCGGATGAGAGCGAGGGCCGCCAGAATGCGAAACCCGGTGACGTGTGGGTCGTCGCTGCGGTGGACGGCGACGTGGGCGCCATGAATCACAACGGGGTCGTGACCTTGACCACCAACCATCCCGAAGCGCCGAGACTCGAGGTGCCGGTTTATGTTCGGGTGCGTTCGATCATCGATGTCCGTCCCCAGCGCGTGAACCTGTGGCCGGCCGAGGCAGGGCCGCACGGAACCACGACATTGGTCCGATTGAACCACAACGCGCGGGAATCGTTCGAGGTGACCTCGATCGAGGTCTCGGACCCCAAACTGT
>Ga0272441_10014169_pt1 | contig 11358 bp, 10 predicted proteins | sample SSMProp6N_FD_193582 | JGI IMG/M metagenome (GOLD analysis project Ga0272441, IMG submission 193582) | Marine sediment archaeal communities from Little Sippewissett salt marsh, Falmouth, MA, United States - SSM-Prop-6N | ecosystem: Environmental > Aquatic > Marine > Wetlands > Sediment ... | reverse complement strand
CGTGGGCCACCGGGATGGCAGAGATGCCCCGCCCGCAGGCGCCGGCCGGGAACATGGAAAAAAAACTGCACTCCTCCTTGACGTTCGGACGATGTTAGGATATCTATGTGGCCGAACAGGTGCCGAATACCTGTCGCCGCTGAAGCCAACGCTGGGTTGGCGCCTCGGTAGCCGCTGCACCGGTCCGCGGCCGAGGCGAGAAAGGACTCGATCATGACGTGCGATGTGCCGGTCTGTCAGTTCGGACCTGGCGGCGACTACGTGCGAACCTATCCGCCCGACGCGCCGGCCCTGCCGACCCCCGTGGTGCCGGTCTGCCGGGTCGGCACTCCGGCCAGACCGACCGGGGGCCTTGCGGGGCTACTGCGGGGTCTGCTGGGCCTGGGGCGCGCCCCGGCCCACCGCGAGCCCGACGGCGGTGTGGTCACCTGCCGCTCGGCGAAACTGGCCGAGTTAGCCCTGGGCCCCAAGATTGCCCTGCTCGCGATGCCGGCGCGCTGCGCCCCGGCACGCGAGCCCGGACGCGAGGAGAACGCCCATGAAGACCGTGACGCCCCGGCAGATGGACATCTTGAAGTTCATCCACCAGTATCGCGACAGGCTGGGCTATTCGCCGACGATGCAGGAGATCGGCGATTGGCTCGACCTAAGCAAAGTCACGGTCTTCGAGCACGTCGGCGCCCTCGTAAGAAAGGGCCTCCTGCGGCGCGGCGGCAAGCACAAGGCTCGCTCTTTGGAACTGACGCCCGCCGTTGAGTTCCCCGACCCGGCGCGCCCGACGCGGATTCCGCTGGCTGGACGCATCGCCGCCGGGCAGCCCCTCGAAGCCATCCAGGACGACGCGTCGGTGGACCTGGAGGAGGTCTTCTCCGCCCCGGGCGAAACGTTCTGCCTGCGCGTCGTCGGCGACAGCATGATCGACGAGCAGATCCGCGACGGGGACTACGTCGTCTGCCAGCGGCGCAGCGAGGCCCGCAACGGCGAAACCGTCGTGGCGCTGCTCGACAGCGGCGAGGCGACGCTGAAGAAGTTCTACCGCGAGGCCGGGCGGATCCGCCTCCAGCCGGCGAACCCGGACTTCAAGCCGATCTACGTCGACGACGTCCGAATCCAAGGCATCGCGATCGGCGTGGTCCGGCGTTATCCGTAGGGGCGCCCCTGCCGCAACGCCGTTTGCTCGCGGCCGATTCGACGACACCGGCCTAATCGGCGCCGCGACGGCCCAACTGGGCGTCCAGCATGAACAGCGGACCGGGCTGGTCGCCGACGAGTTTGAGTTGCTCGACGATCGCCGACGCCGTGGCCTCTTCCTCGACCTGCTCGCTGACGTACCATTGCAGGAAGGCGCTGGCGGCGTGGTCCTTCTCGGCCGCGGCGAGGTTCACCAGTTTGCCGATCAGGGCGGTGACCTTCTGCTCGTGCTTGTACCCGGCCGTGAACGCCGCCAGCGGGGTCGCCCACTTCACCGCGGGCTTCTCGATCGCCGCGAGCGTGACCTTCCCGCCTCGCTGGCAGACGTAATCGAAGAACTTCATGGCGTGAGCGACTTCCTCGCCCGCCTGCGCGCGCATCCACTTGGCCATGCCGGGCAGATTCATCGACTCGAACTGCGCCGACATCGACAGGTACAGATACGCCGAGTACAGTTCTGCGTTGATCTGGGCGTTGATGGCGTCCTGCATCTTCTTGCTGATCATGAGCGTCTATCCTTTCCACAGCCCGTGGAGGTTGCAGTACTCCCGGGCAACGATGTTGTCGGCGTCGATCGGGAACACCGCCTCGGGCGGCGCGCCCGGCGCGAGGAACTGCCGGCACGCCTTGCCGTCGGCGATCACCTCGATCCACTGGATGTAGTGCTTGGGCTCCATCGGATGGGCCACGCTGCCGACCTTGACCTTGACGCCGCCGGGGACTTTCTCGATGACCGGAACATGCTTTTCCTTCGCGGCGTCCACCGTGTTCTCGGCGAGCAGGACCATCGGCTTGCCGCAGCAGACCAGTTCGCCGGCCCCGCCGTCGAGAACCTCGGCGATGATCCCGCAGGCCGGACACTTATACACCTGAAGTCTCTCCGTCATGTCGCGTCTCCTCATCTCAGGGGGCCGCCCCGCACCGCCGACTGCGGCAGAACGCAAGCGGCCCGAAGTGTCGTCGTCCCGCAGGACCCAACCCGCAGGATGCGCCGCGCCTCTATGCGAAGGTCTCGAACTTGTCTCGCCCGGCGGCGCAGATCGGGCATTTGCCGGGCGCCTCGCCCTCGGCCGTGTACCCGCACACCACGCAAATCTGCACCGGACCCAGTTCCACGTCGCTGCCGCTGTCCACCGCCTGCTTGGCCTCCTGGTACATGGCCGCGTGGATCTTCTCGGCGCTGAGGGCGTAGTTGAAACTCCTCTCGGCGCCCTTCTCGGCCTGCAACTTGGCCCCGGCGAGATACACCGGGTACATCTCCTCGACCTCGTGCATCTCCCCGTCGATGGCGTTCTGGAGGTTTTCGGAGGTGGTCCCGACGCCGAATCCGCCCCCGGCCGCGACGAGGAATGCCCCGGCAACGTCCCGCATGACGTTGAAGTGCCCGGTGGCGTGGACCTGCTCGGCCGCCGAGATCGCCCGAAACAGGCGTGCGACGTTGGGCAGGTTCTCTTTCTCGGCCTGGGCGCCCCAGATCTTGTATCGCATGTGCGCCATCGATTCCCCGCCGAACGCGCTGCGAAGGTTTTCCGCCGTCATCGGATGCATAACCTTTGTCTCCTGTCTTTGATCCCGGCTCCGGCCGGCAGGCCCTACGGATGGAGTTATACCCAAACGTCTATTGCGACGGCGCTTCCAGCAACTGCGCGTCTTTTTTCAACGATAGGTCCGCGGCCGTCCGCGATTCCACTGCGGCGAGGGAAAAATGCTTCGCATTGCGAGCAGGGAGCGATCTAGTGTTGGCCCGCCGCGCTGCCCGCCAACGCCGGGCACTGAGACTCGAAACTCGCTCGCCGGCTCCGGTACAGAATCCCGACGGGGATCTCGTCGCCCCACCGCATCGCCAGATCCAGGGCCGCGGCGCGGTCGTGCGGGTCATGCGATGCGTCGATCGGGCGGACGCGGTCCTTGTACCACCGGAACGTGTTGACCCGGTTGAACGACACGCACGGCTGGAGGATGTCCAGCAGGCAGAACCCGCCCTCCACGGCCAGCGCTGCGACCATCATCTCGTGCAGGTGGTCCGCCAGCCCGCTGAACGACCGCGCCACGAAGGCGGCGTCCTCCACGATCGCCAGCGCCAGCGGGTTCATCGGGCCACTGATCACCCCGTGGGTCTGAACCTTGGTGACGAAGCCGACGTCCGACGTCGGCGACGCCTGGCCCTTGGTCAGGCCGTACACCTGGTTGTTGTGGACAAACGCCTTGACGGAGATGTTGCGCCGTGCGGCGTGGATGAAGTGGTTTCCGCCCTCGCCGTACATGTCCCCGTCGCCGCTGGTGACCAGGACGGTCAGCGCGGGGTTGGCCAGGCGGATGCCGGTCGCCGACGGCAGCGCCCGCCCGTGCAGCCCGTTGAAGACGTTGGCCTCGAGGTAGTGCGGCAGTTTCGCCGCCTGCCCGATGCCGGAGACCAGCACGAGCTTCGTCCGGTCGGTCCCGGCGGTGTCGAGGGCGCGCTTCAGCGTTTTGAGAATCGCGAAGTTGCCGCACCCGGGACACCACGCCGGTTGGGTGTCCGCCTTGGCCAGGTTCATGGTCGGATCCTCGAGACGATAGTATCGGCGGTGAACGGCAGCCCGTCGTAGCGTAGCAGGAGTTCGCACTCGGCCAGGGCGCCCTGCTGGCGGCAGAGGGCGGCGAACTGTCCGGTGGCGTTGCCCTCGACGGAGACGATCCGCTTGGCCCGGGCGATGGCGGCGCGGGCGATGTCGCCGATTCGCACCGGCCAGACCTGCGCGAAATGCAGCATCGCGGCGCTTTGGCCGGCGGCGACCAAGGCATCGACCGCCTCGCGGCACGGGCCGTACGTGCTGCCCCAGCAGATCAGCAGGGCTTCGGCGTCGGCCGGTCCGTAATGCTCGGGCTCGAGGGCATCGGCGGCCAGGAGGTCGAACTTCCGCAGGCGCTTGTCCTGCTGGGCCAGGTGGGCGTCGAGGTCCTCGGTGATGTGCCCATCGGGGGTGTGCTCGTCGGAGTCGCAGACGACCAGCGCCGGCCCGCCGGGGATCGCCCGGGGCGAGACGCCATCGTCGGTGACGGCGTAGCGAGCATACTCGGCCGGGGGATCGGTCAGGATGCAGCGGTCGATCGGGTCTGGCTCGTCCGGCAGCGGGGCGGCATTGGTCTGAAGGTCCTGGAGGAACTGGTCGGTCAGGACGATCGCGGGCGTCTGCGCCCGGTGGGCGGTCGCCAATGCCCGGCGCGTCAGATCGTAGGACTGGGCCACCGTGCCCGGTGCGTAGATCGCCCGGACGAACTCCCCGTGCCCGGCGTGCAGCGCGAAGGCCAGGTCCTGCTGGGCGGTGCGGGTCGGCAGGCCCGTCGCGGGCCCGGGGCGCTGGGCGATGACGATAGCGATCGGCAGTTCCATAATCCCCGCCAGGGACAGGCCCTCGGCCATCAGGGCGAACCCCCCGCCGCTGGTGGTCGCCATGGCCGGGGCGCCGGCGTAGGCGGCCCCGCAGATCATGTTGACCGCGGCGATCTCGTCCTCAGCCTGCTCGACGACGATGCCGAAGCGATCGGCGACGGCCGCCAGATGCGTGAACGTCGCGGTGGACGGCGTCATCGGATAGGCGGTGACGACCTTGGCGCCGGCGACGGCGGCGGCCTGGGCGATGGCAACGGCGCCGTTGCATAGTGTCGTCGGGGCGTCTCCGCCGCGCGGCGCCTGAAACCGCCCCGCGTGCTCACCGGCCAGTTCCGCGCCCCGCCGGGCGCAGCGGACGTTCGCCTCGACGACGGCGTCGCCCTTCTTCTTGAACTGAGTGCCCAGGTAGTCGCAGAGGCGTTCGATGTCGCAGCCCAGCAGGGCGAAGACCGCCCCGGCCGCGACCGTGTTGGCCATCACCTTCTCGCCTCCGGCCTCCTCGGCCGCGGCCTCAAAGTCGATCGCCACCGTGCCGTCCACCGACGCCCCGTCGTACAGCACCACCCCCCCGTCGGCCAACTCGCCGCCGAGGATCTCACGGGCCGGGTCCGTCAGGGCCACGAGCAAATCGGCGCGGTCGCGCCCGGCGAAGCGCGGCCCGTCGGCCACGCGAACGTCGAACCAGTTCAGCCCGCCGCGGATCCGCGACATGTACGACTGCGTCGCCACCACGTGCAGGCCCATCTGCGCCAGCGCGGCGACCAGGAGGTTGCCGGCGCTCTGGACGCCCTGGCCGGCCTCGCCGGCGATCCTGACGTTCAGGTCCATGGCCGCTCCTGCCGGGTCCGGGTCAATCGGTCGGCGAGAACTGGTCCTTGCCCGCCCCGCACTCCGGACAGACCCAGTCGTCCGGGATGTCGGCAAACGCCGTGCCCGGCGCCACGCCGTTTTCGGGATCGCCCTGGGCCGGGTCGTACACCCACCCGCACGCATCGCACACGAATTTCTGCATCGCAAAACTCCTTCACGGACGTGCTGCTAAGTGTTCCCCGCCGCCAGGTGGCGGGCCTTTTCCGCCAGCATCGCCCCGGCCGCCCGGCAACCATCCAGTGTAGCGGCATTCGGGGCGTATTGCGACACCAACGGTTCGCCAACGACTTCGACCTTCATCGCTGTCAGATACTCGGCCAGTTCCTTGGTGGCGTTGGCGCCCCACCCGTACGACCCGAACGCCAGCCCCGCCTTGCCGTGCGGCCTGAGGCCCTTCAGGTACGTCAGCACCGCGGCCATCTGCGGCATGATCGTGGCGTTCAGCGTTGGCGAGCCGACCGCCAGGCACGCGGCGTCCAGGACCTCGGTGGCGATCACCGTCCCGCCCGTCGCCCGCGCGTGGAGCAGTTTCGCTTCCGCGCCGGCCGCGGCCGCCCCGTCACAGATCGCCCGCGCCATCGCCTCGGTGCTCTTCCACATCGTGTCGTAGATCACCAGGACTTTCGCCGCCGGCTTCATCGCGACCCAGTCGGCATAGGCCGACAGGATCGCGTCCAGGTGCGTCCGCCAGATGACGCCGTGGCTGGGGGCGATCATCTCGATGTCGAGCCCTCCGGCCGCCTGGAGCGTCCGCCCGATCGGCCCGCCGTAGAGCATCAGGATGTTCGCGTAGTATGTCTTGGCCTCGGCCAGGACCACGTCCAGCGGCACCAGGTCGTCGAACCGCGCGCTGGTGGCCAGGTGCTGCCCGAACCCGTCCATCGAGAACAGCAGTTTGTCTTCCGGCACGTAGGTGAACATCGATTCGGGCCAGTGGACCATGGGGGTCTGGACGAATTGCAGCGTCCGGCGCCCCAGGCGGATCGTCTCGCCGTCGTTGACGACGTGGATGCGCCAGCCGCTGGTGTCGTGATACAGCCCCAGCGCGTCGCGGCACTTAGCGTCGCAGACCAATTCGGCGTTCGGGCACGCCGCCAGGACCGTCGGCAGAGACCCGGCGTGGTCCGGCTCGGCGTGGTTGCACACGACGTAGTCCACCTTCGCCAGGTCCGCCAGGGCCGAAACGTTCGCCAGCAACTCCGCGGCGAACGGGGCCTTGACCGTGTCGATCAGGGCGGTCTTCTCGTCGCGGATCAGATAGGCGTTGTACGTCGAGCCGCGGGACGTCTCGTACCCGTGAAAGTCGCGCACCGTCCAGTCCACCGCCCCGACCCAGTCGATGCCCTCTTTCAGCACGTGTCCTGCTTTTTCCGGCTCACTCATCGCCCGGCACACTCCTTCACCGCCGCCAGGACTTCGTCGTAGTCCGGCTCGTTCGTGACTTCCTCGACCAGTTGCACATAGCGGATGGTGCCTTCGGCGTCCAGCACGTGCACCGCCCGCGCCAGGAGGCGCAGTTCCTTGATCAGGACCCCGTAGGCGGTCCCGAAGGCCGCGTCCCGGTGATCCGACAGGGTAATCACCTGGTCGATGCCCTCGGCCCCGCACCAGCGCTGCTGCGCGAACGGCAGGTCCATGCTGATCGTCAGAACCGCGACGCCCCCGCCCAGCGCGGCCGCCGACTCGTTGAACCGCCGCGTCTGTGCGGCGCAAACCGGCGTGTCCAGCGACGGCACCGACGACAGCACCCGAACCTTACCCGCGTGGTCCGACAGACGCACCTCGGACAGGTCATTACCGATCAACACCGCGTCCGGGCCGGGCGATCCGACGTTGACCGCCTCGCCCAGCAACGTCAACGGACCGCCCTTGAACGTGATCGCTCCCTTACGCTCCCGCACGGGGCCGCTCCTTTCAGTCCGAGGGCCTGGACGCATCCGCGCCCGGCCATGGTCAGTATAGTCACGAAGTGATAGACCACAGACAGCATACGGGCCCCAACCCGGGCCCTTCAACCAATATTCCCCTCACCCGGAGCCGCCGGATTTGCCGCCGGGCGCAACCGCTGCCGCCGTCGCGGAGCCCTTGGCATCGCTGCGGCCGGTGGCGTATACTTCGGCCGACGAGACGCCATCCAGGCCTGCCGGGCCTAAGTGAGAATCAAGACGCGCGCTCGACGTCGGACGAGAGGACAATCCCACGGACCAGCAGCCTGCCGGCCCCGTGACCTTACCGACGCCTATGGATGACGGTCATCACCGATGGTAGGCGGCACGATCACCGCGCCGCACCGCCACAGCAGACACTCGGAAAGGAACCGTGCGATGAATGGCCTCACCCCTCCTGGAATCTTCAGCCGATGGGTCGGCGCCGTCGTCTTGGGGCTGTCCGCCGCCTCGGGCCTGGGCGTCGATGTTGACCTCGACCCGGTGCCGCAGATCCCGCTGCGTGCCAGCGGCAGCCAGCACTTCCTGGTGAACCTGTCCAAGGCCTCCGCCGCCTGCAAAGGGAAGGTCGCCTTCGCCGACCTGCCCGAGGGTCTGTCGGCCGAGCCGACCGAACAGGCGTTCGACCTCGCGCCCGGCAAAGGCGTCCAACTCGTCTTCAAGATCACCTGCACCGCCTGGGGCAAGCCGGCAACGATCCGGCCGACGGTCACGGTCGAAGGCAACGAGCCGGTGCGCTTCCCCGAGCACCTGAAGACCATCGTCATCCGCGACCAGAAACTGCTCGACAAACGGCCGGTCGACGCCAAGGGACTGCTGCTGTACTACTCCTTCGGCGACGGATGGAAGGGCCACTCCAACAGCAACATTTTCGCCGACAAGTTCGTCGGCGAGCGGAGCCTGTGGAACGAGGGGCTGTGGAACGCTCCCGGCGGCGTCAAGGGCAACGGATCGTGGGCGTGCAGCGGCGACGCCGAATGCAAGATCGCCTTCGCCCCGCTGAACAACATCGACCATCGCCGGGGCACGATCCTGTTCTGGCTGCGCAAGGGCACGCGGTCCAAGGAGATCCCCTACCACCGGGCCTTCAAGATGGACCGCGAGTCGACCTGGAAGATCGGCCCGACCATCAGCCGGGGCTATCAGGGCGAGGGCATCTTCGGGGCCAACTACTCGCCCCAGATGGAGGCCGCCCGCACCCGCGGCCTCAAGGGCTGGAAGGTCAAGCCCGATTCCGACAGTTTCATCAGCCTGCGGCGGTACAAGGCCCAGGGCAACGTCCGCGGATATCTCGAGGCGACGTACCTGGGCATGCGCCGGCGTCGGTACACCGTCCGGGCCGACTACGACTGGACGCGCGACTGGCATCACGTCGCCGTAACGTGGGACACGGCCGCCCGGCGGCTGGAGATCTACATCGACGGCAAACTCGCCAGTGACAAGATCCGCACCAACGGCCGGGACCAGCCCGACCCGGTGTGGTATCCGGCCCCGTGGAACATCGGCGTCCTCGGCCGGAACGCCCAGTTCGGCATCATCCAGTATCGCGCCGAGGGCAGCATCAACACGACCGACCGCGACGAGTTCTACGTGTACAACCGTCCCCTTCCGGCCAAGGAGATCCAGGCCAACATGAAATCGGCGATGGGCCAGATCCCCGCGCCGCTGGTCCGCCCGAAGGCCACGTCGTTCCACGACGCCCTGACCGTGGCGATCGCGGGCCTGTGGTCCAACCCGACCCACCGATACACCCTCGACGGCAGCGACCCGACGGAGAAATCCCCGGCCTACGACAAGCCCCTCGTCCTGACCAAGACGACCATGTTGAAGGTCCGGTCCTTTCTAAAGGGCTACCAGCCCAGCGACGTCGTCGAGGAGAAGTTCACGTCCCTCGGGCCGGACAAGACGCCCCCGGCCATCCAGGACATTCTGGCGGTCAACAATCGCTCGGAAGTGATGGTGGTCTTCGACGAGAAGGTGGACCTCGCTACGGCCGAAACGGCCGGCAACTACACCCTCGACGGCGGCGTGAACGTCTCCCAGGTCAAACTCGACCCCGACGGTCGGGTGGCCAGGCTAAAGGTCGCCCCGGAACTGACGGACCGCAAGACCTATCAACTCACCGTCCGCGGGGTCAAGGACGCCTCCCCCGCCGGCAGCGCCGTCGCCAAAGCGGCCAAGACGTTCCGGATGCGCCACCTGCCCGGCTTGGCGGCGTGGTGGAGTTTCGACGTCCTCGACGGGCCGGTCGTCAAGGACTTCGGCCCCCACCGCATCGACGGGCTGGCCTACGACGACCTGTACCGCCTGGGCGCGACCCTGGTGGACGGGCGCAAGGGCAAGGCCATCTACCTCGCCAACGCCGGCGACTTCGTGGACGTCAGCAAGCACGCCGGCGCCGACGCCCGCAAACTCGCCCGACTCGATCCGGCCGGCGTGTGGGCGCCCAACCTCGACGACTGGGGCGTGGACCGCAAGAGCCCCTTGCACGCCGACAAGGGCAGCGTCTTCCTGTGGGTCAAGGCCAAACCCGGCTACGTGGACAAGAACGCACCAGCCGTCAAGGACCCGCGCGGGCGGTCCCGGCACCCGAGGGTGCTCATGCACGGGCGCAGCATCTTCTACAAGGGCTACGCCTATCATCTGCACCTGGGCGGCGGACAGCACCTGTACGTCTCGGGTGAGGCCCTCCGCCCCGTCAGGATCGCCCCGATCGCCGACGACAAGTGGCACCACGTCGGGCTCGTCTATCAGAACAAGGTGAAGGACGGATCGAAGGTTTACATTGACGGGGAGTTGAAGAAGACCTTCACGGCCAGATTCCTCCCGCACGCCGGCACGCGGATGGAAATCTCGCGCCCTCGGAATTGGGGCGGCTCGGACGCCTGGCTGGACGGCGCCATCGACGAAGTGATGTTCTTCAACCGGGTCCTCAGCGATGCCGAGGCCGGGCAACTCTACCGGAAGGGCTTCCTGAAGGCAAAACCGTCTTCGTAGGACCCGCTCATGCACCCGATGCGCTAGCGGATGAACCCGCTAAAGCCGCCAAGATGACCAAAGCCTGGCTTCGTCCCGGCACGCCGGGGCCACACCGAGGCGGCCTTTGTTCGCCGACCGCCGGCAAGCGCCCACTGGGCCCTGGAGGATTCGAACCTCCGACCAATGGATTACGAGTCAGAGATCGGGGCCGTCAGACGAGGTTACAGAGGCCCCGAGCCAAGGGGTGACGGACGCCGCATCGAAGTGCACTGAGGCGCACAATAACCCCGGAAATGAAGGCGATTCCGCACCAATTCAGGCCGCAGATCGCAGCGAGAGAGTGACTGCAAGTGTCTCGGAAGCCCCTGGCGATGGACGCCGTTCCGACAAGCAGAACGACAAGCAGAACGACAAGCGCGCATCGGCAGACGCCAACCTGGCCGAGATAGTCCGCGCTTGGCCGACGCTGCCGGAACCCCTAAAGGCGGGTATCCTGGCGATGGTCGGGGCCGCCAGCGGGACGGATGCGCCGCCCAAGGCCGAAGGTCCGGCCCGAGCCGACCGCCCCGCCGACGGAAAGGGGGGCGAATGACGACATGACCCCCCAACGCCGAAGCGGCCCCCGCGCCGCGCACGCGGGGCACAACGGACGCGCCGTCGGCCGCGCCAGACCCGGCCAGGGGGGGTATGCAACCCCCAAGCAGGGGGGCGCGAATCGCAGTAATACCCCTCTCTCAATTGCCGCCGGTTTTGGCCTTTCGGACGCGTCCGCGTCCGGGCGTTGCGCAGAACTGTGCATATCTTCGCAAGTCGGGGGCCGGCCAAGGCCCCCTGCGTAATACCCCTGGATCAAGACGATACCGATGGAGAATCAGGATTTCGACAACCTGGAGGCCCTGAGCGTCAGGGAGGTTGCCGCGCTGGTCCACGTCTCGCGCCCCACGGTCGAGAAGTGGATCAAGAGCGGCGAGTTGCTGAGCCTGCACCTTGGCGGCTGCC
>Ga0272441_10014168_pt1 | contig 11359 bp, 8 predicted proteins | sample SSMProp6N_FD_193582 | JGI IMG/M metagenome (GOLD analysis project Ga0272441, IMG submission 193582) | Marine sediment archaeal communities from Little Sippewissett salt marsh, Falmouth, MA, United States - SSM-Prop-6N | ecosystem: Environmental > Aquatic > Marine > Wetlands > Sediment ... | reverse complement strand
TCAGCAGGCGTATAGGTTCCCAATCAGTGGTGCCGTACGTTGCGTTGATCTGGCCAACAACAGACATAATATCATCCAGGTAGGTCTGATATTCGGGTATATCCATTCGTGATGGCACCAGCAAGGCAAGGAACTGAACCTTTTTCCGATGCTCCGGGTGTAGCTCCAGCAGTTCCTGGTATGCCTTGAAACCCCGAACGATGTTCTTGCTGGGCTCGATCCGATCAATACGAAGGATGATTTTTCTGCTTGCAGCAGTATCAAGAATGCTGTTACGGTAGGCAGTAGTTTCCGGTTCCTGGCTCAGCTGGCGTATGGAATCGATATCGATTGAAATCGGGAATTCCCGCACATGGGTTGCATGGTTGCGGTACCAGACACGGTGATGTTTGTAGTTCGAGTGTGAGCGGGGAAGGTGGTTCTGACAGGTTCTGAGGAAATTGAGCTTGTCCTGTTGTGTTTGAAATCCAAGAATATCGACAGCGCAAAGGCCGTCAAGAATCGTATGGCGCATTTCCGGCGGCAGGATTCGCCAATACTCCGGGCCAGGCCAGGGAATATGAATGAAGTGCAGCACCAGAGGACGCTGCCTCCTTGGAAGATTGGAACGCAGGGTACGAGCTGCAAGGTAGAGATGGTAATCCTGCAGCATAACAATCGGAGGTTGTGAAGCGGACCGAACATGTTCGGTTATGGCATCGCCGAACATCTTGTTTACTGCCTCATAGCCGTCATACCAGGCTTTCCATGTTCGACTGTCAATAACCGGCTGGCGGGGAATATCCCACATTGAGTGCTGGATAAACCAGAGAAGCGGGTTCGAGATAACAGCATAATAATCAGAGTAGGCTTCTGGATCCGGGTTGATGAAGTGGACATTGATTGTATTGCTCTCGTCTGCAAGCGGGACAGCACAGGAGCCGCATGACTTGTCCTCGGGTGTGAGACCGCAGGCAATCCAGGTTGCATCCACATGCTGCACCAGTCCTGTCAGTGCGGTAATCAGACCGCCGCTGCCGCGCTGGATACTTTCATTTCCTTCCGCATCGGTGAACAGCGTCACAGGACCGCGATTCGAAGCGATAATGATTGAATGATCCTGTAAGATTGAGCTGTTACGTTTGGCTGGTGAGTTCTCCATTGCTTATTTTTCCTTATTCTCTATTTTTTTCCGGTTTGTTTCTTCGGCTTCTTTTTTGAGGAAGTCTCCTGTCTGGTCGCCCTGATAGCCAGGTCGATAAACACTGCTGCAGTCCATCCAAAGATTTCTGCAGCACTTTCCGGAGGCTCTCCCGTTTTAGAGTTGTAAAACTCAAAGATGCTGGGTTGTTTCATGATCAACTGCAGGGTTTTCTCACAAAGTGTGTTGGCGAGCTCGTGATAGCCGATCTGGTGCAGTGCTTCAATGAAGAAGTAGTTAATATTCGCCCAGACGGGTCCCCGCCACATCGTTTCAGGGTCATGAGTTGCATCGTTCAATGCTACCGAGGGGATGGGAAAGTCCCCCCAGAATTCCTCTGGATTGGTCAGGTGTTCAATAAGCCGGTTTGTGATATGGTCAGGAAGCTGCCCTGTCCAAAGAGGGTAGAGGTTGAATGGGGTCAGGACTGGTACAGGTTGACCGTTATGCAATGCCTGAAATACGCCCTGCTTTTCATCCCAGAACTCCCGGATCATGCGCTGTACGATAGATTCAGCCCTGCGGCGCCACATTGCACCTTCCTGTTCCATCCCCAGAAGTTCTGCCATCACTGCAAGGGATCCCATCTGTACACAGAGGTATGTGTTCAGGTCAGGACTTTCGACCGGCATACCAAAATCCCACAGCGGGTTATTATCCAGGCCGGATGAGTAGGGATGATTGTATTGGGCAAGGCCGTTCACGTTGTCGTCGTTCATGCTGAACCACCACGCGTTCCATCGAACAAGTGGAATGTAGATTTCTTTCAGGAAATCGAGGTCGGGGGCAGTTTCATGAAGCTTGAGCGCTGCCCATGCCAGGATCGGGGGTTTGGTGACTTCAGCCCGGATCGGGTGATCGATTTCCGAGATGATGCCTTCATCGTATACAGCATCTGGAAGCATGCCGTCCGGCAGCTGGTTGGAGATCATGGACCGGATCTGGTTGCGTGCAAGTTCGGGGTCGACATGGCGGTATGCCAATGAATGCATTGCACTGTCCCACAACCATAGTCCAACGTAGTTTTTCTTTGATGGCGTCATCGCTTCGAAGAGGACGTTTCCATAAGGGCTGATCAGGTTACTTGCCATGATCCACCATGCATAGGCATAGGTCTGGTTGAATCTTTCGTGTACAACAGGAAGTCCGTCGAACCAATCCCGCCAGCGGTTTTCGGATGCATCCATCGAGATTGTGAATGGCATGGTATCGGGGATTTTTTCTTGTTGTGAGATTGTAAGGCTGATCGTGTTGTCCTTTTCCGCGTGCACGAGGAATTCGACTTCGTAACCTCCTTTCTGAGGCAGGATACGGTTACTAATAATCTCGCCGCTCGCTGAGTAAGCCAGATTGCGGACAGCTTTAAAGTAGCCGCCCATATCGGTCTGATTCCAGAGCTGCGGGAAAACATGGAATCGAATACCGGCGGTTTTCCCTTCGGGGACTCCGAATGAAATGGTTTTCTGATCCTGGAATACAATCCCAAAATCACCAATCGTTGTATGGAACCTTACAAGGTGGGGGTAGGTTTCGGGTGTAAAGTCCAGTTCATCTCCATTTTCGTCGATAAATGCAAGGTCAGTAATGAAGGGGTCCCGTTTGAGGTAAGCCTCCAGAGCTGGATCAAGGTATGAGAGCCGCTCAGCCAATTTGATGTACAGTCGGCACCGGTCAGGGTACTGATAAATCAGGACCCGCGATCCCCGGTCACTGAAGGGGACGCGGGTGATATTGATCTGGTTATGCATAAGTTCGAGGTAATCAGCGTTGTTGATTTTTCTCACAAAAGTCCTTTCTTGAGGGTGCGGTACTAATATTCAACCGCACACAAGCCTGGCTGCCATAATAATAGTTGTTTGCCAGATAATCCTGGTTCTGGTATACAAAAGCCAGTGCTGCAGCGCTGTCGCGCTTTATCTATTACAAAACTAAAAACAAGATCGAAGGCGGTGTAGTTATGTCGAATGAAATTGAACGTCGATTACTGTAGATAAGATCAGCAGGCTTGATTTATTTTAACATATCGGGTTTCAGGCAAAGCAGTTTCGGTTCTGCGGATACGCCGGAAGAACAGGTAAACAAGAATCCAGAGGAGTTTTGACACCGGAGAGGATTTGCAAACTCTGCCTTTTCCTGTCTGTGAAAAGTTGCTATTTTGCCCTTGTCTGGATTGCTCCAAATCAGGAATCCGACATCGCACATCGGAAACCGAGATTGTTGTACCAGTATTCCGGAATAGATCGATAACGGATTGTGGAACGCAGCCACCAGGTGCCGTTGCTCCAGGTGCCGCCGCGCCAGATGTATTGATAGCCGCCTTCTTCCTCGCGTCCATCATTAGGGTTGTAGGGATAGGGCATTGGAATGCTCGCAGTCCATTCCCATACATTCCCGGCCATATCCAGTACGCCGTATGGGCTGGCCCCTTCAGGGAAGGATCCGACCGGTGCAGTGACCGCGCAGCCGTCGTTATAATTAGGGTTTGCATGGTCTTTGGGGCAGTTCACGTCGCAGAAGTTTGCAAGATCTGCAGTGATAGGACTGCTTCCCCAGGGGTATCGGCGAGCATCTGTACCCCGAGCAGCTTTTTCCCACTCTGCCTCAGTTGGAAGCCGACGTCCGGCCCAGGCACAGTAGTCATGTGCCATATGCCAGTTGACATAGGTTACCGGATAATCACCAAATGCAGGATCGGGATAATAATCCCTGCCTATATAGTCCGTATTCAGGCTGGGAGGATCGCAGGCGCCATCAGCGACACACAACGCGTACTGGCTGTTTGTAACTTCTGTTTTGTCAATCCAGTAGCTTTCCAGGGAAACCGTATGGATAGGAACTTCGGGATAAGCCACACCATTATCGTAGGCTACCTGTGCGTCAAGGTCCGCTGAGCCCATAAGGAATTCACCGGCTTCGACGAAGATTATCTCCATTCCATCCACTTCTGAGACCCGGGTTGTACTCGAAGTTTGAATTTCCGTTGGAGAAGCTTCAGTGGAAGTTTCTGTTGATACAGTTATCGGAGTATTTATTGGCGGTGTTTCAGATTTCTCAGGGGATAGTTCTTCGGAAGGGATTGTTGAGGCTGCGAACGAGGTCGGTTCTTCAGATTCAGCGTCAGATTGAGTTCCTTGCAAGGTGCCCAGATAATAAGACACTGCCATCAGTGTCAGAATAAGTACAATTATTCCAACTTTTTTATGCTGCATTCCTTTTCCTCACTATACCAATATTGACTCTGCGTAAGTTAATATATCACCAATACAAGTACTGTCAATTAATCGGTTTCTATCTATTCACAGGTCTGAACCATCTTCGTCAACCCCTTAAAGCTGGTAAAATCAGGCATTTCAACAGTGAACCATGTAAAATGGTGAGTTATGGAAACCAGAAGCAGGTTTTTGCGTTGAGATTCTATAAAACAGGGAAGGTGTGTATGGACCAACAGGCTGATTTTGACCTGGTATTAACCGGCGGTGTAATTGTAACGATGGATCCTGCCCAGCCAATGATAGCGAGCGGGTTTCTGGCAGTAAAGGATGAAACCATAGCTGCAATTGGTGCGGATGATTCTACGGAAGGCAAACAGGCAGCTGAGCAGGCGAAGCGTGTCATCCATACAGAAGGGAAGGTACTGGTTCCCGGCCTGATCAATGCTCACAGCCATCTTGCGATGACTCTGTTCAGGGGTTTTGCTGAAGATCTTGTCCTGCAGCGCTGGCTTGAAAAAATATGGAAGTATGAACTTTCGATGCTGAATGAAGAAGCGATCCATGCCGGCTCTTCCCTGGCATTTGCAGAACTGCTCAGGAGCGGTGTTACCTGTGTCCATGACATGTACTGGCACTACATGGAGACAATCAACCTGGCGGAAGAGATCGGATTTCGGCTGGTCTCCGGGCCGCCTTTCACCACCATCGGTGATTTCGATTTCGAAGAAATGCTCAGTACAGGCAGGCAGGTTCTTGAGGATCTGCGTGGATATAACTATATCCTTCCAGTTATGCAGGCACATAGTACATATACTACGTCGCCTGAGATGATGCGTGAAGTGTATAAACTTAAAATGGAGTATGGAGTCCCCTTTACAACACACGCATCGGAAAATCAGCAGGAAGTGGAAGAAGTTCAATCACAATTCGGCAAAACACCTATTGAACTGCTTGAAGAGTACGGGCTGCTGGATGACAGGACCGTGCTGGCACATTGTGTTGTTCTCAGGGATGATGAGATCCAGATGCTGGCGGACAGCGGAACGCATGTGGCGCATTGCCCGGAGAGCAACCTCAAACTTGGTTCTGGAATTGCGCGTATCTCCGACATGCTCGAAGCAGGTGTAAGCTTGTGCCTTGGAACGGATGGACCGGCCTCCAATAATGACCTTGACCTGCTCAGCGAACTGCGGACGGCAGCACTGCTGCAGAAAGGGCGCACCAGGAACCCGGAGGTTTTCACCACCAGCGAGGCGATGCAAATGGTTACAATCAATGGTGCCAGGGCATATGGTGCAGAATCGTTCCTGGGTTCATTGGAAGTTGGCAAAAATGCGGATATCGTCGTGATCGATCTGGACCAGACTCATATGACTCCTGTTCATGATATCTGTGCGAATCTGATCTATTCGGTCAACAAAGCCGATGTCGAAATGGTTTTAATCAATGGCGATATCAAACTGGAGGACGGCGTGGTAACTTGCCTTGATGAGGATAAGGCAAAGGCGGAAGTGCGTTCGATTGCCGGCCGTTTTGTGTGAGTGGAAATATCAATATCGGAGATCTGCGTTAGAATCTAATCAGCCTGTTCAGACCTGGTGCTGGGAGAGGGAATTATGAAAAAAAAGAAGCTGCCTTTGAATATTGGAACACTCGTGAATCATTATACCGAGGAGGGGCATGCCCGGCATTCCCATGTGGCTCCGATTTACCAGTCTTCAACCTTTTCATTCCCGGATGTGCAGGCCGGCGCTGATATTTTCACCGGCAAAAGCGATGCCTACACCTACACACGCCTGGATAATCCCAATGCTAGACAGCTGGCACAGAAGCTTGCAGCGCTCGAAGGCCTCGACCTGTTTGCGAAGAATCAAGGTGTTGATCCGTCCGATCTGGTTGGAGGAAGGGTGTTTGCCTCAGGAATGGCTGCAATTTCAGCTGTGTTTCTCGCTCTGGCGAAGGCCGGTGAAACCATCCTTGCCCAGAAAGTCCTGTATGGAAATACATACACCTTCCTTAAAAACATCGCGCCGGACTATGGTATTAACGTGCACTGGATCGATGGTGAGGCTTTGGATGCCTGGCAGGGTGCGTTTGAGCGTTTTCCTGGTGCGCCTGCCTATCTGGAAACACCTGCCAACCCGACGCTGGATATTGTTGATGTTGCGGCGATCGCACAGCTGGCAGCAGAAGCCGGAAGCCAGGTGGTTGTCGATAACACCTTTGCTACACCATACTGCCAGCGTCCGCTCTCTCTCGGCGCAGACATTGTCGTGCACTCGACGACCAAGTATCTGGGCGGGCACGGGACGATCGTAGGTGGGGCGGTCATTTCCCGCCATCCGGACTTTTTCGACAAGAACAGTTCCCGCTTCCCAAAGCTGGCGAGCTCCTTTGGCGGCACGCCAAGCCCCTTCGATACATGGCTGACCAATCTCGGTTTGAAGACGTTCGAATTGCGCATGCAGCGCCATACGGCGAATGCCATGGCAGCCGCACAATGGCTGGAATCGCATCCGAAAGTCTCGAAGGTCTACTATCCCGGGCTGAAATCCTTTGGCGGATATGGAGTTGCGAATAAGCAGATGTTCAACGGTTTTGGAGGCATGCTGTCGTTCGATCTTGCGGGCGGCTATGAAGCCGGTGTGAAGCTGATGGAAGCCGTGGAGTTGATCACGCTTGCAGTCAGCCTTGGGAATGTCGATTCACTTATCCAGCACCCGGCCAGCATGACCCATGCAGGGGTTCCTCCCGAGGTACGGCTTGAGACGAACATCACTGATTCACTGGTTCGTTTCTCGATCGGGATCGAACACTGGGAAGATATCCAGGCGGACCTCTCCCAGGCGCTGGATAAGGTGTAGCTCTGTCATTAGGATACCCGGTCTGGACACGTACATTGAGACCGGGTCTGGACACTGTATTGCGCTGGTGAATAGAGGGAACTTCAGTGTCCAGACCGGGTATCCTCTGACTTATTCCTTCTCAGTGTCCATACCGGAAAACCTCTCTGCCCAATCATTCTCGGTTTCATGATCACATCGCCTGGAGATGCCATAAATCATTCCCTTCCATTCACAGAAACCCCAATAAATGCGATCTGCACTCATATCTTGTTTTCAGAGGGTTCCATAATAAGGAGACCCGGTTTACACGCAGGTGGTTTCTTCAATCAGATGAACGCGTCTGCGTGTAGACCGGATCTCAATGTACGTGTCCAGACCAGGGCTCCTCTTTCATTTATGGCGTGTTTCCTTGATAAAGACGATCGCGCCGGGTTTTTCCGTCAGTTCAATGTTTCAACAGGCCGATTCTCTTTAAGCTTCCATTAACCTTCCTCCGGATAATCAGGGTATAGTAGATACGACTTCCAAACAGCGGGGATCTTTGGTTTTTCCATCCAGGAGGGATACCGATGAAAGATATTCCAGCAATCCCGCACAGGAAATCACACGGCATGTGCCCGGTAAACGGCATCCGTGACCTCGTCCATTGGCGAACAGGAAGAGACTGGTCGAATGAATTTCTCTTCGGTCTGGGCCAGGGAGGGAGTTTTGGCTACCTGCGTTTCAAATCAGCTGACCCGCCGCGCCAGGTCTACTGGGGCATCGCCGGTCTGCGACAGCACAGGTATCTTGCAGAGTTGTTCAATGCGAAATACACCGAGGTTGAGAACAGGTCGTTCAAGTTCTCGTGGAACAAGGTGCACGAGGCATTGGAAGCAGGGACACCGCCGGTAATTGGCCCAATGGATATGTACTACCTGCCGTTCTACGAAGAGCTCTATCATAAACGTCACATTCCGATCCACTACCTGCTTCTGGTTGGGTATGATGAGCAGAAAGCCCGGGTCTATGATACAGGTCAGGACGAGGTGCAGGAGCTTACGCTGAACGAACTGCAGGAAGCCTGGGATGTGAATGTGCCGGGTCTTGGGAAGAAGAACCGACTGGCAGTCTTTGACATTCCGGAGGAAATTGCAACCACTGAGGATATTATCCGGAAATCCATTGCAGACCAGTGCCAGAACATGCTGCATCCGCCGGTCAGCATGGTGGGAGTTCCAGCAATGCGGAAGGTGGCAAAGGAGATTGCCGGATGGCGGGAGGAGTTTGGTGAGGCCGCGGATAAATGTTTGCGCCAGGTGTTGGAGTACCTGAACTCACCGCCGGATATCGAGGGCGACAACCTTACGGCAGGTCGGCATATCTACATCCGGTTCCTGCAGGAAGCCGGAGAGAAAACTGGACTTGATTTTTCCGACCCGATGCGCCTTCTCGGGGAGACAATCAAAGGCCTTCCCGCCCTGGCAGAATCCATTCGCCAGGAGGATCTTGAAGAGGCGGGCGCCTGTTTCGGGCGGATTGCAGATACCGAAGAAAAAGCCTATGCGATCCTCGAAAAGATGGTCGGATAAAGGTTACTTGCTGCAGGACCTCAAGAGAGGCACAGGAACAGCCTATGAACAAGACCACCAGGATAACAGCAGCAGTGGTTGGGGGTTATGCGGGGATACTCGGAGTCGTGCATGGTGTGTTCGAATTCCTGCAGGGAAACTCCCCGACCAGCGGGCTGCTGATCAACGCAGTCGGAGCGCCTTGCCAGGTGGAGGCAGCATGGCATGCCTGCCTGCCGGCTGTGACGATTGTCCCCAGCTTCCGCCTTTCTGGTACTCTCGCTGTATTTGTATCCCTTTCAATTTTTATATGGGCAGTTTTCCTGCTTGATCGCAAGCAAGGCGGCCTTGTCCTGGTTGTGCTGTCAATCCCGTTGCTGCTTGTGGGCGGCGGTTTTGTGCCCGCGCTCACAGCGATAATCGCCGGGATTGCCGGCACCCGAATCCATGCACCGCTGGCCTATTTCCGGAAACGTCTACCTGAGAGAATTGTGCGTTTTCTCTCGATGTTGTGGCCCTGGGCACTGATTGGCTTTACTGCATGGTCTGCCGGCGGCTGGATCCTCGGCACTCTGTTCAACGACTTGATGCTGTTTCTGGGGCCAATCCTTTTCCCGCTCGATCTCCTGCTGCCGATACTGGCTGTATTGACCGGGATGGGCAGGGATGTGATTGTAGTTAATATTTCGGAGTAAACATCAGTACCGGAATATATCAAGCGAAGAATTTCAAGAGCATGTATAGTAGAGTTTGGCAGGCAGCATGGACCTGGGGGCAATCCCCGGCTTGAAAGTTATTCCCGGATTCATATAGAGGGTAATCAACGAGGAGAGGGATCATGGCAACTTCCTTTACATCCGAAAAGCTTATGGAGGCTGTACGTTTCCCTTTTGAGGATAAGAAATGGGTTGAAAAGCTGTTTATCGCTGCTGTCATGCTGATCGGTTCATTCCTGATTATTCCAGCCTTGTTCTACATGGGTTATTCCTATGAACTCCAGCGGCGGATGATTGTGGATGGCGAAAAACCCTCTCTTCCGGAATGGGATAACTGGGGGACGTATTTAAAGAATGGTTTCAAGATGATTGCAGTGCAAATCATCTACACACTGCCATACTTGATTGTCGTTCTTCCCATTCTTTTTTCATTTCTATTCCTGCTGATTAAATCCGCCGTGTCTGAGAATCCGGCACCATATTTTCTTCCCATCCCGGTTCTTATGATCTTGCTTGGGGTGGTAACGGTTTTTGGCTACCCCCTGATACTGGTTATCAAGGCAGCTCAAGGCCGCCTGATAGCAACGGGGTCGTTCGAAGAAGCCCTGCATTTAAGTGAAGTATGGCTTATTTTCCGGAGTAATCTCGGCGGGTATGTGCTCACCTTTGTTTTATACATGGCGGCAACGTATGTAGTGAGTTTTGTTGCCCAGATTATGATTTACACCATTATCCTCATCATTGTTGTACCATTCTTTCTCTATCCATTAAGCCTGTATCTTTCACTGGCAGCCGATGCCATGTTTGCTCGCGCATATATAGAAAGCAGGGAAAGAATACGGAACGAAGAAGAAAGTGAAGATTGAGAGTTGTTTATTACATTCCAGCTGATGTTCCTGAACCTGAAAAACAAAGGAGTAACGATGGAATCTTTGCACAGATCCATACCGGTATTCAAACAGCAGCTGAAGAAGGGAGACATCATCCGGGCATACCAGGGCCTGATGCAGTATTTCCGGGACCTGAAAGCGCACCTGGAGACCAGCTATCCCGATTATTCTGTATCCGGCAGTATCTACTACGGCTATATGGATATGACCTATTTCTCCTTTATCCCTCCATCCCTTGGAAGGCTGTCCCTGAAACCAGCTATTGTCTTCGTGTATGAAACGTTCCGGTTCGAGGCCTGGCTGGCAGCAAGGAACAAGAAGGTCCAGACAAAGTACTGGAACCTGATCAGGGAAAGCGGCTGGGACCAATACGATCCCGCTCCACAGATGGCAGGCTATGACCATATTATCTCCCACATCCTTGTGGGGGATCCCGATTTCCAAAACCTGGACCAGCTGACGGCACAGATCGAGAAAGGCGCATTGGAGTTCATTTACGATGTGGAAGGTTTCCTGACAGAGCAAGACCTGTTGTAAGCCAGGCTCCTGTTCCAATCCTGGCACATCCGTTTAACATCTGCAGAAAACGTGTACACAGGAGTGCTGAATTAAAAGGGGGTAGGGATAAGCGGTTTTTTATCATTGGGTAAGATCAATTTAAAGATCAAATGGACATGCTGCCAGCCGGGGGTGAACCCATCCGGGTTGTGAAAAGTATTCCTGGTACCCGGGGCAATTGGCAATAAATGGGGGTTATTGAAATTCAGGTTTGAATGATGTAATTGGGTTTTCGCAGGAATTCAGATAAACGGGAGGTATGTTGTGGCAAAAGCCAGAATAACTGTTATGAAACGGATGGTGAATCAGGATATCGCGGATGCAGTTGGGTATGGAGAGGTTTACCCGTGCGGGTTGTTCGAGGACGGCCAGGTGTTTATCCAGGAGGATTGGCGGCCGCCGGAAGG
>Ga0272441_10014167_pt1 | contig 11359 bp, 10 predicted proteins | sample SSMProp6N_FD_193582 | JGI IMG/M metagenome (GOLD analysis project Ga0272441, IMG submission 193582) | Marine sediment archaeal communities from Little Sippewissett salt marsh, Falmouth, MA, United States - SSM-Prop-6N | ecosystem: Environmental > Aquatic > Marine > Wetlands > Sediment ... | reverse complement strand
GGAAGGAGTGGAACCGTCCCTGGAACAGGTAGCCGCGCCACCCTTGCCGGAAGTTGACGTGGCGCGTGTACCAGCGATGGGCCTCCCCGATGCCGAGGGAGAGGCTGGTGTCCTGCTTGGGGACCGCGATCAGATGCACGTGATTCGCCATCAAGCACCAGGCGAGGTAGGAGACGCCGAAGCGCTTCCCCTGGTCGCGGAGGTGCTTCAGATACTCCTCCCGGTCCTCGGCAGAGAAGAAAACATCCATCCCGCGGACGCCACGCTGAACGATGTGATGCGGCAGGTCCGGGACGACGACACGAGCGATGCGGGCCATATGCTGAGTTTACCACAGAAGATAGGATGCATGAGGGTACCACGCCGTCAATTAAGTACTTTGTCCCCGGAATTCAGGACGAGGCGATCTCGGCGATGAGTAGCTGGAAGAATGTCTCTCTGGCGTGCCGCTCGAACCAGGGCTCGTGGCCGCACCGAGACAGAACGACGAGACGGAACTCGCGCAGGACCTCCTCGAGCGGCTCGCGCACGCCATCGAGTGGATGGGCGTCGTGGTCTCCGTGGAAGGCGACGACCGGACAGCGGATCGACCGGCCGGCTTTGAGGAGCCCGCCGCTTGCCCGCAGCTCATCCGCCTGCGGCCAGACGCTCGCGTAGATGTCGGGGCGAAGGTCGACCTCGAGCTCCGCGTGCGGCATCGGATCGTAGGCGTCGGCTGCGGCGAACAGCTCCCCGAACCGTGCGAACGCCGACCGCGCGACGTCCTCATCCGCCGCGTTGAGATCCGGGAGCAGCGCGGCGACTTCCCGACGCTCCTCTCGAGATAGGCGCTCCATCCGCGTCTCGTGTGCCGCCTCGCCGTCGCCGGGACGGAACCCGCCGCTTCCCACAAGAATCAGCTTTCGCACCAGCCCCGCATGACGAGCTGCGGTGAGCCAGGCGAGCCACGCGCCCCACGAGTGTCCGATCAACACCACCGGGGCATCGGCGGCGGTCTCGACGACCGACGCCAGCTCAGCGATCTGCCCGTCCACGGACATCCGCGTCTGGAAGGGCTCGAGGACCCCGAACCGGTGACACAGCCTCTCCGCCACCGGGCGCATGCCGCCGGCTGCGCCGGGACCCCCGTGAACGACCACGACGCGGAACGGATTGCTGCCGTAGCGGCGAAACGGAGCGTCCATGACCCGATCTTGGGCGCCCGCTGCATCGGCCACAAGCGAACTCACATTAGAAGAGCGACACCTTGTCCGCTAGGCCAAAGACCCAACTGCGAAGCTGATCTCAGGCGCTGACTCTGCCAATTGGCAGTCAAGCAGCGCTGGACTCCGCCGCGGCTGCACTCACCAGCATGCTCCGACCGATACGGTTGCGTGGTGCACTCGCGGGCAGAGCTCAGAGTCGATACAGTAGACGTTGAACTCCCAGGTTGCTCCCGCAGGAAGACTAGTCACGTTGTCAAACCAAGATGCAAGAAGGATACCGGCTGCGTCGTAGAATTGAGCGTCAACAGACGCGTACGAGAGCGCACGACTGCTCACATTCGTAGCGTGCCCGACAACTACCCACGGCATGAAGATGTTGTCGTTGGCCTGCAATGCCCAGTCTACGACTACAAGCGGCCTTGACGGCGCTAGCACCCAGACTGAGCTCGTCGCCGAGTCAGCACCACCTTGTGAGTCCTGGACCGTGAGCACAACGTCGAAGAGCCCGGCTGTGACATAGAGATGCTCGACCGTGGGGCCAGCGGCGGTCTGCCCATCACCGAAGTCCCACTCGTATGTGACTATGTTGCCCCCAGGCACGGCTGAGGCCGTTCCGTCGAACAAGACGCTGAGCGGAGCCTCGCCGGAATCAGGGCTGCGCGTGAACGAGGCTACAGGATGTGGAATCACGTCTAGTGGTTCGAGACAGCTACTCATGAGGACAAGAAGAGACGCAAAAATGCATGCAGACGCCAACCGTCTTAGCCGCATATGTCTCACCTCCCGGTAGAAAGAGAGGATACCCGATACGCTGCACGGTGTGTCAACAAGTGTGACGCATCCCGCTGCTGGTCGAGGCGATCGGATCGCAGGAGAGCGCTCGACGCAACGCGACTACTTCCTGAGTGGTCCCGAAAGAGGCAGCTACGCCCCTCGAGGTCAGAGTCCAGGAAGCATCCGAGCAATCGGGCAGTGCACCCCACACCGAAGTCGCCGCTGCAGTCCGCTGGCCTCGAGCAGAGGCGCTCTGAGATGAGATGGGAGCGGTGCTGGATGCTGTTTCACGCAAGTACCCACTGATTGCCCCTGCCCTACCAGCGATCGATGATCGATGTGCTGGTGCCGTCTGCCCAGTCGATCCCGAGTTCGAGGATGTATGTGGAGCAGTCGTCTGCAACGAGCACCCAGCCCCACGCGGCTCCGTCATTGAAGTTGTCTCTCCAGAAGACGCAGACCTCGTACTCATCAGCCATCTCCTGTGGTATGGATGAGTTCCGATAACCGCCTACAGATGCTGGGATGCCATGCCGTCGGACCCGAGCATGCGAAAGCTCGTGTTCGACTCGATCCTTCAATGCAGCAACGCCGACGGATCTCAGACTCGTTCCGCCACAGGCCACCAGCAGAACCGCGATGCTAGCGATGAGTAGGACAACGGATGCTAGTCTGAGCATGTTGCTCCCTGCGCGGAGGATAATGAATGAAGCTAGCATGTCCAGCGTCGAGGTCAGTCTGGCAGGTAGCGGACCGATCAAGGAAGAAGGAAGAGGGGCCCAGGAAAGCTCCGCGGGAAGTCTCGACACGGCCTGCTGGGTCTGTCGATGACCCTCGAGGAAAGCCATGTGCTTCGGGTTCCACGTCCTGCAAGGAGCATCCAGCTTGGCAGCACGGCGCGAAGAGGGCCGCTGTAGGAGTTGAGTATCGCGTACCCGGAACTCCTCAGCGCTCGATCCCTGTCTTCGGGTGCCTCTCAGGAGGCCGGGGCAGCATCCGTGGGCCGGTGGACAAACAAGACTACGTTCCCGAAAGGGTTCAAGCCGAACGGGTCGAGGAAGTCGTCACGGCAACCTCTGCTCCAGAAAACGCAAGGTTCGGTCGCTGCAGTGTCTCGGCCGGGGACAGCCACTGCGGTCACCTGCTGCACGTGCATCTCCTCGAATTCGCTTGCCGTCGCTTCTCCGTAGGCGTCATACCCGCTGCACACTGCGCTGTGCCCCGGAAGCACGTCGACCGCGTTGTACCCCCAGTAGAACCACTCATCGATCGTGATCATCCCGTCCTGGTTTCCGTTCCCGCGGCACCACCTTCCGTTGCGATGAACCCAGCTCTCCTGGACCAAGACGGGGAGAGTACTGTCCGCTGGTGCCACCATGCCGGGCGTTGCTTCAAGATCGGAGCCGGCCGAGTAGCCCTCAATGATCCCAATGACAAGGGACTTGACCAACGGCGAATCCCCACCCGCCGTAAGATCCTCAGGCGCAGAGGCGATAAGAACCGTTCGCTGCAGTGTGTCCAGGTCGCCGCTGTCGCCTCCCCCCCAGAAACCACCTGAGAAGCACGTGTCAATCAGATTGACCTTAAGAATGGCATCGCTTCCAGGCAAGCTCCGCTCGTAGTCAGCCAACACATCATCAGTGATTGCCGCGCCCCAGGTCGCGATCGTCTCATCGCACGCGTTCAACGCCATGCCGTTGGGTAGGGGGATTTCGGAATCGCCCGGTTCCATGGGATTCGAGCCGTGCCCGGAGGCGAAGAAGAAGAACAGGGTGTCCCCGCTCTGATCGAACTCGTACTCGCGGAAATCACTAACGAAGCCTCCTATCAGCGTCCCCAGCTCGGCTCCTGTGTAGGGTCCTCTGTAGGAGAAGAGCGTTGAGTACGGGCTGGAGAGGGAGTTGGGCACGACCACGGGCTGCCAGTTGAGCCAGTTCACCATCGCCGAAGCCAGTCCCTCGGCATCATCGCCCCACATCTGATTGGGGCCGTAGTCGAGTCCGATCAGGAGCCCCACGTAGTTGCTCATGATGATCGGCTCTGCCGGTAGCCGCCTTGGCGTCTGAAGGATGTTGGAAACCCGTGAGACGTTGTCACCGGTGATGACAGCCCATGGAACGTCCAGAAGCTCTGGAGCGTTGTCCCATGTTCCCTGAAGCAGCCTGACGGCTGCTTGGATGCTCCAGTAGCCAATGGTGTGCGGAATCGGCACGAGCGCTGCGGTCAGCTCACCCCTGTCCACAAGCTCGATGCTGCGTTGCCATCCGGTCGCTACGGTGACGATGTCATCGAGGGCGGACCAGTACTGTACTGCCGCACTTGCCATCTCCACTAGATCGTCGCTGCCCACGATGATGGCATCAGCGCCAACCTGTCCGATGAGCGACTGCAGTGCGTCGTAGTCCGGGTCCAAGAAGTGAACGGTGGCATGGCCGGCGTCGACAAGGGGATCCAGCGTGTAGGTGACCCCGCATCGCCAGTCAATGTGGGACGGCCAGCTGAGGGCGATGATCTGCCAAGGATCCTGCTGCAGCGATGCTCCTTGGGGATGCCGGGGCCGTTGAGTGGGGCTCTGCAGTTGGCGAATGGCCTCCCATGCTGTGTCCGCGCCTGCTGGAAACGGGTCTGACAGGACTACCATGTCCGATGGGGCTTCGTAGTCACAGCCGCCCGCCATAACGACCACGATCCCTGCGAGCACCGCATCTGCCACAGCACTGCCAAGCCCAAAGGCCGCCATCGGCTCGATGACAATGGCATCCACTCCAGTGAATGTGGCTTCTCTGATACAGCTCTCCTGGTATAGGACGTCGCCCGCTTCGTACCAGTGCAGACTGACAAGATCGGGGTTCTCGGCCGCGAACTGCCGTGTGCCTTCCTGGATGGCCGCGGAGTAGCTTGACGTAACGGGCCCTTGTACGACAGCAATCTCGAATGGCTGTTGACCATGCGCCACTCCGAATGCACAGACCATTATGACAACGAGAAGCAGAGCTGTCCTCACCTGTAATCCCCCCATTTTTGAGGCGCACCCACCGTGCACTCTAGGCGCACCGTATAGGAGATATACTAGGATTGAGCGAATCGATCCGTCAAGGGACGGCCCCGAAGTCGCGGAGCGGCCGGTGAGCGAGTGGGTCCAGAACGCGGAGAGCGGCGCCTGCACGTCGTGAAGGAACGCGCAACCGTTCGTGATGTCGTCCAGCACGACGCATAACAGCACCCGACCCAGTCACTGAGTGCGTTGTCACCTCTTCTCTCGTCATGAGACCACTGTTTGACCGGGGTTTCACGTTCGATGTAGTCTGTGTCGCATCACCTCAAGGCAGCTCATGGCACACCCAAGTGCTTGCCAGAGCGGGTCTTGAGGTCGGCGGGTTGCGCGACGCAAGGGGGTACGATGAAGAGCACGTCAGGAGACGGGAAGTGGTGGGTTGCAGTGGCGGTACCAGTCACTGTGCTGTTCGTCTCTCTATTCTCGCTGCAGTCGGCTGGGGACGCTCCCGAGATCCCGCCGCTGCAGGTCGATTCGCGGAGTGTGACAACCTGTGGCTTGTCGCTTCCCTCGCTCTGTACAGTCAACACGAATTCCCCCAGCCTCGGGGTTGTGAGCATGGACCCGGGAGGGGGCATCGCGATCCAAGGCCTGTCGCTTGGGCCGATCACATCTGGAGGCGGCGCGGGACCCGGGTGGCGCAACTACGGTGGCTACTTCGGCGCCATCGGTGACTATGGGTGGGGAGTCTACGGAGGCGCTGACGGCTGGCTGGGACGCGGCGTGTGCGGTGCCGCAACTGGGGATCACGGCTACGGAGTGTCTGGCATCGCCACCGGCGACTACGGCATAGGTGTAGGAGCGCAAACCTACGGCAAAGACGGAAGAGGGGTCTATGGCATCGCCCATGGTGAAGCCTCCGTGGGAGTGGAAGGGATTGCACAAGGCACGAATAGCATGGCAGGATGGTTCCGTGCCTGTGGAGAAGATGGGATAGGAGTGAAGGGTACGGGCGGCGCTGCGGGGATGGGTGGGGACTTCAGTGGCGGCAGCTTCGGCACACGGGGAATCGGTAGCGGGACTGGTTTCGGAGGCGTCTTCTTCGGGAGTGAGGAGACCCACGATCTGGTTCTCGGCGGGGCTATCGGGGCGGTCAACTCAGATCCCGAGAGCAGCGGCAGCTCACTCGAGTTGATCAGCAACTCGTGCGTCAAGCTGTATCTGGACAACGACGAGCTCGACTCGCCAAACGGGCTGTTCCTTGTCTACGGTGCCAAGTCTGCGGCAGCCCCACCGCTGCTACGGGTGGGCACGGATGGACTGACGGAAGTAAGGGGGCTTGTCGTCCACGGACTCCCCTCTCAGGCGGACCTCATGCTTGGCGGGGGCGTCGGCGTCCTCTCCTCATGTACGACTCTTGCCGACAGCGCACTGCGCTTATCGAGCAACAGCAATGTATCGATCCAGCTGGATGCAGACGGAGCGGGAAGCCTCGGAGGCGGGGTGTTTTCTGTGAGTGATGCAGATGGAGTGTCACTCCTTCGACTCCACGCGCTAGGCGATTCAAGTATCGAGTCCATGAGCAACCTGTATTTCCGCCTCAACCGTGGCGGCACCTACGACCACTACTCTCTCACCGTTCGTGATCATGACGGCAACGAGCTCCTTGTCGTCGATGAGACCGCGACCACCACGACGGGTGTCTTGAAGCTGACGGGCGGCCTGGATGTCTCCGAGGACTTCTTGATTCTGGAGCATTCGGCGGGAGGGGAAGCCATTCCGGGAATGGTCGTCTGCATTGATCAGGGGGGCACCGGAGCACTATGCCCGTGCGCGACAGCGTACGATCGCACAGTCGCTGGTGTCATCAGTGGCGCAGGGAGCATCCAGGCCGGCTTGACGCTTTCCGGCGCCGATGTCGAAGGAACGCAGCGGCCTGTCGCTCTTGTGGGGCGCGTCTACTGCTGGGCAGACGCGTCGAACGGCCCCATCGAGCCAGGTGATCTCCTGACAACATCGTCGACGCCCGGTCACGCAATGCGAGTGACGGACTACTCCCGAGCGACGGGCGCAGTGCTGGGCAAGGCGATGTCAGATCTGCCTGAGGGAAAGGGCTTGATCCTCGTTCTGGTGAATCTGCAGTAGGAGGTGTGGCAATGACAGCCGCCGCCAAGACCGTGGGCCATGGGTGTGCGCTCCTGATCGCCGTCCTGCTTATCGTCTGCTCGCTGCCCCTCGTCGGCCGTGCGGCCACATGGCAGGACCAGTTCGCCTCGACGAAGCTAGGCTCTTCGTGGGGATGGATTCGAGAGGACGGCAGCTGCTGGAGCCTCACAGAGAGACCCGGGTTCCTGCGCATTGTGTTGCAGCGGGGTGGTCTGTACTCCGAGGCCAACAACACGCGGAACCTTCTTGTACAGCCTTCGCCCCAAGGAGACTATGGCGTTGAGATCTACCTGGAGTTCACACCACGAGAGAATTTCCAGAAGGCAGGTATCGTCTTCTACGAGGACGATGACAATGTCCTCTTTTTCGGCCGAGCGCACTGTGATGAGGCGATCGAGGGCTGCGTGGGGAACGCGCTCTACTTCGACGTCGAGGAGAGCGGGGAACTGGATGACTCGGTGCCTCCGCTTGTACCGCGAGACGCGACGTCTGCCTTCCTGCGACTTGAGAAATCGGGGCGTCTCTTTGTCGCGAAGTACAGTCCAGATGGGGATACCTGGACTGTGGTTGGTTCGGCAGTGAGCTCGATTGCCCCTCGGTATGTCGGGCTTCTGTGCGACGACAGCAATCAGGGCGCCGGCGCGATCCCGGCCGACTTCGGGTTTGTCCAGCTTGAAGGAGAGGACGTCATCGGGAACCTTCGGGTGAACCCGCTGTACGCGGCGGTCTCGACGGAACAGGCCGTGGCATGTGCTGAGACATGGATCCGAACAGTATCCGCAGCGGCGCGATCGGATGCGTTTGTGGTTAGCGTAGCGCCGCGATACCAGGGCTCTGAGGTCGTGGCGTACATCGCAACCCTTGACAACGGGGATTTCTGCATAACTGGAGCGAATCGGCTACAACTACCCGTGTACGCGGTAGGCACATCATCAGGAGCGTCTCTCGGCTGTGTCTGCGCAGACGCGAGCACAGCAGATGGCGTGGACTCGCCGTCAGTGGATTTCGTCGTTGAGGGCATGGAGAGTGGCTTGCAGTTCCTCTCTGCCGTGGATCCGGGTTCGGACCAGTTCGCCGAGTGGGAGGACGAACTGCGCCACCGGGCAAGCATCTGGGAGGCATTGATACACGGAGAGGTCCCGGACCTTTGGCTTGAGCCGTCTGCGGCGCCCGTACTACCGACTCGTGTTGTTCTTCCACTCACCTCCTGCTGGAGCCAGGGGCCCCCGTACAACGCGTTCTGCCCAGCGAACCCTGTGACCGGGACGACGAACCTCGTTGTGGGTTGCGGGGCCACGGCAATGGCGCAGATGATGTACTACTGGCAGTGGCCGATGTCCGGGGCGGGAAGCGAGACGGCAACCTACACCTACGGCGAGTCGTCGGCGCCGATCTGTACACCTTATCCAACCGATCCGGGGATCCCGCAGGGCTGGAGCGATCGACTCACTTGGACAGGACCTGAAGGCCCCCAAGCTATGCTATGCATGAGCGGTATCTGGGATCGGAGTCGCCTAGGAACGGCGCAAGCGCTTCACCGCCACGACGTGGGATTCACCGGAGCTCTGGCCGGACTCTACACTCAACTGCCGAAACACACGTTTCAGGAGACCATCGAGTTCTACCTGGCAGGATACGAGTGGGAGGAGATGAGGAACCGCTTCACGAGCATCACCCAACCAGGTGCAGACGAGGCCGCCGAGATCTCCTACCACGCAGGTGTGGCAGCCAAGATGAGTTACGGAGTCACTGGCTCCGGGTGCGGCTGGGATGATGTCCTGGCGGCGTTCAAAGATCACTTCCGCTACGATCCGGACGCGAGGTATGAGGCGAAGAGCTGGACGACGCTGTCCACTCTAGCGGACGAGGTCCGGTGGATGCGCCCGGTGCTCTATGGCGGATCTGGAAGTGACGGGCACTACTACGTGCTGTACGGATATGATGCTTCGACCGACCCCTACAGGCAGTTTCTCATGAACATGGGATGGGGCCCCCACAGCTCGAGACTGTGGTACACACTAGACCCAGCAGTCCATCTTGCTGAGACGCCTTTCCCCAGGCATCAGCAGTATGAGTACCGAATCGCACCTGAGGGAGTCGTGCGTTTCGTGGGCAGCGCAACGTCCGGGGACGGCAGCCCTTCCGAACCGTATCTCGACATCGATGCTGCGCTTTCGGACCATTTGCCCGATGGCGTCACTCTGATCTTCGAAGCGGGTTCGCGCAACACGTTCTCTGGGTCCTGTCTGGTGATCGACCAGCCTATGACCCTACGAGGGATCAATGTGACTATTGGGGAGTGATTGCTCGGCATATCCAGTCTGGCGGTTGCGCCGTCATCGCGAGTTCCGGGGACATAGTACCTAACTCCGCGGCTTGGGGCCTCGCTTCCGCGGGCGGAGGGGCCGGCCGATCTGCTGCTCCAGGTGGGTGATGAACCGCTCAGTTCCGAGAGGACGGCCGGTGCGCGAGTGCTTCCGGAACTCGGGCAATGATGGCTCGTCGCAGAGCAGGAACGAACGGCGATCCGCGATGTCGGCGAGCAGGCTGGAGGGTACCGCCAGCGGATCCTTCTTCTTCTCTCCGACGAACCAACGGGCACTTGACCACGGGTAGTCCCACGGCGTCTCCGCGATTCCGGCGCGCACAGGGTTTTGCAGCACATAGCGGATCGCAGCGTGGAGGTAGCTGCCCTCAAGGGGGAAGGAGTGGAACCGTCCCTGGAACAGGTAGCCGCGCCACCCTTGCCCGAAGTTGACGTGGCGCGTGTACCGGCGATGGGCATCCCCGATGCCGAGGGAGAGGCTGGTCTCCTGCTTGGGGACCGCGATCAGATGCACGTGATTCGCCATCAAGCACCAGGCGAGGTAGGAGACGCCGAAGCGGTCATCCTTTGCTCGCCGAGGTGCTTCAGATACGCCTCCCGGTCCTTGGCAGAGAGAAGGAGGTCCATCCCGCGGTCGCCACGCCGCACGGTGTGATGCGGCAGATCCGGGATGACGACGCGAGCGATGTGAGCCCATATGCCGGGGGTACCACAGAAGCTAGGATGTAGGAGGTTGCCAAGCCGGCAATTAGGTACTATGTCCCCGGAATTCTCGGTGCCCGACTCCACCGATGGACCGCAGTTCCTCTATCCTCACTCTACAAGGAGGCACCATGAAGCGCATCTTGCTGCTGGCAGCGTTGGTCGTGTGCATTGGCGTATCCGCCGAGTCGGCAGTCCCGACGAACGGTTTCGCGATCACTATCGGAGCGGGTCTCGCGGGGAGCTTGTCGTTCTTTGATGTCGGCGTGACGTTGCCGAAGATCAATGACACGGTCTCCGTAGATGTCAAGTTGCGTTGGATGAGTTCGATCACGTGGGTCACGTTCGTCAACATGGAGACCTCTGAGACCGCGTCGTTTCACCCCGTGGTTGTTGGAGTCGTGGTCAGTGTTGGTAGCATCGGGCCTCTCCTTGATGGCGCGTTCCGCGTGTACGGCGGGAGTGACTTTCTCCTTGGCTACTCGTTCACACCGTACGACAGCCTCGTGTATGGCGTTTCGAACCTGATTCCTCCCAACCTTACCTACGGGATCTGGGGGCACTTCGGGTTCGACTACTTCACGTCCGACACCTCCTCCATCTACATCCAGTCTGGCGGCGGATACAAGGGGCTGCTCGTAGAAGACAAGACGAACGCCTACGCCGTCGCAAGCAGTTGGCTCGGCTGTGGCTTCGGTATCCAAATGGGGTCGCGGTTCGGCTGGTAGCGGACTGGGGTGTCGGGTTTCGGAACGGTGTTGACACCTTGCGCTTCCTGGGACCTCGGGCGATCGATCGCGGCCCGGAAGACCTTGCTCGGGGAAGGACGTTTGCACGGCGTCCTGACGCGGACGGCCGGAGCTGCAGTGATGCGGCGACTCATCCCTTGATGCCCGGATCCGGTATCGGCGGGACCATCGAAGACGTGATTCGGGGTGGCAGCTTGCTGCGTGGAGCACGATGCAAGGTGTCGTGCCTTGGCGAGGCGCAGGAGTTGACGTGGCGCGTTCGCCGGGGATCGGCTTCCCCGATATCGAGAGCCAAGCTCTTCTCCTGCTTGGGGATCGCGATCCGGGCGCGGAATCCTTCATCCGGCACCAGGCGAAATAGGAGATGCCGAACCGTTCAGTCTGCTCGTGGAGTTGTCTCAGGCACTCCTCCTGGTCCTCGGCAGAGAAGGAGATGTTCATC
>Ga0272441_10014165_pt1 | contig 11360 bp, 11 predicted proteins | sample SSMProp6N_FD_193582 | JGI IMG/M metagenome (GOLD analysis project Ga0272441, IMG submission 193582) | Marine sediment archaeal communities from Little Sippewissett salt marsh, Falmouth, MA, United States - SSM-Prop-6N | ecosystem: Environmental > Aquatic > Marine > Wetlands > Sediment ... | reverse complement strand
GCATAGCTCAGTGGTAGAGCATCAGCTTCCCAAGCTGAGGGTCGCGGGTTCGAATCCCGTTGCCCGCTGTTGTCTACGTCGTATCCACTTCGTACTGCGCCCCGACAAGAAGGAGCGACATGCAGGACACAAACCCGACTGCCAACGAGCTGTCGTTGGCTGCACTGGAGGAGCGGACTCGCTCTTGCACGAAATGTCCGTTGGCGACGACGCGGACACACGTCGTCTTCGGTGAGGGCAATCCTGATGCTGACGTGCTGTTCATCGGAGAAGGGCCCGGTGAAGTTGAAGATCAGACCGGACGGCCGTTCGTCGGCCCCGCCGGACAGAAGTTGGACGAGGTCTTCTCGTCGGTCGGAATCGACCGAGCCGATATCTACATCGGAAACGTCGTCAAATGCCGGCCTCCGGGCAACCGTGTTCCCTCCCGCGTAGAGATGGAGACGTGCTTCCCGTTCCTCGAGTCGCAGATTGCATTCATCAAGCCCGCATTGATCGTCACGCTGGGCAACACGGCAACGCAGTGGCTGATGCCGGAGATCCCGGGGATCACGAAATCGCATGGGAACTTCTTCACCTGGCGTGGCGGGATCCTCGTATTCCCAATGTTCCATCCAAGCTATCTTTTGCGAAACCCATCGCGCGAGAAGGGGAGCCCGAAGTACTTGACGTGGATGGACATCCAGAAAGTGAGCAAGTGGATCGATGAGTTCCGAAGTACTCAAGACGCATGAGGAGCAAATTGCCTTCGTACGGGACGCGTTGACGCGGGCGGACGAGCTGCGCAAGAAGAAGGAATACGGGGAAGCGATCTCGCTTCTCGTCGACGCCCTCCAATACGGCCTGGAGAAGGCCATGATCTACTACCGTCTGGGGAACATTTACGTCGATGGAGAGGATTTGGCACGCGCCGAGTACGCGTACAACCGTGCTCTGGAGATGGACCCGAATTTCGTCAACGCCATGCACAATCTTGCCGTTGTTTACCGGCGGCAGAAGAAGATGTCGTTGTACGTCAAGACCTACAAGAAGTCACAGAGGCTGGCGATCAAGAATCCACACAAGACCAACTTCAACGCGGACCAGCAGCGGCGCATCCGTGGCCTGAGCGTGCGGGTCTTCTTCTGGATGGCTGCGGGCATTGTGGTGATCCTCCTGGTCGTCTGGCTGATGACGCGCTGACGCTCGGGCTCGCTCTGTTCCCCTTCGCATCGAGTGTTTGACGCAATCTGAGGGATTCCGTATAGTCTGGACCGCGTTCAGCACGGAAAACGGTCCACAGAAGAGAGGATGCCTTTGTCGAAGAAACGTATCTACGAGATTGCTCGTGAGCTCGGCATTTCGAGCAAGGATCTGATTGCGAAGCTCGAGGAGATGGGAATGCCGGGGCTCAAGGCCGCCAACTCCGTGGACGACGAGGAGTACGCGCTGATCGTTCACCTCTACGAAGAAGAAGCGGGCGCGTCCACGAAGAGCGATTCCCCGCAGCCGGAGACGGCTGCAGTGTCCGCAAACGCCGAACCGAAGGTGGAGAAGAAGGCAAAGCCCGCCCCGCGTGCACACGCCACCAAAGACGGCGACGTGCGTCCGCCGATCATTTCCGTCTTGGGACACATCGACCATGGCAAGACCACGCTGCTCGACGCCATTCGTGAGTCGCATCTCGCGTCGGACGAAGCGGGGGGGATTACGCAGGGGATTGCCGCTTACCAGGCGGAGTTGCACGGCCAGAAGATCACGTTCATCGACACCCCGGGCCACAAAGCGTTCACCGGCATGCGGGCGCGTGGCGCGCAAGTCACCGACATTGCGATTCTGGTCGTGGCCGCGGACGACGGCGTGATGGCACAGACCGTCGAGGCGATCGACCACATCAAGGCGGCCGAAGTGCCGATGATCGTGGCCATCAACAAGGTAGACAAGGCCAACGCGGATATCAGCAAGGTGATCAACGATCTCGCACAACATGGCCTGATGCCGGAAGCGTGGGGCGGCGATACCATCACCGTCGAGGTGTCCGCACTGCAGGGCAAGAACATCGACGAGCTGCTGGAGATGATTCTGTTGGTCGCCGAAATGAGCGACCTGCGCGCCGACGCGAAACACCCGGTCGAGGCCGTCATCATCGAGTCTCATCTGGCCACGGGACAGGGTCCGGTAGCCACCGTTGTGGTGCGAGACGGCACGTTGCGGACCAAGGATTGGGCCGTTGCGGGGGCGGCGCAGGGCCGCATCAAGGCGCTGATCGACGGAAGCGGAGCGCGCGTGGAGCAAGCGCTCCCCGGCGAAGCGGTGTCCGTGTTGGGGTTCAATGACGTTCCCGAAGTCGGCGCATCAATCCAGATTGTCAAGAACCAGTCGGAAGCCCGGAAGCTCGCACAGAAGAACGAGCGCAAGGAGAAGCCGTCGGCCGCGCCGCGTGCGCGCACCCTCGACGACCTGTTCGCGGAGAAAGAGGAGACGGCCAAACTCAAACTGATCCTCAAGGCGGCGTCGACCGGCGCGCTGGAGGCGGCTCGGCGGGAGATCGCCGCACTGGATGTCGAAGGCGTCGAGGTGGAGATCCTCGTGTCGGGCGTTGGGGGCATCTCGGAGTCCGACATCGTCCTTGCGTCGACGGTGAACGAGGAGTGCCTTGCCGTCGGTTTCGGTGTGTGCGCGGATTCGAAGGCGGAGAAACTGGCCGAACGCAGCGGCATTCCGATCCTGCTGTACGACATCATCTACGACCTCGTCGATGAGATCGAAGGCGCGTTGAAGCGGCAGCTGGGGCCGGCGTACGAAGAGGCCGCCCTGGGCGTCGCGGAGGTGCGAGACACATTCAAAGCTCCCTCCGGCATGATCGCCGGCTGCTATGTAGCCGAAGGGCGTGTGGAACGTCGCGGAAGGGTGCGTGTGCTCCGTGACGGCGTGCAGCTGTTCGACGGCGAGATCGCCTCGTTGCGGCGATTCGAGGATGACGTGCGCGAGGTCCAGGCGGATCGCGAATGCGGCCTGCGGATCCGGGACTTCGACGACGTACAGATCGGCGATCGTCTCGAGGTGTATCTCCTCGAGGAGATCGAACGCTGAAGCTCTTCTCATGAACGCCGGGATCATGACCCTGCGGTTCCGGCTGTATGGCATCGAATCCATCAAGCAGAAGCGGTCGATCGTCAAGCGTTTGCTTGCCGATGTGGATCGGCGCGGCCCGTCATTTGCCGCGTGCGAAGCGGACGACCAAGATGACTTGCAGGCGATGACGATCCGAATCGCTCACTTGTCGAACGACGCGCGCTTTTCGGACGCCGCCCTTCGCAAACTCCAAATGATGCTGGAGCGTGGCGACGGCTATGAGGTGGAAGCAGTGGATGTGGAGATCCTATGACCGGAAAGCGACGACTGGCGAGACTGCAGGAAGATATTCAGCGCGAACTGGCGGCAATCGTGGAGTTCGAAAGCCGAGACCCCGTCGTCCGCGAGGCGTTTCCGACGGTGATGGACGTTCGGCTGTCGGTGGACGCACGGCACGCGAAGGTCTACGTCGCGGCAGGCACGGACGTGGATTCGGACGCACTGCACAAGGCGTTGGTGCGGGACCAAGGGTTCTATCGCAGCGAACTCGCGCGTCGCTTGTCGGTGCGGCATACGCCCGAACTGCAGTTCATTGTGGATCGGACGGTCGAACGATCCCTTCGCTTGGAGCAACTTCTTCGTGATGAGAACGATGCGGACGCGAATTAGGCGAGCAGCGCGGCTCCTCGCTCGAGTTCCCTCGGTGGGCGTCGTGGCAATCGTCTACAGTGCTGCGATTCAGGCGGCCTCGTTCCGTGCGGATGTAATCGATCTGTCGAGTCGTTGGTGGGTTGCCACCGCTGCGCTCATCCTGCTGCTCTCCCCACTCGTTCACGCGTTCGTCATCCACCGGACATTCGCTGCCCTCCGGCGCATCCCGTTTCGACTCCGAGACCTCCCGGTGGAATCGTTCGGCAGCCTGGTGGCCGGAGAACTGCTCGTGAATGCAGCCGTCGTCATCGGCAGCGTGTTCTTCCTACTGCCCGGCGTGTATGTAGGTCTGCGACTGATCTACTACAAACAGGCGATCGTCCTGCACAAGGCGAGGCTGGCCGCCGCGGTGCGCGAGAGCCTGCTGCTCACCACCGACGGCCGGCGTCTGTTGTGGATGTTCCTCGTTCTCGCCGCCTCGTACTGCGTGCCGCTGGGCATCGAGTTGCTTGCACTGCCCGCGGCGGACGCGTTGTGGGTGCACGCCGTCGCCGTTCTGATCTCGGCGGCGTTCGTCGCCTGGATCAACGTCTACGTGACGCTGTCGTTCGTCGAGGATGCGAAGGCGGCCGAAGGAGATGTGTCCGTCGGACAGTAGATTTCCGCATTCGACGCGGAAAGGAAGGCGAGATGAACTCAGACCTGTCGATCGCACGATCCGTCGCTCCCCGCCCCATCCGTGAGATCGGTGCCGAGCTGGGGCTGTCCCCGAAGGAGATGCTTGCCTACGGGGAGACGAAGGCGAAGGTCCTCTGCCGAGCGTTGGACGCGCGCCGCGCCGCGCCGAACGGGAAGTACATCGACGTGACCGCGATCACGCCGACGCCGCTGGGAGAAGGGAAGACGACGACCACGGTCGGATTGGTCCAGGGGCTCGCCAAACAGGGCGCGCGCGTGATGGGCTGCATCCGTCAGCCCTCACAGGGGCCGACGTTCGGGATCAAGGGAGGGGCGGCCGGAGGCGGGCACGCCCAGGTCATCCCGATGGAGGAGTTCAACTTGCACCTAACGGGCGACATGCACGCCATCACCGCGGCGCACAATCTGGTCGCCGCGGCCGTGGACGCCCGCATCATGCACGAGCGGGACTTCTCCGACGCGGGCTGGGCCGCTCGTGGCTTGACGCGGCTGAACCTCGATCCGGAGGCGATCAGCTGGCGACGGGTGATGGACGTCAACGACCGCGCGCTGCGACACGTGAAGACGGGGCTGGGAACGAAGAAGGACGGCGTGCCTCGTGATTCGGGATTCGACATCACGGCAGCTTCCGAGTTGATGGCGTGCCTCGCGCTGTCCGACGACCTGGCCGACCTCCGCGCACGGGTAGGACGGATCGTTGTCGGGTATGACCGGTCGGGGATGCCGGTCACGACGACGGACCTCGGGGTCGCCGGTGCGGCGACCGCGTTGATGAAGGATACGATCCACCCAACGCTGATGCAGACGCTGGAAGGACAAGCGATGTTTGTGCACGCCGGCCCCTTTGCCAACATCGCCCACGGGAACTCGTCGATCATCGCCGATCGCATCGCGTTGAAGCTGGCGGACTACGTGGTGACCGAATCCGGCTTCGGTGCCGACATTGGGATGGAGAAGTTCTTCGACATCAAGTGCCGGGCGAGCGGGCTCGTACCGAACGCCGTCGTGCTTGTTGCGACCGTTCGCTCGTTGAAGATGCACGGCGGCGGCCCGTCCGTCTCGGCCGGGAAACCCCTGCCGAAGGCGTACCTGAAGGAAGACGTGTCGCTCGTGGACGCCGGTTGTTGCAATCTGGCCCGGCACGTCGAGATCGCGCGTTCGTTCGGGGTTCCCGTGGTCGTCGCGATCAATCGGTTCCCGGCAGACACGGACGACGAACTGGGCCTGGTTCATCGGCGAGCGATCGACGCAGGCGCTCACGCCGCCGTGATCGCGGATCACTGGGCCCGCGGCGGAGACGGTGCCACGGCACTGGCGGACGCGGTCGTCGACGCATGCCGTAATGAAGCGGACTTTCGATTCCTCTACCCGCTCGAACGAACGCTTGCGGACAAGATCGAAATCATCGCCACTGAGGTCTATGGCGCGGATGGGGTCGATCTGTCGGCGCAGGCGCAATCGCAGCTGGCGCGGTTCGAAGCGCTCGGGTACGGAGAGCTACCGATCTGCATGGCGAAGACCCCGCTTTCGATCTCGCACGATCCGACGTGGAAAGGTGTGCCTCGCGGGTACGTGCTGCCGATCCGGGATGTGCGCGCCAGCGTGGGCGCCGGGTTCATCTACCCGTTGTGCGGAGAGATCCGAACGATGCCGGGTCTGCCTGCGCGCCCCGCGTTCATGGATATCGACGTGGATGAGAACGGCGACATTCGCGGACTCAGTTAGCGTGCGCCTTTCTCTGGTTGCCGGTTGCGATCCGGGATCGGTATCATCGTCTTCAATATGGACCCGTTGACGAAGATCCCGATCCAAAACGTGTTCGACGCGCATCCACTCGCCCGCGAAATCATCCTGCGGCTGACGGATGCAGGGTTCGAAACGGTCCTGATCGGCGGGGTCGTTCGAGACGGACTACAGGCGCAGATGGGGCGAGATGTCACGTTTCCTCCGTCGGACGTCGATATCGCGACCGCGGCGTTGCCCGAGGATGTTTGCCGGTTGTTCCGCGACCGGCCGATTCGCCGTGTCGGCGAGGAGTTCGGGGTTCTGTTGGTGGTGGCGGCGAACGGACATCCGTACGAGGTCGCGACGTTCCGCGTAGAATCGGAGTACGACGGACGGTGGCCGGGGAACGTCGAGCTGGTGCGCGACCTCGCCCGCGATGTGCGACGGCGCGACCTGACGATCAACGGGCTGGCCGCGACGGCGGAAGGCCGCGTGATCGATCTCGTCGGCGGTGTCGATGATTTGGTCGCACGTCGAATTGCGACGATCGGAGACCCCGCGGTGCGGTTTCGCGAGGACTATCTGCGCATGCTGCGCGTCGTTCGATTCACGTGCGTGGTCGATGGACGGATTGACGCCGAAACCTCCGAAGCGATCCGCGCAAGCGCGGCGGCGATCACGAACATCTCGTCGGAACGAATCGGCGAGGAACTCCTTCGGATTCTCGAGTCGCCGCGATCCGCACGCGGCATCGAGTTGCTCGACGAACTGTCGCTTCTGCCGCACATCCTTCCGGAGTTGGCGGCGTGTCAGGGCGTCGAGCAACCCGAGGAGTACCATCCTGAGGGGGACGTGTTCGTCCACACGGTGGCGGCAATGCGCGTCGCCGACGGCTTCGTCCGGGACCCGCTCGTCAAACTTGCCGTCTTGCTCCACGACATCGGCAAGCCGGCGGCGTTGCAGCGCAACCAGGGTCGGAATATGGGCGGGCACTGCGCGATCGGGGCGCGGATGACGGGCGAGATCGGCCGGCGGCTCCGCCTCAGCAACGCGCAGATCAACCGGCTTACGTTCCTCGTCCGGCAGCACATGCGGATCGCCGACTTTCCGAAGATGGGGCGAGGCAAACAGGTTCGCTTCCTCAGTGAAGGCGAAGTTCCTGACGGTCCGACGTCTCGCGACCGGTATCACATGTTCTTCGATCTCCTCCAGGTGCTCATCGCGGATTGCGAAGCGAGTGCCCACCGGGCGTCAGGATGGACTCCGATCCTCCAGGAAACGCTACGTGTGATGGATCACGTGGAGCGAGTGTGCGGCCTCCAGCGGGCGCGAGAACTGATCGACGGACACGATCTGCGTGAACTCGGGCTTGCCCCCGGTCCTCGGCTGGGCGAGGTTCTCGACACGTTGCACGATCGAATCCTCGCCGGACAGATCGACAGCCGCGAGAGCGCGTTGGAAGAGGCGCGCGCGCTGATTCTGCAAGGCGATTCTTCGGCCGAATAGGACCTTCGCGAACGGCCGAAGGGACACGCGGCCTGTCGATTCCGTCTTCGGTTCCCTAGGCTTCTGATTGAATCAGCCGCCGCGTTGTGTTTGACGTCGGCGACGGACCGGGGGAGCTATCTCATGGGGAAGCCACTCAACATCAGTCGCGATCTCAATCTGAATCTTGAGGATCTGATCGGTCAATGCATTTCCATTCTCGGCATCCGCGGTTCGGGGAAGTCGAACACGGCGGGCGTGATCTTCGAGGAGCTGCTTCAGAACAACTATCCTTTGTCCATCGTAGACATCGAAGGCGAGTACTTCGGCCTCAAGGAGAAGTACGAAGTCCTTGTGGTCGGCACCGGCGAAGGCGTGGAGATCGAAATCGATGCGAATTGCGCGGCTGAGATCGCCCAAGTCAGCATGGAGCAAAACGTCCCCGTCGTCCTCGACCTCAGCGGGTTCCTGTCCGATGAACGGACCGAGTTGCTGAAGGCGTACCTGTCCAGCCTGTGGACGCTCGCGGGAACACTGCGAAAGCCGTACATGATCGGGATCGAGGAAGCACACGAGTTCATCCCCCAAGGGGTGAAGAACGAGCTCAAAGAGATGATCGCGCGCATTGCACTACGGGGACGGAAGCGCGGACTGGGCGGGATCGTCGTGTCCCAGCGAAGTGCCAAAGTCGACAAGGATGTTCTCAGTCAGGCGGGCATGCTGTTCCTCCATCGGGTGGTTCACGAGGTCGACATGCGCGTGTACGGAGAGCTACTCCCGTGGAGGAAGAGCGAGGTCAAGGAGATCATCAACTCACTCGATACGGGGGACTGCATCTACGTGAACGGCGACAGCATCTTGCCGATCTACGTACGGGAGCGATCGACGTTCCACGCAGGATTCACGCCGTCATTGGAAGTCGTGCAATCACCGGCGCTGAAGAGTGTCAGCGCATCGATTATCGAGACGATCGAGCGGGTGCGCGCCGAGAAAGGTGTCCGGACTCCGACCGAGCAGCTGGAGCATCGCATCGAGCAGCTCGAGCGCATGATCGAGAGCAAGGACGAGCGCATCAGCGAACTCGAAGAGGTAGCTCGAACGTTGGGCTACATCAAGCTGGAGATCCCCTCGCTGATATCAGGAGGATCGTCTCCCGGCGAACAGTCCGAGCGATCGGAACGGCTCGCCAACAGCTTGTCCGTCCTTGTCGCGGAAGATGAACCGATGATCGATATCGAGCCGGACGGCGCGGCGCCGTCCGACAGCAAGTTGGAACACGCTTTGGCGGCAGACGCACGGGCTGTGAGTGAGGCGTCTGACGACCTCCCCCCAGCCGTCAACCAGCACATCGACCGGCTCGTGTTGCGTTTCAATCGAGAGCAGGTGCATCACCGAAGGGTGCTCGCGTTTCTCGTCGAGCATTCTCCCGGCTCGTACTCCGCGAATCAGATTGCTGCATGGACGAACTGTCCTCAAGAGCTGATCGACGACGATCCGCCGCAGGCGTTCCTGGGGACGGGCTTGATTGAGCGAGAACGGAGAACCACGGGAACACTCTATCGAAGCGCACTGCGCGCATTCGTGAATCGGGAGTTTCGCGTCTTCCAACCGGACATCGGGGACCAAGGGCTCCACTCGGTGACACGCGTTCTTCGCGACCGGCTGGCCGCAATCGCGTAGGAATCGAGCGAACCGCGATCATAAGGTATCTCAATTGCAGCCTTGGATTGACGGCTTTCCCCTTTTCTGCTATACTTTCCGGTAAGGAGGCGCGGATGAAGATCAAGATCGCAGGGCGTCATACCGACGCTAGCCCAGCTCTTCGTGATTACGTCATCGAGAAGACAGAAGCTCTGGAACGTTTCTTCGACCGCATCGTTAGCGTAGACGTCGTCCTATCCGTGGAGAAGGAACGACAGATTGCAGATTTTCACGCGCATCTCACGAACCGCAAGCAGATCAACGCCAAGGAAGAGTCGACCGACATGTATGCGTCGATCGACAAAGCGATCGATCGGCTCAAGCGGCAGCTCGTCAAGTTCAAGGACCAACTGCAGGATGTCAAGGACCGTAGAGGAGGGACGGCTTCGGACGACGTGCCGGATGAGCCGGAGAAGAGAATCATTCGTTCGGAAGCATATTTCCAGAAACCGATGGCAGCGGAAGAGGCGGCGCTACAACTGGATGCGATCGACAAGGATTTCCTAGTGTTTGTCGATGCGGACACGGATCAGATTGCAATCATCTATCGACGGAAGGACGGCAACTTCGGGTTGATCGAGCCACGACGATAGGGTTACGGGGGACGGGGTAGGGCGTGGTCAAGGTTTTGTCGCTGTTCTCAGGAAGCTTGGTCAGCCGCGTGGCCACGAAGCTGGTCGAGCGACATCCGGACGTTGGGAGCGTTCAGCTGCTGCATTTCCGGTCCCCGTTCTCGCGAGAGTGCGAGGAGTTAAGACAGCTGGTGCGATCCGAGTGGCCGCGGTCCTCCTTCCGAACCCAGTCCGTCAAGAAAGACTACAAAGACCTCATTGCATTGACCGACGGCGGGATATTCTCCGCATCCGGAAGCTGTCAGCGCTGTCAGTCTCTGTTGCTGGCTCGGGCCATTCGCTACATGGACCGAATCGGCGCCGATTACCTGGTCACCGGTTTCATTCCCGAAAAGCGCGGATTGTCGGCGAACGACATGATGGATGTCATTCGGGCGGAGGGGCTGGAAGGCCGCGTGTTGACCCCTCACTTGAAGCGACGAACGCGGTCGATCCCCTCGAAGATCGATCGATGGGCGATCGACGTCAATGATGCCGTGTGGAGTCCGAACATGGAGTCCTCGTGTCACACGTTGGCGGAAGAGCTGGGCTTGCATGCGGAAGACCCCGCAGGATCGGACTGCCGCTGCAAGCTGACGACGCCGGGATTCGGGGATCGCGTGGCGGCGCTGTTCAACGAGAAGGTCGTCACGCTGAACGCGCTCTGTCTCCTCGACTTTCCGATGTACATGAAGGCGGATCCCGACCTTCAGATCGTCCTCGCCTTCGAGGAAGACGAGAAGCGCGAGCTGCAGAACTACTTCCTGCCACAGGACCTGCGAGTCTATCCGGCGACGCCCCACGGTCCGATGACGCTGCTGCGGACGAACTGGGAGACGAAGACACCGACTGAGAAGCGGGAGATCGTCGAATTCATCGCAAGGTTGACGGCGACCTACGCGTGTCCTCAGGAAGGATCGACGATTCCTGTGTATTGCCGCCTGGAGTCCGAGGACGAGCGGCAGTTGATGAACGTCGAACCGTACGGATCGATCCAAGAACTCGAGAAGACGAGTGGATTGACGTTCATCCCGCTTGAATTGCCGATTCAAGGATTCGTCCCAGCCTGAGACCTTCACATGCACGTCGCTTCCGAGCGGCATCCGCACCGAAGAGCAGACGCAGAAGCGGCGAGGAGCGAGGAGGTTCATGTGGATTTCGAGCCGAGCAGCGGCTTGAAACCGAACGACTCGCGGCTATCCCGAGCTGCGTAAGCAGCGAGGAACAAGCGCAGAAGCGACTGTTTCCCTTTATCTCCCTGGGTTTGAAACAGACGGTTCTGCGGTTATACTCTACCTCGTTCGTCAAGGTCGTAGGTATCTAGCGATGTTATAGAACGACCTGAGATCGATGAAGCATGAAAGCCCCCGAAGGGAATGGGGGAACTATGTCTTTTTGTCGAGCTCGGATCGGGGCGAAGAGAACGAAGACGTT
>Ga0272441_10014164_pt1 | contig 11361 bp, 12 predicted proteins | sample SSMProp6N_FD_193582 | JGI IMG/M metagenome (GOLD analysis project Ga0272441, IMG submission 193582) | Marine sediment archaeal communities from Little Sippewissett salt marsh, Falmouth, MA, United States - SSM-Prop-6N | ecosystem: Environmental > Aquatic > Marine > Wetlands > Sediment ... | reverse complement strand
TGTGGTCCGATGCACCCACTATGACCGTTGACGAAAACACCTTCTCGATAACCGAACTCGACGATGGCCTTTAATCTCTCACGATTCGCCCGGGGATGTGCCGACCTGATATTTCCCCCCCGGTGTATCCTCTGCGGGAATCTCCCCCTCAACCGTAACAACCCCTTCTGCGCCGACTGCTTTTCCCGCGTCAGGCAGATATCCACGCCACTCTGTGAGCGCTGCGGCATTCCCTTTGACAAGACGGGGGGAGACGACCATCTCTGCGGCGACTGCATCACGTCGGGACCGCCCTTTGCGGTCGCCCGGGCACTGGGCTCCTATGAATCGACCCTTCTCGACGCTATCCACCGTTTCAAATACCGGGGGAAAGTGGTGACGGGCGAAATCCTGGGAAAATTCATGGCAGGAACCACCTATCATGGATTTGATATTAATGACTATTCTCTCGTGATCCCCGTTCCCCTGCACCCCAGGAAGCTCCGGCGGCGGGGATTCAATCAATCCCTGATTCTTGCCCGGGAAATCGCGGATACCTTCGGACTTCCCCTCGATTTCACCACGCTGAAGCGACGTCTCGACACGACACCGCAGATCGCCCTGGGAAAGGAAATGCGCCAGAAGAATGTACGGAGAGCCTTTCATGTGACCGATAAGGAAAGGATCGAAGGACACCGGGTACTCCTGGTGGATGATGTCTATACGACGGGAAGCACCGTGGGAGAGTGTGCACGCATGCTCCTGAAAAGCAAGGCGGCGCAGGTAGGGGTCCTGACGCTTGCCCGTGCCTGAGGCATTGCGGGACGGGCACCGGCAGGCATTGACGCCGAAGGCTCCGCGCCACTCGACGAAAAGGAAGGTTCCGATGAAAGACAACAAGATTCTCCCCCGGGACAGGTTGAAGGAGACACTCGACCGTCTCAAACAAGACGGAAAGACCATCGTCTTCACCAACGGCTGCTTCGACATTCTCCACGCAGGGCACGTACGATATCTCAACGATGCGAGAAATCTCGGCGATCTTCTGGTACTGGGCCTGAACAGCGACGCATCCGTCACCCGGATCAAGGGAGCGCTGCGTCCGATCGTCCCCCAGGACGAGCGGGCCACCGTGATGGCAGCCCTTGAGTCAGTCGACTTCATTACCTTCTTCGACGACGACACGCCACTCAGCCTTATCGAACATCTGGAACCGCATATCCTGGTGAAGGGGGGAGACTGGGCGGAAGAAGACGTGGTCGGCCGGGAATCGGTTCGGAAGCGGGGCGGGAGAGTAGTCATCATTCCTGAAACGAAGGGTGCCTCCACCACAAATATCATAGAGAAAATTCTCCGTGTCTACGGCCGGACATGACACGGAAAGGCACAGACGGCACCGCCGGTAATTCAGTTTTTTCTTTACAAAATGAGTCTCTTTATATATATGGGGGACTCTTTGAGATAAAAAAAAGGTGGGGTTGAGTTTCATGGAAAAAGAACAGCTTGAATATTTCAAGAATCTATTTAATGAGAGAATCAAGCAGCTCTTAAACGAGGCTGAAAAGACCGTGTCCGATATGACGGGCGGGAATGAAAGCTTTCCCGATCTCACGGACCGGGCCGCCCAGGAATGCGACAGGAACTTCGAACTCCGAATCAGAGACAGGGAACGGAAACTCATCAACAAGATGAGGGAAGCGCTGAAGCGGATCGACGACGGCAAGTTCGGTATTTGCGACATGTGCGGGCAGGAAATCTCGGAAAAGAGACTGATGGCGCGGCCGGTTACCACGCTCTGCATAAACTGCAAGACAAAACAGGAAGAACTCGAAAAACAGCGAGGCGAGTGAACCGTGCTTTTTTTGTAACATGTTCCCACCTTGTACGTCAGGTTTTTCATACAATACCACCCCTGCGGGTGGTATTTTTGCGTGGTCCGGACGCATCTCGCGGGCCTGTCATCCCTGTTCCCGGCGGCAGATCCGGCCAATCGCTGCCCGGCCTTCGATTCCCCTTGAAAAGGACAGGACGATTTGTTAATCTTCATCTCGTCAGCAGATCTCCCGCGGGACATGCCGTTATTATGAATAGAATACGAATACTTACAATTGCCTTCTTTCTCTGTGTCTTTACCCTGGCCATGGCTTATGCCTACATACCGACGGCGGACCGGATACTTGACCCCCTGGCACGGATGCACCGCCGGGTGTCCACCGTTCTTATCCATGGAGAAACCACCGTCTACGGAAAGACGCAGGCCGGCGAAGCGTCGCTTGTCCCGGAAAAGCTCTATTTCGAATACAGGGGGTCCGTCAGGTCAGAGCGCCGACTGCCGGGAGGCGAGGTCATCCTCGCAGCGCAGGGAGGAAGAATTTTTGTCTCGGGAACATACGGCGATCTGGTCAATCTCCGCAGTATTGAGGCGGTCCTGCCGGAAATCCTGCTTCAGCGGTCGACGGATCGCCTGATACATGATCTCAGCGTGCTGGGGGTCGATACAAGCGTGACAGCCTTCGATCGAATCGAGCAGACGATCTGTTACGTCATCGGAAGGCACGACGGCACACCCTCGGGAAGTGCGCTCTGGGTGGAAAAGGAACGGGGATTGCCGCTCAGGTTCACGGGGTTCATCGCCCTGCCCGACGGAATCGCCGCGCTCCGGGCGGAATATAAAGATTACGGGCTCGTCGACAAACGATTATGGTTCCCCCGCGCCGTGGAATTCTATCGCGATGACACGCTCCTGGCCCGCATGGACATCCGGCACATCGAAATAGATCCCGATATCGATGCGGGATTTTTCAATATTCCGGAAGTCGCTGCCACTGGAACCCGGATCACCGATTTCATGTCGATCAAGGAATAGGCACACCGTGTTCGCCGAAGTTGCCATCAACATTCCCTCGGGACACACCTTCACCTACGCTGTTCCGCAGGACATGGAGAGCCATGCCGCCGTGGGAAAACGGGCACTGGTTCCCTTCGGTTCACGGCGTGTGACGGGGTATATCACCGGTCTCGTTGCTTCATCGGAACGGGAACAGGTAAAAGATATCATCAGCCTTCTCGATATGGAGCCGCTTTTTGACGACGGGGACCTCGCCTTTTACCGCTGGATGGCCGATTACTACATGCACCCGCTGGGAAAGACGCTCAAGGGCATCCTCCCGGGGGGCATCGACATAGAAAACCACCTCTGGATCAGCCTCGCGGACAGGACAGGCGGGGAAACACCACCGGCCCTGACCGACCCGCAACGCGCCATCCTGGCGGCGCTGGAGAAATACCCCCGGGGCGTGTCTCTCACGCGCCTGAAGAAAGACCTGGCACACACTCATCTTCACTCCGATCTGTCGGCGTTGCAGGATCTCGGGCTTGTGCATACCGAAGACAGGCTGACAAAACCGGCGGTGCGCGTAAAAAAAGAACGGTTCCTAACCCTGACGAAGGCGATCTCCCCTTACGATGGACCGCTCACGGAGAAACAGCGCTCCCTGATCGAATACATCGACAGCCATGGAGAGGTTTCCGCCACCGAACTCCGCAACGCCTTTCCCCGCATATCCGATACGCTGAAGCGCCTCGAGCGCAGGGGCATCGTGACCGTGACGGAGCGTGACGTATACCGGAGTGCCGACAAGACCTTCCAGGTCGGGCAGAACGGCCGGCCGCTCACGCTTAATGCCGAACAGGACGCCGCCCTTTCAGACATCCTCCAGGGTCTCTCCAGCCGAGTTTATCGTCCCGTCCTCCTGCACGGCGTCACCGGCAGCGGCAAGACGGAAGTCTACCTGCGGGCCATTGAATACATCTTGGAACAGGGCGGCAACGCCATCTTTCTGGTTCCCGAAATCGCGCTGACGCCGCAGATGCTGAGCAGAATCACCGAACGATTCGATGAGGGGCTCATCGCCGTACTCCACAGCGGAATCGGCAGGCAGGTCCGGTACGACGAGTGGCGACGGATCAAACAGGGAGATGCCCGCATTATCGTGGGCGCCCGTTCGGCCATTTTTGCCCCCGTTGCCGACCTCCGGTTGATTATTGTCGATGAGGAGCATGATCCCTCCTACAAACAGGATGAGCGCCTCCCTTACAATGCACGGGACCTGGCGGTGGTAAGGGCTCACCTGTCGTCGGCAACGGTGATCCTTGGTTCCGCCACGCCGGCGGTCCAGACCTATCACAACACAGGAACAAAGAACTACGCCTACCTCAGTCTGACCCGGCGCGTCGAAGACCGTCCCATGCCGTCCATCGATATCGTCGACATGAAAAAGGAACGCGAGGAAGGCGGCAATGGGTCCGTCTTCTCCCGGACCCTTCATGATGCCATCAGCGACACACTCGCCGCGGGGAAACAGACGCTTCTTTTCCTGAACAGGCGTGGGTTTACCACCTTTCTTTTCTGCAACGACTGCGGCTATGTCTTCCGATGCCGTAATTGCGCCGTTTCCATGACCCACCATCTCGACGACGGCACGCTCAGGTGCCACTACTGCGACTACACCCTCAAGGCGCCCCCCCTCTGCCCCTCCTGCGGTGGAACCAAAATCCGCAGTTACGGCGTGGGGACGGAGAAACTCACGGAAGAAACGGCAGCGCGTTTCCCCGGCGCCCGGATTGCACGAATGGACAGCGATACCACAGCGCAACGCGGCACCTTTGAAAAAATCCTGCACGATCTGGACAGCGGGGCAATCGATATCCTGATCGGCACCCAGATGATCACCAAGGGACACGATTTTCCCAACGTCACCCTGGTGGGAGTCATCTCGGCCGATACGGGTCTCAGCATCCCCGATTTCAGGTCCGCCGAAAAGACCTTTCAGATCCTGACCCAGGTATCGGGTCGCGGCGGCCGCGGCGATACACCGGGCAGGGTCATTATCCAGACCTTCAATCCCGATCATTATGCACTGCGTCATGCCCGCCACCACGACTATGCCGGATTTTACGAGGAGGAGAAGACCATTCGCCGGGAACTCGGCTATCCGCCCTTCGGTCGCCTTGTCTGTTTCCGCATATCCGGGACCAATGAGAGGCGGGTGGAAGAATGCGCCCGGGAGCTGGGAACCCTTGCGCGCGCCTGTGCCGGTGATGGAAAGAATCAATGCCGGATCGACATCCTGGGACCGGCCGAGGCCCCCATCGCGAAAATAAAGGGCAGGTACCGCCGGCAAATGCTGCTCAAGGCGGATGATATCAAAACGCTCCATGCGGTCGCCCGCACGATCATGGCCCGTTGCACCGGGAAAGGACCTTCCGTCAAAGTGGATGTGGACCCCATGAATTTCATGTGACGGACCGTCCTCTGCGAAGCACCCTGCCGCCCCGAGATATTTTAACGTTGACACGTCAGGGGTGATACCATATACTCCCCCGAAAAATATGAATAATCGAGTGTCAGACTCCTTCCCGTCACGGGCATCGGCGACGATGAACCACCAATCGGGAGGGCTGGTATGATCCTATGAAACTAAAGGACATTGTGGACATTGTGCAGGGTACGGTGCTGACAAAGACATTCAACGGGGAAATGGAAATTTCCTCCGGCGGCGCGGCCGATCTCATGAGTGACGTGCTGGCATTCACCAGAGAGGGAAACAGTCTGCTCCTCAGCGGACTCACCCATCAGCAGGTCCTGCGTACGGCAGAAATGTCGAGTATTTCCGCAATAATATTCGTAAGGGGCAAACAGCCCCCTCCCCCGGTCCTCGAATTGGCGGAGGACCTTTCAATCCCGCTCATCACATGTGTCCACAGTATGTACCATGCGTGCGGACTACTTTACAAGGCCGGCCTTCCCGATAACGGCGTGGCGGCCCTCATGGATCAATGAATAAAACATCATCAGAAAAAAAAGAAATAAATGAACTGACCCGGGTCCAGGAACTGGTGTACGAATTGCGGGTCAGCGAAGTAATGACCCCGCGAGTCATTACCGTATCACCCGAATCGACCATGGCGGAACTGATGTCGATCCTTCGCATCAACCGCATCTCCGGTACACCGGTGGTGCGAGAGGGAAAGCTCGTCGGTATAATCAGCATTGAAGACCTGGTCAAGGCCTACGCCGCCCGGCGGGGGAACGATCTCGTCGGAAACTGCATGACCCGGAAAGTCGTGGCGGTGCGCGCCGATGAACTGGCCGTGCAGGCGGTGAATCTTTTCGCCCAGTACGGCTACGGCAGGCTTCCCGTCCTTGACCAGTACGGGACCCTTGCGGGCATACTGACGGGCAGCGATATCACACGGGGCCTCCTGCGGGCCTTGAGTCAGCGGTATCATGCCGAGGAAATTCGCCGCTACCGGGCCAGTCATATCTTCGAGGATATCGATTCCGCCGACACCACGCTGATGCTCCGCTATCATGTCGCACCCCGGGATTTCGACAATGGCGGGCAGGCGTCGAGCAAGCTCAAGCGAACGCTGCAGCGCCTGGGTGCAAATCCGGCACTCCTGCGGCGCGTCACCATCTCGGCGTACGAAGCCGAAATGAATCTTGTCATTCATGCAACCCACGGGGGAGAAATGATCGCCGAAATAGGGCCCCACCGTATCCTGCTCAGAACGGAAGACGACGGGCCCGGTATCGAGAAGGTGGAAGAGGTGTTCAACCCGGGGTTCACCACGGCTGCCGACTGGGTCCGCGAACTGGGATTCGGCGCCGGCATGGGACTCTCGAATATCAAGCGCTACAGCGATAACACCTATATCGAATCGTCTCCTGCAACGGGAACGAGGCTCTACGCCATCTTCAAGGTCAGTCCCATCGAAGCGGATGCGGACGAAACGAAAGGCTGAGCAGGACGCTCGCTGAAAACGACTGGCCTGTGATGCTGTTTCCGGTGTCGTCGAATCACGGACCGATGGGGACGTAAGATGCACGTCCGTGGAGGCACCTCCCCCGGCACACACCCTGATGGTACGGACGCGGGCCGGGCAAGGCATGGAACATCAGGAATTCCCTTCCTGTTCAGGCATATTTAAGACCTATCTCGCCGCGTGTCGGAGCGGTGATCTTCGCCGCTGTCTCGGCAGGAGCCTGTACCGCCGACCGATCCTTCAGGGCATAACGGTTCAAACCGGCCAGATGAATGGGACCCATATAGCGCTCCCACTGGATCATCCGCCCGTCAACGGGAAAGAGGCGGCGATCCTCATCCGTTACCCGTGACGCGAGATCCATCAGCTTTGTATTGTGAAAACAGTATCGCGGCGCCCCATAAAAGGAAAAGGTCACGGAGAGTTTCATCGTCGTCTTCACAAAATCGACGATGCGGTGGTATCTGTTCTTCATTCCCAGCACCCTGCAGACCCGGTCGTAGGAGAGCATGGTAACCTTGAGCAGCGACATGGCCGCCACAAAAAGACCGCGGTTTACGGTCCGGAAATCGCGCGTCGGTCGTCCCCGGGGAAGGAGCCGGTCGTAGGCGGCAGAATTACGGTTTGCCTCCGCCTGGAGATTGCTGATCATCCGGCCGATCGTGATGGGGTTTGTCGATCCCGTGGCACACTGGTAAATCCGGGTTTGCCCCGGTTGTGCCAGGGCCTCCGCCGCGGCCAGAATCAGGCTGTTCGCCACGAGGTCCGCGGGGATTATATCCATGATCCCTTTCGGACGTGCCGGAAAGAAGGTTGTTTTCTCGCGGGCATAGGCAAGGATAATGGCGTCGGCAACCTTTACCCCTTCGATCCAGCCGGCCACGGGCTCACGGCAGGTGCTTTCGATGATGGAGGGACGGACGATGGTCAGGGTTCCATCTCTCAGGGCTTCCATAGCGAGCTGCTCGCCTATCCATTTCGTAAAGGTATAGGTATCGTTCCATCCGTGACGCTGCGATTCCTTTACCCCAATCTCGGACAGCCGTGCGGAAAGAATCGCGGCGTCGGAACAGGAGTTTTTCACCTTTTCGATCTTTCGCTGCAGCTTCGCGACGAGGGGCCCTGCCTCGTAATACCCGCGTTCATTCCGGTGCACGGCTCTGCGGACCGGCACGACGACCTCTTCCCGGCAGTCCCCCTTATTGAACCCGTTCACGTAACAGGTGGACACATGGATAAGGGGAATATTTCCCGCGGCTTTCACCAGATCGGTTATATTGAGCAGGCTGAGGGCATTGATTTCAAGCGAAAGGTCGAGGGGTTCGCGGAAGTCCACACAGGCGGCGGAATGAATCACCAGATCGATCCCGGCGGTCAGTTCCGCATAGTCGTCTGCATTCATCCCGAGGTGTTTCTCCGTGACTTCGGCGGTGACACACTTGATTTTTTCCCGGCAGAACCGCTGGAAGTGGAAGGGTTTATCCTCCCGCATCCGGTCGAAGACCGAAGAGGTGGCAATCTCCTTTTCAAAACGCTCCCGGGCCGTCCGGTACTTCCCGTTTCCTCTGATCAACAGGATGATCCGTGCGACATCCGGAATATCTCTCATGATCTTTTCAAGGACCACCTTCCCCAGAAAACCGGTGGGGCCCGTAATCATGATTCGCCTTCCCTGTAGCTGCTGCTTTACCACAATAGTACTGCCGGTAGCCATAGATCGTCTCCCCGTGAAGATGTATTTGGTATTGGGGAGTACTATCCCACAATTTTCTTCTCATTTCATGCTGGTTTATTACAGGTTTACTACGAGCATAAAACTGGTATTAAAGAGAGGCCGAACAAGGCACCGGAAGAGGCGGGAAGGAAGAAACAACCCTCCTGATCGCAATTCCTGGGCAGACGGGAGAGACACCCGCGGGGAACGGTCGCAGGTCACTGCAACGGTCGAGACAAGGATTCCCCGGGGTGGTGCCCGCCGACGGCATCAGCGTTTTATGACCAGTACGGGGGATTTCGCCTTTCGCACTACCTTCTCGGAAACCGACCCAAGCAGCATCTCGGCGATGTTGCTCCTCCCGTGTGAGCCGACCACGATAACGGCAGGGTTTTCCTCCTGTTCCACTTTCAATATCTCTCTGAAGGGGACTTCTTTCCGGATGATCGTTTTCACCCGAAAACCGAGGTCCGTCAATTCCTTCACACGGGGGGCGAAATCCTCTTCCGTACCCTTTACCAGTCTCTCTTCCAGGTCCATGAAACTGCTGCCTGCACGGGCGATGGTGATATCAAGGGTCCTCTGATCGATGACGTGCAGCATGACCACTTCCTCCGTCCCCGTTCCCTGTAAGGACTTTATAAATTCCAGTGCCCTGTCTGCCACGTCTGAAAAGTCGGTCGGATAAAGTATTTTTTTAAACATCATTGGTACCTCCTCTCTTTCTTCATTAATCGATAGTGCCGATAATGGCCATTTCCCCGGCGCACTGTACCCTTCAGAAAGGGGCACCCACACGGCGACAGGGTTCATTATTCATTTAAATCCATAGGACGCTTTGACTTCCTCTATCAGGATATTGACCGCTTCGTCATCATGAACGGAATCGTCCAGGGACAGGGTGCGGTCTTCCGTTACGGACACCAGGCCCTCTTCATTGATAACGATCGTGAGGAGCCCCAGTGCCATGGCCTTGTACCCCGCCGGGACGAGATGGGTGCGCGTTCCGTCACCCGCCCGCGCGGGTCTGCCCTCGTCGGCGCATATGGCGATGTCGATGCCTTCAATCTCGTCAACAAGGGTGAGCGTATCGTCATAGCCCATCCGTGAAAGGAGCACCGTTGCATCAGCCTTATCCCCGATGGTTGCCAGCAATCGCTTCAGGGACACCGCCGGATCTTCTATGGAAAACCCTCCGGAGACAGGCCGCTTCGGTGAAAACCGTTCGGGATTCAAAAGGCCGAGGACGGCAACCCTCATTCCTCCACGTGTTATCAGGCAGTACTCCTCGATCCAGGACGGCTTTAAGCCGTTCCACCGGAGGTTTGATGCAACAAAGGGAAATGATACATAGGCCCTCGCAGCAGCGAGTACTGCGCCGTCGTGAAGAAGATCGACACTCCCGGGACACATGGCATCGTATCCCATATGCGCCATTCCTCTCAGGATCGTGGTGGCAATCATGGGGGAATGGGGACTGCGAACCGGCAAAAGCCCCCCGCAATCAAGCAGAATCGGCTCTCCCCGTTCCCAGCGGAGGGATTGAATCATGTAGGACCGGCGGGCCAGACCGCCCGCGGTGCTTCCGCCTCAGCGTTCGCAGGGTTGAATGTATCCCATCGTGTTGCCGCTGTACACAATGGTTATGGAGGAAATCGTTCCGGCCCCGCCTTCATGCACCCAGAACCCTGCCGCCAGCATGATCAGTACTGCCAGACGGCAAAAGGAACCCCTCATCATCCCCACCTTCCTGTCGCTTTTCTGCCTTTTTTCTTGACTCCTATCATAGCATATTATGTTCGATTCCGGATGCCTATAAATGAAATGACCCGGAAGAAACTGCGACGTTATACACTGAAACCGCCGGTTCTTCAAGAGACGGCGGGGCGACGCCCGATTATCTGCCCGGCACTCTCGACGGCCGGTCTCAAAATGTACGTTGTATTAAATCACCATAACGTTTAAAAGGGTTCCTTTAGAATCAGACAAAACCACATGCGTAAAGAAGGATTCGTATGCCCGATTTGAACCTGTTCAGCTGGAGTATCGTTGTTGCCTGCTCGATTATGGCGGGAATGACCAAAACCGGGCTTCCGGGAATTGGCATCCTCATTGTCCCGTTAATGGCAACAGCCTTACCGACAGGTACCTCCACCGCGGTTGTACTGGGTATTCTGATCCTGGCCGATCTATTCGCCATCACCTACCACCGACGCAATGCCGCATGGCATCATATGCTGCACCTGCTGCCATCGGCAACTGCGGGAATTGTCACGGGATATTTTATTCTGGGAATGGTGAATGAACAGCAGCTGCGGCCGATTATCGGGGCGATCGTCCTGCTGATGCTCGGCATAAATTACTGGCGCACGAAACATCAGACCGACGAAACGAAAATCCCGACAGCCTGGTGGTTCGCCGCCGGCCTTGGCTTTATCGCCGGCACGACTTCGATGATGGCAAATGCCGCCGGGCCCGTCATGATCATATATCTGCTGGCGATGAGATTGCCGACAACGGAATTCGTGGGCACGGCAGCCTGGTTCTTTTTCGTGGTGAACTGGCTCAAGGTGCCATTCAGCGCAAAGCTGGACTTGATGACCGTCGAAACGATCACACTGAATCTGATGATGCTCCCCTGTATTGCCATCGGCGCATGTCTGGGAATCTTTTTTCTGAAACGGGTCCCGCAAAAAACCTTCGCTGTCATCGTGCAGATTCTGGCAGCGCTTGCCGCGGTAAAACTCCTCTTCTGATTTTTCAGCGGCTGAAACGGCCCGTGCACATACTGGAATGATGAATATTATTGTCTATTGACGCCGATTTCTTCCGGAAGACAC
>Ga0272441_10014163_pt1 | contig 11361 bp, 9 predicted proteins | sample SSMProp6N_FD_193582 | JGI IMG/M metagenome (GOLD analysis project Ga0272441, IMG submission 193582) | Marine sediment archaeal communities from Little Sippewissett salt marsh, Falmouth, MA, United States - SSM-Prop-6N | ecosystem: Environmental > Aquatic > Marine > Wetlands > Sediment ... | reverse complement strand
CGAGCCGAGCTTGCGCACCTCCTCCTCGATGAGGCCCGAGATGTCGTTCGCGGTGCCGAAGGGGACGACATCCTGGCGATCGACGTCGAGGTCGATGCACACGCGTCCCTTGAGCTCGCGGGCGATGGCGTCGATGCCGTTGCACAGGTCCTGGGGGTTGAGGATGGTGACGCCGCAGGCGAGGAGCTGGTCCGCGATGTCCATGATGTAGCCGTCGGAGTGCATGTGGACGTGGGCGCCGGCGGCTCGGACGGGCTGCATGAGGCGGCGGTAGGCGGGAGCGATGTGGTCGGCGAAGTGGCGGGGGCCGAGCATCGAGGCGGTCTGGGTGCCGAGGTCCTCGGGGAAGCCCACCACGTCGGTGCCGATGGCGAGCCAGTGGTCCACGAGGGTGCGGTTGTAGGCTTCCACGAGGCCGATGAGGTCGGGGAGATGGGGGTCTTCGGTGGCGAAGTCGAGCATGAGGTTCTCGAAGCCGCGCAGGTAGTAGAGCCGCATGAGGAGGAAGCCGTGGTCGAGTCCGCCGCGGGTGAGGTCGCCGCGTGCGCGGGCCTCCTCGGTGCGGCGGCGGCGTTCGGCCCAGTCGATGGTGCCCCAGGTGCTGGCGGCCATAGGGTCGGGGGGCTGGTAGGCGGGGAGCTTGGCCCAGTCGTCGAGCGGATGCCCCACCACCTGGCCTCGGATGCCGTCGACCTCCGCGCGCCACAGGCAGTCCCAGGCATCGGTGTACATGTCGCCGGCGTTGGAGGCGGGGCCGAAGTCGGTCTGGTCGTAGTCGCGCTGGCCCGTGCGGAAGTTGGGGAACAGGATGGGGTGACGCGCGAGGACGTCCTCGAGGTCACCGCGAAGCTGGTTCCATGAGGCGCCGGAGATGGAGACGGAGATGGGGATCCGATCAGGCGGCGGCGAGCCGGGCGACCGATCGGCCGTTCGCAGGTAGTTCTCGCGGTCGGAGAGCGGCACGGCGCCCTACTCGCGGATGCGCCAGAGGGGAATGGGGATCCAGGCGACCTGGACGACGTAGTGGTAGTTGACCCGCCCCCAGGCGATCAGGCCGCCGGCGATGTGCCATCCCCACTGGGAGTTGTAGCGCACGTCGTCTCCCTTGGTGGCGTTCACGGCAGCAATGTAGCGGCCGAAGGCGGCGGGGCCGGTGTGGCAGCAGTTGCCCACGAGCTGCGGAATGGCCGCAGGCTGCACGGTGCGCGTGTAGCCCATGATGACGCCGCCCGGCCCGAGCCCGATGTACTTCCGCGTCGCCAGCTCCTCCCCGTTGTCCAGCGAGTACCACCTGTCCCAGAAGGTCCAGGAGAGAACGGCGATGGGGAAGCCGGGGAACACGGTGCCGGCGCGGCCGGCCATGCGTTCCACGGTGCCGGTTTTTTCCAGGTGGATCATGCTGCGCATGGGGATGTAGCCGATGAGCGGCGAAGCGCCCCACGAGCGCGAGATCGTCTGCCGCAACACCGCGTTGTTGCCCCCGAAGCCGAAGGATTCCTGAACCACGCTCTGCCAAGCGGTGTTGCTGAAGTTGTGTTCGAAACTGGCCTTCTCGGCGTCCAGGAGCTTCCAGGGCGCGCGACCGTGGAGACGATACGCCGTGTCCTTCGGAACGGGGCCGCCGCCGCCGAAGCCCCAGAAGCTGCATCCCGTGCAGCACAGGCCGGCCAGGAGCAGGAGAGCCCCTCGAGCCGCGCAGCGGGCAAGCAGGGTACCGATTCGTTCCGTCTGTCGCGTCCGCTCGACCATGTTCGTGCCCTCGCTGAACAGAGGCATGGGGTGGACGTGTCGCGCCGTCGCCAATAGTATACGCGAGCGCGCCCCATGGGGCAAGCGCTCGTTTAGTCGCCATAGCGGGCGATGTAGCTCCTACCCGCGTAGTCGGCCACGAGCCGTTCGTCGATGGGGTAGCGGCCAAACTCGCGGGCCGCCCGGACCATGGCCCTGTAGTTGCCGGGCTCGACGGCGGGGTGGATGCTGTTGGACGACGCGAGGATGTGGCCGCCGCCGGGGCTGGCCTTGGCGATCGTCTCCTTGACCGCCTCGACCACCTGCTCGGGCGTGCCGCGCGAGAGCAGCTCCCCGCAGTCCACGTTGCCACACAGCGCGATGCGGTCGCCGTAGCGCCGCTTCGCCTCCCCGATGTCCATCCCCGCGATGGGCTCGAGGGGATCGATCGCGTCGATGCCCGCGTCCACCATGTCGTCCAGGATCGGCCACAGCCGCCCGTCGGTGTGCTTGATGAAGGGCTTGCCGCAGCGGTGGGCCGTCGCGACAAGCTCCGCCAGGTAGGGCAGGCAGAAGCGGCGGAAGTGGGCGGGCGACATGATGGGGCCTTTGCGGTTCGCGTAGTCGTCGCCCGTGAGCAGGACGTCGGCCCCGATCTCGGCGGCGCGCTCGCACACCCGCGTCTTGTAGTCGGTCACGATGCGTGCGAGGCGCTCGACGATCTCGGGCTCAACCGCATAGGCCATCAGCAGGTTGTCCATGCCGTAGAGATAGTGGGAGAACTCGAAGGCTTCGTGGCTGAGGAACACGATGGCGCGCTGGCCGCCGAAGCGTTGGACGGCGCGTTCGAGGTCGGCCAGGCGGTGGTCGGCATCGGGGTCGGGCGGGCGGTAGCGGTCGAGGTCGGCGAGGGTGTGGATGGGGCCGTCGATGCGGTACGGGATGCCAGGCTCGTCGGTGCGCCACACGATGCCCCACTCGTCGCGAACGGTGCAGGGGTCGAGGCTCTCGGTGCGCTGGCTCTCGAAGACGGTCACGCCATCGAGGTCCTCGAGCTCGGCGAAGTCGGGGTAGGAGATGCCCGGGCCGTGGAGGGCGCGGATGACGGGTTCGTTGACGATGAGTTCCCAGACGGGCACGCGGTCGGGCTGCTGGCGGCGGAGCGCGGTGAGGAAGCGGTCTCGGCCGGTCATCGTGGCGTCCGCAGGAGGGTGGGTTGGCGGGAGGGCTTACATGGGCACGCCGTGGATGACGCCCTCGAAGACCATCTTGGTGCCCACGAAGGCCTGGGAAGCGAAGGTGGCGAGACGCGCCCTGAGGTTGATGATGTGGCCGACGATCACGAAACGGTCGCCGGGGGCCACGGGGCCGCGGAACTTCACGGCGTCGAGCCCGCCAAAGCCCACGAAGTTCGGCGGCTTCTCCAGGGTGTGCATAATGAGAAAGCTGGCCGCCTGGGCGGCAGCCTCGCACATGATGACGCCTGGCATCAGCGGGCGGCCGGGGATGTGGCCTCGGACCCAGAACTCGTTTTCGGTGAGATCCTTGTAGGCGATGATCAGACGCTTCTCGAGGTCGAGGCGCACCACGGCCGTGAGCTGCTCCATCTCGTAGCGCTGTTGGTTGCACTGGCGGATGGCCTCGATGCCGTACTCGATGTGGGTCAGGTCGATCGTGGCGGGATCAACGATCGGCGGCTTGGGCACAGCGGACCTCTCCTATGGGGGCGGCACGGTGCGGGCTAGCGATGCGTGCCGAGGGCTTCGGACGCATCGGGGTAGATCTCGAAGACCCGGTGGAGCTGCGTGATCTCGAACACCTCGAAGATCGAGGGGCGGATCGAGCAGAGCCGCAGCCGACCCTTGGCCTCGCGCGTGCGCTTGAGCAGGCGGATCAGCTTGCCGAGCATGGAACTCGAGAGGAACTCGACGTCCTCGAGATCGATGAGCATGTCGGGGGGCTGGGCCTGCTCGAGGGTGGCCACGAGCTCGTCGCCCAGTTCGTTGATGTAGATCTGGTCGGTGATTCGCGGCCCCACGAGACGCACGTGGGTCGTCTCGCCGGTTCGTTCGACGCTGAACTTCGCGGGGTTCTCGGGCATCGCCTGTCTCCGAGCACGTCAGTCGAGGATCTTGGGCACCAGGTAGCAGCCGTACGCCGTGGCCGGGGCGTTGGCGAGCATCTGTTCGGCGGGGGGCGAAGGCTGCTCCACGTCGTCGCGGAACACGTTGCACAGCCCCATCACGTGGGCAGTGGGAGGCACGTCCGACGTGTCGAGCTCGTTGAGCTTCTCGACGTAGGCCAGGATGCTCGCGAGCTGGGCGCCGAACGCCGCGCGCTCGTCGTCCGTGAGCTCGATGCGCGAGAGGCGCGCCACGGAGTCGATCTCGTCTCGGGTCAGTCCCATCGTGCGCACACTCCCCCTGGAAGGGCACTCGCCGCTTCCCCGAATCGCGGTCATTCTAGCAGACAGGGGACAAAAAGCAAGCCCTTTTCCCCCGGCGCCGCGGGAGCGGCCCCCGGCCGAGCATCAGCCCACTTCCCACTTGACCTTTCTCCCCAGATGTGATACCCAAGTCAGCAGTGCGGTTGTGCAGCTGGCGGCGCGTCACTGCGTGGGAGTGAGGGCCGGGGCGGCCCAGCGCGCCATGCCGCGACCGGAAGTTCACTGAGAAGCGGAAAGAAGGCGTCGTGACCCCGCAGTCCAGGGCCGCGGACGGCGTCCACGCCTTGCCATGTGGCCCTGCCCAAATCACGAGAGGGCGGCGATGAAACTCCAGCAACTCTCCGTCTTCCTGGAGAACCGGCCAGGGCAGTTGGGCGTTCCCGTCAATGCCCTGGCGGAGGCCGGCATCAACATACTCACCATGTCCGTTGCCGACACCACTCAGTTCGGCATCCTGCGCATCGTGGTTCGCAACTGGCTCCGAGCGCGCGCCGTCCTCGAGCGCGCCGGCTGCGTCGTCAAGGTCACCGAGGTCGTCGCCGTCGACGTCCCCGACCGGCCCGGCGGCCTCGCGCAGGTCCTGCGGATCATCCAGGATGCCGGCATCAACGTCGAGTACATGTACGCCCTCCGCAGCCGCGACAGGGCGGATATCGTCTTCCGGTTCGACGACCCCGACGCTGCCATCGAGGTCCTCAAAACCAACGGCCTCGAAGTTGTCTCCAACGACGATCTCTTCGACAGCCTCCCCAGGGAGTAGCCCCAGGAGCCACAGCCACCGACATGGATACCTTCGCCTTCGAGAATCGAGTGTGGGACACGGCGGAGACCCTGCCCCGCGACCAGCTCGCCAGCCTCCAGGTCCAGCGCCTCCGCGACGTCGTGGCCCGCGTGGCCCGCGTGCCCTTCTACCACGAGACATTCGCCGACGCCGGGATCACGCCCGACTCCATCCGCACTCTCGACGACCTGCGGCGCCTGCCCTTCACCACCAAGGCCCACCTGCGCGACCACTATCCCCTCGGCTTCCTCGCCGTGCCCCGCGAGCAGCTCGCACGCTTCCACGGCTCCTCGGGAACCACCGGCAGGCCCACCTTCGTGCCCTACACCCGCGACGACCTGGACCTCTGGGCCGACCTGTGTGCCCGATTCCTCGTGGCCGGCGGCCTCCGACCCGAGCACACCGTGCAGATCGCCTTCGGCTACGGGCTCTTCACCGGCGGCTTCGGCCTCCACTACGGAGTCGAGCGCGTGGGCGCCGCCATTATTCCAGCCGCTGCCGGGAACACCCCGCGACAGCTCATGCTCATGCAGGACCTCGGCGCACAGGTCCTCGTGTGCACCCCCAGCTACGCACTCAACATTGCCGACGTTGCCCGGGCCCACGGCATCGACCCGCGAACCCTGCCCCTCGAGTTCGCCCACTTCGGCGGCGAGCCGTGGACCGAGGACATGCGGATCGAGCTCGAGGACCAGCTCGGCCTGATCGCCATGAACAACTACGGCCTCAGCGAGGTCATCGGCCCGGGCGTTAGCGGCGAGTGCGCCGCCCGATGCGGCATGCACATCCAGGAAGACCACTTCATCGCCGAGTGCGTCGACCCCGAGACCCTCGAGCCCGTGCCCCCCGGCGAGCAGGGCGAGCTCGTCTTCACCGCTCTCACCAAGCAGGCCATGCCCATCATCCGATACCGCACGCGCGACATCGCGTCCCTCGACCCCGCCCCCTGTGCCTGCGGGCGCACCACCGTGCGCATGAGCCGCGTGGTCGGGCGCACGGACGACATGCTCATCATCCGCGGCGTCAACGTCTTCCCCTCCCAAGTCGAGGAGGCCCTCCTGCGAGTCGAGGGCACCGCACCCCACTACCTCATCGAGGTCGACCGGCCCGGAGCCCTCGACGAGCTGAAGATCCACGTCGAGATCCGGCCCCAGGACTTCTCGGACAAGATGAGCCAGATGGAGATGCTCCGCCGGCGCATCGACCGCGAGATCGCCTCCATCACCGGCATCCGAGCCGCCGTCGAGCTCGTCGAGCCACAAACTCTCGAACGCTTCATGGGCAAGGCCAGGCGCGTCATCGACCACCGACGCGAGAAGGGACTGATCTAGACGGCACCGAGCGACTCGCGCACGCGGGGACACACGGGAGAGTTCCCCGCGCCGCCAAGCGCACCGAACCCACGCCGCGGGAACCCCTCAATGAGCAGCGTCGCCTACGACCATCGGGCCATCACCATCGACGGCACCCGAACGCTCCTCCTCTCGGGCGCCATCCACTACCCCCGAAGCACCCCCGCCATGTGGCCCACGCTCATGGAGCGCTCGCGCGACGCAGGGCTCAACACCATCGAGACCTACGTGTTCTGGAACCTCCACGAGCGCCGCCGCGGCGTGCTCGACTTCGCCGACCGCCTCGACCTGCCCCGCTTCTGCCAACTCGCCGCAGACCACGGCCTCCACGTCGTCCTCCGCATCGGCCCCTACATCTGCTCCGAGACCAACTACGGCGGGTTCCCCTTCTGGCTCCGCGACGTCCCGGGCATCCAGTTCCGCACCTTCAACGAGCCCTTCCTGCGCGAGATGGGCCGATGGGTCCGCCTCCTGTGCGACGTCGTCCGCCCCCACTTCGCATCCCAGGGCGGGCCGATCATCCTCGCCCAAGTCGAGAACGAGTACGGCAACGTGGCCAAGACCTACGGTGCCGACGGCCAGCGCTACCTCGACTGGTGCGTCGACCTCACCCGCTCGGTCGACGTCGGGGTCCCCTGGCTCATGTGCGTCGGCGCCACCGCCGGCATCCTCGAGAGCATCAACGGATTCTACGCCCACGACCAGCTCCCCCGCCACTTCCAGGCCCACCCCGACCAGCCCGCACTCTGGACCGAGCACTGGCCCGGGTGGTACGACACCTACGGCTACCCCCACCACGTGCGGCCCGCCGAGGACGTGGCCTACGCCGCCGCTCGCTTCTTCGCCGCCGGCGGCACGGGGATGAACTACTACATGTGGCACGGGGGAACCAACTTCGGCCGCGAATCCATGTTCCTCCAGACCACGTGCTACGACTTCGACTGCCCGCTCGACGAGTTCGCCCTGCCCACCACGAAGTGCAACCACTTGGCCGCGCTCCACCACATCCTCGCAGACAGCGCTCCCCTCCTGCTCGGGGGCGACCCGCCCGAGCCCGAACGCCTCGGCGAGGACCAGACCGCCTTCGAGTACGCCCAGGGCAAGGACTCCATCGCCTTCCTGTGCAACGACGGGCGCAGCTCCGCAACCGTAACCTTCCGCGGCCGCCGCACCCGCCTCGCCGCACGCGCCGTCGCCATCCTCATCAACGGGCGCCGGGTCTACAACAGCGCAAACGTCACGCCCGCCCACCAGGTCCGCCGCTCGCTCCAGCGCGAGCCAACGGCGCTCTCGTCCTTCGAGTCGTGGGCCGAGCCGACGCCGCGCCACTGGCCCCGCCCGCTCCACACCCGCATCGTCGCCCCCGAGCCCCTCGAGCAGCTCGCACTCACCCACGACACCTCGGACTACTGCTGGTACTCCGCCAGGCTCGACGTCTCGCGCAAGGACGCCGGCACCGGCCCCCTGGTGCTCGAGGCAGCCGCCGACGTGGTCCACGTGCTCATCAACGGGCGCCTGCGGGCCTCCACGCCCCCGCCGCTGCCCGAGAACCGAGGCCCCGTGGACGGCGAGGGATATCGCCACGTCTTCGACATACGCCTCTCCCACGGCCGCCACGCCCTCACGCTCCTGTGCTCGGCCATCGGCCTCATCAAGGGCGACTGGATGCTCGGCCACCGCAACATGACTGAGGAGCGCAAGGGCATCTGGGGACCCGTGACGTGGAAGGGCAAGCCCATTGCTGGCCCGTGGAAGATCCAGCCGGGCCTCATGGGCGAGGCGTGCCGCGTGTTCGCCGAGGGCGGCGCCCTGGTGCCGTGGCGCGCCACCACGAAGGCCCGGCCCCACTGCTGGCTGAGGGCCACCTTCCCGCGACCCGAGGGTGATGAGCCGCTTCTGCTCGACCTCGGGCCGATGACCAAGGGCATCGCTTGGCTCAACGGCCGCTGCATCGGCCGCTACTGGCTCGCCCCCGGCACCGGCACGAGCGAAGCCTGGCTCGCCGGCCCCATCCGCGACGCCCGCATCGGCGAGCCCACCCAGCGCTACTACCACCTCCCCCTCGAATGGCTCGAGCCCACCAACACCCTGGTGCTCTTCGAGGAAGTGGGCGGCGACCCCACCGCCATCCGCCTCTGCCGCAAAGCCTGACCACAGGACACCTCCCTGTGATCCGGTGGAATGAGACACAGGCAAGATGCCTGTGCCACCGGGGAAGACACAGTCAGGATGCCTGCGCTGCCAGGGGCAGGGCAGCGCCTGTAGCGCTTCGGTGGCACAGGCTTCCAGCCTGTGTGGAGTCCCACTATGGGCGGGAAATGTGTCGCACGGCCTCCCCGGTGCCCGTCATCTCGCGGCGGGAATGACCGCGACGTCCTCGATGCGGCGACCGACGATGTAGACCGGCACCCCACCTGGGGTGAACTGGCGGGCCTTCTGCCGCCGGCCCATGAGATCCCACACCTCGGCGCCATCGCCGGCGACGCGGAGGGGTCGGGCCGTGGCGCCGCTGGGTGCCCACACGACGGCCACCGCGCGCTCGGCACCGCTGAAGGCGTAGCCGCGGGGGCCGTCGGGCAGCTTCAGCTTCCGGACGAACTTCGTGGCGGGGCTGAGCAGGTGGGCGAGGACGGCCTGGGCGGGATAGATCTTGTGGGGCTCGCCTGCGTATTCGTAGAAGACACCCTGGAGGCTGTCGCGGTTCACGCCCGCGGCCGTGCCGGCGTGGTAGAAGATCTTGTCGACCCCGTTGGCCAGGAGGATGGCGGCCCATCGCACGGCGTAGGCGGCCTGGCGGCGCTCGTCGGCCAGTGGCTGGTTGAAGCCGCTGTTGGGCATGGGCACGGCCCACGGCTCGTCGTCCGCATAGTAGCCATACTCGGTGATCCAGATGGGCTTGCGGCCCCCGTGGCGGTCCATCATGGCGTTGAGCCCCTCGAGCAGGGGCTCCGCGAACTCCGGCGGGCGGATGCGCGGGTAGTGGTGGATGTCCACCCCGTCGATCTGCCCGAGCGTGCCGCCGGCGAAGAACTGCTCGAAGTCCTCCATAATCTGCCCTTCGCGCAGGTAGCCGATGCCCGCGAGGATCTTGCAGTCGGGGGCCGCACGACGGGCGGCGCGCACGAATGCCCGCGTCCACTTCGCATAGTCGGCGCCCGTGTAGCCGTGCTTGCGGGGCAGGGAGTAGGTGGTGAAGATCGGCTCGTTGAACACCTGGAACCACTCGACGCGGTCGCGATAGTGGGCGACGGTGCGGGCGATGTAGTTCCCGAACTCCCCTTGGTCCCGTGGGGCGAGGGCGACCACGAGGCGGCGGTTCATATAGTCCGTCTTCGCCTTGAGCTCGGGCGAAGCGGTGGACGACCACGGTGCGGAGGGAAAGGGCGGCATGGCGAGCACGCGGAGGCCGTGGCGAAGCGGGCGGTCGATCTGGTGGTCGGCCTCGGTGAAGGTGAAGCGCCCCTTCACCGGCTCGATGTCCTTCCACTTCAACGACCAGTCGCGCACCCACACCAGGCCCGCCTTGCGACACAGGTCGAGCAGGTGTGGCCAGGGATAGGCGTGGTTGACGCCGAAGCGGGAGTCGTCGGCCTTGTAGACGGGGATGACGGCGAGCCGCAGCGTCTGCTCGGGTCCGTTGGCCAAGCGGGCGTGGAGGCGCAGGAAGCCGCGGCGCTCGCCCGAGGGTGCCAGCTTGACCTCGCGCCCGACGCGGCCCTTCGCAGGGATCTCGAGGGCGAACTTCTCGCGCCACACCTCGCGGTCGGAGAAGTCGGTGAGCCACAGCTCGGCCTCGGCGCGGGTCCCGGCCTGGGCGGCGGCCGTGATGCGCAGCGCGACCGCCTCGTCCCAGCCAAACACGTTGCCCGGCCGGTCCGTTGCCACGCCGAGCTCGACGAGTTCGCGCGGGACGAAGGCCGATGGCTCGGGCGCCTGCTCGAGCTGCACGGCATCCACCCACACGGTAGCCTGCCGCGGGGGTTTGGGCGTGGCATCGCTGGGGCGCAGGTCGGGGCCGGCGAGCACGTAGCACCAGCGCCGCGACGGGGTGAAGGTGAGGGTGTGGCGCTCCCAGCGCTCGGAGAGGGTCACGGCCTGGTCGAACTGCCCGCGCTCGAACTCCCGCACCATCAGGCGGGCGGGGGTGCCTGCCCTGGCGGCCTTCATCCAGGCCGACAGCGTGCAGCGCTTGCCCGGCACCACCTCGATGTAGCCGAGGCTGGCGAGCAGGGGCGCCCAGATGGGCTCGCGCACGAGATCGAAGTAGTCGAAGAACGCCACGGGCACGGTCTCGGGCGAGAGGCGGATGCGGAAGCTGCACGCACCGTGCTTCGCCTGAGCCGCGTCCAGGGAGCCGAAGCGGCGGTTGAGGCGGGTGGCCCAGTGGAGGTAACTCTGCGCTTCGGCGGAGCCCCAGCCCGCGCCGCCACACTCGAAGCTGGCGTTGGGCACGAGATTGCGGCGGCCCGCCGGGGCGACTACGCGGCCGGGGCGCGGATAGTCCGAGCCTGCCTCCTCGAACACCACGTCGTCGAGCCACAGTGTGCCGGTGGAGGCGAACCAGATCTGGAAGCGGCTCTTCTCCCCGCAGTCGCGGGTGGCGCGGAACAAGAAGTCGTAGCGCCGCCACTCGGTCGAGGGGGCGAGGGCGGCGCTCAAGCCGCAGTTCGACCAGGTCGCCGTGTCGGACAGGGCGATGGAAACAACGTCGCCGGCGATGCTTTCGCCGCGTGCCCAGAGGCCCACGTGGTAGGCGCGGCCTCGGGTGACGGGCACGCCGAGCTGGCAGATCATCGCGTGGGAGGCGGGGTTTTCCTTGCGGAAGCGGGTACAGGCGAGGCGGGCGGAGTGGCCGCCCTGCCGGCCCGCATCGAGCGAGAGCCGCTGCGCGACCGTCCCGCTGTCGCCCGCGGCGGCCCAGGCATCGGGCGTCCCGTCGCCGTCGGCATCGAGCTCGAAGCTGGGGTTTCGGGCGAGATTCGTCGCGGCAGAAGCGACTGTGGCACAGGCAAGAACGAAGGCGATCGCACGGCTCATGGCGGGATCCTCCCAAG
>Ga0272441_10014161_pt1 | contig 11362 bp, 9 predicted proteins | sample SSMProp6N_FD_193582 | JGI IMG/M metagenome (GOLD analysis project Ga0272441, IMG submission 193582) | Marine sediment archaeal communities from Little Sippewissett salt marsh, Falmouth, MA, United States - SSM-Prop-6N | ecosystem: Environmental > Aquatic > Marine > Wetlands > Sediment ... | reverse complement strand
CGGACAAGAGAAAACCAGGACGAGAGGAAAAAAGTCAATGCCTGACGACCCCATCTATCCGGATCTGATGGACCGCTCGGTTCTGATTACTGGCGGCGGTAGCGGCATCGGTGCGGCGCTGACCGAAGGCTTCGCGCGCCAGGGCGCCAGGGTCGCCTTTCTCGATTTCAACACCACAGACAGCGAGCAACTGGTCGACCGGCTGTCGCCTGAATGCCGTCACAAGCCTCTGTTCATCGAGACCGACCTGACGGTCGTCGCCGATCTGAAACTGTCGGTGCATGCCGCCATCGACGCCCATGGCCCTGTGACGGTGCTGATCAACAATGCCGCCCGGGACGACCGGCACGAGATCGAAACGGTCGACGAGGCTTACTGGGACGCCAATCAGGCCATCAATCTGCGGCACATGTTTTTCTCCAGCCAGGCCGTGCTGCCAGGCATGAAGGCGGCCGGCGGCGGCGCGATCATCAATTTCACCTCGACATCCTTCCTGCTCAATATCGGTGACATGCCCTCCTACACCGCCGCGAAAGCCGGAATCATCGGACTGACCAAGGGACTGGCCGGAAAGCTCGGCGCCGACAATATCCGTGTCAACGCGATCGCGCCCGGCTGGGTCATGACGCAGCGTCAGAAAAATCTCTGGGTCACCGAGGAAGCACTTGCTCAAATGCTCGAGCGCCAATGTCTGAAAGAGACGATCGCACCGCACGACATGGTCGGGCCATGTCTTTTTCTCGCTTCATCGGCGGCCCGCATGATCACGTCTCAGGTGCTGATCGCCGACGGGGGCATGCTTTGATCGAGGCTGCCGGCAACAGGCTGAGCAAGCCTGTCGGGTCGACGCGATCGCCGCCGGCCTTTGCGGTCGTCGATTGGGGCACGACGAGCTTTCGCCTCTGGCTGATGGACAGCGTCGGCACCGTGCTCGGCGAACGGCGCAGCGACGAGGGCATGACGAAGGCCCGCAACAGCGGTTTTCAGACCATTCTCGAAACGCATCTTTGCGCCCTGGGCGCGCCGGATGATCTGCCGGTGATGATCTGCGGCATGGCGGGCGCACGGCAGGGCTGGATCGAGGCGCGCTACATCGACACGCCCGCCCATCTCGAAGAAATCATCGCCAATGCGGTCACGGTGCCGGGTCTTGAGCGCGACATACGCATTCTGCCGGGCCTTGCCCAGCGCGACCCTGCCAATCCGGATGTCATCCGTGGCGAGGAAACCCAGTTGCTCGGCACGCCGGGACTTCATCGGGCAACCGGCGCCTGTTGCCTGCCGGGCACCCATTCGAAATGGGTGTCCGTCGAGGCCGGCACCATCCGCCGTTTTTCCACCTTCATGACTGGCGAACTGTTTGCCGCGCTGTCTGGCGCAACGATCCTCAGGCATGCGCTCGCTCAAAAGGACATGAGCCAGGAAAACAGCCCGGCATTCAAGCGCGCGCTGATTTCGGCCCATAATGAACCGACGGTGTTTTCCCATTCGCTGTTCACGATCCGCGCCCGATCTCTGCTGTTTGAAAGCACGCCGGACGATGCAGCCGCTTTTCTTTCCGGCCTGCTGATCGGCATGGAAATGGCCGGCGCACGGGATTACGTGTCCGGTGGCAGCCAGCCGGTCACATTGATCGCGTCCGGCCGCCTGGCCCGTCTTTATGCCCTCGCCTTCAGGACGCTTGCCATCGCTTTCACCACCATTGACGCAGAAACGGCCGTGCGCGATGGTTTGCGCAAGGCTGCCGGCGCCATCTGGAACAGGACGGAAAGCGAGACGACCATCTGATGCCTGTCTGCATATCCTGGCCCAGCATGAAGCGTTCCCTGATTGCCATCCTGCGCGGGATCAGGCCGGAAGAAACCGCCGATACGATTTCGGTCCTGATCGAGGCGGGGTTCGAAGCCATCGAAATCCCGCTGAACTCGCCCGAGCCCTTTCACTCGATCCGCATCGCCAGCGAAGTGGCCGGTCAGCGGGCGCTGATCGGGGCCGGCACGGTGCTGACGGTTGAGGATGTCGAGAGACTGGCCAAGGTCGGTAGCCGTCTCGTCGTCAGCCCGAACATGGTTCCGGCCGTCATCGAACGTGCCGCTCAGGCCGGCATGGTCACGATGCCCGGCGTCATGACACCGACAGAGGCATTGGCAGCACTGTCGGCCGGAGCCTCGGCCCTGAAATTCTTTCCGGCAAGCGTGATCGGCGCCTCGGGTATCGCGGCCATCAGGACAGTTCTGCCAGCCGATACGAAAATCGGCGCGGTCGGCGGCGTGTCGGAAACGAATTTCGCCGACTATATCAAGTTCGGGATCACAATGTTCGGCCTTGGCTCCAGCCTCTACAGGCCCGGCATGAGCGCAGCCGATGTAGCGACACGTGCACGCGCTGCCATTGCAGCATATGACCTGGCCATCAAGGATGCGCGCACATGACATTGCCCCGTCTTGGTGTATGCTATTATCCGGAACACTGGCCCGAGGAAAAATGGGCCGAGGACGCCGCGCGCATGACGGCCCTTGGCCTCAGCTATGTGCGCATCGGTGAATTCGCCTGGTCGCGTCTGGAACCGGCGCGCGGGCATTATACATTCGACTGGCTTGAACGGGCGATCGACACATTGCATGGCGCCGGGCTGAAGATCGTGCTCGGCACACCGACGGCCACACCGCCGAAATGGCTGGTCGACGACATGCCCGACATGCTGCCGGTTGCCCGGGACGGGCGCATTCGCGGCTTCGGCGCACGCCGCCACTATGATTTTTCCCATGACGGCTATCTGAATGAATGCCGACGGATCGTTGAAAGACTGGCACGCCATTTCGGACGACATGACGGCATTGCCGCCTGGCAGACCGACAATGAATATGACTGCCACGCCACGGCCTTGTCCTGGTCGCCATCGGCCCTGGCCGGTTTCCAGGCCTGGCTGCAACGCAAGTACCAGTCTCCCGAGGCCCTGAATCGGGCCTGGGGCAATGTTTTCTGGTCGATGGAAATCAGTGATTTTTCTCAGATCGTTCTGCCCGAACAGGCCGTGACAGAAAGCAATCCGGCCCACCGGATGGATTTTTACCAGTTTGCCTCCGATATGGTGGTACGTTTCAACAGGGCGCAATGCGACATCATCCGCGCCCATTCTCCGGGTCGCGACATCATCCACAATTTCATGGGCCGCACGCTCACCTTCGATCATTTCGATCTCGGCAATGATCTCGACGTGTCGAGCTGGGACTCCTATCCGCTCGGCTTTCTCGAGGATCGCAGCGATCAGGGTGACGGCTGGAAGAAGAAATTCGCCCATGCCGGCGACCCGGATTTCCAGGCCTTTCACCACGACCTTTACCGTGCCACGAGCAATGGCCGCTGGTGGGTGATGGAACAGCAACCGGGCCCGGTCAACTGGGCGCCCCATAATCCCGCCCCGCGCGATGGCATGGTGCGGCTGTGGACATGGGAGGCCTTTGCCCATGGCGCCGAAGTGGTCAGCTATTTCCGCTGGCGGCAGGCCCCTTATGCGCAGGAACAGATGCATGCCGGGCTGCTTCGCTGCGACAGCATCGAGGCGGAAGGTTTTGGCGAAGCGGCACGCGTCGTCAGCGAGCTGAACGCCATGAAAGAGGAACTGGGCGCGCGTGAAAACGAACGCTCACCCGTTGCGCTCGTCGTGGACTATCCCTCCGCCTGGGCCTGGCAGATCCAGCCACAGGGCCGCGAATTCGATTATTTCCGGCTCATCTTCGACACCTACCGGGCGATGCGCCGCCTGGGCCTGTCTGTCGATATCGTCTCGTCACGAACCGAAAGCCTAGACGGATACAGGCTGGCCGCCATTCCCGGCCTGTTTGCCTGGAACGACAATCTCATAAAGGCGCTGCGCGGGTTTGACGGCTACAGCCTGATCGGACCGCGTTCCGGCTCCAAGACACAAGACTTCTCGATCCCCATGGCGCTGCCACCTGACCTGCCTGACGATCTTCTCGATGTGACCGTGTCACGGGTCGAAACCCTGCGCGAAGACTGTCCGGTGCCCGTGGGTCCGGTCAACATCCAGTTCTGGCGCGAATTCGCACGGGCCGGAAAGGGTGTCGCGGTTCGCCTGAAATCCGATGACGGTCACCCGGTCCTGATAGGTCAGAACCGTCTTCACTACATCGCCGGCTGGCCCGATGACGGCCTGATGCAGGCAACGGTTCGACAACTGGCCGAAGAAGCCGGCCTGAAGACCCATCACATGCCGGAGGGCGTGCGCCTGCGACGCAAAGGCAATCTGACCTTTGCCTTCAACTATGGCAACGAGGATTTCGACCTTGGCGATATCGGTTTCCAGACCGATCCAATTCTCGGCGAGCGCCATATCGCGCCTTCCGGTGTGACGATCTTTCGCTGATCTTGCGCATTGTGGCAAAAAGTCCGATGACGATGCCCGTACGGATCACGTGATCATCGCCAACCAGACTTATCTGTGGAAAGGCAACCGGCCATGACAAAGAAAAAAACCGACCTGCGCAGCCGACACTGGTATGGCGGCACCGACAGGGATGGTTTCATCCACCGCTCCTGGATGAAAAATCAGGGTTTTCCCGATCAGGTCTTTCATGACAAGCCGGTGATCGGCATCTGCAACACCTGGTCGGAGCTCACCCCCTGCAACAGCCATCTGAGAATCATCGCCGAAGGGGTCAAGCGCGGCGTGTGGGAGGCCGGCGGCTTTCCGGTGGAATTTCCCGTCTCCTCGCTTGGCGAAACCCAGATGCGCCCGACCGCGATGCTCTTTCGCAACCTTCTGGCCATGGATGTCGAGGAAGCCATCCGCGCGCACGGGCTCGATGGCGTCGTGCTGCTCGGTGGCTGTGACAAGACAACACCCGGCCAGTTGATGGGCGCGGCCTCCGTCGGTCTGCCGACCATCGTCGTGTCATCCGGGCCGATGCTGAACGGCAAATGGCGCGGCAAGGACATCGGTTCGGGCACCGATGTCTGGAAATTCTCCGAAGCCGTGCGGGCAGGCGAGATGAGCATGCAGGAATTCATGGCAGCCGAAAGCGGCATGTCGCGCAGTCCCGGTGTCTGCATGACGATGGGCACGGCCTCGACCATGTCCTCTCTCGTCGAGGCGATGGGCCTGTCGCTGCCCATGAACGGCACGCTGCCGGCCATGGATGCGCGCCGCATGGCGCTCGCCCACAAGAGTGGCAACCGCATCGTCGACATGGTGCATGAAGACCTGAAACTGGGCCAGATCCTGACCCGCAAGGCCTTCGAGAACGGTATTGTCGCCAATGCCGCCGTTGGCGGCTCGACCAACGCCGTCGTCCATCTTCTGGCGATTGCCGGACGCGCCGGGATCGATCTGACACTCGATGATTTCGACCGCATCGGCGGTCAGGTCCCCTGCCTGGTCAACTGCATGCCATCGGGTCAGTATCTGATGGAGGATTTCTGCTATGCCGGCGGCATGCCGGCACTGATGGCCGAAATTCCCGATCTGTTTCATGCCGATGCGCCAACGGTGGCGGGCGTGGCGATCGAACGCTACTGGGCGGGCGCGGAAAATTTCAACGCCGACGTCATCCTGAGCCGCGACAAACCCTTGCGCAAGGCCGCCGGTATCCGTGTCCTGAAGGGTAATCTGGCACCGGATGGCGCCGTCATCAAACCTTCCGCAGCCAGCGAAAGACTGCTGGAACATGAGGGCGAGGCCCATGTCTTCGAAAGCATCGAGGATCTGAAGGCGCGGATCGACGATCCCGACCTGCCGGTCACACAGGACACCATCCTGGTGCTCAAGGGCTGTGGCCCGAAAGGTTATCCCGGCATGGCCGAAGTGGGAAACATGCCCATCCCGCGCAAGCTGGTACAACAGGGCGTTCGCGACATGGTGCGCATTTCCGACGCCAGAATGTCCGGCACCGCCTTCGGCACCGTCATTCTGCATGTTTCGCCGGAAGCCAATGCCGGCGGGCCGCTGGCCGTCGTCAGGACCGGTGACCGGATCCGGATCTCCACGGCGAAAGGTGAAATGAACCTTTTGATCCCGGATGAGGAACTGGCCGGGCGTCTGGCCGCCTGGAACCCACCGGAACAGGAATTCACCCGCGGCTATTACAAGCTCTATGTCGAAACCGTACTGCAGGCCGACAAGGGAGCGGATCTCGATTTCCTGGTCGGCCAGTCCGGCGGCGAGGTCAAGCGCGAATCGCACTGAACCATTTCAACGACCACCATGCTTCAGAGACAGACGCCATGGCATCGCCCTTCAAGGCCTATGACATTCGCGGGCGCATCCCGCATGATATCAACATTCCCTTCGCCTACAGGTTTGGGACGGCAACGGCAGCCCATCTTTCTCCCACACGGGCGGTGATCGGTCATGACATGCGCCAGGACAGCCCGGCACTGGCTGCGGCCATCGGTCAGGCGCTTCTTGACCAGGGCGTCGATGTTCTGCCGCTTGGCCAATGCGGCACCGAAGAGGTCTATTTCCACACCGCCAATCAGGGCAGCGATGTCGGGATCATGGTCACGGCAAGCCACAACCCGCCCGATTACAACGGCATCAAGATGGTCTTGAAAGGAGCTGCGGCGGCAACGCGCGACAACGCGCTTGCCGGCATCGAGCGCCTTGTGTTCGCCGAGGCCCGGCAGCGTCCGGTTGCCGATTTTTCGGCACGTGGTCATCTGTCTCCCGTCCTTTCACAAAAACCCTATCTCGATCGGCTTCTCGAACAGGTGGCGACAAGAGCGCTGAAACCGCTCAAGATCGTGTGCCATGCCGGCAATGGCTGCGCCGGGCCGGTCATCGATGCGCTGGAACCGCATCTGCCGTTTACCTTCATCAAGATCGACCATCAACCGGACCCGGCCTTGCCCAATGGCATACCCAACCCGCTGCTGCCTGAAAAACGCCAGCGTGCCGCAGACGCCGTGATCTCCCATGGGGCCGATCTCGGCATTGCCTGGGACGGCGATTTCGACCGCTGTTTCTTCTACGATCACAATGGACAGTTCATCGAAGGCTATTATCTCGTCGGGCTGATTGCACAGACCATGCTGAGAAGCGAGCCGGGAGCCAGCATTCTCTACGATCCGCGCCTGACATGGAACACGATCGACATGGTGGAAAAAGCCGGCGGCCAGGCGATGATCTGCCAGACCGGCCATGCCTTCTTCAAGGCGAAGATGCGCGCAGAAAACGCTCTTTACGGCGGCGAGATGAGCGCGCATCACTATTTTCGCGACTTCGCATTTTGCGATTCAGGCATGTTGCCATGGCTGGCGCTCACCGCCGAGATTTCGGAAACCGGCATATCCCTGGCAGACATGGTCGCAGACCGGATTGCGGCCTATCCCTGTTCCGGCGAACTGAACTTCACGGTCGATGATGCCACGACCGTGATCGAGCGCGTTGCCGACCACTTCGCCTCAGCCAACCCGCAGGTCGAAAATATTGACGGTCTGAGCCTGGAATTTGCCGACTGGCGGCTCAATCTGAGAGCGTCCAATACCGAGCCACTCTTGCGTCTCAATATCGAAACCCGCGCCGACAGGGCGCTTCTGGCTGCATGCGTCAGGCAGGTCTCGGATCTGATCACGGCCTGATGATCACTGCCGGATCTGCGTGCGCTGACCGGTTTTTGGGCGACAGAGGAAAACTCTATGCCGCCTTATGCCACCTTCGCGGCAAGATGGCTGAAGACCGCATCACTTTCCATCGGCTTGCCGTAGAGATAGCCCTGCCCCGAACAACATGACAGATCGCGCAGCATGGATGCCTGTTCGCTGGTTTCGATGCCTTCCGCCACGACCTTCAGATCCAACCCTTCGCACATGGCAAGGATGGCCTTGATGATGTGTTCGGACGGACGGTCCGTCGTGATCTCGGAGACAAAGGCACGATCGATCTTGACCTTGTCGAAGGTGAAATCACGCAGCCTGCCAAGGCTCGACTGACCGGTACCGAAATCATCGAGCGAAATTCTCACCCCGAGCGCGCGGATCTCGTCGACGATCTTGCGGGCCATGTCCGGGTCGCTCATCATGGCAGTCTCGGTGATTTCCAATTCAAGCCGGCGCGGATCAAAGCCGGTCGCGGTCAGGATGGAATCGATGTTGCTGGACGTCATGGGATCGATCAGTTGCGCCGATGACAGATTGAACGACAGGAACAGATCGGGCGGCCAGGACAGGGCGGCAAAAGCAGCCTTGCGCAGGAGCACCTCGGTCAATTGATCGATGAAGCCCCGTTCTTCGGCAAGAGGAATGAAGACATTCGGCGGCACGAAGCCAAGTTCAGGGTCACTCCACCGCGCCAAAGCCTCAAAGCCGATGATACGTTCGTCCTTGAGATTGACGATGGGCTGGAAAAACACCTTCACCTCGTCGGCCATCACCGCACGGCGCAATGCCTGCTCGATCTGTGTGGCCCGTTTCATTTCCTCGGCCATCTTTTGCGAGTAGACGGTGATCTGCCCGCGCCCTCTTCTTTTGGAACGATAAAGAGCCGTGTCGGCACTTTTCATCAGTTCGGAGGTCGTCGCGCCGGCAAACGGATAGATCGCGAAACCGAAGGAGGCGGAAAGACGCACATGCCGCTCTCCAAGGTCGTAAGGGGCCGACAGCACATCCTTCAGCATGAGAGCGATGCGCTCGGCACCCTTGCGCTCGAAAACGAGCGGCAGCAGGAAAGCGAATTCGTCATCTTTCAGACGGGCCACAAATGCGCCATCCGGTATGCAGGCACGCAGGCGGTGACTGACCTGGCACAAGATGTTGTTGCCGGCGATATGTCCGAAGAGATCATTGATGGGCTTGAAACCGTCAAGATTGGCCACGCCAATCGCAAAGGGTGCCGGATCACTTTCTCGCTGGCGGGCCAGCTTGTCGATTTTCTCCATGAATCGCTGCCGTGTTCCAAGACCGGTCAGCGGATCGGTATAGGTCATGCGCACCGTGCGGGATTCATCCTGCTGGAGGGTTTCGATACCGGAAGCCATGATTCCCATTCGCTTTAAAGTTCATCCCGTTGCAACAGCCATGATGTTGACAATGACAGACAGTCCTTAACGTTCCGATACGAAATTCGCTTCATTCGATTGGTTGGCCAGGGCAAGTCACGGTCTGTGCAATGATGGCTGGCATGCAGATCAGCTACGCAGACCCTTGCGCCGTGGCCCGGCAATGGCGGCAACAGCCAGAACGAGCCCGCTGACGGTTGCGATCATGCCTGCCGCGGAAACCGCCGCACCCTCGACAAGCAGCGCCACGCCAGGACCGGCAAGCCAGAACCCGAACAGGCCCGCAAAAACCGCAAAGAACACACTCCAGGCGATCTGACGCAGCAGATTGTCGGTCATCAGCCGGGCGGCCGCAGGGGGGCAGATCAGCATGGCGATGGTCACGATGGCCCCGACAGCCTCGAAAGCCGCCACCGCGGCCATGGCAACGAGCACGATGAAAAGCCCGTTGACGAAAAATACCGGCAAACCGGCCGTCCTGGAGAAAACCGGGTCGAACGTCGAGGCAACCAGCGTTCTCCAGGTCAGAAAAAGAAAGGCCACGACAAGCGCCAGCACCAGAACGAGACGCGGCAGCTGGACCGGCAGGTCATGATAGGCATTGCTGTCGAAAAGCGCGCCGGGCGCCAGACCCGACACCCAGATCAGGCTTTCCAGATTGCCATAAAGCGCATGCTCGACATCGAAATGAATGTTGCGGATGCTGGTCTGCTCCAGAAGCACGACGCCAAGCGCAAACAGGCTGGTGAAGACAACGCCGATGGCAGCACCCGTCTCGACCCTTCCGGCATGACGGACGATCTCGATCAGGACGACTGCGACCAGTGCCGCGCCTGCCGCCCCCACCAGCATCGAAAAGGTCTGCATGGATCCTGTCCACAAGAACGCCACGACGATACCGGGCAGGACGACATGACTGATGGCATCACCGATCAGCGCCTGCTTTCGCAGGATGAGGAAATTGCCGAGCAACGCGCACGCCACCGCGCCGAATATGCCGATCAGCATCGGCACCAGAAAAAGACCGAGAAACAAGCCACCCGTCATGCGCCGGAGGTCCCTGGCGACGATGGCGTTTGTCCATGGTCCGGGCCGGCCATGGTCTCACCGCGTTTTTCTTCATTCCATGATCCTTTCCGCAGCATGTGAATGCTGCGGAAGACAAGCCCGCGTCTGGGGGCAAGCAGAAACGAAACAATGAAAAAGCCCGTGCCCGAAAGAACAATGATCGGGCCGGCCGGCAAGTCTGCAACAGCGGCCGAAAGGACCACGCCGATCAACCCCGACAGCGCCCCGATCATTCCGGACAGGATTGCCATGACGGCAATCCGGTCTGTCCAGAAACGGGCGGCGACCGGTGGAATGATGATCAGTGCGATGACCAGGATGAGACCCACCACCTTCAGCCCGATCACGGTGATGGCGAGAACGACCAGAAGCAGGACGAGATCGGCCCTTGCGACCGCAATCCCGCGGGTCTGCGCGTAAATGTCGTCAAAGGCGACGAGTGTCAGCGTTCGCCGCATGACGATGATGACAAGCGAGACCATGGCCGCCAGCACGGCCAGCGTGACGGCTTCACTGAACAGCATGCCGGAGGTGGAGCCAAGCAGAAACGTCGCAATACCGGCCTGGCGGCCGATATCGACCGACTGGATGATCGTCAGGATCACGACGCCAAAACCGAAAAAGGACGACAACACGGCGCCAATCGCGGCATCATCGCTCAGACGTGTGTTGCGCGTCAGCCAGAGCACGGCCCAAAGTCCGAGCAGCGCGCTCAGCGCCGCGCCGGCAAGCAGGCCGGGCAAGAACCGACCCGAACCGCCAAGTGCCGCCATGACCAGGAAGGCAATGCCGACGCCGGGCAGCGTGGCATGGCTGAGTGCATCGGAAAACAGACTGCGCTTGCGCACCAGGAGAAACGTCCCGGCCATGCCGGCCGCCCAGCCGAGCAGCACCGCCCCGACAGCAACGACCTGCGTGTTGTAGCCAGAACTGGACCACAAGACCTGAACGGCCGTGTGCAGAAAATCCAGGGGCGAGGCCATCATCGAGGATCGTGCGCTGTCACCGGCAAATGTGAGGGGCATGCAATCGCATGATCCAGTGCACCGGCTTCGAAGAACATCGGATGTCCGGGATAGGCCTTGGCCAGAGCCTCGGGCGAGAAGGCTCTGGCAACGGAACCCGCGGCGATCATGCGGACAGACAGGATCAGTACATCATCGAAATAGGCCCTTGTCGTCGTCAGGTCGTGATGAATGGCAATCACCGTACGCCCCTCGGCCACCAGCCGTTTCAACAGCGTCACGATGGCCGCTTCCGTGGCTGCGTCAACACCGGCA